>Ga0172379_10001485_pt1 | contig 46346 bp, 43 predicted proteins | sample GrowelOW334metaG_FD_119756 | JGI IMG/M metagenome (GOLD analysis project Ga0172379, IMG submission 119756) | Groundwater microbial communities from an aquifer near a municipal landfill in Southern Ontario, Canada - Groundwater well OW334 metaG | ecosystem: Environmental > Aquatic > Deep...
AACCCCCGACCTACTCGGTGTAAACGAGTCGCTCTACCGCTGAGCTAAGCGCCCGAAATTCTCAAACCTGTCGGTCCGGCAGGACTCGAACCTGCAACCGGACGTGTATAAGACGTCTGCTCTGCCATTGAGCTACGGACCGTGTTCATCCTGCAGAATCTAAACTTTATAGTACCGCAGGAGGAACCTAATAATCAACTTATTTACTCACGACCGACACCACCTCTTCTTCTAAACGAAATATTTGAGGCTTCAATCCGAACTTTTTCACAAGTGTATAAAATTCCTCTTGTTCGAGTGTTTCTTTTTCCATAAGCGCCTCTGCGATACCATCAAGTACCTTTCTATGTTTTACCATTATTCCTTTCGCAAGTGTAAGTGCTTTCTGAATATAACTATCTATTTCTTCATCAATAACAGTACTTACCGCTTCCGAATAATCTTTCTCAGTTGCGATTTCGCGGCCCAAGAAAACCATCTCTTTTACTTTTCCAAATGAACGGGGACCAAGCTTCTCACTCATGCCATATTGCGTTACTAATCGGTGTGCAATATCTGTTGCATTTTGAATATCGCTTGAGGAACCAGTTGTCACGTCTTTAAACACGGTCTGCTCTGCGGCAAATCCACCAAATGCTACCGCAAGATCTGCAACAAATTGCGCTTTTGTGCGAAGTCGTGACTCTTCAAGAGGGAGTTTCATGGTATACCCGCCTGCCATACCGCGACTTATTATTGAAACTTTATGTACGGGGTCGGCATCCTTAAGTGCTGCAGAAATAAGTGCGTGACCCGCTTCGTGATAGGCAGTAATTTCTTTATCTTTCTGATTAATGACACGACTCTTTCGTGCAGGACCCAAAAGTACCTTCTCAATGGAGTTTAGAAAATCTTCCTGCATCACTACTTTACGATTGTGACGCGCCGCAAGAATCGCTGCTTCGTTTGCAAGGTTTGAAAGATCTGCTCCTGCAAATCCTGGCGTTCGTTTTGCTACCATACGCATATCTACTCCTGCATCAAGGGGCTTCCCTTTGGTATGAATCTTTAAAATCTCTTCACGATCTTTTAAATCTGGCATATCAAGAATCACTCTGCGATCAAAACGTCCTGGACGAAGAAGTGCCTGGTCTAATACGTCTGGTCTATTCGTGGCTGCAATTACAATTGTGCTTGTGTCACGCTCGAAGCCATCCATTTCTACAAGAATTTGGTTCAAGGTCTGTTCGCGTTCATCGTGTCCACCGCCCATACCTGTCCCACGTTCTCGTCCTACCGCATCAATCTCATCAATAAAAATAATTGAAGGAGCAGAACGTTTTGCTACCTGGAACAAATCGCGCACGCGTGATGCGCCCACACCCACAAACATTTCTACAAATTCTGACGCGGAAATATGAAAGAAGGGGACGCCCGCTTCACCTGCAACTGCGCGTGCAAGAAGTGTTTTTCCTGTACCTGGGGAACCCATAAGCAATACACCGCGAGGAATTTTTGCACCAATAGCTACGAATTTTTTTGGACTTTTCAAAAACTCAACCACTTCCAAAAGCTCTTCTTTTGCTTCTTTTAATCCTGCAACATCCTTGAATGTAATTTTGTCGCGTGAAGGAGAAAAGAGACGAATATTTACTTTTCCGAATGAGAACGCCTGATTCGCCCCTCCTTTCGCCTGGCGGAAAATCCACCAAAAAATAAGTGCCATCACAAGAATTGGCAAGAGAATTGGCAAGAGAATACTAAGCCAATATTTCGAACCACTCTCATCTTGAATTTTAAATTCAACCGCTTGTAACTGTTCAGAAGTTACTCCGTAACTTTTTAATGTCTCTAAAAACCCCGCTTCTGATTCTTTGCGTGAAATCGCGGACTCTCCATTTACGAGAGTAAGTTGCAACTCATTTCCATTTACTAAAATATTTTTTACTTCCTTTGTTTCAATTTTTTTAGCCACTTGATCGATGCTCAATACGGTTGGTTCTTTTGTCTCAAGCCCCATAAGTGCGGAGAAAAGGAGTGCGGTAACAAGAAGTGAGAGCACAACCCAGATAACATTTTTTCCTAATGGTTTCATAATTTATTTGTGTACGTATCAAATATAGCCGAATGAGGGGGGTCACGCAAATAAAAATAATCCCCGCAATTTGCGAGGATTATTTCTCTTTATTTCTTTGGTTTTAATGAAATACGTCTGTCTTGTGGCTTGATGCTTTCAATCACAAACGGGAATTCTTTTCCAATGCTCAGACGTTTTTTCATCTCCTCTGCGCCGCCAAACTCGGTGACGTGCACATATCCTTGAAATGTTGAGTCAAGATTAATAATGGCGCCAAAAGGATTAAAGAGATATACCTTACCCATTACTTCCTGACCCTCTTTAAAATGCTTTTCTACTTCTGGCCATGGATCTTCCTTAAGGGCTTTAAGAGAAAGAGAAATCTTTCCGTCCTTAATATCCACAATCTTTGCTTTCACTACCTCGTCTACTGCTACTACATCCTTTGGATTTTCTATAATGCGATAATCAAGCTCTGATACGTGAATAAGACCTTCTACTGCGGGGTTGTCGGTAAATTTCACAAAAACACCAAAATCTGCGACTCCGGATACAATTCCTTCAATCACTTGTCCTGCCTCATAATTTTTTACAAGCTCTTTTGAAGATACTTCTGTTGCTTCCTTTTCAGAGAGGATCAATTTCCCTGTACGAGGATTTGCATCAATAATTTTTACCATGAGCTCTTGACCCACTAATTTCTGGAGCGCGCTCGTCACTTCAATTTTTTCTGCTGAAGTTATTTTTGGATAATGCTCGTTTGCGAGCTGAGATACTGGCAAAAACGCAGACACGCCACGCACATTTGCCATAAGTCCACCTTTGTTTGATCCAGTAATCTTAATCGAAAATGGTTCGTCCTTCCCTTTTAACTCATCAATCTCTCCCCATGATTTTTGGCGTCCTGCCTCTGCAAGTGAAAGTTCTACGTAACCATCTTTATTATCAATCTCAAGAACTTTTGCGTGCATCTTACCTCCCATTTCAAGTCCTTTTACTAGTTCACGTGCATTTTGTAATTCACCGCGATATACGACACCCGTGCCGTGGCGTCCGAGGTCAACCAAAATCATACGCGATCCTTTCTCCATCACTGTTCCCTCAACTAAATCTCCTATTTTTAATGAGGAGAAGGCTTGTGGGTTTGTTTTCACAAGCTGTGCGAGAATGAGTGTTCCATTCTTTACAGTATTCATATCGAGTCTAAGAATAGGGTGTTTTGGTCGAGTCGTCAATCCCGTGAGAGGTAAAAAACAAGGTTTTCATTCACTATTCATAATTTTCGGCTATTCGTAAGAAGTTACCTCTAACGAGGTCGGTCCTGCCCACGCGAAAAATGGTCTTCCGCGATACTTTTCCGTTGAAAAATAGGTTGAAGTGCCGTATAATTCTTGTACACATATGATTATTACCTATCAAGGGGGCAATTATTTTAAAATTCAATCGGGGGATTTTGCTATTCTTATTGATCCAGAAAATCAACGCTCTTTTCGAGGCACTCATATCGTGTTAAACACGGTGAAACCAGCATTACTTGAGACCCCTGAGTCTGGAGAAGGAGTACCCATTTGGATTGATAATCAAGGAGAATATGAGGTTCAGGGCATCCGCGTCCAAGGATGGAGTGCGGGATATGACGAAAAAGAAAAAAAAGAGAGAACGGTGTATCGAATTCTCTTTGATGAAATGACTATTGCGGTACTAGGGGGCCTCACTACAGAACCAAGTACCGAGCTTATTTCTGAACTTGCCGATACCGATATTGCAATTATTCCTGCAGGAGGAAAACCATGTCTTTCACAAAGTGCTGCCGCAAAAATGGTGCGTCAACTTGAACCAGGCATTATTATTCCTTCGTATGCGAACGACCCCAAGCCTTTCTTTAAAGAGTTGGGTAAAATGGAAATAATAAAAGAAGAGAAATTAGTCGTAAAGAAAAAAGATATTGAAGCGAAGGCGATGAAGGTGGTGTGGCTCCAAGGATAATCTTATACATGAAATTCCGTATCACGGACTTTATTGAACAGTTAAGAACGAAGGACGAGGAGACAAAAAAATGGTGGGTTGTAGGAGCGTCTGCTATTAGTATGATTATTATTGTCTTTCTTTGGGTGCTCTACCTTAACATCACACTTCCTTCTATTGATACGCCTGTAAGTACAAGCACAATCCCAGTAGCAACTGTTGCGCCAAAAAAGACTTCCCCATTCGGAACTTTTATGGAAGGATGGAGTGTGGTATCGAAAGACATTCGGACAAAATGGAAATCGTTTTCGGATAAAACCACAGAAAGTATATCAGGAATAGGAGAGGGACTTAAAGGAAGTGAGATGATAATTCAAGGAGACGTTTTACAATTCACTCCAAGCACCTCATCAGAACCAGTACCTCCCACAAAACTTCCATAATTTTTCATCTATGCCTAAAAAAAATAAACCATCCGAACCAGAAATTCCACAAAGAACTGCACATATTGAGCCGCAGGAGATTACTTCGGAACTCAAGGAGTCGTATTTAAGTTATGCGATGTCCGTGATTGTTTCCCGCGCACTTCCTGATGTTCGTGATGGATTAAAACCTGTGCAACGCCGCATCCTCTGGTCTATGTGGGACATGGGACTTCTCCACTCAGCAAAATTTAAAAAATCAGCAAACGTCGTTGGTGAAGTAATGGGTAAGTATCACCCTCATGGTGACTCTGCTATTTACGATGCGTTGGCGCGTATGGCACAAGACTTTTCTCTCCGCTATCCCTTAATTGATGGGCAGGGAAACTGGGGTTCAATTGACGGCGACGCACCCGCCGCAATGAGGTATACCGAAGCCAGACTTACTAAAATCTCCGCAGAGCTTCTTGAGGACATTGAAAAAGATACTGTCGGCTGGAATCCAAACTACGACAACTCACGTGTGGAGCCTGCATACCTTCCCGCAAAACTTCCTCACCTTCTTTTGAATGGTGCGGTAGGTATCGCGGTAGGTATGGCAACCTCTATTCCTCCTCACAATCTCACGGAGGTAATCGACGCGGTTGTTTATCTTTCAAAAAATCCTGACGCAACCACCCGCGATCTTCTCCAGTTTATTCCTGGACCAGATTTTCCAACCGGTGGCATCATTTATGATCGAAAGGGAATCGAAGAAGCATACTCCACAGGGCGTGGCTCCATCACCATGCGCGCAGTTGCCGAAATCGAAGAGCGTAAATCGGGAAGTTTTCAAATTATTGTTTCTGAAATTCCTTATCAGGTAAATAAATCTGATCTTATTACAAAGATTGCGGAACTCGCTCAAGAAAAAAGGATTGAGGGAATTCGTGACTTACGCGACGAATCTGATCGTGAAGATAAAGTGCGCATTGTGATTGAATTAAAAAATGACTCCTCGCCACAAAAAGTATTGAATCAACTTTACCAATACACCGAGCTTCAGAAAAATTTCTATTTTAATATGTTGGCGCTCGTGAATGGCATTCAACCACAGGTGCTTTCATTAAAAGAGGTGCTTAGTGAATATCTTGCACACCGAAAAATTATTATTCGCCGCCGCACCGAATTTGACCTTAAAAAAGCGGAGGAGCGTGCACACATCTTGATTGGTCTTGTTACCGCACTCGATGTTATCGATAAAATTATTACGACAATTAAAAAATCAAAAGACAAAGATGCGGCGCGTGAGAACCTCATGAAGCAATTCAAACTTTCTGAGATTCAAGCAAACGCGATTCTCGAGATGAAGCTCCAGGCACTTGCTGCGCTTGAGCGCATTAAACTCGAGGACGAATTAAAAGAAAAGAAAAACTTCATTGCAGAATGCCAGGCAATTTTGAAATCGGTAAAAAAGATGCTTGAAATTGTGCAAGAAGAATTAAACGGTTTAAGAAAAGCATACCCAAGCGAACGAAGAACAAAGGTTATTGCCTCAGGTCTTACTGAATTTAGAGAAGAAGACCTCGTGCCACAAGAAGAGGCGATTATTACCATGAGCCAGGATGGTTACATTAAGCGCATGGCGCCTGGTACTTTCAAAACCCAAAAGAGGGGCGGAAAGGGACTTATTGGCTCCGAACTCAAAGAAGAAGATCTCGTCTCTCAGATTATTGCTGCTAATACCCACGATAATGTACTCTTCTTTACTGATAGAGGACGCGTCTTCCAAACAAAAGCATATGAGGTTCCTGTTGCTTCACGTACTTCAAAGGGAAAGTCTGTACACAACTTCCTTACTATTCCTCCTACCGAGCGAATCTGTTCTATTGTGAGTTATGCCGATAAGGCGGATAAAGAGAAGGGGGCTGCCATGAAGTTCCTTGTTATGGCAACACAAGACGGCATTATTAAAAAGACACCGCTTTCTGATTTTGCGAATGTAAGGCGTAGCGGCATTATTGCGCTCAAACTCAAAGGAGAGGATTCACTTCAGTGGGCCGCCTTTTCATCAGGAGATGATGAAATAATTCTTGTCACTTCGAATGGTCAATCCATTCGATTCAAAGAAAAAGATGTGCGTCCTATGGGAAGAACAGCCGCAGGAACCAAAGCGGTGCGCCTCAAGAAAGGTGATCATGTGGCCGGCTTCGACATTATTCCAAAAGGTACTGAGGGAAAAACTCAATTCTTTGTGGTTATGGCACACGGGTTTGCAAAACAAACACCGCTTAAAGATTACAAAACACAGAAACGTGGTGGAGGAGGTATCAAGACCGCAAAAATTACCGACAAAACTGGAAATGTTATTGCCGCACATGTTATCCGAGAGGGCATTGAGGAGGCGATTGCATTCTCTTCGAAGGGCCAGGTGCTTCGCACAAAACTCTCCGATATTCGCGTGGTAGGACGCGCTACTCAAGGCGTAAAAATAATGAATCTTGAGAAAGGGGATGATCTTATTGGTATTGTGTGCCTCTAAGTCCCGTTAGAGTTTTTACTTATTCTTTTCTAATTTTTACTAAATAATATTTGCCCTTTAGTGTGTTGGTAAAGCTCTAACGGGATAGTCTTTTCCGATTGAAATTGTAGAGTGTATAATAAGGGGAATGACAAAACCTCAGCTTTTATTTCTCGGAGGCATTGCGATTATTATTCTTTTTTTTGTTCTTTTGTTTTCAGGAATTATTCCCGGTCTCCAGACAAAAGAGCCCGAAGCAATTAAAGCGGAGCTCTCTATGTGGGGGACAGACCCCGACAATGCGTATGCTGGTCTTTTTACATCGTTTTCTGAAAAATATCCTGGTGTAAGAATTAGTTATAAAAAATTTAATACTCAAGACGACTATGAAAATGCCCTTCTTGAAGCTTTTGCATCTTCAAAAAGCCCGGATATTTTCATGGTAAGTGATAAGGAATTTCCACGTTTTATTAATAAAATCTCCCCTATCCCTTCACAAACATTTTCTCTTCTCCAATTAAGAAGCGCCTTCCCACAAGTTGTGGAACAAACATTTGTACAAAAAGGGCTAACCTATGCGCTGCCCTTTTCAATTGACTCACTCGTTCTTGTTTATAATAGAGATATTTTTAATACTGCCAGCATCACTACCCCACCAGAAACATGGGAACTATTTAAAGAACTTGTTCCTCAGCTTACCAAGAAGGATAAGGCGGGGAACATTCTTCAGGTAGGAGCTGCGTTTGGTGGCTCTGAAAAAAACATAAGAAATGCTACAGATATTTTAAACTTGCTTATGATTCAGTCTGGAACAAAAATGGTTGATTCTGAATTTACCAAAGCCATGTTTTCATCAAAAGAGGGGCTGAATGCAGTTGAGTTTTACGCTCAGTTTGCAGACATAAAAAAAGAGACATATACCTGGAACGACTCACTTCCTTACTCCATTGATTTTTTTAGCCAAGGAAAAGTGGGGATGATGTTCGGGTATTTAAGTGATATTAAAGAGATTGAATCGCGAAATGCATTTTTGAATTTTGGTATTGCTCCAATGCCACAACCAAAAGAAGCAACAAGGTCGGTATCTTACCCTTCGTATGCGGGGTACGCTGTTTCTCGCCAATCACAAAATAAAACCATTGCATGGGATTTTATTGTGACAAGTGCTACTAATTCAATCACTGCAAAAACATATTCTGATGCTCTTCAAGTGCCTCCTGCATTAAATGCTCTCATCAGAAATGCTCTTGGCGATGTGCGTATGAGTGTCTTTGCCCGACAAGCACTTACTGCTAAGTCGTGGCCACAAATTAACCCCTCAGAAATTACTCGTATATTTTCAACATTAATAGAAACTATAAACTCAGGAAAATTGGTTCCGAAAGAAGCGCTTCCTCAGGCCGAAAGTCAGATAAATGAGCTTTTTACAAAAAGTAAGTTATAATACACTCATGAAGAAAATAATGCTTTTTCTTTTTATAGGCTTAATCGTTGTCGTTGGTTTTTCTTCTTCTCTTCACTCTGCCTCTGCTCAAACTATTGTCACAAGTATTTGGAGAGGTGCTGCGTGCGCAACAGGAGACGTACCCACGGGAGAATGTGGTCTTTGTGATGCAATCGTTGTCGCAAAGAATATCGTACAAATACTTTTCCAATTCGCATTTCTGATAGCCGTTGGTATGATGGTGTGGGGAGCACTTCAAATGGTAATTGCGGGAGGGGACGAAGGAAAAATCACCGACGCAAAAGCAACTATTACAGATGCAGCGCTCGGGCTTGCGATTGCCCTTGGTTCTTGGCTTATCGTAAACGTTTTCCTCAATCTCCTTGGTGGTAGCTCACCTCTTCCTTGGGCCACTATTTCCTGCACATAATTTATTTTATGAAACAAACAAAATTCTTATTCTTCTTTATTCTCCTTGGTGTCCTCGTGCCTTTCGCATTTTCATCTGCGGTTGACCTTCCCAATCCGCTTGGTTCTGGCACTACAAGCTTCGCGGTTTTATTAGACTCCATTATTAATATTCTTATTTACCTTGGGGCACCTATCGTCACTGGTGTTATTCTCTGGGCTGCATTTACCCTTACTTCCTCAGGAGGAGAACCAGACAAGGTGACTCAGGGGAAAAATGCTATTTTGTACGCCGTTATTGGGTATGCTATAATTCTTCTTGCAAAGGCTATTGCGTTGATTATAAAAGATTTTCTCACGTCGTAGCACCGGAAAGGTCGAAAGGTATCATTTAATTATTTATTTTTATGAAAAAAATTATCTCATTGTTCTCAATTGCATCAGCAGCCCTTCCTTTAGTAATGTTTGCGCAGGTAACTGGAGGACCTACTGCTACCGTTGCTGGTCTTTATGGTGTTGTTGAAAGAGTAATAAACTGGATAGCTGCTATTTTCTTCCTTCTTTCTACTGTCTATATTCTTATGGCCGCCTATAAGTATCTTATGGCAAAAGGAGATGCGGAAGAAGTAAAAGAAGCTCAAAATATGCTTATCTATGCAGTGGTTGGCATCGTGGTTGCAGGACTTGCATATGCACTCCCTAAAATTGTAGTCAGCTTCCTTGGTGTAACTACGGTAAGTAATCCTACATAATAATTAGTTTCTTTGATTAGTTATTTCTTAAGCCTCCCACTTTCTTTAAGTGGGGGTTTTTGTTTTAATGAATGCTAGAGCCTCCGTGGCGGAACTGGCATACGCGCGGCGCTTAGGACGCCGTCCCTAACGGGTTAGAGGTTCAAATCCTCTCGGAGGCACTCTTATTCTTATGCATGTATCACTTAGTCGAACTTGGATTTTTGTCAGTTTATTGCTTGGTATTAGTTTTATTCTTCATTTTTGGAGAATTGATATTCCTAATAAGCCCGTATTCGACGAGAATTCATTTTCAACTTATGCTGCCGACTATACAAACAAAATAGCCTTTTTCGATATACACCCACCCTTAGGAAAGGTTGTTTATGCAATACCGCTTTTTTTTACCAACAAAGAAAATCTTAATAATTCGGATTTTTTAAAACAAACAAAAGAAAGTATTCGGGCCTCTACTCTTGTTACTTTTAACACTTTCCCATACCAACTACTACGCGCTATAAGTGCTCTTTTTGGCCTTCTTCTTGTTTCTTCTGTTTTCTTTTTTCTGCGCTCTCTCACGCGAAATAATACTATTGCGCTCATTGGTATGTTTTTTATGGTATTTGAGTCCGCACTCCTTCTTGAAACACGCCTTATCTTATTAAATGGTATGTTTCTTGCATTCGGCTTCCTTGCTCTTGGATTTTTATACAAGGAAAAGCCGAATTTCACGCTTACCGGAATATTTTTAGGACTTGCGCTCTCAATAAAACTTGTTGCGATTGTTTTTTTGGGTCCAATTCTTTTTTATTTTTTTTCAAAACGCTTTTCTTCTTCAAAAAAATCTTTTGTTTATATATGTCTTCTTTCTTTCTTTCTGTTTGTTTTCTTATGGATCTTTCTCAGTAATATACTTTTGCCGACCGGGGAGCGTCTCGCTTTCTATAACTCTTCTTCTAAAGAGTCTATGTTTGGTATTGACACCAACAACTTTTTTTTCTCATTTCAATCTTTGCCAACAATTAAAGCATTTTTTATAGAACTTTCTGCAACAGTGAGCGGTTATACCACAGGAAAATTTCACGTCGTACAAAGTTCGTGGTATTTATGGCCATTTATGATTGTCCCTTTTACTTATTTTCATGACACAATAATTGATTTAATTCTTCTTGGAAATCCTTTTGTATGGATGCTTGGTACGCTATCTGTTATTTTTTCTCTCTGTGTTTTAGCACTTAAGCGTTTTAGAATATGGGTAACAGGAAATATCACAAAATCAGTTCTTCTTGTGGGTTATTTTTCCTCACTTCTTCCCTTTGCGCTTCTCCATCGCTCAACATTTCTTTATCACTATTTTCCTGCGCTCATCTTTAGTATCTGTCTTGCGGCGGTCTATATTTATGAGCACTTCGAGACACTCGATACAAAAAGAAAAAAAAGAGTACTCGCACTTGTGGTAGGGGGAGTACTTCTTGGATTCGCATTTGCAGCGCCTTTTATCTATGCCTTCTAATTTTTAGTAGTTCTTCTTCGTCTCCCGTGAAATGCTTCGTGTACCTCACGGAGTTCTTTATTGGTGATGTGAGTATAGACCTGTGTTGTTGCAATATTTGCGTGACCTAAAAGCTCTTGTACTGAGCGTAGGTCGGCACCATTCATTAAGAGGTCGGTCGCAAACGAATGACGCAACTCATGAGGATGCACCCGCTTAGGAATTCCCGCAAGTTTTGCATAATGATCCACAAGACGCTGCACAGTACGCGGAATAATCTGTCTCAATACTTTTCCGCTCTTCGCAATGCTTATAAAAAGTGCTTCGTCGGGATCAGTACGTTTTTTCAAATACTCTTTTAATGTTTTCTTTGCTCTCTCTGAGAGAAATACCACGCGAATTTTCTCTCCCTTTCCACGCACGGAAAGTTCGCCGCGCTCGAGATCGAGATAACGAGAAAGACCACATATCTCTGATACACGAAGTCCGGTTGAGAAAAGGACCTCAAGAATTGCTCTGTCTCGAATTGCTCGCAAAGAATCACCTTTGGGTGCCGCAAGAAGTCGCTCAAGCTCCTCATAATTCAAAACCTCAATGTCGCGCCGTGCAATTTTTGGTAATTCTATAGTTTCTGGAGGCAAGACCTTGATACCTCGTCTTACTAAGTACTTAAGAAAGTTTCGAAGTGCGATTACATAATAACTCTGCGTAATCTTCTTCGTGCCTCCGCGCGCAAGCGTTACCCGAAATTCACGCACTTTGGAGTCGGTAATCTCATCTACTGCATTCACACCCGTTTTCAAAAAAAATTTAGTAAGATACCGCTCGTAATTTTCTCTCGTTTTTGGTGAGCGATTTTTCTCAATTTCTAAATAATCGAGATATTCCTTAAACAATGTCTGAATTTCACTCATTTCCTTCATTGTACCATCATTGATATTGTGCGACACAAGAAAAGAGCCAGATTTTTGACATAATTCTCCTTTCATAGTAACATCACCTCATGCTCACGAAGAGAAAGAAACAGTCGGCAATCAAGGATTTCCAGACACACGCGACCGATACTGGCTCCGCAGTGGTGCAAGTTGGCCTTCTTACTAAGCAGATCAAGGCGCTTGCAGATCACTTGAAAAAACACACAAAAGATCACCACTCAAGGAGGGGTCTTCTTATGATGGTGGGAAAACGACGTCGATTCCTTCAATATTTGAAGAGAGAAGACGAGAAGAAGTATGAGAAGTTGGTCAAAAAACTCGAAATCGAAGCTTAATAGTTCTGAGGAAATGCCGCGCGCGTTCAACAATCAGCGTGTCGGCATTTTTCTTGATATTCAAAATATCTATCACTCAGCAAAGAATCTTCATCGTGCACGAGTTAACTTTCAAGAGTTGGTAAAAACGCTGGTTCGCGACCGCACTCTTGTTCGCGCTATTGCCTACGTAGTCAAAAGTGAGACCGCACTCGGCGAAGAATCTTTCTTTGATGCGCTTCGCAAAACAGGATTTGAACTTCGTTCAAAAGATATTCAAATTTATCCCGATGGTTCAAAAAAAGCGGACTGGGATATCGGCATGGCGGTAGATTCTATTAGAATGGCGAGCTCCCTTGATACGATTGTGCTGGTCACTGGCGATGGCGATTTTGTCCCTCTTGTCGAATATCTACGCATAGGACTCGGGAAACATGTAGAGGTTGCGGGATTTGGAAGAACTTCTTCGGGGCGCCTTAAGGAATCTACTGACCACTTCACCGACCTTGAGAACGTTTCAAAACTCCTCATCCCCATCAAGGTACATCCTGCGAACATCAAAACAAAAAAACCATTTTCGCCCCGACAGTAACGAAAAGAGAAACGAAAATAATAATAAAATAGACAAACAACATGAACTTAAACAGAAAAATATATACGACAGAGCTTCAGGGAGCAAAGGTAGAAATTGAAGTCTCAGAACTCGCCCACCAAGCAAATGCTGCAGTTATTGGCCGTTTTGGCGACACTGTAGTACTTGCGACAGTAGTTATGGGAACAAAAGAAGTAACGCTCGACTATTTTCCTCTTACGGTAGATTTCGAAGAGCGCTTTTATGCAGCAGGAAAAATTATGGGCGGTCGCTTTGTGCGCCGCGAGGGAAAACCAACCGATGCCGCGATTCTTACAGGACGTATTATTGATCGCACTATCCGCCCTCTTTTCGATCAACGCCTTAGGAGAGAGATACAAGTAGTTATTTCTGTTCTTTCGTATGATGAAATTCATAGTCCTAGTACAATTGCGCTCCTTGCTATCTCAACTGCACTTGGTATTTCCGATATTCCTTGGGGAGGGCCAGTTGCAGGAGTGCGCACAGAAGTAAAAGAGGCTGCGAATGGGAAAGAATATCTTTCGTTTTTTGCGGGCACCGATGAATTCATTAATATGATTGAATTCGAAGGAAAAGAAATCTCTGAAGCAAAAGCAACCGAGCTTTTTGAAACAGGCCAGACAGAAATAAAACGTCTTGTTGAATTTCAAAAAAATATTATTAAGGAGATTGGAAAGAAAAAAGCAGAAATAATAATTCCAGAACCTTCTCCTGCAGTAAAAGAACTTATTGTGGGCTTTCTACAAGGAAAACTTGAAGATGCACTTCGTACGAAAAAAATTCATGAGGTAAAGGATGCACTTTTTGAATACGTGAAAACGAGCGAACACGCAGAAGAAGCACTTCGTTATGCTGAATATGTTTTTGAATTAGAAGTTGATGCGTTTGTACATACCTATGCATTAAAAGAAGGAAAGCGCGTGGATGGAAGGAAGCTCGATGAAGTGCGTGATCTTTATGGAGAAGTGAAACTTCTCGAGCGCACCCATGGCTCAGGCCTCTTTATTCGCGGTGATACCCAGGTACTCGCGATTACTACACTTGGTTCTCCCGCAGGAGAACAACTTGTAGAGAGCATTGAAGGCACCACAAAAAAGCGTTTCATGCTTCATTATAATTTTCCTAAATTTTCTACAGGAGAAGTGGGACGCTCATCACGTGGTCCTGGACGCCGCGAAATTGGCCATGGTGCGCTTGCTGAGAAGGCAGTTGAGCAAATTCTCCCAGGAAAGGATGTCTTCCCATATGCAATTCGTGTAGTTGCGGAAACACTTTCCTCAAATGGCTCATCTTCTCAGGCATCAATTTGTGCCGCGTCGCTTTCTCTTATGGATGCGGGCGTTCCAATTCTTGCACCAGTTGCCGGCATTGCAATCGGACTTATGACAGGAGAACATGGAACTTATAAATTACTTACCGACATCCAAGGTCCTGAAGATCACTATGGTGATATGGATTTCAAAGTTGCAGGAACTGCTCGTGGCCTCGCCGCTATTCAAATGGATGTAAAAATTGGTGGTATTACAAAAGATATTTTTGTGGACGCATTACAAGCAGGAGAAAAAGCACGCAAACATATTCTTGAGACCATTACGAAAACACTTGCTGCACCACGCACTTCTGTTTCTTCGTATGCGCCAACCATCATGACCCTTGAAATCGACCCTAGCAAAATTGGGCTAGTAATTGGTCCTGGAGGAAAAACGATTAATGGTATTATTGCGGATTGCTATGACAAAGTTGCAATTGATATTGAAGAAGAAGGGAGGGTGTTTGTTTCAGGTACCGACAAAGAAATGGTCTTACGTGCGCTCGGCATTGTTCGTGGCCTCGTGCATGAATTCAAAATAGGTGAAGTAGTTGAAGGTCCTATTATAAAGATAATGGACTTCGGTGCAATCGTAGACTTAGGAGGCGGACAAGACGGCATGATCCATGTATCTGAATTAAAAGATGGTTTCGTGAAGAAAGTGGAAGAAGTGGTTAACCTCGGCGATCACGTTACCGCAAAAGTAGTACGCGTAGAAGAGGGAAGGGTAGGCCTCTCCCTTAAGGCGATGAAGGGCCTCATATTGCCCCAATAAGAATTAGTAGTAAAAATCCCTCGTTAAAACGAGGGATTTTTATTCTTTTTGCTTTTATCCACATCGTAAAAAATGGAATAATGTATACTATAAGTAATATGGCTGACTTTCAATTTCCGGGACAACAGTGGTCGAACCAAAATCCCGTTATCGGAACAGGGGAAGGCGAGGTACCGCTCGCAAAAATTCCCACAGAACCGACGATGCGTACAATGGCATCGGATGTTGCATCTATAAAAGAAACGGGAGGTGGCGAACCTCGCCCTTATATTCCAAAGGAGATTCCTCCTTCATTCCCAGATATGTCTCAACCAGTCACACCAAAGAAAGATTTTGTTGTTCCTCCTGTTATCCCCGCATTTGTTCCTCCGCAAGAAATGGGGGCAGTCTCTATTCCTACACCTCAAGGAACCTCAGGAGAATCTGGAAAGGGAAAGTCAAAGTCAGGAATTTTTATTGGTATTGCGGTATTCGTTACTCTTGTCGGTCTTGCTGCAATTGTCTACTTCTTCGTTATTCCTAAATTCACTACGACACCAGTAGAAACCCCAACAGCCACGCCAGTAATTCCTCCTATTGAAGTACCTGAGATCATCGAAACTGCTACCACTACCGAACAAGAGCCTATTATTCCTCCTGTGCCACCCACTTCCGAATCTTCACAGCTTCCCACAGTTGACACACATTCATCACTTTTCAAAAATTCTGCTGATCTTACTTCTGAGGTAACTCTTACAGAAGTAACAATGGATTCGGTTAAAAAGTCTCTTGAAGCAAGTGTGGTTGAAGTTCCTGTACTTCGTGAAATTGTATTTAAAAACTCAACTGGAAAAGTATATGCGCTCTCTGCGCTCCTTCCTCTCTTTTCATCAAGCACCTTTACTACGAGTACTAACGCACTCTTCGCACCTGATGCCACCTTTTTCACTTATGCGGATAGTAAGGGGGTATGGCCTGGCTTTGTTTTAAGGCTTGCCACGGGTGCCGATAGCACGGTTGCAAAAACAGACATCAAAAAACTTGAAGTAGGAAATGAGTTTGCGTCTTTCTTCCTTACAGACCCAGGAACGGGCCAAGCATGGAAAGACGGAAAGGTGGGCACTACTACTGCACGGTATGCGCCTTTCTCAAAAACAGGAATTGCTTTCAGCTATGTGTGGTTTGAAAATAATCTTATAGTAAGTACAAGTTATGCGGGCGCACAAGCAGCATCAAAAAAACTCGGATTTTAACACTTCCTCCCCAACGGAAATGTGGAATAAAATTGCCCGCGAGTATGATATCCTCATTACTCGCGGTGATTTTTTTCGAACCCATCTTCTCGATCCAGAAGTACTCTCGTGTCTTGGAAATGTTGCCGGAAAAACTATACTCGACGCGGGTTGTGGTCAGGGATACTTTTCTCATCTCCTTTCTACACGTGGTGCAACTATAACAGGGGTTGATGGAGCGCCCGAGATGATTCTTCGTGCACAAGAGCGCTATCCTAAATCTGCAGAACTTACCTTTGAGGTTATAGACATTACAAAACCCCTTCCCTTTCCTAATGCTTCATTTGATGGCGCGCTTGCAAACATGGTACTTATGGATATTCCGAAAATTGATACTTTTCTCCAAGAATTAAGAAGGGTGGTCCGTCCTCATGGGTTTTTTGTTTTCTCAATTCTTCATCCTTTCTTCACAGTGGGGAAGGTTGGGAAAAACATACGAGAAATAATAAAGAAAGAACTTCCTCATTATGAATTAAAACGTTATCATACTCCCCATACCATCCCTTGGCATATTCCCGAAACCTCACATGAAACAATTGTGTATCATAGACCTCTCGAATTTTATATAAATAAACTTTCTGAGTATGGTTGGTCCATAACTGAGTTTCATGAACCTGTATTTGATGCTCAAGATGTTCTTAGGAAGAGTAACGCAAAAAAACTTCTTGCAGAAATTCCTCCACTCCTCATTGTTCGTGCAGAATAGATATATACATCTTCTGTTTGACAAAGAAAATAATTTATCCTAATTTTTGAATATGCTTACGAAAGAACAATTAGTCACGCTCGAAAAAATGCTTTTAGAAGAAAAGGACAAACTTGAGGCGCGACTAAAAGAAGCGCGAGAGCGAGTTGATTTTGGAGATGATGTAGACAGCTTCGAAGAAGAGGCCGATGAAGCAGAAGAATTTTCAAATAAACTCGGAGTAGAGCGCTTAATTAATGAGAGGACAAAAGAAGTAGAGAGTGCAATTCTCAAATTAGAAAAAGGAGGATATGGTATTTGTGAAGAATGTGGTTCCCCAATCTCTTACGAAGTGCTTTTAGTAGATCCTGAATCTCGTCTTTGCAAAGAGTGTAAATCGAAGTAACTAACTAATGGGGTCAGTACCTAAGCTCTTTTCCGCAGAACTTGAAGGAATTGATGCCGAGCTCGTTGAAGTGGAGGCCGACTTACATGTCGGTCTCCATTCATTTACTATTGTTGGTCTTGCTGATAAAGCAGTAAGTGAGGCAAAAGAACGAGTAAGTTCTGCACTTAAAAATTCGGGTATTAAACCCCCTACACGAGAGAATAGAAAAATTACTATCAATCTTGCGCCTGCTGACACAAAAAAAGTTGGTTCTCGATTTGATCTCCCTATCGCAATTGCGTATCTTCTTGCAAGTGAGCAGTTAACACCCTTCGATACTCACGACAAAATGTTTGTAGGTGAACTTTCTCTTGATGGTTCGCTCCGCGCAATAAGCGGAATTTTAAATATTTCTATTTTTGCGAAACGTCGCAATATTCGTTTCCTTTTTGTCCCTGCTACGAATGCAGCAGAAGCTGCAGTTGTTAAAGGCATTTCTATTATTCCGGTGAATACTATTAATGATCTTATTGCACATCTTGAGGGGAAAATAATAATTCCTCCACAACCCCTCACGATAATACAGCCAGGACACACACGATCTTCGGTAACTTTAAGTGAGATTCGAGGACAAGACGCTGCAAAACGCGCGCTTCTTATTGCCGCTGCTGGTGGACACAACGTTCTTATGTCAGGACCTCCTGGAACAGGAAAAACCATGCTCGCACAAGCCCTTCCTTCAATACTCTCCCTCCCTTCAACAGAGGAATCGATTGAAATGACGCGTGTATATAGCGCCGCTGGCATGATGCACGATACGCCATTTATTGCGTGGCGTCCTTTTCGTGCGCCACATCACAGCGCCTCTCTTGTATCAATTTTGGGTGGTGGACAAAATCCACGACCTGGGGAGATTAGTCTTGCCCATCGAGGGGTCCTCTTTTTTGATGAGCTCCCTGAATTTAACCGAGATATTCTTGAAGGTCTTCGTCAGCCCCTTGAAGACGGCCGCGTGCATATTGCCCGAGCACGAAAAACCATTTCTTTTCCTGCGCGTTTTATGTTAGCTGCTGCAATGAATCCATGTCCGTGTGGTTATTATAATAATGAAGAAAGGGAGTGTACCTGCACCGCACATGATGTCTTTCGTTATCAACGGAAACTTTCTGGACCTCTTCTTGATAGATTCGATATTCAGATAGAGGTTCAAAAAATCCCAATTGAAGAACTTCGTAAACCGCGTGAGCCACAAAACGACGACGTAGTTCGCAGTGAGGTTGCAAAAGCACGCGCCATTCAACGACGTCGCTTTGCACAGCTTCCCACATCACTCATTCACGCAAACGCCGAAATGAGTTCTCGTGACATTGAACAATTTACGCACTTTGATGAAAGTGCAGAATCATTTCTCAAACAAATACTTGAAAAAAATTTTCTCTCTACGCGTGGATACTACCGAACCCTTAAAGTTGCGCGCACCATCGCCGATCTCGCTTCGTCTCACGAAATAAAAAAAGAACACCTCGCTGAGGCGTTTCAATACAGAATCCGCGCTGAAGCATAAAAAATCTCCTTTTCGTGGGAGATTTTTTCTTATCGTGTTGCAAATGGATTCTTTGCGCCGTACACCTCAAAATGAAGATGGCACCCTGTGGGTCCATCAGTATTCCCTGTGTTTCCCATAAGCCCTATTTCGCTTCCCCGTGTTACCTGATCACCTACGCTTATAAGCGTTTTTGAAAGATGTGTATAGCGGGTTTTTGTCCCGTTGGTGTGCTCAAGGAGAATAAATTGTCCGTACCCTCCATTCCACTCACCCGATCCATCTCCATATTCACTATCTGCAACCATAAGTCCATCAGCAGCAGCATATATTGGAGTTCCACATTTATTCGCAATATCTACTGCATTTTCTGCATGAAGTTCTGCCCAATTATATCCCGCTACAGGAAGCACAAAATAATTTTTAAGATCGGGGAGTTTTTCTATGGGTTGTGTGTAGGTGTTTTTTGAAAGCGGTTTTGCCAAAGGAAGAATGATTGTTCCCTTTCCTGCTGCCACTATTTTTTGATATTCCATATTACTTTTCTTAATTCCTTCTGTGGTTATTTGATAACGATCCGCAATTGATTCGAGGGTATCTCCACTACGCACAGTATAAAGGATTCCTGAGATAGGAAGAATGATGAGTTCTTGATTAAGACGGAGTGGAGAACGCACGGCTTGGTTTGCCCATTTAATGGTGTCTTGGGTGATGCCAAACTGTACTGCGATATTTGCGATTGTATCTCCCTGTCTCACCTTGTACCGTTTAAGACCGTCCCGCGCAGGAAAAAGATTAGTAAGCGGATTAGATACTCCGATTGCGGCTCCATTTTCTTCATCAATAGAGGAATTTTGCGCTTCTGACGCGCTTATTGGACGAATAGGAAGACCAGACGAAACAAGCGGAGAGATTTCTCTCACCACGGGACCTCCCTTACTCCACTCCTCATCGCCGGAATAAAAAATCGCATGTTGGCGCGATTCAGGGATAAAGTTCAGGGTTAATGCGGATACTACGAAAAATAACGACCATAGACTAGTCGTTTTTGAGACATCCTTGAAAAGCAACGATATTTTGCTTGTAGCTGTCCTTAATATGGGAATACCCTGAATATAGCAAAAAGGGGGCTATTTTTCAACCACTTTTTATAAAAAATGTGGTGATTGTTGTTATTACAAAAACTTAGTTTTTCGTGTATATTTTTCTCTTTTTGGTGCCCCAAAGAAGAAATCGTGTGGTATAGTTCTTTTATATTATCCATCCACATGCTTCCACGACCAAAAAAACGACTCGGACAACACTTTCTTATAAACGAGGGTAAACTCATTACTATTGCTAAGTCCCTCAATCCTCAAGAAGGGGATGTGGTGATTGAAATAGGCCCCGGACGAGGAGAACTTACCAAAGAAATTCTCCTCTTGCTCGCAAAATATGAAAAAAAACGACTCATTGTAATAGAAAAAGATGCGGAACTTGTTCCTATTCTCAAAAGTACATTCTCGTCTTTTGTCGCGTCTCGCACTTTAGAAGTTATAGAAGGGGATGTCCGTGAAGAGCTTCCTCGGATTGTTGTCTCACTTCAGGGGGCGCCCTATAAAATAATTGGAAATATCCCTTATTATCTTACTGGCTTTCTCTTCCGTATCATCAGCGACCTCATCCCAAAGCCAATACTGTGTGTGTTTACCGTCCAAAAAGAAGTGGCGTTGCGCGCTTCGGCCCTTCCGCCCCACATGAACCTCTTTGCTGCGAGCGTCCAAAACTGGGCCGACACGGAACTAATTGATGTAATACCGAAAAAAGATTTTTCTCCTCCTCCTCTTGTTGATTCTGCAATACTTCGTCTTACCACACACACCAACCACGACATCCGGAGCGACCCTCATTTTTATTCCTTTCTCAAAATCCTTTTTCAACAGCCAAGAAAAACCATTCTTAATAACCTAAAAAAATACAAGGAAACAGATACCGTGGTGTTTAAAAAAGTTGTGGCTTTTTTAAACACGGAGGGGATTGAAGAAAATGATAGGCCGCAAGCGCTTTCTATAGGAATTATAAAAAAACTTGTCGCATTCCTGTATACTAAATGAGTAATATGAAACGTTTCCTTTTCTTTTTTCCTGCACTTCTTGTCGCAATATCTTTTTTTGCACCTACTCATCAGGCCTCAGCAATCTTTCTTCCTTTCGCGGGGAAGGTAATAACTGTATTTACCCCTGGCGTTCTTTGTGTTGGTGAGGGACCCATTACCATTAAACCTATTGGTCTCGCTCCTTTTGGACCTTATGTAATTACTCTTGCCTCAGTGAGACATCTTTATAAAACTGTTTCTCCTGGATCGTGGATTATAGGAATATATTCGACTATTCCTATCCCAGGAACATGTGCCACCACAAGCATTCCCCCAGTTCCTGTTCCTGCATTTACTATTTTGCGTTTTGGATCATCACTTCCCACACTTTAAATTCAGATTTCACGCAAAAATGATGTATAATAAACGATGATGCAGAAGAGAAAAATCATCGCGATGTTTGTTCTCTTAATTGGCGTAGGATTTTTCTCCTATTCGTTATTTGCAACGCCCTCTCTTGAAGCCCTGAATACAAAAATTGTTGTTTCGGAAGAAAATAATAACGGTTCTCGGTTTCAGTTTACGCGCGATAATCTAGCGGAAACCCTTCCTACCTCTATACCTGGAATTGTGGAAGAAAAAGTTAGTAAAAATCTCACCGATCGCGTAGCTAATCTTTATACAGGCGAAATTGTAAAGGTAAATAAAAATGACTCCGCCTCAATAAAAAATAGTGGCACACTTACTCTTCCTTCTCAGGACATATTCGATACCACTTTCAACACCATTCTCCAAGAACCACTGACCTTTGCCTCATTTACTAAAAATGATGTAGCCATCTCTTCTGATAATTCGCTCTCAGCAAAGCGTGCATATTTTCTTACACTTCAAACAACAGTATCTTCACAAATGAAAAACTCAAAAAAGGAAATCGATGCATTGACTGTCTTTTTTTCAAAACAAGACGGTTCTCTTCTTGCTCAATTTTTGGGAACGCTCAACAAAAGTGTAAATGATTTATTAAAAATGAGGGTCCCTTCGGAACTCGTACTATTTCACCTTCAAGCACTTAATACATTTCAAAAGAAACTTGAAGTATACAATGCAATCAGCAATATAAATATCGACCCCGTAAAAACGGTGGTTGCTATAGACGAGATTCCTAAAATAGCCGGTGAAATAAAAGACATCTCAGTAGAAATCAGTAAACACATTTAACTTATGCGCCTTCGCCATATACAATTTTTTACCGGAATACTTGCTTTCGTCCTTGTGCTTCCTCTTACCTTTTATCCATTTCTTGAAGCACGCGCGGTGGGTGAGGATGACGGACTTCTTGCGGGATATGAGTGTCTTGCAGGAAAATTAGGCTTTTCAACCGACGACTTATTTGAAAGAGCAGCCGGTGCGCTCGAAGCAGTAACAGGAGAAATACCCACATTCGACGCAAAAACAAAGAGCGCAATTATCAACAATCAATGTGAAACAATGCTCCTCGCACTTAAAGAAGTTGCACTTCGTGCAGCGCGAGCGGTACTTAAAAAGCGCATCCTTGATACTCTCGTCGATCAAACTATTGAATGGATTCAGAATGGGGATCTTTCTACAGGGCCAAAATTTGTTGATGATTGGGGCGGCTTTGTAGATGAAACGCTTCAACTTGCTGCAGGAGATGTTGCCAGAGAAATTGGTTTGGAACGACTCTGTTCTTCAGGACTTGGACTTCAACTACAACTTAATCTTCAACGACCCGACTTTAGTAATAAATTTCGTTGTACATTTGATCAAATGGTAGGAAATATTAATTCTTTTAGGACCGATTTCAATAATGGTGGTTGGATTGGATATAATGAACTTCTCAAACCACAAAACAATCGTTGGGGGCTTGAAATTATGGCAATGAGCGAACTTGAAAAAAAGCAAGCACAACAAAAAGAATCAAAAAGTTTTGAAGTTACCACGGGTGCAGGGTTCTTAAGCACAAAACAATGTATTGAGTGGGATATCTACTCCCTTGATGGTAGGTCTAAACTGCAAAATTTTAGTGTGGCTGCTGATGCTTTTACTCCCGAGGCAAATGATCCCAACAAACCACCTCCTTCGGTTGATCCTAATGGCGTTTGGCGTTGTGCAAATGTAAAAATTTCGACTCCTGGTCGCTCTATTGCGGACACAACTAGCAAGGCGTTGGGAGTAAATTTTGATTATATTATTAATTCTGACGATCTCACTGACTACGCAGCTGCAATTATTGATGCGGGTATTAATCGCCTTATCAAAGAGGGGGTAAAGGGAATAAAAGGAATGTCGGAAAGGAAAACGCCTGATGGCGCAGCAACAATTAGTCAGGGTGGATACATTTCACCAACTAGCAATCCTGGACTTAGTAATCTTGGCACTAATTATACTAACGCTCAAAATGATATTCGCTACTCAACTGCAAAACGAGGTATTTCAAATCAACTTATTGGTGCATCGTCTTCTCTCTCCAGAGCTCATAATGATCTTCTTGTAGCAAGCTCTACAAATACTCAACTCGTTTTAACTATTGGTGATTTTCAAACATGGTGTACAACAAACAGTGCTCTCCATCCTGCAACTTGTTCATCGTACGACAACGCTCTCAAATCAAGTGTAGTCGCTCGTGCAACCACTATTGATTCTTCTGTTACCCAAATAAAAATACTTCAAAACAAAATTGCAACATTTGAATCTCGTGCAACCACAATAAGTAGCGATACAGAAGCTCGAAATCTTACTTCAGAAATTACTTCCTTTAACGCGGACTTGGTAAGTAGGATAGGGGGGGTAGCACAGCTTGCAAATACAATTCAAGCCGAATTTACACAAACTACATCTCTCCTTCAGCTTTGTAAAATACCCACCACCCCCACAGCTACCTGCCCTTAATAATGAAATTGCATAATAAAAAAACATTCTTTGCTATAACCCTTCTTACTCTCCTTATTTTTGGAGTGTCTCCGCTTTTTGCACATGCGGGATCTGGTTTTATGGGTCTTCCTACGATTAGCGAGGCAGTTACTGGTGGATTTAAAATTATTGCATATATCTTTAATTTTATTGGTGGTCTTGCGTTCACTTTTGCAAATTATCTTGTGAAATTTGCACTTTATGATTTGAATTTCAAAATTATGGATGTGCAAAATTCCATTGTCCACGTGGGTTGGGCAATTGCACGCGATGTCGCGAATCTCGGTTTTGTGCTTACCATTGTCATTATTGCTTTTACCACCATTATTCGTATTGAATCTTATGGCGCAAAGAAACTTCTTCCAAAGCTTATTGCCGCTGCTATTATTGTTAATTTCAGTCTTGCTATTGCGGGAGTTTTTATTGATTTTTCAAACGTTGTTACCTCCTTCTTCCTTGAAAAGTCTGGTGCGAGCGGTAGTGGTGAAGAAGGTATTACCGCTAGACTTGCGAATGCGTTTGGTCCTCAACGCTTTATGACGCCAGCAGAAGATCCTCTTCCTCCAAATCCTGAGGAGGAAATGGGGCTTATTGGTGAGATAGGAACCGCGTTTCTTACGTCTGTTACCTCACTTGCATTTATTGTTATATTTACCCTCATCGCCACTATTGTTCTTCTCGCGCTCGCCGCAATGCTTATTGTGCGCTATGTACAACTCTCTCTTCTTCTTGTGGCTTCTCCTCTTGTGTGGCTCTTCTGGGTATTCCCAGGACTTGGAAATCTCTACTCTAAATGGTGGGATAATTTTATAAAATGGGTTTTCTTCGCGCCTGCGGTCTCCTTCTGTCTCTATATAACTCTTATCAGTGTGGATGGAATGGGAAAGTTACAAAATTCAGAAAGCTATTTTAGTGCGGGTATTATGGGAACTATCGTGAATCAAGGCGCACAGATGGTAGTTGTCTCTTTTATGCTTATTCTTGGTCTTATTGCTGCAGAAAAAATGGGCATTTCTGGAGCGACCGCATTTAAGGGAGCCGCGATGGGTGTGGTAACTGGAGCAAAAAATATTGCTAAAAATAGAGGAGCAAGAATAGGTCAGTCAATCTTACAAAGACCAAGTGCCCAAAAACTTGCTGGGGGACTTGCAAAAGCTGGAGCACTTGGTAAAAAACTTGAAATTCAAAAAACCGACAAGTGGTATACAAAAGCTGGCAAGGGCATTTTAAATGCAACCGGTGTTGGAATGAACCTTAAAGCAGTAAGTGGAGCAGCCGAAACAATAGGGAAAGGGGCTAAAAAAGTTGCGGGAAGTCCTAGAATTAAAGAGGAGGGTATTGCGGGTACAATGTGGAAATCAATAAAGAAGGGCGCTGGAATAAAGGAAGAGGAAAAGAAAAAAGAAGAAAAAACATATGAAGAGTTAGAAAAGGAACATGATAAACTTCTTGAAGAAAAGAAACAGATGCGCATTGCAAATCCAAAAATTAAAGACGAAGAAATGAAAGGGATTAATGACGAGTTAGAGAAAACAGAAAATGCGATGCATAAAGAATATGAAAAACCAGAAACCGTCTCCGGTTTTGTTGAGGAACTTGCGGAACTCAAGAAGAAAAGGGAGGATCTTATAACCAAAGGCGAAGGGAAAATTAACAAAGAAGACCTCTCTTATTATGATGACCAAATTAAAACTCTTGAAAAAGGCTTTGATAAGTCAACTGAACGAGAACCAGGAAAGATGCGTGTGCCTGAGCTTGAGCGTCATATTACCGCGCTTAATGATGCAATAGTCACTGCTACTGCTGCTGCGGGTGCTGCAACTGATGAAAATGTGAAAAAATACATAGAAAATTACGAAGCAGAGCTCGAAGGGATGAAAATAGCCGCAGTTGAAGCATTGAATATAAAAAATAATCCTCCGCCTCCTGCCCCTCGAGTGGCAACAACTCAACCAACAGAGCCACGTATTAAACTCGCCTCAGAGTATTCATCTATAGAAGACGCAAAAAAAGAAGGGGAAAGAAGAGGGGGAGAGGGCCCGAAAATAATATCTTAAAACCATGAAACTCCCTCAACTTACTGAAGAAGAATTTTTCGAACGGTATACAAATGCGCCAGATGAGATTCGTGATGCCCTTGATTCAGAAGAGGCACGCAAAACCATTCTGAATCTTTGCCGCGCTCATTATTTAAATCCTCAAAAAACCGAGGCGTTTGAACAACTAGTAGGGTTTGTGCTCCTTGGATATATTGCGCCGCGCGACCTTGCGCGAGAAATAGGGGAGCATCTCTATTTAAACCATGAACACTCACGTATACTTGCAAATGAAGTAAGTGAAAGGGTTTTTGAACCAATCCTTGAAGAACTTGAGAGTTTTTATAATCCAATTGAAGGAGATAGAGAAACAGAAGAAATGAATGAAGGGGGAGTAAAAATTGATGCTGAATCACTTGATAACTCAGAAAAACCTATCTCAGTGGAATTAAAAGAAGGTGCACCTCTCGTTCTTCATGAAGAATCTTCATTCTTTCAAAAAGAGCGCCCCAAGTCCACTAAATCGTTTTTTCCTTTTTTTGCTACCTCTCCCGAATCATCAGAAACAACTCCTTCGTTACGGGTAAAAGTGGAGACGCCCTCAGAGAAAAAGGTTGTTCATTATAGTGAGTCACGTTCTCCTCTCTCTCCTCTCGGATCTTCTCCTGAAGAGTTTATTAGCATTGAAGCACTAGAAAAAATGCGTTCGGCACCCTCTGAAGAGTTGCCCCCTGTGATAAAAACTGAGCCTTCTCAACTTTCAACACCGCCTATAGAGACAAAGGGCTTATTGCCACAATCGGTACCAACAACAATGCCAGAAAAAAAAAGATTTTCGTGGCCTCTTAAACTTTTTAAAGAAAAAAAAGAAGAGTCTAAATCAGGGAGCCTACCAATCCCACCCTCTCTACCACAAGAAGCCATTTTTTCTTCTCCGATAATAACTCAACAGCTCCAACCAAGCGAAACCAACCAAGAAACGTTCGGTATTTCTCTCAATATTTCTCCTTTGGAACGCAAGCAACCAGAAATTGAGGGGAACGTAGTGCATCTTAAGTAATACTCAAAAGATTTTTCTTATGGCAACATTCCAAATTCCACAATTTATTGAAGAACGATCAAAAATTATTGGTCCTCTTACCTTACCTCAATTTCTTTATATTGGGGTTGCTGCCATTGGTAGTTTTGTTTCTTTCTATCTTTTTACTTTCTTTCTGTGGCTTCTTATAAGTCTTGTTCTTGGAGGTGGTGCGATCACGTTGGCTTTTGTAAAAGTGAACGGACAAGAACTTCCTTCTATTCTTGCTTCGGGACTCTCCTTTCTCTGGAAACCTCATCGTTATACATGGCAACGTGCTATGGCACAAACAACCCTTGATATTGCGGACGTTGAAAAAATTGAAACATTAAGAAAAAGTATGAGTATTCAGGATAAATTAAAATCTCTTGCGGTTGGTGTAATGACTGGGAAACTTCTCTCCTCTCGTGAATCGGGGATTGGGGGTGGGGATAAATTTGAAGTGGTTACTTTTCTCACAGGTGAGAAAAAGACAGCGCGGCGCGTTGATTACTAAGAGAGGAGAAAAAACACAGGTTCCCTCTCTTCTTGGAATACGGTAAACTAATACATATGGCTGAAGTAAGTCCTCCTACACAACAATTCGTCAATATAAAAGAGGTTAAGAATGGCGTTATCTACCTTAAACACGGCGGCATTCGAAAAATTCTTATGGTGAGTGGTATTAACTTTGACCTAAAGTCAGAGGACGAGCAGAACCTCATTCTTAATACTTTCCAAAACTTTATTAATACACTCGATTTTGGAATCCAATTTTTTATCCATTCTCGTAAAACGAATATTAATGCATATCTTGATTTTATGCGCCAGAGACAGGCGCAAGAAGACAATGGGCTTTTAAAAATACAGATTGATGACTACATTGAATTTATTCGTTCTTTTGTAGAACAAAATGCGATTATTAATAAAACTTTTTTTGCGGTTGTCCCTTATGAATCTGTGTTAGTAGGCGCCTCCGCGGGGGGATTTTTAGGACTTTTCAAACCACAGACTTCCGCCGCAAAAATACAAAGTGACCAAGCAACTCTAGAACAACTTGATCATCGCGTCTCTCAAGTTGCGGAAGGGTTAGAACAAATCGGACTTCACGTCTCACCACTTTCTGATGAGGAGATTATTGAGCTTTTTTATAATCTTTATAATCCTCAGTTAGTAGAAAAAAAAGGATTAGAAATTGCAAAACAATAAATTAGAGATAAAAAATCTAACAGAATGAAAATTAAAATACCACAACTTTATAAGCCTTCTGCAGAAGATCTTCCTAATATTATTGCCCCCTCAGGACTCGAAGTAGAAACCAACTACCTCAAAATAGGGGACTATTACGCAAAAACGCTTTTTGTATTCACCTATCCTCGGTACGTGTCGAGTGGGTGGTTTTCTCCGATTATTAATCTTGCAGAAATGATGGATATTTCCATATTTATGCACCCTATGGATACAGGACTTGCACTTCGTAATTTGCGAAAAAAAGTTGCTCAAATTGAAGCGGAAATTAATGAAAAACAATCGAAAGGAATTGTGCGCGACCCTATGCTTGAAACCGCTTTTCAAGATATTGAGAATTTGCGCGACGCACTCCTTCAAGCGCGAGAACGACTCTTCAAGGTAGGGGTATATATTACAATCTACGGCCAAAGCCTTGAAGCCTTAAGCAAGCTTGAGAATCGAGTAGAAAATATCTTAGAAGGGAAGTTGGTATATATAAAGCCTGCGCTCTTCAAACAAATGGAGGGACTTAATTCTGCACTTCCTCTCTGCCAGGACCAACTTATGATTCATACGCCACTAAATTCCGGTCCTGCCTCATCTCTCTTCCCTTTTGTGTCACCCGACCTTACTTCAGAAAAGGGGATTTTATACGGAGTAAACATGCATAATAATAGCCTTATCATTTTTGAACGCTTCTCTCTTGAAAATGCAAATCAGGTAATTTTTGCAAAGTCTGGCGCGGGAAAATCATATGCCACGAAACTTCAGATTTTGCGCTCAATGATGATGGGCACCAATGTAATTGTGATTGATCCTGAAAATGAGTATCAAAACCTTGCAAATGCCATTGGGGGAAGTTATTTTAAAATCTCCCTTACCTCACCAAGTCACATTAATCCTTTCGATATTCCTATTATTCCAGAAGGGGAAGAACCTTCGGATGTTTTTAAATCGCATATTTTAAGCCTTACAGGACTCGTAAAGCTCATGTTGGGCACGGTGAGCCCCGAAGAAGATGCACTTCTTGACCGCGCCATTTCAAACACCTACTCTTCGCGCGACATCACTGCAGAAAACTTTGGCACGTTAAAAGATGTAGCCGCACCACTTCTTGAAGACCTTCAAGTAATTCTACAAAACACCTCAGGTGGACAACAACTTGCTCAACGACTTGATAAATATACTCATGGTTCTTATGCTGGCTTCACGAATGCACCCACGAATGTCGATATTAAAAATCGTTTGATTGTTTTTTCAATTCGCGACCTCGAGGAAGAGCTTCGCCCAATTGCAATGTATATCGTGTTGAGCTTCGTATGGAGCCTTATTCGTGCACAACTTCGTCCACGCCTTCTTATGATTGATGAAGCGTGGATTATGATGAAATATAAAGATAGTGCTACTTTCCTTTTCGGATTAGTAAAGCGTGCTCGAAAGTATTTCTTAGGTATTACTACTATTACTCAAGATGTAGAAGATTTTTTGAAATCGGAATATGGGAAGCCTATTGTCACTAACTCATCAATGCAAATATTGATGAAACAGTCTCCTACGTCTATCGAGGCGGTTGCAAAGGCATTTGACCTTACTGAAGGGGAGCGAGCGTTTCTTATTGAGGCGGGGGTTGGAGAAGGCCTTTTCTTTGCAGGAGCAAAACACGTTGCTATAAAGATTGTTGCTTCATACACCGAAGACCAGATTATTACTACTAATCCTGAGCAGATGCTTGAAATTAAAGGATTAAAGAAATAACCCACATGAACGAAAAGAAATTTTCAACAACCGAGTTATTCATAGGGTTCCTTTTTTGTCTTCTTATTGACCTTCTTGCTGTGGTTGCTGATATTTTCTCTTTTGGTATTCTCGGTTTCTTTGTGCAGAGCCTCACATGGCTTGTACTCACATTTTACTTTAAAATAAAGAGAGCTGAGGTAGTGAATAGTCCTGCGGGACAATTCTTCGTTCCACTTCTCGTACAGCTCGTCCCCGTCATTCCTACTGTTGCTGCCACATTTTTAGTTCGTGTGTATATAGAAAATAACCCAGAAAAATTTCTTGAAAAATTTGGTACGTTTAAAGCAGATCTTGCTGGTCCAGTAAAATCTCACAAAACATCTTAATGAAATATCCATTCCTTTCTTTTTTACTCTTTCTTCTTGTGGCTCTTCCACTTTCTTCTTTTGCACAGACTTCCCCAACGACTTATATCACATGGCGTGCAAACAATTTTTATCCTGCGGGATTTAAAGGAAAAGCGCTCCCCACACCAGGAACGACTATTATTATTGCTGCAGAGGTAATAAAAAGTGGGAAATTGTTTGATTCTTCTACCGCAACTTTTTCATGGAGTGTTGACGGGAGATCTGCGCTTACTGGTGTTGGCAAAAAAGAATATTCTTTCGTTGCCACAAAAAAAGACAGCAAATCGCATTTTGTACAAGTCTCAATAAAAAGTGGGATGGAAACAATCACAGGAGCTATTACTATTCCCCTTACTGTCCCCCAAACAGTTATTGAGGCCCCTTTCCCAATGAAAAAGGTTTCTGAAAATATAAAAGGAAACATTCAGGCAATTCCTTATTTCTTTAATATTACCTCTATTTCAGATCTTCTCTTTAGTTGGCGTGTAAATAGTTTTAATAAAAATGCAGGAAGTGACAACCAACTTACTTTTGAAACTGGTTCTCCTCAATTAGCTACGGATAGGTTATTAGAAATCGTCTCTTATATACAAAATACAAAAGGAATATACGAGCTTGCAACCTCACGCACTCAATTGACTATAATAAAATGATGAAGAAATGTTTCACTCTTCTTGTCTTTTCGATTTTTATACTCCTTCCTGTGTATAGTTTTGCTATAACCACAATACCCGCTCCTACATATCAAATCCCTTGCGTTCTTCGAAGCGTTTTTGGGGCTTGTCCAGATATGACTACTATTCCTGGATACATTTCTACGCTTTATCAGTTTGCGGTTGGCATCTCAGGAATAGTTGCAGTTGGTATGATCGTGATTGGTGGCATCTATATTAGCGTTTCAGGAAGTGTTGACAAGAAAAGCGAAGGAAAAGATATGATTACCCAAGCACTTTTTGGTCTCGCTCTTCTTCTTGGTTCTTGGTTAATTTTAAATACAATAAACCCAAAATTAGTAACGAATATGGACATTCCTAATCCTTCGGGCATTCTAAACGCAACCAGCACAACAATTTCAACAGCTTCTATTTGTGAAGGAAATTCTAATGCTTCTTCTTCAACGTGTCCTCGAGTGGTGTCTGGTGCTAATTTAACTGTGCCCGGCATTTGTACCACATGGGAGGATGTTTCAAATTTTCTTAAAAAAGGTTTTTCAAGGGGTTTATATGTCGCGCCCCCTTGTACTGGTACTGCGCAAGCAACTAAAATATGGAGACACCCTTATTATATAAATGATAAATCTGGTTTTTCTGTGCAGTGTGTTATATATGCATATAGAGAACAGTCTTCAAGTACTCCTATAAAATTGCCAATACCAGACGACGCACGACCTTGTTAAAAATGAAGCCTCTTTATAAAATTCTTTCTATTATTGGTATCACTGTCCTTGTTGGGATTATTGTTTATTTTATTTGGAATTCTCTTACAGGCCCCACCCCCCAAATACCATCTGGAGAAGTAGAGCTTCCTCTTGGAACGCCGCTTCCTGAATCAGGGGGGGTCGCCACAACCACAACTCCTGAAACCCCTATCTCTGGAGAACAGAAAGCCTTACAAGCACAAAAGTTCTCGAAAAATCCTGCGTTTGATTTTTGGATTGAAAAGGGCACAAAAGAAATATACTATCTTGGACTTGATGGAAAAATATTTAGTGCAAAAGAAGGACCTGATCTCGATATTTCAAGCCAGACCGTAGATGCGTTAAATTCAATCGAGTCTTCTATAAAAGGGGAAAAGGTTCTTGTATCGTTCGGAAATCCACTTGCCTTACAATGGGGTATATTTGATTCAATCGATACAGTTTGGCGCCCTCTTCCTGCCGACATTTTATCTGCTACTTGGGGCGGAAATGAACGTGAGCTTATTGCAACAATCAAAACCAAAGATGGGATAAGTCTTGCTTCTCTCGATCTTACAAAGACACCATTTACATATAAGACTCTTGTAAAAGATTTTCGATTTAATGATGTGACGCTTTCTATGAAAACTCCTGATATTCTTCTTTTTTGGGAAAAACCTTCTTTGGGATATGCGGGACGTGCATGGCAAGTAAACACAAAAACACTTTTAGTTACTCTCCTTTCTTCTCCTCAAAATGGCTTCTCTCTTGCGTGGTCGAGTGATAAAACAGTAGGTTTCCGTTTTATTCCTCCAACTTCTTTCTCGCTTATCACCCCTAATTTCTCTACTCTTGCTCCTGTTTTCTTCTCAACCTTCCCAGGAAAGTGTGAGGGGAGTGCCACAAGTACTGTATATTGTTTTGTCCCTCAAATAACATCACTCCCTACGCTTGATGTAAGACTGCCTGATGATTATCTTCAAAATAAGTTTTTTACCGTTGATGATCTTTATGCGGTGGATATGAAAGAAGAGGTCGCTGATAAAATTATAGAAGGCAACACAAACGCACTTCCCGCACTCGACGCAGAACATCCTCAACTTATAGATTCGACGCTCTACTTCATCAATAAATACAATCGCTATATTTATAAAATAGAATTCCCGAAAGCAACTGAATAAAAACACCCTTTATGGGGTGTTTTTTATTTCTTCTACTTGCTTAATAATAACGTGTCTATCTTTTCCTACTCCCGCGCTTTCCGTTTTTAATTCTGGGTGGGTAGTGATTTCCATATGCACTAAACGTCTCTCATAGCCATTCATAGGGGGTAGATCGATATTTTGCTTCATAACTACCGCCTTCCTCGCCGCTGCGCGCGCAAGCTCCACAATAAGCCTTTCTCGCTCTTTTCTATAGTAGTTAAGGTCAACTACATAAGGAATAAGACCTTCTTTTCTAATAATGAGGTTAATAAGATGATCGAGTGCGGGAAGGATTGTTTCTACATTCTCTTCAACAAAACGATTCTGAATAAGAATGATTACCTTCCGTCGCTCCTCATCAAGTGCTACCTCCACATCAGGGAAGCCCATAAGCACCATTAATTGTTTTGTTTTTTCAATAATTTTATCCATAGATGGCTCGCTGTATAGTATACTACTCGTTTTCGAACTTTGGCAATCGTTTATTGATATAAAGTTGTTGTACTATCGAGAACGCGGTTGATACTACCCAATACACACTAAGTGCTGAGGGCAGGCTTAAAAGAATGAAGAAGGTAAATATTGGTCCCATAATCACCATAGTTTTCCCCATTGAGGCAAGTGGGTTGTTTTCTTGATTTTTCGTTGGAGTTGTGGGAAGTGAAAGCTTACCTTGAAAATATTGTGCCGCCGCTGCAAACACGGGGAGAAAATAATTTGTTGCTTCAAGCGCTATTAATCCAAGAAATGAGGTGGTTATAAACACACCCGTAGAAAGTTCTTTTGAAAACACCTGAAAAAGAACAATAAATATCGGGAGTTGGATAAGAAGAAGGAGAAATCCGGAGAAAGGGTTTAGCTTGTATTGTTTATAGAGCTCTAATAATTCTTTTGCTTGGCGCTCTTTGTCGTCTTTGTGGTCAAGTTGAATTTTTTTAATGTGTGGTTGAAGATGCTGCATGAGCGCCTGATCTTTGGCACTTTTATAAAACACGGGGAAAAGGACTACCCGTACCAACACAGTAAGAAAAATAATAGCAATTCCTAGGTCGTGAAATGCGAGATTGTTATAGATAAACAAAAGAATTGCGAGAATTGGCTCGTATAAATATGAGTGGAAAAAAGCTGACATGCGTACATTGTACGTGGTTTTACTCCTTTTCGCAATTTACTTGCAAAAATAATGTTTTTTATTTTGTGATAAATAAATTTTTTATCTCTTGAAGAATTGTTTCGAATGAAGTGGTTGTAATGGGGGGTTTTGCAATAACAGTGATGTCTTTCATGGGAGTTGGCCTTATAGAACGGAGTGCTGCAATAATTCTCCGCCGTATTAAATTGCGTTTTGTCGCTTGAGCTGCCACTTTTTTCCCTACAACGACAAGAAGCGGCTTCTTTTGGAAGCCGGGAGGGTTTTCTCGAACAGAGAAGATGGTGTTTTTGTTGTAATTCACACTAAGCAACCTTTACTGTAAGCCTTTTTCTTCCTTTTTGTCTCCTTCGTTTAAGGATAGCGCGGCCTCCAGGGCTGTTTTTCCTCCGTAAAAAGCCGTGGGTGTTTCGTCTTTTCTTCTTTTTTGGTTGGTAGGTAACGCTCATGTCTTTTTTATTTCCCCAACATAGTACCACAGGCTTTCGAGAAGTGCAATTTTGTTTTTCTATTTTGTTATCAACAAATAATACACAATTAAGACATTAGGTCCCGCTTGTTTTGGTATTGAAAGTTTTTATAATGCGTTTATGATGGAGGGACAAGAAAGGAAAGTTTGCTAATTATTTATGGACCATCAAGAAATTTGGAAAACAGTATTAGGAGAAATAGAACTTCAAATTTCTAAACCAAATTTTCTTACGTGGTTAAAAAATAGTCAGCTAATCGAGAGAGATGCACGTGAAGGAATAGCACTTGTAGGACTTCCAAATAACTTTGCCAAGGAATGGGTAAAAAACCGCTATCATAAGATTATTCTTGGTTCTCTTAGAAATATCGATGGGTCAATTAAATACGTGAACTACGCGGTAGTGAGCCACACTGCTCCTGCGGTAGTATTGAAACAAACAAAACACTCGAAAACCCCTGAGCTTACTGATGAGAAGGCGGATCTTTCTATCTCTGAATTAAAAACAGATCCGAAAACAAATCTTAATCCTAAATATACTTTTGATTCATATGTGGTTGGTTCTTCAAATGAGCTTGCGTGTGCTGCCATTCAAGCGGTCATCAATGATGTAGGAAAAAAATATAATCCTCTTTTTATCTACGGGGGGGTAGGTCTTGGAAAAACTCATCTTCTTCAGGCTGCGGGAAATGCAGTAATAAAAAAATATAATAATAAAGTTACGGTGCTTTATACTACTTCAGAAAAATTTATTAATGATGTAGTGTGGGCAGTGCGCAATAAACGCATGGATGATGTGAAAAAAAGATATCGTGATATTGATATGTTGATTATCGATGACATTCAGTTTATTGGAGGAAAACCGACCACTGAACTTGAATTTTTTTATACGTTTAATACTCTCTACGAAAACAACAAACAAATTATCATTTCTTCTGATAGACCCCCTGCAGCGATTCCTACTCTCGAAGAACGATTACGCTCTCGTTTTGAAGGAGGAATGATAGCAGATGTAGGGTATCCGGACTACGAGATGCGTCTCGCTATTCTAAAAACAAAGGCTCAAGCACATCACGCCTCAATAGACGACAAAACACTCGAGTATATCGCGACTAAAATGCAACGAAACATTCGCGAGATTGAAGGGGTGCTTAATAAGGTTCTTTTTTATCAAAACATGAAGAATGGTGGTATTGATCAAAAGAAACTCGATGAGATTATCAGCGAAACGGCTCATATTTCTCCAAAAAATATTACTGCCGCTGAAGTAATACGCACCGTAGCTGAGTTTTATGAGGTTTCTCAAAACGAGCTTACCGACAGAGGAAGAAAACAAGAAGTGGTAGAGCCGCGACAGGTTGTTATGTATCTTCTTAGGGAAATTCTTAAGCTTTCTTATCCTAATATCGGAGAAAAATTAGGAAAAAGGGATCACACTACAGTAATTCATGCATACGAGAAAATATCAAAAGAAATGACTCAAAATTCTGCACTCAACCAAAAAATACTCCTTATAAAAGAACGATTATTTAAAACAACATAAGGATAAGAAGGGGACAATCAAGAGAAGGGGTATGTATAAAACTCGAGTAATTCAGAAAAAAGTAAATAAAAAATAAAAAATATCCACACCTTTTCCTTTTTCTCCCGTTTCTCTCCACAGATAAAAACTAAAACAATAACGATTCTTCCTCATTTTTTCCACTTTATCCCCATATCCACACCCCCTACTATGACTACTAAATTAATCTTATTAAAGAATAACTTAACAGAAGCACTCATTGCTCTTGAACGAGCGATAGGAATAAATACAAATCTCCCTATTCTTAAAAACGTGTTGATTCGCGTGGAAAAAGCGAAAATTTATTTTATTGCAACGAATTTAGAACTTGCAATTACGTGCAGCGTTTCAGGGAAAATAGTGGACAATGGCGAAATTACTGTACCTTTTTCTCTTTTTCTTTCTCTTGCTAAAAACCTAACTGCAGAACGCGTTACTCTCGAGCAAAAAGATAAACATCTTGTAATAACCACCGATAATTATGAAGCAACGTTGCAAACACAATCCGCAAAAGAATTTCCGATTATTCCTACGATTCACAACACCACGCAAACTCTTAAAATTTCTGCACCTTTGTTTTTAGAAACATTGCGCGCAGTTTTTGTAGCGACTCAATATTCGGAAATTCGTCCAGAAATTAGTGGATTTCTTTTGAAATTTTCCGAAGACCGTCTTTTCTTGGTTGCAACAGACAGCTTCCGTCTCTCGGAAAGTATACTCGAATCAGGCGAGGCGACATCCACTCTCGAAGAATGTGCAGTCATCGTTCCATTTCGTACCGCAGAAGAATTACTTCGTTTTCTTGCTTCCGAAAAAGGAAATGTAGATATTTTTATTGATGCAAATCAAATTCTTTTTAAAACAGAAACAAAGGAGCTTATATCTCGCCTCGTAGATGGAGTTTTTCCTGAATATAACCCAATTATTCCTAAACAAACACAAAATGAGATTCTCGTAAACCGGGAAGAATTTGTGAGTGCAGTAAAACTCGCAAGTTCTTTTGCGGGACGCGCAAACGATATTACTATCTCGGTAGGAGAAAATAAAAAATATATAGATCTTTTCTGTGCCGACTCCACTCTTGGAGAAAATCATTACAAAATTCCAGTAAAACTTAAAGGAGAGACATTCTCAATCGTGTTTAATTGGCGCTATTTTCTTGATGGGTTAAAAATATTTTCAAATCGAGATATTACTCTCGGAGTAAATTCTGCTGACCGTCCCGCAGTATTAAAAGATCCCCTTCAACCGCACCTTACCTACGTAGTAATGCCAATCAAGAGCTAGTGATACACTATAACTGAAGCAGAAGTTTTTACTCCTGATTTTGTAGTTGCTCGTATCTCAAAAAGATTTTGTGGATCAAGAGGAAGCGAGAAGTTGTAAGTATAGTTATAAGTAGTTCCGCTTATACTAAACGCATTAATAAGTCTTTTATTGTAATAAAGCTCAACTCTATCAAGTTCGTCGCCAGACGAAGACACAAGCGCTTTTATCTGTAGCGGACTGTTTAAGAAGACCCCATTTTTTGGTTCAGAGATTGAGACCGAAGCAGACCCTATTGAGGATGTTTTTGTTCCTTGTTGTGTAAAAGGAATATTGCGAGGAAGGAGTGTATTATAGCGGGAAAAATTTGGAATATTTTCTTTTGCCCACAAGGCGATTCCTTCTTCCCAATTCGCAAACTGATAATCAATAGAGGGGTCACTTGGGACAGGACCAAGAATATTTGTTTTGTCGATATAATAAAGAATAGTGTGGAGTTGCGGGTAAGAAACGCCGTTTATTACAGGAACAAACTCAGATTCTCCGTTTAAAAAAGGTTTTGTAGGAAGTGTATATTCGTCGGGACGTTCAAAAGGCTCAGAAGGAAAAAGAGGAAGCGCTTCTTTGAGAAATGCGTTCCACATAGGGACTGCAGCGAGAATACTACTCCCGCGACTTTTCATTGCAACATTATTATTATTCCCTGCCCAAAACCCCACCGCAAGATTCGGCGTATACCCGAATGTCCACGCATCCCGATAGTCTTGAGTGGTCCCTGTTTTAAGCGCTACTTCGTATCCATCAAACATAGTAAGAGGAAGGCTTGCTTGAAAAACAGGAGACCTCAACTCTTTACTAGAAAGAATTTGGTTAATAAGACGAGGGTATTGAGAATCAACAACGCGCTGACTTTCATCGTGGTATTCATCAATACTATTTCCATCGCTATCCTCTACTTTTAAAATAAAAACTTGCTCATGGACAACCCCATTTTGTGAGAGGACTGAATATGCTTTTAACAAATCAATTAATTTAATTTCTCCTCCTCCTAATGTGAGAGAAAGACCATAACGCCACCTCTCTTTTAGAGTAGTAATACCAAACGAGTGTAAGTTCTTTAATACAACATCAAGACCCGAGAGATAAAGTGTTTTTACTGCAGGGACGTTGAGTGATTGAGCAAGCGCCTGTTCCATGCGAACGGGACCGCGAAACAAGTTGTCAAAATTACCCGGCTTATAACTTGTTTCCGGATCGTTGCGCGTGTCGAATTCTGTAGAAACATCATAGAGAATCGTTTTTGGGGAAAAACCTTTTTGAAACGCAGAAAGATATACAAATGGTTTTAACGCGGAACCTGGTTGGCGAAGCCCTTGGAGAGGAACAGTAAAATTACCCTCAAAAAGACAGTCTGCGCCCGAAGCGCAGTTCTCCGGCTCTTTCTTCCCGAAGTAGTCTTTAGAGCCTACAAGAGCGAGAATTTGGCCTGTTTTAGGGTCTTCCGCAACCATCGCAGCATTTCTTCCGTCATATAGTTCAGTATTGCGTATTGAGCCTTCCTTTACTGCACGCTCAGCAATTTCTTGAAGCTTTAAATCAAGGGTAGTGATAACACGCAACCCCCCATTGGTGACTGTGTGCTCCCCATATTTACTAACAAGAAGATCTTTTACCGCAAGGGAAAAATGAGGAGCAATAATTGCACCAAGAGAAGCGGGAGCAAAAGAAAGTTTTTGCTTTTTTGCCTCTTCTTTTTCCTTTTCAGAAATAAATTTTAACTCTACCATTCGATCAAGCACATAATTACTACGATCAAAAAGTTCCACAGTGTGAGAGCCCCAAGGAGAGTAGTAACTTGGCGCCTTTAACATACTCGCGAGAATAGTCGCCTCGCGAAGGGTAAGGTCTTTTACGTGTTTATTAAAATAAATTTGACTTGCCGCCTCAACACCATACGCATTTGATCCATAAGGAATTTGATTGAGGTAAAAAAAGAAGATGTCTTCTTTTGAATAAGACGACTCGAGCTCAGTTGCGAGAATAAGCTCTTTTATTTTGCGAGAGATGGTTCTTTCAGAAGTAAGGAGGGTTTGTTTTACTAGTTGTTGGGTAATAGTCGACCCTCCCTGAGTAATTTTTCCTTGGCTTAAGTTTACATAAAACGCACGTAGAATACCTCTCCAGTCAAAAGCTGGTTGATTATAAAAGTTCGCATCTTCTGCAGCGAGAGTCGCGTTTTTTACTGTAGTTGGAATTTCGGAAAAGGGAACGACGGTGCGTTTTTCTTCGCCGTGAATTTCATAAAGAAGAATTTTCCCTGTTTTGTCATAAAGTTTTGTAGATTGACTCACCTCCCGCTTATTGAATTGGTCAGGCGAAGGAAGGCTTCGAATGATGAGAGCAAAATAAAGAACCCCAATAGCCGCAATACTAAGCACGAACGTGGCAATCGTTAACGAGGAGAGGAAGAAAATACTTTTTTTCCTTGTTTTCATCTTTTTTTCTTTATGGTGTAAGAATGGTAGTTTCATAACTCTTTTCATCGTAGCAAAGAGGGATAAAAAAATCCCGCGTTTCCTAGTATTCGCGGGATTCTTTTTGGATTAAATTAAAAAGCGTTTTCTTCGGATTCTTCTAGTTCTGCTTTCCCGCTTTCTAAATCTCCTTCAGTTTCTGTAGCAAGCAATGGATCGAACGTAGGTTCTTGTACCCCTTCTTCAAGTACATCTCCTTCATCGCTCGTATAAATCCCGTCATCTTGTAATGATCGCATAGATTATATCGTGGTTATTGTATTTCGACGTTTTTAATAAAAACACCCGCATCACTTTACCTGGTGTATTTTGTTTTTACAAGCCTCTTTTTGCCTAATGATGTGAAAGGATATAACGAGAGACACTTTCCTGTCAACACCTTATAAAGAAGGGGCGGTTTTGTTTGCGGCCGCAATGGCAATTGCGAGCGCATCAGTTGTGTCGTCGAGTAGTTTTGAGGTTGATATATGAAGGAGAAGAGAAACCATTTTTGCGACTGCTTGTTTTGAAGCATTTCCAGATCCTGTGGCTGCAACCTTCACTTCATTTGGGGTAAATTCAGAAAGAGGAAGGTGATAAGAAAGAATGGTATTTATAATTACTCCCCGCGCTTCCGCAACCGCGAGCGCGGTCTTCTTGTTTTTTGAAAAAAAGAGCTTTTCCACACCAACTTTTTGAGGGCGATAACGAGCAATAAGATTTCGTAATTCTTTTTCAATCGCAGAAAGGCGCATTATTCCTAAATGAGGAGGAAGGAGGAGAATACCGCTTGCGAGATGACACAAAGTATTTTTTTCTGTTTCAATGACGCCATATCCCACACGCACGGTTCCTGGGTCAATTCCTAAAATAATCATCGTGTATTAAAACGCGAGCATATTGTCAGCAATTTCTCGTTGAGGGACAAGACTTGCGTCAAGGGGAAGGGTAATCCAAAACGTTGACCCTCTATTTAGTTCTGAGGAGACACCGAGTTCACCACCATGACGAAGAACAATATTTTTTGCAATGTAAAGTCCTAATCCACTTCCGTTTGGTTCGAGTTGCACCACATTGGATCCGCGATGGAGTTTTTGGAAAAGTTTATTTATTTCATCAGGAGGAATGCCTACGCCCGTATCCGCAATAGAAATTCTTATAAACGGTTTTGCTTCCTCTCGAGTAATAGAAAGAGTAACTTTTCCATTTTTTGTGTTGTAGCGAATCGCATTATCAATAAGGTTGAAAAGAACGGCACTTATACGGTTTTGATCAAGATATATATCAGGGAATTGTTCTTGGGGAGGAGTAAGTGAAAGAGTAATCGAGTATTGATCAGCAAGCGTTTTCATTTCTTTTGTAATAGACTCGACAAAAGGAGTAATAGGAACTGATGTGAATGTGTAGCCAAATTTCCCTTCTTCAATTTTTGAGACATCAAGAAGGTCGTTGGTAATTTTAAGTGAGCGCTCAGAGACGCCGAGCGCCTCAATCGCAACCGAGTGGACGTCGGGAGTTCCTTCAGAAAACTTTACAATATTTTCAAGGGCCCAATGAAGCGCAGTAAGGGGAGTGCGAAGTTGGTGAGCCGCCACGTTAATAAAATCACTTTTTGTTTGGAGCACGTTCTTTTCTCGTGTGGTGTCACGTACAATTTTAATAAACCACTCCACTTCTCCTTGTTCATTTACGAGAGGGTTGAGAGTAGTGTGAAGCTCTTGTTTAGGTTCTTCAAAAGAAAGATTGACTACTTGGGGCCATATGTTTGTTTCAGAAAGCTGACTTACTGAAGGAGCAAGAGAAGGAAAGAGTGTTTGAGTAAGAACGCGAAAATGACTCGTTTTCACCATACTCGGGTCTATCTGTTTTCCCACAACCTCTTCTGTGGAAACGTGAAATATTTGTTCTGCGGCGCGGTTGAATGTTTTTATTTTAAAATTAGTGTCATAAATAATGACCCCATCTTTTAAGTATTGAATTAAAGCATTGCGCTCACGAATAACAAATTGTTCTTCTGCATTCATGCGAGCAAACGAAACAAAAGAACGAATGAGAATTATTACAATACCAAAAAAAACAACAAATGCAGTTATGGTGAGAAAAAGAGGGGTATAGTATGCCCCGTAAGCGAAGAGTCCCCCCATAAGCCCAAGCATTACAAGAAGAGAGAGAATTTCAGGGGTGTGCCAGTAGTGTATAAAATCTTTTAAAAACGAACCATTTGATTTCTTCATATTCGCTTCATTGTACCCCATTTTTTCCCTTCTTTCATTTCTGTGTGGAGGGGGACAGAAAGAGGGTAAATAGATTCCATAATAGATTTTAGTACTAGAGCAACAGTGGGAATTGCTCCATCACGGACCTCAAAAAGAAGTTCATCGTGAATAGAAAGAAGAAGAAAAACATTTTTTTTCATTGTGAGATTTTGAGTAATAGTGTGCGCACTTTTAATCATGGCAAGCTTTAAGATGTCCGCACCCAGGCTTTGGAGAGGCATGTTAATTGCGGCTCGCTCAAATTCTCCAGGAGCAGCATTTTGTGCAAACCAACGTTTTCGGCCATTCACGTTTTCTATAAAACCTTTTTTCTTCACCTCTTCTTTTGTAATGTCTTGCCACTGTTTTACTCGAGGAAACGCGCGGAAGTATTCTGTAATAAATTTTTGTGCATCCGCATAAGGAATACCACTTGTTTTACTAAATGCTCGCGCGCCCATACCATAGACCACGCCAAAATTAAGCGTTTTTCCAATGCGGCGCATTTTTGAATCAACTTGAGCAACAGGAACTCCAAAAACTTTTGAAGCGGTTATTGAGTGAATATCATCATTTTTTGCAAAGGCGGAAAGAAGCGCCTCATCTTGTGTAATGTGTGCGAGAAGTCTTAATTCAAGTTGTGCATAATCAAATGAAAGAAGAGTAAACCCTTTTGAAGCGAGGAATGTATTCCGAAGAGGTTCGGCCCATTTTGATCCTTGAGGAATATTTTGGAGGTTCGGTTTTTCAGAAGAGAGACGACCGGTACCAGTGCCTGTTTGAAGATAGGTGGTGTGCACGCGGCCATCAAGTTCTGCAGCAGCGCGAAGCGGTTCTACAAACCCAGAACGAACTTTAAACGTTTCACGATATTCGAGAATAAGAGGAATCACTGGGTGGCTATTGGTAAGTTCGAGAAGAATATCTTTTCCAGTTTTTCTCTGCCCAGTTGCAGTTTTTCGTTTTGTTTCTGTCTCAATATTAAGTCGATTAAAAAGAACATCCGCGAGCTGTTGAGGCGAATTAATATTAAAAGGGCCACGCGCTTCTTTGTATATTTTTTGTTGAAGGATATTAAGTTCGCCCTCCATTGTTGTTCCTATAAAAGAAAGAGTTTTTGTATCTGCGGCAATCCCTCTCTCTTCCATTGAAGCAAGCACAGGAATAAGAGGTAGCTCGATGTCTTCAAACACGTGCACGAGGCCATGTTCTTTCAGGTTTTTTTCGAAAAATGAAAACAAAGAGGCGAGTATCGATTTTTTTTCCTCTTCGGTGATTCCTACATCTCTGTGAAGTACTTCTCTTGTTATCTTCTCAAGCGACAATTCTTCTTCGTCGGGATGGAGAAGCCATGCCGCAATCATAATGTCAAAAAGTGGGTGTATTGATTTTGCATCTTCTTCCAACCCTTTTAAAATAGTTTTCCAATCGAACGCCACTTTCGTTTCTTTTCCTTGTAGTTCTTTTGAGTGTTTTTTTGCAAATACAATATCAGGTACGACAAGAATTTTTGTAGACGAGAATGGAAGTTCAAGAGGTGTGTTATATTCTTTTACTTCTTTTTGTTTTGCTTCAGCACTTAAAAGGGTTTGAAACCCGAGTTCAAAGAAATAAGGATCGAGAAGTGTGTCAGAGGGTTTTGTGTAGGCAATATCAGCAAGAGGAATCTTAAGAGGAACTTCTTTGTGTATTATGGAGAGTTCTTTAGAAAAGAAGGCCTCTTTTTTGAAAGGAAGTAATTTTTTTGCGAGCTTGTGAGACTCACTCATTTTTTTATAAATTCCTTCAATTGAGCCAAATTCAAGAAGAGCGAGTTCTGCGGTTTTTGGCCCCACTCCAGGAACGCCAGGAATATTATCTGAGGGGTCTCCCACAAGTCCCTTATAGTCAGTCATCTGATCTGGTCCAAGGTGAAAACGTTCTCGTACCGCATTCTCATTGTATTCAATCGTTTCTGCAATCCCTTTTTTTGGCGCAAGTACCACTATCTCATCTCCTTTCACAAGTTGGAGTGTGTCCATATCTCCTGTAAGAATAGTGACGCGCATGTCACGCGAACTGAATTTTGTGGCGAAGGTTCCAATAATATCGTCTGCTTCAAATCCAGGAAGCTCAAATGTTTTAATGTTTAATTTTTCAAAAAGTTCATGCGCTTTTATAATTTGAGAAATAAGCTCGTCTGCGGCAGGGGGGCGGTGCGCTTTATAGTCCGCAAACATTTTTTTACGAAAAGTTGGCTCTGGCCGATCGAATGCTGCCGCCACATAATCTGGTTTGCGCTCTTTCATTGTTTTCATGAGTGCTCGCGCGAGCCCATAAATTGCACCAATGGGCTCACCTTTGGGAGTGGTAAGGGGGGGAAGCGCATGAAAAGAACGATGAATGAGGGCGTTTGCATCAATAAGGAGTAATGACTTCATATCTCTTATTGTACTATGCATTTGTATACACAAAAATACTCGCCCAGTGTGGGCGAGTAGTTATGCGTCGTGTATAAGAATCGATCGCTCATTTTCCTTTTTTCCATGTTTAAAGACGAGTTGAATTGCGTGACGAAGTTGTTTTCCTTTGATGTTATCGGCCCACTCAACAAGGACGAGATTTTGAGGATTTTCTAATATGGCTTCAATACCAAGTGGGGATAGTTCCTGCAATTCTGCTACGCGATATGCATCAAGATGATAGAGATTTTTAAACATTTCATTTTTTAACGCATATCGCTTCATAAGAAGAAATGTGGGACTTGTAATGCGACGCGTAATCCCAAATTCTTTTACAAAACCCTGGATAAAAGTGGTCTTGCCCGCGCCCAAGTCACCAATCAAGGCCACAATACACGCCCCTTCATTTTTCTTAGGGAGTTTTTTAATCTTCTTTGCAATTTGAACTGCAAATTGTTTTGTGTTGTTTGCCGAAGTGCTTTTAAAAACCATTAGACAAGCTTCTTTTTTGTGTGAAGTCCTAAATGTGTATAAGCCGCGTCAGTAATAGTGCGCCCTGCTGAGGTGCGATTTAAAAGACCCAACTTCATAAGAAAGGGCTCGTACACGTCTTCAATGGTGCCCGGCTCTTCATTGAGTGCTGCACCAAGCGACTTCAATCCCACAGGTCCTCCGTTAAAGTTATTTACAATTGCAAGAAGAAGTTGTCGGTCGGTGTTATCAAGGCCAAGCGAATCTATCTCAAGAAGTTCGAGTGTTTTCATAACCGCTTCCTCGTTTATTACGTTTCCAAGATATACTTGTGCATAATCGCGCACACGCTTTAAAAGACGATTCGCGGCGCGTGGAGTAAAGCGAGACGCTTCAGCAATTTTTGCTGCTGCCTCAGGTGATATCTTAATATTTAAAAGTTTTGCAGAGCGCTTAACAATGCGTTCCAGATCGGTTGGCGCATAGTAGTCGAGACGGAAGGTTGCGCCGAAACGAGAGCGAAGGGGAGCGGAGAGCATATTTGCTTTTGTAGTTGCTGCAATCACTGTAAAAGGAGGCAAATCAAGAGAGAAGGTACGCGCAGAAGGCCCTTTTCCTACAATAAGGTGAAGCTTCCTGCTTTCCATTGCGGGATAGAGAATTTCTTCAATGGTAGTGTTTACACGATGAGCTTCATCAATAAAAAGAATTTCATGAGGCTCAAGGTTGGTAAGGAGTGCGGCCACATCTCCTGCTTTTTCAAGTGCCGGACCCGAGGTAGATTTAACAGAGGCGCCCATTTCATGCGCAATAAGGTAGGCGAGTGTGGTTTTGCCAAGCCCAGGAGGGCCATAAAAAAGAAGATGATCACAACTTTCACCGCGACCCTTTGCTGCATCAATAATGAGGCGGAGGTTCGTTTTTACCTTTTCTTGCCCGATATAGTCCTCCCAACGAGAAGGACGGAGGGAAAGGTCTAGGTTGACATCAATTTCAGCTTGTGTATTATTAGGCTCTTGCATACTTTTGGGTGATTTCACCTCCTCTAGAGGGTATTGTCCTTCAAAAAACCAAGAACAACAAGAGGTTGTCTAGCTATTGACAAAATAAAATAAGTATGCTATAGTTTCAATAGAAAAATCACGAATTGGAACCTGTGGGCAAGCGGATTTTTTCCTAGAATTAAGGATTGTTTGGCTCCGGCTGGATTACTCCTCGGAAATATTCGTCCCTTTTTTAAGCTAAATTTAAAAAAGGTTTTAAAATGCCTAACGGCGCACTGCCCACAGATTCAAG
>Ga0172379_10001486_pt1 | contig 46299 bp, 35 predicted proteins | sample GrowelOW334metaG_FD_119756 | JGI IMG/M metagenome (GOLD analysis project Ga0172379, IMG submission 119756) | Groundwater microbial communities from an aquifer near a municipal landfill in Southern Ontario, Canada - Groundwater well OW334 metaG | ecosystem: Environmental > Aquatic > Deep...
GTTAATTAGCACAGCCTCCATTTTCTACTAAGGTTTAGTAATGAAAATAAGGTTTCTCTATGAAATGATATATTTTATTAATCATTTTACTATTTTTTATCTTCATAATATACTTATAATTTGATACTTAACCTTCTTTAGCTTGACGGCTATGCCCTTTGGGGAGATGGCCTTTAGGCCAGAGGGGGAATCAATTTTAATACTTTCTGAAACTTTACAATTTGTTAATCATTCCAAATAGTCATATAAATAATAAATATCCTCATATTTGGGACAAAATTGAAAATGAATGAAAAAAACAATAATTATATTACTTGTGGCTTTTGCAATAGTGGTAGGTATTCAGGATTTGATGAACAGCCGAAGAAAAAATAATGTGCTTAAACCACGTAATTATACGGTAATAGTATCACTCGATGGGTTTCGTTGGGATTATGATACAAAAGTTGCTACCCCTTCCTTAGATTATATAACTCAACATGGGGTTAAAGCCGACGCGTTGCAACCCTCGTTCCCTTCAAAAACCTTTCCGAACCATTATACCATTGCCACTGGATTGTATCCGGGTAACCATGGATTAATTTCAAACAGTTTTTATGCTTCCGATATCAACGAATATTATTCCATTGGTAACCGCAAAAAAGTGGAAGATGGGCGTTTTTATCTGGGAGAACCGATATGGGTTACTGCAGAGGCACAAAAAATTAAAACGGGTTCCTATTTTTGGGTAGGCTCCGAAGCCAAAATAAAAGGCTACCAACCCACTTATTGGAAAAAGTACGAACACAATTTTCCATATAACCAAAGGGTTGATTCAGTTATAGCCTGGTTAAACAAACCCTACAATGAACGTCCTCATCTGATAATGTGGTACTTAGACAAAACCGATGGAGTTGGTCATGATTTTGGTCCCGATGCTCCGCAAACTCAAGAAGCTATTTCTTCACTTGATAGTGTAATTGGTTACTTTTTTCAACAAATGAGCCAATTATCAGTAAAAGATTCCATTAATTTCATCGTTGTTTCTGACCACGGAATGGGTAAAATTGATACTTCAAAAGTTGTTTACTTGAATGATTATTTAAAACCCGCTTGGATAGATACCGCTATTGGAAACAACCCCGTCATTTTGATGCATCCAGCCAAAGACTGTAAAGATTCCATAATAAAAGTGTTAGCAGAAGTAAATGGAATAAAAGCCTGGAACAAAGCCAATCTTCCGGAACGGTTCCATTACAGTGCAAGCAATCGGGTACCCGAAATAGTTATTGTAGCCGACAGTGCCTGGAGTGTAACCTATTCGCGCAAAAAGAAAAAACATTACGATGGAGGAACGCATGGCTACGACAACCGGAACAAAGATATGTACGGTATTTTCTATGCCATGGGTCCTGACTTTAAACAAAATTACAAAAGCGGGTTATTATATAATGTAGATATATACAATTTACTGGCCAAACTGCTTGAAATTAAGCCCGCACCCAACGATGGCCAACCGGAACGGATTATGCAGGTGTTGAAGGAAACGGAGAAAAAGTAAGGATAAAAAACTAACAAGTTAACCAATGGTTTGCTGATATAACGAGCTTACAATGCTTTATTTGACCCGCATCAATCCAAAAAGTTTTATCATCCAGTTGGGTAATGGTTTCTCACCCCGTTTGCGCAAATCAAGATACCAACCTATTTTTTTCAAAAGAGGTATCTTATGGGTTTCCACAAATTCAATCAAGGTTCCTTCGGGAGCTTGAATATAGGCAAAATTGCCAGCGGCTTCGCCCATGTCGAATGTTTCCATGGCTGCAGCGCTATCCACAGTAAAAGGAAATCCTTTTTCTTTTACTTCCTGGCGCAATTCGTCCATTCCATTAATATCAAAGCAAAGGTGAATGAAACCCGGGTCGCCCCAAATACGGCCTTCAAATGCATCGCGGGGTTCGCGGTCAATTACCTGAACTAATTCAATTTGCGAGGGGCCAAACATGGGGCTAAAGGTGCCATTTCTTTTTGCAGAATGAGTAAGTAACATCCTGCGATACGTATTTTCGCATCCTGGTATTCCGGCCCAATCGTTAAATTTATCTTGCTGATCAAAAATTATTGTATCGTAACCTAAAATATCACGATATACAGCAAGGCTTTCATCCATGTTTTTAACTCCTATAACGGCACCAAATATTCCTCCATTAACCGAGCGTTGTTTCGAGAACACGAACGGGTCATATACTATTTCCCACACATTGTTATATAAATCTTTAACATAAAAGTGTTCATTGCCAGCAGGGTCTTTATCAATGGGTGAAAGAATTTCGAGGTTCCAATCGTTGTATTGTTTATGCGCTTTGTGAATGTCGGATGATTTTAGTTTACCAATGCAAATACCTAAATCGCCCAATTGTACTTCAACTATTGGCGGAACCGGTGTTTTACCGGTATGTTGCCAAATCTCGAAACCGCCGCCACCTTCCAGGTTCAGCGCAAGAATGGCATGCCTTTCTCTGGGTTGGCCTGCGGTATGAGGTAACATTAATTCGGCCAAAGCGGCTTCTTCAAACATTTTAATATCCATTCCAAAATAAGTACGGAACCATTTAAACCCTTCGTGTACATTGGTAACGCCAACTCCCAGTTGCTGTATCCCATTAATCCTTTTCGCCATGTTATTACTTTTTTTCAATGTTACTAACACCCTTCCATATTATTACATCGGATTTAATTTACGAACAATTCTTGCATGCCAGCCAGGGAAAAACTGTTTGATTTTCAGTATAATCAACTCTCTTCCCCCTACGGGGATTTCGCGTTTCTCCTTTTGCAATCCTTTTAAAATTTGTTGGGCAGCTTTTTCAGGCGAAATCCCGTTTGCTTGTCCTGGGTCCATTTGTCCATGCTCTTTGCCCTCTTTGTTGATGGCAAATTTTGAAATATTGGTTTGGATGCGGCCACCAATTAACATACTTACTTTAATATGGTGTTTGTGGTTTTCGGCTTGCAATGTTTCAAAAAACCCGTGAAGTGCATGTTTTGATGCCGAATAAGCTGAACGGTACGGGAAACCGAATTTTCCTACCAGGCTTGATGCAGCAGCCAGTTGACCTCCTCCATTTTCAATCATGTGAGGCAAAATAGCTTTGGTAAGTGCCACCACACCAAAAAAATTGATTTCCATTATTTTTCGGTCATTTTCCAACGGGGTTTCCGTTACCAGTGAGCGCTGGCTTATTCCGGCAAATTGATACAATCCATCAATTTTGAACCCTTCGGCAATAATTTGTTGCGCCGTTTCGGTTATAGCTTTTGAGTCGGACATATCTAACACCACCTTTTTAGCTTTTCCCCCAAGTTTTTCAATCTCCCGAGCCGTATCAGCTAGACCTTGGACATCGCGATCGGAAATAATGAGGGTGGTTTGGTATTTGGCCAAAGCCAATGATACCGACTTACCCATGCCTGATGCGGCACCGGTTATCCAAAAGGTTTTTTTGTTAAAATCCATTCTATAATTGAATCAAAATAAACGGTACGAATGTAATGAAAATCCTAATATGTGTAGGTAAGTATTTAATGAGGAATTGGAGCCTATTATCTAAAAACCCCATACCTAAAATAAGTATGGGGTTTTTAATAAGGGTTAGCGAAGAGCTTGATATTATTTTTTAATCACTTTATGCAATTGTATCTTTTTGTTTTGCTCTATCCGAACTAGATATAATCCGCTATTTAAGTTACCAAAATCAACAGTGAATTGCGTATCCTGGGTTGTGTTTTGGTAAACTTTCTGACCAATTTGGTTATAAACCTCTATGGTTGCCGGTTCTTCGTTCTCATAAGTAACTGCCACATTAAGGGTTTCAAAAACTGGGTTCGGAAAAACTTTAGTTGACATTTCAATGATTTCTAGTGCTTCGGGCTCGGTTCCTTCACTGTTAATAAAGGCACTTTTATTTGAACCACAAGTAACTGGTACTTCTTGAGCAATCTGATTAAGTGCAGTGTAATTGTTTGCAATTATTCCAGAATTGTTTACTGTTTTTGCATTAAATGTGGTAGCACCGTTACTTTTATAACTAAAGCCTGGTCTTAAATGAACTGAATGATAAGCATTTAAAGCAACATTTGAATTTGATGCAATCGTACCTTCTGTTTCAAAAATCCAATTTGTATAAGTACCAACAGGTATGTTGGTGATTGTAAATTTTGTAAGCTTATTCTCAGGTGATAATAAATTAGAATTATCTACAGGTTTTATGTCAACAAGCTGAGCCATTGTAAACGGATATGGAACATTTGTCGTAAAATCATTTTCAGTATCATTCGTAAGTTTGAATTTTTGCCAAATTATAATAGGTGAGCTATTTGTATTGTTTTTAGGTTTAAATACGCACATCACTTTAATAAAAAGGTCTGTTTCTTCTCGAACGGTCATAGATGTGTTTTTAAACTGTTCCACATCCATTAGTGGGGTTGAAAACTCAGCAAAACCAGCAGAATCAATAATGCTTAATGAATAAATATTATCATTCAAGTAGCGTAATGTTTTGTTGGTCCATGGATTGTCGTCATTTAAAGAATTTCCCCTATCCCCAACATTGAAATTCGGAAATCTACCAATGATAAACTCATCAAGATAGGTAAAATCACTCGTCAAAGCTGGAGGAGCTATTTCTGCCTCGAAATAGTATGCGGGTTTATTAGTCAAGTTTTCCCTTATTTTCCCAACCAACGCAAATTTGCAACTAATTAGCTCAACTTCAGCTGCTCCATTTATAGCTATTTTAATTCCATCCTCTAATTTTATAGACTTCCAATTTTCAGTAATTCCATTTGCATCGTATTCACAATATTTATAATCTCCTATCGGATTTGGAAGATTAAAATGCCCTGGAACAAAATTATAAAACTTAATGCTTGTTTCAGTCCATTTCCTAATTTTCAAGGCTGGTTCCTGTTCTAAAGTTACGACACCAAGTGGACAGTCATAAATAGGTGTATTATCTGGCAATACATGGTTACTCCCAGGTAATTCTAAGAGAATTGGACGAAATGGCTTAGATGTTCTAATTTGTCCTGCCAATGATATAGTACCTGATGAAATAGTAGGTTGTAACATGGCTCCTGAAGTTGTGTTTTTTGATTTACCTGAAAATAAGTCAATCAACCCTACCGCCACCTTTAATCCTGTGCCCACAACACCCCCTACATTGCTTACACCTAGTAAAAATTTCGACAAGTTACCACCTGTATTTAAATCGTTCGATAAATCAAAAATAGCATCGCTAAAGTTTTCCCCTGCTGGAGTACTACCAAAATTGGTACAGACAGTTTGGCTATACTTGTATAAATCACTACTAGCTTTTTCAGTAATTTTAGTCATTTCTTTAATGTCAGGAATTTTCTCGACATAATTTTTCCCTTGGAGCAAATAATCTTTATAATCATTATTGACAGGCGTTGGGTTATTCGAAGTTTGATTACCTTTCACGTTAACACTTGTCAAAGGATACGTCGTGAATTGAAAAGTTCCATTTAAACTAACATCAGATGTCTCAACCAAAGATATATCAAAAGCAAGCTCTTTTAAGCTAATTAGAGGATCAGTTGATAGATCGAAGGTGACATTAAAATCAGCTACATACCAATAATTTTCATAATATGGGCTTACACGAAAAATGGATTTTTCAACAGTTGATTGATTAAATGCCTGATATTTATCATTGGGATAAAGAAAACTATTATTTAGGCCCGATAGTAATGCATTTTTACCAGCCCCGCTTTGGTTCCATGTTAGTGAAACCAATGCCTCTTGTGCAGCCAATGGTCTATCAATACCATAAATATATAGTCGTATAATTCCACGGTATTTGTTATACAAAATGAAATATGGGTATTTAGTGCCATTAATACATCCAAATTCTTTATCTAACAAAACCCATCCCTCATCTTGAGTGTAATCCTCACCTTTAGCGATATTTGAAAGATCAAGCTTATTTAATTGATCACCACTAAATGGATTACGCAAATCCCTTGGAACCATGTAATCATCGTAATATTTCCAATTAGTTTGACTCAAATCGAGCCAGTTCCAATCAGTAGTGTTACAAAAGGTTTGTCCAAAAATGCTACTATTTACCCATAATAAACTGATTGTAAATAGTATAAAATATTTTATTTTCATGTTTTATCAATTAATTAAGGAAAGAATAACTCGAAACTGTAAGGTTCAATGGCTTTTTGTATTCGAAAAAATGAAAGCAAATCTAAATTGTAGTAATTTCCCTCTACAATAATAAATTGCTTTTCAATAGTAAATTTTTTATTTAAATATTGGGTATCCAAATTCCCATTATTTAAATAAGTAATGTCTGTTTCCGTAATATTGTATTGCTGAGCCAATTCAGTCAACTCTTTTCCCACTTTTTCACCGGGAGTAAGAATGGCTTCTTCATCGAATTTGTCACAACCTATAAACAAAGGTGATAACATTGCCAGCAAAATGATAAATTTTAAAGTTTTCATCGGTTCTATTTGTTTTTTTCAAGTTCCTGAATCCTTTTATCTTGTGCAATAATATAAAGGGTGAGTTCTTCTATTTTCCTCAGCAATAGGTCATCCATCTCGCCCACTTTATACCCATTTTCCTTGAATTGAGCAGCCGAAGGGATTTCGGGCAAATGCTTGTTTTCTTTAACAAAGGTTTCCACTTCGCTCAAAGGCTTTAACTGGTATTCGGTTTCAAATACAAAGTCGGAAGCAGGGACATCGGCAATAACTTCAATTTCTTCGCAACGTATTTTTCCGTTAACATCTAATTTAGCTCCGGGGTTTGTAGTTCCAATGCCTACATTACCTGTTGCTGTATTTACTATAAGCGTATTGGCACCTACCTTTAAATTTCCATTTACATCCAATTTCTGTCCTGGAGTAGTTGTTCCAATCCCAATATTTCCGTTTTCCAATATAGTAAGCCGGGCACCGGCAATTAATCCTTTATCAAGGGTGGTAAAATATATCCCTCTGGCACCATGTACCTGCAAAATATCGGTATCAGTATTGGTTCCGTCGTAACTCGAACCATATTCACCCACAAAGCAATTAACGCCACCATTTGCATAGCCGACAGGTCTATTATCTCCAAATGAAATTTTTGAATTTAAAGGTAAAAGTGATATTTCATAATTAACATCATCGGAGCCTGTAGTATTTAAATGATTCCATCCTATACCAATTTTGCCATTTATTCTAAGCATGTCTGTAGAAAAATCCCCATAAATCAATGGTGTGGTTGTACTTGAGTTGTCAATGTATAATTTATTGGAACCAGCTTCGGAGTATCCTGCATATTTACCAATAAAAACATTACCACTTCCTTTATTTGCATACCCAGAATAATATCCCAAAAAGGTATTGCCTGCGCCTGAAATGTTATTATAACCACTTGACCTTCCAATAAAGGTATTATACATTCCTGTTGTTAACTTTAATCCGCTATCTGTGCCAAAAAAACTATTATAATCGGACGAACTCGTTGATGCTGCTCCTGAATTATATCCAAAAAAGCTACTATAATCGCCCAAAGTACCAGAATTGACACCATAATTTGTGTGTGCCGTTTGAGACCAAACAACTACTGAAACAAAAAGAAAACTTAATGTGATTAGTGCATTTTTTTTCATAGAATTTTAATTTTTAGATTAAACATTGGTTGGTATAAAGATTTAGTATTCAAATAGACAAAAAGTCTTTTGTTTTAGATTAATAAATAAGTAAAAATTATTATTTGGTGGTTGATACGGTTCAAAGATAACTCAAAATTTTATATACACAAATAGTTGCTTCCGAAATCTTCAATAAATTGATTCCAATGGTGCTTTGGATATTTTCAAATAGTAATAAATGATATAGCTGTTGAACACAACTCCAATTGCACTGTAGATGGCAATGGTGATGAAAATATTTTGAAACACGAAGTATCCAATAAGTAATCCGGCAATGCGCACCATTAAATAAACGGTGAATAAAATGGTCATAAAACGCTGTTTGTTCAACACATCGAACAGATAACTTACCGGCGAATTGAGGAAGTTTAAAAAAAGCCAAGGAATGAGAAGTTGTGTTATTTGCCCGCTACTAATATATTCTGCCGAAAAAAACAAGGAGAATAACCAAGGGGCAAACAAAAGCAACAGCAAAAAAGGGATTACTGCAATTTTAAACAACCGCAAATAGGTTACTTTAACCAGTTGGTGCAAATTACCTTTTGTATTGACCAAATGGGCGGCTTCCTGAAAAAATACCTGCCCTACCGAAGAGCCGACCAATTCCATGGGAGTAAGAACCACCCGGTTGGCAAGCCCGTAATCACCAGAAGCGCTCGCTCCATAATACCTCGAAAGAAAGAAAACTGGCAATTGATTCGAAAGTGCACTCAAAAAAGAAATAGTAGTATTGAATAAAGGCATGTCTTTATAAACCTTTGCCAAATGCCTCATTAAATTCCAATTCCATTGGAAACGGAATGTTGTTTTTTTAAACAAGCAATACAATAAATAAAGGGCACTCAATGCTTGTCCGGCCAATAAACCGGCAATTAATCCGGCTTTTAAATAACCCAAAAATCCAAGGGTCAGCTGGACTATACTAAACATTATTGATTTACTGATTTTGCCAATTGCAATACTTTTATAAAGGGTTTCCCGATTCAAATAATGGCTTATCACGTTGAATACTCCCAATAGGAAAGTACTCAGCGGAATCCAATAAATAAATGAAATGAATTCTTTTTGCTTAATAAATGGGGTAATCAATGGACTTAATAGCATAATGAGAAAAAGTAGGATTAAGCTGTTAGCAAATACAAGCAGTAAACTCAGCTCCACCATGGCATTGGAGTCTTTATTGTTTTTCGGTAGCAAAATGGCCAATTCATATTGCAGTGACACAATAATTTGGCTTATCATTCCAATGCCTACAAATACAAAATAAAAACCTAATGCTTCCTTTGAATAGATACGCGTTAAAATCGGGAAAATTAATATTGGCAAGGCTTGAGCAATCGCCGAACCTGAAAAAAGGGTCGCCACATTTTTCCAGAAAGTATCTTCAACAATCTGATGAAATTTATTTTTTAAGATTCCTACCATACTATTAATACGGGTCTAAAGTATGAAATTATTTAGGCAATTTTATGTAAATCTTTCCTAAAATTAGTCCGTTTGATGTTTGTCAATTAAAATTCAGTGTTATTCATTCCATTAATTCAATAACTTTGCCCGATATCAATCAAAACAATAATGCCATGGCTCATGAGTTTATAAAATTGCTGATGAATCCAAATTCTCAGCAGGGGTTCATAATAAGTAACGAAAATTCAAATTTAATTGTAGATTCCTCAAATAGTCAGGAATTCAAATTCGAAAATCAAATTGCCTATATCTTTAACCCAAATTTTGTTGAAGTGGAAAAACCATCATCGTTCCACAGTCAATTCGGGACTGGTTTTCGTTATCACGATCATTATATAAAAGATACTGAAGTTTTCGATTATTTTGCCGAACCCCAAAGCAATGCCACCCAGCATGAAAACAGAAGGCTCCACGAAGCAATATTTAAAAAGATAAACAAAAAATCAAAAACAATTTTAGACGTGGGGTGCGGTGGTGCCTGGGTTGCCAAGGAAGCCATTCAAAAAGGGTTCATGGTTATTTCTATGGATATTTCAAGCAAAAACCCCGTATCGGCTATTAAAAAGTATCCATCAGCCAATCATTTCGGGTTGGTTGCCGATGTATTTAATCTCCCCATCAAGGATGAAACACTTGATGTGATAATAGCTTCCGAAATAATGGAGCATGTTACCGATCCTAAGAAATTTGTGGAAATACTTTATTCGAAACTAAAACCCAATGGTATGCTAATTATAACTACTCCTTACAACGAAAAAATAGAGTACCATTTGTGTGTTCATTGCAACAAACCAACGCCGCAAGGGGCACATTTACATGTTTTTAATGAGCAAAATATCGGACAATTAATCCCACAGGGTTCAGCATGGCAGTTCGAAAAAATGAATAATCGTTATTTAACTAGGCTTCGTACTCATATCTTTTTGAAATACTTGCCTTTCGCTATTTGGCGGTTAATTGATAAAACAACTAGTTTTTTCTTTCCAAAACAGGAAAGGTTATTAATAGAAATCACTAGAAAATGAGAAGCTTTTAGGCGAATCGGGATACTATTTGTTTTTGAATTATTTTCCTAATTTTGCGCCCTCAATTAGTTTACAGATTTTAGAGTTTGGAGATTAGAATTCTTACAAACTCTAATCTCATCCCGATAGCTATCGGGACAATACTAACAATCTCAATTTTAAAAAGATATGGAATACAAATTCAACGATATTGAAAAAAAGTGGCAGGCATACTGGCACAAAAACCAAACCTATAAAGTAGCTGTTGACCCATCAAAGCCCAAATTTTATGTATTGGATATGTTCCCATACCCATCAGGGGCGGGGTTGCACGTAGGTCATCCGCTAGGGTATATTGCTTCCGATATTTACAGCCGCTTTAAACGGTTGAATGGGTTTAATGTGTTGCACCCCATGGGTTACGATGCCTATGGTTTGCCGGCCGAGCAATACGCCATCCAAACCGGGCAGCATCCGGCCATTACCACCGAAAATAACATTAAACGGTACCGCGAGCAGTTAGATAAAATTGGCTTCTCCTTCGATTGGGACCGCGAGGTGCGCACCTGCGAACCCGACTACTATCACTGGACCCAATGGGCTTTTGTTCAAATGTTCCAGCATTATTTCAACCGCCAAACCCAAAAAGCGGAACCCATTGAAAGCCTTATCAAAATTTTTGAAACCGAAGGAAACACTAAGGTTAAGGCCGTTTGCTCCGAAACGGTGAATTTTACCTCCGCCGAATGGAAGAGCTGGACTTTAAAACAACAACAAGAAATGTTGCTGAACTACCGACTAGCATTCCTTGCCGATACTCAGGTTAACTGGTGTACCGAATTGGGAACCGTTTTGGCCAACGACGAGGTAAAGGACGGAGTTTCGGTGCGGGGCGGATATCCGGTGACACAGAAAAAGATGCGACAATGGAGTTTGCGCGTTTCGGCGTATGCCCAACGGTTGCTCGATGGGTTGGATACCATTGAGTGGTCCGATTCGTTGAAAGAAGTGCAGCGCAACTGGATAGGCCGAAGCGAAGGAGCTTCGGTGAACTTTGGGATTAAAGGAAGCCAAAAAACCATCGAAATATTCACTACCCGTCCCGACACGTTGTATGGCGCAACCTTTATGGTGTTGGCTCCCGAACACGAATTGGTTGCTGAACTTACCACCGCTGATAAAAAAGAGGCCGTTGCCAACTATATTCATTGGGTTAAAGGCCGCACCGAAAGGGAACGCATTGCCGATGTGAATAAAATTACCGGTGAGTTTATTGGCGCTTATGGCATAAACCCCATTAACGGACAGGAAATTCCCATCTGGATTGCCGACTATGTGCTGGCCGGATACGGAACCGGAGCTATTATGGCGGTTCCCGGACACGACAGCCGCGACTTTTCCTTTGCCCGTCAATTCAACCTGCCCATTGTGCAAGTAGTGGTAAAGGAGGGCGATGCTCCAACCGATACCGCTACCTGGACCGAATCGTATGATTCCAAAGAAGGCAAAATGATCCATTCGGGAATGATTAATGGATTGGAAGTAAAAAAAGCGATCACAACAATCATCAAACATATTGAAGAACAAAAGCTAGGTTACGGAAAAATAAACTTCCGCTTGCGCGATGCCATTTTCAGCCGTCAGCGTTACTGGGGCGAGCCATTTCCTGTTTATTATAAAGATGGTTTGCCATACTTGTTGAGCGAAGATAAATTGCCGTTAAAACTCCCTGAAGTGGATAAATATTTGCCTACCGAAGATGGACAGCCTCCGTTGGGAAGGGCCAAGGGCTGGCATACCGAAGAAGGATACCCTTATGAATTATGCACCATGCCCGGATTTGCTGGTTCGTCGGCGTATTTTTTGCGCTACATGGACCCCAAAAACAGTAAGGAATTGGTGAGCAAAGAGGCCAACGCTTATTGGCAAGATGTGGATTTATACATCGGCGGAACCGAACATGCCACCGGTCACTTGATTTACAGCCGTTTTTGGAACAAGTTTCTGTTCGATTTAGGCATAATTGTTAAGGACGAACCATTCAAAAAGCTCATCAACCAGGGAATGATTCAGGGACGGTCGAATTTTGTATATCGGGTAAACGGCACCAATAAATTTGTATCGTTTCCATTACGCAAAAACTATGAATATACCGAGATTCATGTGGATGTTAACATAGTTCACAACGATGTGCTGGATATCGAAAAATTCCGCAAATGGAGGCCTGAGTTTGCCAATTCCGAATTCATTTTGGACGACGGGAAATACATCTGTGGCCATGCGGTGGAAAAAATGTCGAAATCGATGTACAATGTGGTGAACCCCGACGTAATTATTGAACAATACGGGGCCGATACCTTGCGGCTGTACGAAATGTTTTTGGGCCCCATTGAAGATTCAAAACCCTGGGACACTTCGGGTATTGAAGGGGTAAACCGCTTTTTGCGCAAACTGTGGCGGTTGTATATCGATATCAATGGCAACCTTATTGTTTCAAAGGAAAACGCCAATAAGGATGAATTAAAAATCATCCATAAAACCATCAAAAAAATTACCGACGACATTGAAAAGTTTTCGTTCAATACCTCAGTGAGTGCCTTCATGATTTGTGTAAATGAGCTAACCGATTTGAAATGCAATAAGTACGAGGTGCTTGAACCACTGGCCATTTTACTATCTCCATTTGCTCCACACATTGCCGAAGAGCTTTGGGAAATGCTTGGAAAGCAAAGAAGCATTACCGATACCCGTTTTCCAAAACACAACGAAGATTATTTAATTGAAACTACTTTCAGTTATCCGGTTTCGTTCAACGGTAAAACGCGCTTTAAACTCGATTTTGATGTTAACACTTCAACAGCCGACATTGAAAAAGCTGTTTTGGCCAATGAAAACTCCCTAAAATGGACTGAAGGTAAAGCTCCAAAAAAGATAATCGTGGTTCAGGGAAGGATAATTAATGTGGTGATTTGAGAGTTAAGGGGTAATTAAAAAATTATCTGCGCTAAAATATTCACTTGAATTTAGTAAATTTGGTTAAAATGTGTTATTATGATAATTGAAAGAACGGATAATGAAATTTTGATACGCATACCTAATACTGTTGATATTGAAGGTGCTCAAAGGATTATAGATTATATTAGGTATCAGGAGATTACTTCAAAATCGGTGGCAACACAGGATGAGGTTGATTTACTTGCCGATGAAGTGAATAGGGAATGGTGGGAAAAGAATAAGGACACCTTCCTCAAATGACCATAATAGTTGATACCAATATTGCTTTTAGTGCTATACTCAATACCAAGAGTATAATTGGCGATTTGATAATAAACTCCAACAATATATTTCAATTTCAGAGTTGTCATTTTTTATGGCAGGAAATTGACAAACATTGGAGCAAGTTAAAGAAAATCTCAAGATTGGAAGAATCCGATTTACTTGAATCACAGAGGATTGTTTATAAAAATATCAGCTTTATAGACGAAGGGCAGATTCCAAAATTATATAGATTACAGGCGTATGAGTTGGTCAAAGCAATAGACTTGAACGATCTTGTTTTTGTTGCATTACGTGAATATCAAAAGGCGATATTATGGACTGGAGATAAAGCTTTAATTTCAGGCTTAAAGTCATCTGGTTATAATAGAGTGATTACAACTGATGAAATGATCAATCTTCGCAAAAGATTAGAAGCAAATGGTTAAAACTAACATTTAATCCAAAAGTATTTGGTTTAATTGAACGATAACAATGTTGTAAAATGAATCATTTTAATAAGCTTTTTCCGGTACTATTTATTCTCACTCTTTCGTTGGGAGTAAATGGGCAATTTAATTATAAGCCAGGTAGAATTGTAACCAGCAATAACGACACACTATCTGGGCTTATAAATGATGGAGGTGGAATAAAGAATTCAAAATATTGCCAATTTAAGGCGGATAAACAAAGCGAGACTAAAAAGTATTATCCACAGGATATAAAATCTTATCTATTTCTGGGGGATAAATACTACAGCTCTGAGGTTATCCCTTATAAAAAGGATTCGTTGGCCCTTTTTTGCGATATGCTGTTGGTTGGGAAAATTAGCCTTTTTTATCCCAGAATTGGGAAAAATTTACCCTATTATTTAAAGTTGGAAAATGGTGAATTAGTTGAACTTGTAAACAAAAAAATTACCTATGAGGCAGTGATTCCAGGGGAAAATACCTATAGCTTTGAAACCAACTTGTATAAAGATACTCTGTATTTCTTGTTCAAAGGTTCTGGTATAACCAAAAATCAAATTACCACTCTAGAATACAATGACAAATCATTACTAAATATTACAAAAACATACCTTGATAGCACCTATAAAGATAATAGCGGCAATACCTATGAACGGAGTCCCAAGATTTATAAACCCATGTATGGTGTTTTTACGGGAATTCAATTTTCGGGTATTACTATTTTAGCGGAAGAATTAACTAATAACCTTATACCGGATAATGGTATATCATTCCCAATTGGAGTTTTATATAACCATCCGCTAAATCTATTGTGCGACAGGCTTTCTTTTCAAATGGAATTCATGCTAAGTAAATACAGCTATAATATTTTTATTCCATACGTACCAATAGATTCAGCTAATCAGAAATTGACTTCCAACGTATTTTCCATACCCTTGTTTTTTAAGTACGGCATTAAAATTAATAAATTTACCCCTACTCTTGGGTTTGGAAAAGAAATTGGTTATGTTTTTAATTCAAAACTACCCATTACCCGAATCGATCCTAATCCTGATCCCACTCAAGAATCGATGTTTACAATCACGACTTATCAAGTCCATTGGCAACAAAAAGGGGGGTGGTTTTTCGATTTGGGGCTAACCTATCAAATTCATCCAAAATATGCCCTCTTTACTAGTTTCCGTTTGCAGACACAACGGAATTTAGCTATAGAAGATGGGAATGCGAAAAATTTCACTTACTATAAAGCAAAAAATGAGTACACCTATATTAATTCAGAAAAAGTTTACTTGAATAAGGAGTACAGGACCAATATGGCTAGCCTGCGTATAGGGGTAATTTTTTAATTGTTTCGTTCCTGTTTTTTTTAGCTTTTAAATTGTATAAACTTGCAAAAAATAGGAAGTTGTGAATTCAAAACCAAATAAACTGGGTGTTATAAAAACCTACTCCATCATCACCTTTGGGCTTTTCCTTCATGCGTTGGGCTGGACCGCCTTTCTTATCCCTGGGAAGATTGTGGGAGGTGGAATCAGCGGGTTGGCAGCATCTATTTTTTATGCCACCGGAATTCCTGCCGGATATCCCTATTTGGCAATTAACGCAGTTTTAATAATCATAGCTATTCGCATGTTGGGGGCCAGTTTTGGAATTAAAACCATATATAGCGTTATAATGATTTCCATATTCCTCACCATTCAGCAAAAATTCATAACCGAGCCAATCATTACGGAGGGGTTTATGACAACCGTTTTGGGCGGAATGCTGGGTGGAGCCGGTATTGGAATTGTTTTTAGCCAGGGGGGAAGTACTGGAGGTACCGACATTATTGCTATGATAATAACCAAATACCGAAATATCAGCCCGGGAATCGTTATTTTGTATTGTGATATTATCATCATCAGTTCATCGTATTTCTTGTTCCACAGCGTGGAAAAACTGGTGTATGGGTTTGTAACAATGGGAGTGGTGTCGTACACCATCGATTTAATCCTGAATGGTTCCAAACAATCGATTCAATTGATGATTTTCAGTAGGAACCATGAACAAATTGCCGAGGAAATTACCAAAAAAGTCCGTCGTGGTGTTACCGTTTTAGACGGTGAAGGTTGGTACAAAAAAAAACCAACCAAAATTATTATAACCGTAGTGCGGAAAAACGAAGCCGCCGAGGTTCAACGTATTGTGAAAGAATGGGATCCCGATGCATTTATAAGCCAAGGAGCCGTAATGGGTGTGTATGGTAAAGGGTTTGAACAAATGCGGGGTTGACCGGCTATTCAAGATGAATCCAAAAAAATCGAAAGAATTCATGAAAAAAAGTGTACTGATAAGTATTGGCAGCGTTGTGGCCGTAATTTTAATTATACTATGGATAACATTCCGTTTGAATGTAACTAAAGCCCCTGTTTTGGAGGAAATAGCTGCTGTTAAAATTGATTCAACGCCGCATCGGGTTGAATATGGCATTGCTGTTGATTCATTTATGGTAATTGATGCAAAAGTGAAGCGCGACCAGAATTTGTCACTTATGCTTACCAATTATGGTGTTTCATCACAGACCATCGACCTTATTTCAAAGCAAACCGGAACTTTTGATGTTAAACAAATCCGATCGGGCAATAAATACAAACTATTCTTAACAAAAGATTCGGTTCCTGAATTGGCCTACTTTGTTTATGAACATACCTTAACTGATTTTGTGGTGATAAAATTTACCGATTCCCTTGAAATCAAGCTGGGCGAAAAACCCACATTTGTTCAAAAGAAGACGTCATCCGGAATCATTCAAACCAACTTATGGGATGCAATGATCCAAAACAATATCAATCCCATGATGTCGATTGAATTATCGGAAATATATGCCTGGAGCATCGACTTTTTTGGATTACAGAAAGGGGATCAGTTTTTTGTAGATTATGAAGAGCGCTTTCTTGATTCGGTTTCTGTAGGAATTGAATCCATCCATTCGGCACTTTTCGTGCATCAGAAAATGGATTTTTACGCAATACAGTTTGCCCAAAACAACCAAATGAGTTATTTTGATGAAGAGGGAAATAGTTTACGGCGGGCATTTTTAAAATCGCCGCTAAGATTCAGCCACATCAGTTCCCGGTTTTCAAAACACCGCTTTCATCCGGTACTTAAAATATTTAGGGCCCACAGTGCTGTGGATTATGCCGCAGCCGAAGGAACTTCTGTTTTTAGTATTGGCGATGGATTTGTGGCGCAAAAAGGGTATCAACAAAATGGAGCAGGTAATTATGTCAAAATAAAACACAACAGTGTTTACACTACCCAATACTCCCACTTAAAAGCATTTGCCACCGGATTAAAAAATGGGGACCGCGTGACTCAGGGACAATTAATTGGTTATGTTGGTAAAACAGGATTAGCCACTGGTCCACACCTCGATTTTAGGTTTTATAAAAACGGAGAGCCGGTGGATCCGTTGAAAGTGGAAGCTCCTTCAGTAGAACCAATTTCCGAATCAAATAGGGCCGTGTATGATAGTTTGAAAATTGAAACTATTAAGTTGCTTGACCAACAAAGGAGTAGTTTTAACCAAGAAACAATTGAAAATTAAGGCTATATATTGAATTAGAACCAACAAAAATCAATAAGGTAAAACTTTATAAAACCAATTATACATTGGCATTATAAAATTAAACATGATGCAAAGTTCCCATTTCTTTTGGCTCATTTTTATATTTAAATACAAATGGGAATACCAGTCCAATTACTAAAGCATAAGCGGCAAAAACAAACCAAATAGCCTGCCAATTTCGGGCAATTACTTCATGAGTAATGGAATTATAGGTTGTAAATAAATCAACTACCCAACCGCTGGTAATGCCACCTATAATTGCACCTAAACCGTTGGTCATAATCATAAATAAGCCTTGTGCACTAGCCCTTATACCCGCTTCAACTTCTTTTTCAACAAACAACGATCCTGAAATATTAAAAAAGTCGAAAGCCATACCATAAATTATCATCGATAAAATAAGTAAGAAAAGACCACTTCCGGGGTTTCCTAAGCCAAATAATGCAAAACGCAATACCCAGGCAAACATGCTCAAAATCATTACCTTTTTAATTCCAAACCGAATAAGAAAGAAGGGTATGGTAAGTATAAACAGCGTTTCTGATATTTGGGAAATTGACATCAATAAGTTTGGGTGAGTAACAGCAAATGATGTTTTGTAAATTTCGTGGCTATTAAAAGAATCAAGAAATGAACCTCCAAAGGTATTTGTAATTTGTAAGGCCGCACCTAAAAGCATGGCAAAAATAAAGAAGATGGTCATTTTTCGTTGTTTGAACAAAACAAAAGCATCGAGTCCAAGTGCGGTAGTAAGGCTCCTTTTCTTGTCTGATTTCACGGGTGGACATGCCGGTAACGTAAATGCATAAATTCCTAAACCTAAGGCTGTAGCGGCTCCCACATAAAATTGAATGGGGCTTCGCGCCCAGCCAAACAAATCAACCACCCACATAGCCACAATAAAACCAATAGTGCCCCAAACCCTGATAGGTGGAAAAACCTTAATAACATCGAAACCTTTTTGTGTTAAAATATTATACGAAACGGTATTATTCAGTGCAATAGTTGGCATATAAGTCATCAAATAGAACAACATAGTCCAAAAAAGCATGTCAGGATCGGTAATAGTGGAGGCCCACATTAACAGAACAGCCCCTAGAATGTGGCACATTCCCAATACGCGCTCGGCATTAATCCAACGGTCGGCTACAATGCCTAACAGTCCTGGCATAAACAGCGACGCAATTCCCATAGTTGCAAAAATTCCACCAATTTGTTCCCCGGTAAAATGAAGGGTACCACCCAAATATCCACCCAATGAAATAAGCCACGAACCCCAAATAAAAAATTGGAGAAAATTCATCAATACAAGGCGGTTTTTAATGTTCATCATAGTATTAAGTATTATTCGGAAGATTTTTGAAAATGCGTTGCAAATCTATAAATTAAGTTGTAACAAAATTGAAACAATAGTATATTGTACAATATGCTTTAAGGTGATTTTATTGACTGTAATTTAAATAAATTGGAATTATTGATAAAGGGTTGCGATGGTTGGGTTATTTTTCTCTTTTATGAATTTCATCCCTGATATTTGAAGCTTCTTCGTAGTTTTCCTGTTCTACTGCTTTTTGCAACATTTCTTTAAGCTCAGTTAATGAATAATTTTGAAATTTTTTTGATGGCCATTCGGGCTTTTCTGACTTATCCGTTCTAATTCGGTCTTCTACTGGAAGAATAATACCGGCTTTATCAAGAATTTCACTGGTTGTATAAATTGGACTACCAAATCGAATGGCTAAAGCAACAGCATCCGAAGTACGGGCATCAATTTTTATTCTAGAACCTCCATTATCGCATAATAATTCGGAATAAAAAATCCCTTCTTCCAGACGATGAATGGTAACTTCAATCAGCTCAATTTTAAAAGCCATGGCAAAATTCACAAACAAATCGTGTGTTAAGGGGCGCGGTGGTTTTAATGCTTCCAACTCAATAGCAATAGCTTGAGCTTCAAATCCTCCAATTATAATAGGAATTCTCCGATCACCTGACTCCTCAGCAAGCACTAAAGCGTAAGCTCCCGACTGTGTTTGACTGTACGATAAACCCAAAACTTTTAATTTTACTCTCCCCATGATGATCCCACTTTTAAGGGTAACAAATATATAAATATCTGTTATGTTTAGAAACGATTGTGTCAATAATTAGTAATAAGAAATTCATTTTTAAGACAGATGCCTCATTTTTAATAAAAAATTGAAACAAAAATTGCTCGATAAGATCGTCGGAATTAATAATTGTTGTGGGTTAATTGATTGAATATGATTCCAATTTTTTAATTTCAAGCAAAATTTGTAAAGCAAATATTTGTAGATCAATTAAAGTTTTCTAATTTTGCAGTCCGAAAGTTTTAAAACAAATAATATTAGGACCGATGTACGCGATTGTAGAAATAGGAGGACAACAACTAAAGGTTGAGGAAAAGGCAAAAATTTATGTTAATTTAATGGATGCTGTTGAAGGAACCAAAGTTGAATTTAATAAGGTTTTACTTATTGACAACGAAGGAACTGTGAATGTAGGACAACCTGTTGTTGAGGGAGCAAAAGTATCAGCTACCGTGTTAGCTCATGTAAAAGGTGAAAAAACTCTTGTTTTCAAAAAGAAAAGAAGAAAAACCTATCAGGTAATGAATGGTCACCGTCAACAATACACACAAATAGAGATTGAAAAAATTACCGCTTAATATAAAATATTTTTAAGAGATGGCACATAAAAAAGGAATGGGTAGCTCCCGAAATGGTCGTGATTCAGAAAGTAAACGACTGGGAGTTAAAATTTTCGGAGGGCAAGAAGCTACTGCTGGAAATATTATCGTACGTCAACGCGGAACCAAACACCACCCAGGTGAGAATGTTGGCATTGGCAGAGACCACACTTTGTTTGCATTGATTAATGGAAAAGTGGCATTTGCCCGTAAAAAAGATGACCGATCGTATGTTTCTATTGTTCCAGAAGCATAACTAAAATAATTAGTATAAATTCGCAATCTCCTGATACTTGTTATCAGGAGATTTTTTATTTTTACCAAAAACCAATTACTATGCTTACACTTAAATACATTCAGGAAAATACTCAGGAAGTTATTGACCGGTTAGCCGTTAAGCGTTTCGACGCTAAAGCAATCATTGAGAAAATACTTGTCAAGGATGAAGAGCGCAAAAGTACGCAAAAGGAACAAGACGATATATTGGCTCTGATTAATACCAATTCAAAAGAAGTAGGGCAACTCTATAAAGAGGGAAAAGTTAAAGAAGCCGATGCCGCAAAGGATAAAACCACTGCATTGAAAGAGGATGTAAAAGGGCTTACTCAAAAGTTATCGGAATTAGAAGAAGAGCTTCAAAAATTATTGGTTCTTTTACCCAATACACCTCATAATACAGTACCCGTTGGTAAAGGCGCCGAGGATAATTTAATTGTACGCGAAGGAGGCAAAATGCCTTCATTGCATGCTGGGGCGAAACCCCATTGGGACTTGGCGAAAGATTTCGATATTATTGATTTTGAGTTGGGAGTAAAGATTACCGGTGCTGGATTCCCAGTTTACAAAGGAAAAGGTGCCCGATTGCAGCGTGCCCTCATCAATTTCTTTTTGGATGAAAACGTAAAAGCCGGTTTTACCGAAATACAACCCCCTTATGTGGTTAATGAAGCCTCCGGATTTGGAACAGGGCAGCTTCCCGATAAAGAAGGCCAAATGTACCATGCCACCATTGATAATTTGTACCTCATTCCAACGGCCGAGGTTCCCATTACAAACCTTTACCGCGATGTTATTTTAAATGCGAAAGATTTTCCGGTTAAAAACACCGCCTACAGTGCTTGTTTCCGTCGTGAAGCCGGGTCGTATGGCAAAGACGTGAGAGGCTTAAACCGGTTGCATCAGTTCGATAAAGTAGAAATTGTGGTTCTTGAGCATCCCGACAAATCATACCAAATGCTGGAAACCATGGTAAACCATGTGGAAACATTGGTTCAAAAGTTGGGATTGCCTTATCGTATAATAAAATTATGTGGAGGAGATATGGGTTTTACTTCAGCACTCACCTACGATTTTGAAGTATATGCTGCGGCTCAGCAAAAGTGGCTTGAAGTAAGTTCCGTATCAAATTTTGAAACCTATCAGGCCAATCGGTTGAAGCTGCGCTTTAAAGAAGATGGGCAAAAGAAAACACAATTAGCGCACACCTTGAATGGCAGCGCCTTGGCATTGCCACGCATTGTTGCCGCTTTACTCGAAAACAATCAAACTCCCGAGGGAATTCGTATTCCGGATTGTTTGGTTGATTTGTGTGGTTTTAAGTTAATTAAATAAATATCGAGCCCTGATTCAGGGCTTCTTTTTTAAATGAATAATCGGATAATATTAGGGATAGATCCCGGAACTGCTGTTATGGGTTATGGTGTTATTGAGGTGATTAACAAAAAACCCAGTATCGTAACGTTAGGAATTATTGATTTAAAAAAAATTGAGGATACCTATTTAAAATTAGCCATGATTTTTGAGCGTACTATTGGATTGATTGACTCTTTTAAACCAGACGAATTAGCCATTGAAGCCCCTTTTTTTGGTAAAAATGTGCAATCGATGCTTAAGCTGGGAAGGGCTCAGGGAGTAGCCATTGCAGCAGCTCTTTCCAGGGAGATACCTATTTTTGAGTATGCCCCCCGTAAAATTAAAATGTCGATAACTGGTAACGGAAATGCCTCGAAAGAACAAGTAGCAAGCATGTTACAGCACACACTGGCATTAACCGAAATTCCAAAAGATTTAGATGCTACGGATGGATTGGCCGCAGCCTTGTGCCATTTTTATCAAAACAAGCCACAAAACGATGGCAAATCGTTCAACAGCTGGAAAGATTTTATGAATAAGAATCCGGGTAGGGTTAAATAAAAAAAGGAGCAAGGCTCCTTTTTTGTTTTATAAGTTCTTGGTTATTGCCTGAGCAATTTCGCTAAATTCCTGTGGCGAGAGTTTCAATTTTGAATTCGAAAAACGAATATCACTCTCAGAATCCATGGGAATCAAATGTATGTGTGCGTGAGGCACTTCAAGCCCTAAAACCACCACAGCCACCCGTTTGCATGGAATGGTTTTATCAATGGCTTTTGCAATTTTTTGGGCAAATACATGCAATCCACCCAAAGTTTCCGCATTTAAGTCAAAGATGTAATCCACTTCCTGTTTAGGAATTACAAGGGTATGCCCCTTTTTTAGTGGATTAATATCCAAAAATGCATAATAGTTCTCATTTTCCGCTATTTTATAGCTAGGAATTTTACCTGCTGCTATTTTTGAAAAAATGGAAGCCATAGCCGGTTGTCTTAAATAGGATTTATTTCTAGTATCTCAAAATTCATAAGACCTGAAGGAACTTTTACTTCTACGGTATCTCCAATTTTCTTTCCCATTAAGCCCATGGCAATAGGAGTATTAATTGACATTCTACCGTTTTTTAAATCGGCTTCAGTCTCTGAAACAATGGCATATTCCATGATGGCATTCGTTTTCAGGTTCTTAATTTTTACTTTCGAAAGAATTTGAACACATGAATAATCGAGCTTTGATTCATCAATGATACGTGAACTAAGTATAGTACCTTCCAATTGTGAAATTTTCATTTCCAACATTCCTTGCGCTTCTTTAGCTGCATCATATTCCGCGTTTTCCGATAAGTCACCTTTGTCGCGTGCTTCAGCAATTGCTGCCGACATTTTGGGACGTTCAACCGACTTAAGGTATTCTACCTCAGCTATTAACTTTTTTAATCCCTCGTTTGTTATGTATGCTAGTTTACTCATATAAACCTCCTTTATTCTTCGAAAAAGCTACTAATTAGTTGTTGAAAGAGTTCTTATTTTTTCTTTTTCTGATTATTCTTTCTCAGAAATATGAGTTTTACATAAAACCCAAAGAAAAAAGAATCCCATGTAAACATGGGACTCTTTACAAATGAGTTACAAATATAATAAAAATATTTTTATAGACTAATTCTTATACCAATGCTATGAATTCCATTGAAAAGATCCGTATCCCGGAATGAATAGTCAATTGCAAATGCCCTATCTTCACCTTTTTTAATTGGTATGGCTAAACTAAAACCTGCTGTTAATCCAGTTAAAGCGCTAGTTCGGTCGATATCGCTATTAATTCCATTTTCATATACATAACCTCCGCGAAGCATTAGTATTTTATGGAAACCATATTCTAATCCACCGTGAAACTGGTTTTTTGAGAAAGAATTCTCGGTAAAGGCTCCCATGAGTGTGAGGGCGTGAATGTCACCTAAATCAAAATCATACGCTACACCTAATTTAATGAGCGAAGGCATTTCATATTCAGCAGAACGCATTTCCATAGTTTCAATAGGGCCTCCAGCATAATTAGCTCTAATAGCCATTCCATCGCCGGTAACTTTCATAGTTGGACCTACATTTTTCATGGTAACTCCAAACTTAATTTGTTCACGGCTTCCGGTAATGTATTGAATACCGGCATCAAATGCTACCCCGGTGGCACTTAAATTCGAAAGTTGCTCACTGATAACTTTTACGGTTATTCCTCCATAAATACTGTTTGAAAATTCTTTAGCATACGAAACCCCAATATTGGTAAGGTTAGGTCGAAAGGTGGATCCATCACCGTCGGGTTTTGAAACCGTGGTTTTAATAATTTCGCCCCAATCCATCGTCATTACTGACAAACTTATAACTCCAACATCCCCTATTTTTTTGAAATACCGAATGAGTTCAATTTAATATCGGTTCCTTTCAGCCAATTGGTATTTACAAAAATTAATTCCGTTTTATTCAATCGGGCTGTTCCGGCAATATTACCAAAAACACCTTCGAATCCGGAAATATTAGCAACACTAGCATCTCCTAAACCTGAAGATTGCGCCCATGGATTTATGAGTAACTGGGCTGCACCAGCTTGACCAATACGCTGCTCATTGCCCCCAAAAGTGACTATTGAAATGGACAATGTGAATAAGGCTAGGCTAGTTAAGTTTTTTATATACTTTCTCATATCTTTCTGTTTATGTCTATATTCCTTTTATATAAAAACTAGAATGAATTTAAATCGATAGGCCGTAAAGAACCAAACCACTTAACTATTTTTTCTCCCAGTTCCGGTGAATTTATATGAATGATATACATTCCACTGGCAATGGATACATCAAATTGATTTTTCAAGTCCCACGTAATATATGAATCCGTATTGTCTTTATCGAACCTGCGGATTAGGTTTCCATTCACAGAATAAATAGAAACTATACACCTTTCGGGCAGATTGGTAATTTTTACATAATTATCTAATTGAGTGGTTTCATATTCCGAGTATCCATAATAGGGATTGGGTACAATGTTTATTTTATCTAAGGCATTCGATGCTTGCGGAGCATCATTAGTTATTACTTTTAATGCACTGGTGCTGAAAGTAAATGCCGGATAGTTATAATTTACTGTATCCGTATTAACGGCTCCATTAACATCGATAAAATAAGGATTTGCAATACGTAATTTAATAGTCAACTCATTATCGGGCATTGTAGCATATTCAAAAAATTCATTTCCCGGGGTAACCATTGGAATAGAAACCCAAGCTGGATGTGCCCAAATATTTTTAACATTTGCACGAATGGTTGCCTCCGGAAGTGCTGGATTTAAAGCATTGTATATCGTGCGTCCTTCATCATACGATGGCATTGGAAAAGGAGCAGAGGCATATTCATTGTGCCCCACAATGTAAACATAGTGTTTTCCACCAAAATAGGGTGTTCCACTATTTCCACCAGTCATCATAAAAATGTCATCGCCAAGTTTGGCTGTAGGATTCCAAATCATATCATTTCCATTTTCTCCCACCAACCAACTATCTTCTCCAAAGATAATATTCAGGCGTTCGCCGGTTTCCAAATCAATAGCATAACCCGGGAACCAACTCATACCGGTTGCACCAATATAATTAGGTGCATCCTGGTTGCTGGTATCATCTATCGCGTTTTCCTCAGCCGACACACCCTCTTTGTTTTTCGAAGCCGCTGCCCGCAAACGGAAACGCAACGCTCCACCTTCTGACAAACTATTATGGGTTTTATCATCGGCATCATTTTCTGCCATTTCAACTACTGCACATCGGGTCCAGAGATCTTTATTATTTGTTATTACCACATTTACACTGGGTAACCTCTGTTTGTCGAACCGAATTGCTGCGGGTTTAGCATCAATGTAAGCCGCTCCATAAAGGCTGGTTGAGGTAAATGCATAAGGTGCCCAGGTACCGTTCAATACTTTTTCATAAACCTGATCAGGATCCATACCCAAATAATCGGTCCAATCTAATAAATCATCTTCTGCTTTAGTTTGTTTTCCGCTCCGGATCCAGTTAAAAGGAGTTTTTCCATCTAAATCGGCTACAAAACCCAACCAACTCGGTTCATTTGTTTTTGCAAAAGAAGAGGTTGCACTAATAAATCCATTATTGATGTTATCTTTTTCGTCGAACTTTTGATGCCCATTTTGACCGGGGAAATCTATCTGTTCAATATTAATAGATATCCCCAATTCTGGAAACAGTTTTTCATCGGAATAACGAATCCAGGAATCGGATTCTATTCTTTTTTGTTCCCCATCTTGATTCCACACTAATTCATATTTGGTATCATATATCATACCTGTTGATGGTATTACATTTACACCAGTGGAAGAATTATAATAATTTAATACCTTATGTACGGAATCCTTCAAAAAATTCAACGTAAAATCAGCATCTAAAACATTCAACGGATCAATTATTTTCACCTTAATTGGACCCTGGTTCTCTTTATAAGTCAGCTTGTCAGCTTTAAACGGGTATTCTGTTTTCGATAAGATATTCTCGATGGTTTCGTCGGTTAACTCCAATTCATTGGTGCCGTTTCCTCTACCCTCAATAAGGGTAACCGAAGGAACATCGCCATATTCACTGTTTAATATGGTACCGCCATTCATAGCATCCACAGAATGAGGAATGGCTGTTTTAATACTCAAATTTTTACGACCAGCCAAATAAGGTTTTGTTTGGTTCCCTAAGGCGCCCTCATCAACTTGATTGTAAGGGTCGAAATTATTGTAAGCATAAGCAATTGCCACGTAATAGTATTCTTTGTAATTAACCAGTTGTTTATCTTTTCCGGTTCCAAAGGTGTCATCGGTCAGTTCAAAAGTGTGTGCAATTCCTGTATCGCTACCTTTAACCATAGCATACGGACGAGCTGCATTTAAATCGGCATCCCAAACAAAATTCACCAGTTGAGAAACACCATCGCGAATGTCGCATTGGAAAACCTGACGGGCTTTATTTTCGTCCAATATTTCACCCATGGTTACCGTCCTATCTTTCACTTGATATACCTGATACCCTTGAAAATTGAAATAACGGCCTTCACCAATCACCGCTGGATCGATAAATGGATCTTGTTCTTTGTATGTTTCCAAATAATTATTGGAACTTACACTATTTGAAAGGTGAAAAATAAGTTTGCCATTTAATTCAATAATGGAATAGTCGGGAGCAGATGGACCATCAATCAATTGAAAACAATTTTCAAAGAGCCGTTGTGCTTTAATATCTGCTTTGCGTACTTCTTCAACCGATGCCCATGCGGTAGAATTTGCCCTGGCCCAAACAACTCCAACGGTGATGTCATTTACAGCACCTGGTTCCAAAACAAATGGACCCGCTGACTGCACAATCCGCATGTCATCATATACGACATCTTCCCTGGCGCTCCAAGGGGCTTGAGGTATTCCTTGTGTTCCCCAACCGCATATATCCGTATTATCTGGATAAAGAAAATCAGCACTTTGAGTACCTCCTTTTCCATTTCCACCATAGGTCATGCGGGTACCATCTTTCCAATATCCTTTTAAGTATTGGTAATAATGAAGAGCGTTACTTGGATCACCGGGTCCAATTACATAGTAAATAAAGCGGCGCATACCCCAACGTTCATTGTCAATTATACTATCCCCAAAATTTAAACCGTTGATATTTCCATTATTAATATCACCGGGGCCGACCAATACGTTATTACCTGTTCTTTCGCTATTAAACACATATCCATTTTCGCAATCGAGTACGGTTTTTTCATAATCTTTCCATGAATTCAAATTATCTTGTCCATCGGGATCCTGATAGGGTCCTTCAAAAAAGTCAAACCCAATAGCTGGAGGATTTGGTCCATAAGCCCAAGCTTCTCCAGCACCATCAACATCATCTCCATTGTACACATAACCCAATCCGCGCACCACATCACAACCGGCTTTATCATCACTAGCCAATCCTAAATCGGGGTCGTTCCAAACACCAAAATAAGCATCGGTAAGAGAATAGGTTGAACGGTTGATGATTTGGTAATTATAAAAACTCATATTGTTCAGTTCATCGTTGGTTGAAAAAGCAAACCCCTGAGCCCTAAATTCCATTCCAATAGCTGCAGCACCAATAGTTGTAGTATGAACATTTCCTTTATCGTTATAAACCCACCATACGGTTTCATCGCCAAAAAGCTTTTGACTGGTATTACCCAAATTTTCAGCCCGACGTTCCGGTTGGTAATTACAATTTGAGGTTTTTTCAATTATAAAGTTAGGATAGTCCCCATTGGCCGGATTGTATTCTCCATCACCATCAACATCATTAAAAGGTGCTAAGTAATAATCGTAAGCACCATATTCAATAGGACCGTGGGCTGGCCAATTGATTATAATGGCTGGAACCGTGTAACCACTGAAGCTACTTGCTTTTGTAACCGCATCAGCTGCATTGTAAGCTATAAATTCTTCCACTTGCTGCCGGGTTATTTTGTAGTGTTTATCATATTTTACACAAACTTCGGGTGAAACGCTGGCAATACCCTCGCCATTGCTGATGAGTGGCCCGGGCCAATAATCGTTGCCCTCGCTCCTAAAAGTTCTGGCACAAGTACGTAACTGTCCATTTACATCAACACCACCTACCCAGATTCCTCCTGCATAGAGCGCTGTTTTACCGGAGCCTTTAGGAACTTCGTATTCCGCTTTTCCTTCACCTTCCCATAAGGTTCCTTGGGCTAGAATTAATGCCCTTACGTTATTCAAATCAAGGTTAGCCTCAGCTGAAGCTGGCAAGCAACCTGCGGTTATGGTTTGGATTGACTTTTGAGTTTTAAAATCCTTAAAATCACGGCCAAAGGAGGTAGTGCCTAAGGCAGTAACGATCAGCAGAATTAATAGGTATAGAATCTTTTTCATTGTATATCTTGGTTAAATCATTAATTAAAAACTAAAAAGTACACCCAACCGTATTTGACGAGGTAAATTATAGTTTGCCGGGTTATCCAGCATCATGGTATAATAATCGATATAGGATTGTTGGCTGTTGGCCCTACTTATGTTTGATTGGCCACCCGTTGATGTCAATACCGCATCATCATCGGGATTTCCTGTGGTGGCATAAACCCCCATTACATTTTGTGCATTCAATAAATTGCTCACATCGAGGTAAAAGTTTAAATCAGCCTGTCGGCTGTTTTCCCCTTCACCAAAGCTGAGCGTGAAACTTTTGTCTATTTTCATATCAATAGTAGTACGCCAAGGCATGGTTGATTTATTGATACTTCCTACGGTGGTTCCGGTCTCTACGTCTCTTGGAGTGTATGGAGTACCCGATCCGGAATTGATGGTAAAGTTAACACCGGCATCAGCCAAAAAATCCATTCCAAACCATTTGGGACCGTTGTAATTCTTACCAGAGCCAAAACGATAATCGGCTAAAACAGAGAAAGCATGACGTTGATCAAAATCGGTTGGCAAGGTTGCCCTCAAATTAGCTTGGCCTGCATTGATAAGGCTTCGGGCTGTATTGGCATCGGAACCGGTAGCGTTGGCAAATTGTAAGGTATAACTCACTTTTACCTGTATGTTGGAGGTACGGCGCAAATCGTAAGTCATGGTAAACCCTTTAATGGTACCAAAATCGATATTACCGTAAGTTTTCATATTAATTGGGTAGGCTCCTGTTAAATAAATCAACTGAACCATATCGCGTTGTTCGCGATAAAAAGCCGACATTTTAAGGCTCGATTTATTGTTCAACTTTTGCTGAAACCCGAATTCGTAGTCAATGGTTTTTTCCGATTTTAAGTTCGGATTGACAAACTCGTTGGTAGCTAATTGATTGATATATAATAAATCAATTGGGTTTAGCCTGCTTTGAAAAGAGCTCGGGCGTTTTGCCAACCAGTCGTAATGGGCAAAAAACAGGGCTTCGTCCGAAATAGGGAACGAGAAGGAAATCCTCGGTAACACATTGATGTCTGGGTCGTAATCTTTGAATGCTTTTAGAAATGAATTACCCCCTATTTGATCATTGGGTGCTGTGCGGTAAGGTTCTGCTTGACCCGATGCATACAATGTCCTAAAATCACTCACCTCAGAACCGGTGGCATCGTACCATTGACTTTCATACCGGTATCCCACAATTCTATTTGGGTCGGCACTATTATCAACATATACCGTAGCTTCCTGATTAATATTAGCAGGAATGTCGGTATTAGCAATTAATCCATAATTGTCTTTTACTTTATATGAGGTGAAGGTCAGGTAAGGGTCGGTTTGTACTTTTTGGTTGGCATCGTAACCGTCCACGCGAAGTCCCACATTGAAAACCAAGTCGTTAAACGCAAATTTATCTTGTATGTAACCGGCCCAATAAATCGGTTCAAAAGGAGCTATTTCGCGGCTATAATAGGAAATTTCACGATTGTTTTTATCCCTGTAGGTAGTTGTTTGGGTGAAAAAATCATCAAACGAAGAGGAGCCAGATGTTTTGTTCCCATAAGCATCGAAACCTGAATACACCACCAAAGTGGAAGAATTATTGAATAACTCATCTGGACTAAAGTATTCAATACTCAATTCTGAAGGATCGTAGCTATCAATATCAACCCAATTAGTTCCTGTTGTTTCCATTCCTTTGCTATCGCGGAATTTGAAATCAAACAGCGACTGTGCAGCGCCATTCCACAAGCGATTGTAAGTAATGGTGTCGTTGTAAATACCGGTACCTTCAATAGTTCCGGCAATAGGATTGGCAAAATCGAGTTCCTGAATGTGACTGTTCATATTTTGCCTTGCCAGAAGCCATAGATTCCTCGGGGCTGAATTAAAATATCGATCGGTACGTTTTTCAAATTCAAACCCAACTGAAATTTCATGATTATTCAAGTCCGCTGCTCCTTGGGCACTAATACGGAATTGTTCGTTTTCGGTCTTATTATACCGGCCATAAGGTACACCCGGTACGGTAACCAAGCCATTAATAGGGTCGGGCACATAACTATTCAATAATCCACCACCACCTAAAATCTCGGACTGATTTATTGGATTTCCATAAAAGTCGTAATACATTTCAGTAAACCTTGATAATTCAGGGTTAACATCACTTGATTGAAAGGTGACTAAAGTATCTTGTATGGCATTCATTAAATACCCAAGCTTTTGGAGCGTGGTGTCATACCCATAAGCATACGTAGGAGTTTGGTATGTGGTAAACTTTCCAACGTAACCGTATTCAAAAAGATTGTCTTTATGCCTTTCATCCCAAGTGTTATCTTGGTACTTTGAATAGTCGGCCATAATGCTGTAATAGGCATTTTTTATAATGGAGGTATTCTCTTTGTCGTCCTGATTTTCGGAGCTTAAATTGTGAGTTAATTTACCATACAAACGATAGGTTGAAGTAGTAACATTTCGGTTGTTGTTATAACTTAGTAGCCCGGAATATGGATTGTCGGAGGAGGCATTTCCAGTAATTGAACCTTTGGAATTTCCCGGCAGGTAATTGCCATTATCCGATTGAAAGGTTCCACCTAGAGTAATTACCAGATTTTTCATGGGTTGAATATCAATTTTTCCACTTAAAACCGCTTGTTGGTAGGCTACATTTTCCCTGACTTTTACATTTTCAAAATCTTTGGCTGTTAAATATGAAGCGGTTGGTTTAACTGCTTCATTATCCCTCTCCAAAGGGGTGCGTGAAATGCTATCCAATATATCATCCTTAACTTTCCAGAATCCAACGGAACTAGGTCGAGGGTCCTGAGTAAACTGGTACTCCCCTGCTATAAAAAATCCAACCAAGGGTTCTTTGCGCACATCGGCTGCATTATCAGGATTTACAATGGTACGGGTGAGGATGGGACCTGAAAGATTAGCCCCAATAATATTGCTGTTGTAATCATCGAGGAACTTTGAAGTGCTCATTTCCAATCCACCAAAAAACGTACGTGAGGCTCCTTTGGTAACAATATTAATAACCCCACCGGTAACATCACCGTAACGGGCTGGAGTACCTCCGGTAATTACCGAAACTTCGGCAATGGATGCTTTTGGCAGGTTGCTTGAACCTCTCATTTTAACCCCATCAATGTAATACACGGTGGCATCTTCGCGGGCACCCCGGACACTTTTTACTTCTCCGTCTTCCTGATATACACCACCCACTGTTGATGCAACCGATTCAGCAGAACGTCCGGCCATTTTCGAGATTTCTTCGGAAGTAACAGTTCCCCCAGTTTGCGTGTTGTCTTTATCGATAAGTGGAACCACATAGGCAATCACATCAATCTGTTCAATGGCTTGCGTTGAAGCATTCATACTTAGATCCAGAAACCGGATTTTATCGTTATTTACTATTACATCGTTTATTTGCAATGAATTATAGCCCACGTAAGAAGCTTTAACCGTATATGAGCCAGCAGCAAGGGGTTTTATGGTGTAATTACCATCAAAGTCAGATACACCGCCACCCATCATATTGCCATTCAGCTCCACTATTACGTTAGCAAACGGAATTGCTTCGCCGGTTTCGCCGTCAAGCACTTTTCCTTTAATGGCTCCTGATTGTGCATACAGCCCCCCGGATGCAAACAATACGAAAAGAATAAAAAGTATTTTTCTTATCATAATCGCCGAATTTATATTTAAAAATAAGTATTTGTCATTTTTTTTGAATCGGTAAATATATAGATTCTAATGGAATAATAACAAGCACTGGCTTTCAAAAAAAAGTATGCTATAAAGCCGTTTAAAAATTTTTGCGTGTTAGAATCTCATTATAAATAATGGCTGTCCGTAAATCAATGGGTTGATAGGTTTTTTCTTCCTCCTCATAAATAAGGCTGGAAGCCTCTGGTTTATTAGTGATAGCCACTATTCCTTCATCGGGTAATCGAGGTGATACCGGTTTTATCTCAACTTCGGCATAATGTTCCTCATTCGCTTCCTCATCAACTGATGCATATACTGGACTTGGTTGTGGAATTCCAAAGAGTGATTCCAAAAGGTTATCAGCAGGTGAAACGTTGGTAGCCGGTTTTTTTTTCTGTTTTCGTAATGCCGAAAAAATGAATATTACCAGGGTCAATACGAAAAGTAGCACTTGTACTAAATCATCCATTTTTCAACATTTTATTAAGTTTAACGTAGATTGGTATTTTTCCTGAATTAAAATAATCGGCTTTTTTAACTGATTGATGCATTCTTTTCTTTGTTTCTCTCGTTTGTATCCGGTAAATATGTTTTCTAATTTTAGCAGATTCTTTTGTTGAGATTCTTTTTTTTATTCGAACGGCCCGATTCGTTTTAAACGATTCTGCTGTTTGGGTTATAAAAAACCTCAACGAAACCCTCCGCTCAATGTCGGAATTTACGTCTATTGAATAGCGGATTTGTGAATAGGATACAGAAACAATAAAAAAACATATCAATAAGGGGATTACTTTTTTCAAAATTGTTATAATTACATCAAAATATAACCATGCAACGAATTTCAAAAATAGTAAGATTTTATTTAATATCAATTGTTTCGCTAGCAATTACCACTTCATGCGATAAGGATAATAAAAACCCAATTCCGGACATTCCAATTTATGTAGAGCCCATATATATTTATGACCCGGAATACGTTGATTTGCTCGATGTGCTTGGAAGCTATGTGATTGAAGGTGAAGGCTATCTTGAAAATGGAATATTAATTGTGAATGCAGGCAACAATGAATACAAAGCTTTTGATTGCACCTGTACCCATGAAGTTAAAGTTAGTTGTTGGATTAGGCCTAATGCAAACCAAATTAATACGTCAACCTGTTCCTGCTGCGGCTCAACTTACGATTTGATTTATGGCAGCCCAACAACCGGATTAGCGAAGTATTCATTAAAAGAATATAAAGTGGCTTTTAGTAACAATACCATCCGGGTTTATAATTAGGGGAAGATTGCAGAGCCTGCCCCGAACTTGCTTCGGGGGTAGCAGGGTTACAAGGTAACAAGGGGGTAGGGTAGAAAGATGGGAAGATGAGAAGGTGGGGAAATGGGAAGTCGGAAAGATTAAAATATAATCAGTGAATTAAATTCGCATTTTTCTTCCATCATTCCAATTTTCCAACATTCCTTATGGTTTTAAGAATGATTTAACTATCTTATAAGTACCGAATATGATATGTCGAACTCGCGTTAATTAAGTTTAAGGTGTAAAATTACAATCTCAGGTCGGGTGCCAATACGAACGGGAGGTCCCCAGGAGCCTAGTCCTGATGAAACATAAAAATGGGTATTTCCTTTTTTAAGTAATCCCCAATCCAATTCGTAAACCCGCTGGGTAATGTACCTAAACGGCCAAAACTGACCGCGGTGTGTATGGCCCGAAACCATTAAATCAACCCCTGTTTGTATCACGCTATCGTACTCAACCGGTTGATGATCCATTAACAGGATGGGCAGACTCCTATCGACGCCATTAATCAGCTGACTCACCGGCATACGGCGCATACCGGTAAACCGCATTTTATCTTTATCCTCGCGCCCTCCAAGCAGCAAAACGTTATCAATATTAATGAGGGTGTCGCGAAGGTATTTGATGCCAAATTGCGAAAGGTAATTGATGCTTATATCGGGTTTACCTATATATTCATGGTTTCCGGTAACGGCGTAAACCCCAAGCGGAGGATTCAACCGCTTAAAATGTTCACCCATTTTGTACTTAATTACCGGCAATGGATTGTGGTCCACCAAATCGCCGCCAAACAGCACCAAATCGGGGTTTTGACTGTTAATTTTAGTTATCATCCGGTTTACCCGGTTGTTGCCAATAATAAATCCCATGTGTATGTCGGTAACCAAGGCTACTTTAATCTCCTTATGTGTTCCTGCCTTCTTGTTGATAGGAATATCCACATTCACTATTCTTGGGATAATAGCATTTATATGCCCTGCGGCTACCATTAATAGCGTTATGCTTGATACTGCCACAAACAGGTTTTTACCGGTTAAAAAGGTTTGTGTCCAGGCATCGGGAATGAACCCTATAAAATGGTTGGCTACCCTTACTATATCAATGGCCAGAATAAATAGGAATAAATAGAAAAGCGTGACCAACCAAAATGAACCCACATAAGTAACCACCTGACCTAAAAGGGTTGGGTTGCCCCGTTCCAAAAACTGACCAATTACAAATGCTGCTGCTAAACCCCAAAACAACCAAGGAAAAATGGAGCGCAAGGTGCTTTGCGGCAATGCCTGCATACCCCGGTTAAACACATACCACGAACCCAACAGGAATAATCCGAAAAAGACGGAGAAAAACAGTATAAATGCTAAATGCTTCATATCAAACTACTATTAAAAATAAAAACGCAAAAGTTGCAAACAATTAAAGAAGCAACAAAGTTTTATCGGTTAGCAGTGGATTTTTTTCGGTAAACCGGTAGCGGATCATTTGCGATTATAATGGACTACCTAGCTGCAAACGAACGAGGTAGTTCATTATTTAATCACATTAACTACCAGTAAGAGCGGACACGCTAAGAACGCATCTAATTCCAACGAATGGGTTTCATTTGTTTTAAGGTGTGGAACAACAAAACGAACCAATATTATAAGCTAGAGAATAATCAACTCCCTTAACCCAACAATCAGTTCTTTCAACTGCTTTAAGGCATCCGGCTTTAATTCCAGTTCTTTTGAAGCAGTAAAGGTGATGGTTTTATTCAAGGTGTCAATCTCCAATTGATCAGTAAAATAAAGGTTCTGTAACCGATCAAATTCCTCCAGCAAGGTAATAAGTTCGTTGCTGTATTTAGTAATAACAACATTATCAGGCTGTTGAAATAACAAGTTTAATAAACTGGTTAGCGAATACTTTTGGCTTATTATTTTACAAGCCATCCGGCTGTTGGGTTCCGTATATAAATTAAGCGCCGTATGCATGGTTTCTATCCAACCTCCTAGCAAAACCAGCACAGCCAAGTCTTGCTGATTGCTTTTAATTAAATAAGCGTCGCAATCGTAATAGGCATTTCTAGCTAGGTTTACCAACGTGTCAATATTTTCGATATACATTTCAGCTTTGCTGGCTGAGTTACTTACATATTCATTGGGTATTCCCATATCATTAGCTAATTTTTTAATAGCTGTAAAATACCATAATGCTTGCTGTGCCTGCTGAAAACCCCATAAATAACTTAAATCGGCTCCATATACGCCCAATGCCAACGCTCTTTTCGAACTTTCGTTATAATTGGCGAAATTGGATAACGGATTCAATAAATTTGAATTATAGATAACGTTTCGTTTATCGATAATTACACCTAAATCAATGGGAAATAGCATATTATAAAACAGGATATCCTCTTCGGCATCGCCCGACAACTTCAATGTTACATCGGTTACCGTATCTAAAGTAACATCTAATTTATCTTGACCCGAATTATTGCTTCGGTTGGTGCAGCCAAACATAAAGAGCAAGCAAAACACCAGGATTACATGAGTAGCTTTGAACATACCATTCTAAATTAGTTAATTATTTATGAAACCCCCATGCAGGAAACTGCACAAAAACGGATGAAAATTTACATGGGGCGTTCCATTCGTACGAAACAACAGATAATCAATAAACTAATAATTATTTACGGATGAAATTACAAAAAAATAACATTCAAAGGGCTTTTTATGTTTTACTTTTATTAGAATGCCTCTAAAACCAAAAATATGGGAATTTATACTTTTTCACCCCATTATTGATTTGGAATTTTGCGTTTATATATCAATTATTGGTTTGTATTTTTGCAATTACGCCAATTTATAAAAAATAAAAGGCGGTTCACTTGAACCGCCTTTTGTTATTATTAGAAGTTTTATTGAGGACTAATAAATAATTTTACGTGAGAAGGGCGATTTTCCGCTCTCTATTTTAATAATATATAATCCATGACGACTGATGGGCGAAGGAATTGTGTAGGTAGTTTGTTCTCCCGTTTCTGTGATAGCATTTACCGAAATTTGACGGCCGCTAATATCGAACACATACACCATTGCATTATTAAATCCTTTGGGCATATTTTTAATCTGGATTTCATTATCTGCAATTAAAATAGCCGTTTCAACAGTTGATGGTGAAGGAACTTCTAAAACTGTTTCTTCTACTGATTCCGCATCGGTAATACTGGAAACAATGCCGCTGGTGCATGTCATGGTATGGCTTCCTAGGTTTGAAACTACATCCAGACTATAGATATCCCATTGGGTAGCTAAAGTTGGGAATCCTGAGGTAGGGTTTGTAATTACCCCAGTATAAACAGAAGCTTTACGAACCAAAGTTTTATCCAATGTAGTATATGAACCGCTGATCCAGGCTGTTCCTGGATCATTACCAATCCGGCCAAAAATATCAACATAAGCTCCTGTGGAAACTTTTTTCAGTGCAATAGCATCATCGCCATTAAAGTTGACCGCACTATTTGATATGGCTGTACCTGTATATTTGGTGGCACTGGAATTTTTATATACCACTATACCTTTTGAAGCAATCGTTCCACTCAATGTAACCGTTGTGGTAGCCGATGTAGCACCATTGGCAAAAAGCAACAATTGGTAGTTACTCAGGCTGATGCTAGCGGAGGTACCGTTGTATAATTCGATATACTTGTTACTTGAACTTCCCTCCACATATTCTGAAATAATTAGGTCGGTAGCACAACTGGTGGAGGTATCGTTATCGGTAATGGCAACAGTTTTTGAGGTGGTAGCGCCCAAGGTTAAACCTGATGAAGGATTGCTAATAGTCAACGTGGCCGTTTCAGTACTTTCAACCTGAGTATCATTCACAATGGTAAAAGTTACAGAACCGGTGGTGGCACCGCTGGCAATGGTGATGGTGGAACTGCTTAAAGTGTAATCGCCGGTGGTGATTCCAGTGCCGCTCACACCTAATGAAACGGTTTGTGCGCTGGTTACAGCACTCGATGCAGTGGCGGTTACAGTAACCACAGTGGCAGACGCTTCGGTGGCGGTAGATGTACTAACTGACAAGTTTACAGTTGTGGCCACATCGTTATCGGTTATGGCAACAGTTTTTGAGGTGGTAGCGCCTAAGGTTAAACCTGATGAAGGATTACTAATAGACAACGTAGCTGTTTCAGTACTTTCAACCTGAGTATCGTTCACAATGGTAAAGGCTACAGAACCTGTAGTGGCACCGCTGGCAATGGTAATGGTTGAACTGCTTAAAGTGTAATCGCCGGTAGTGATACCTGTTCCGCTCACAGCCAATGAAACAGTTTGTGCGCTGGTAACAGCACTCGATGAAGTGGCGGTTACGGTAACAATAGTTGCAGCCGCTTCGGTAGCAGTAGAAGTGCTAACTGATAAATTGACTGTAGGATTGGTAGTACATCCGCTAACCCAGATGGCATCGATATATTCAGGATGATCTATGAATGGATTCCGGTTTTTTTGGATGGCATAAACTGCGTCATTCCGGCTAATCTCCTTCGGGCTAACAGGGTCGGCGGCATTCCAATCCACAAGCATATTTAAAAACCAAGTTTCAAAAGCTGGAAAAGAGGTTCCATCGAGAACTGCATCAACTTCCGATGAGTTGGTTTCCCAACCGGCTACTATATTTTCGTAGCGGGTAACCATATAAAAGTAGGTACGGGCAAAGTCACCTTTATATTCATCAATAGGCTCAAAAACAGTTCCGGTATAACCGGGGTATGAGCAGGAACCTAATTTTCCACCGTTTCCTGAGGTGTAGGTAGGCGAAGTAACTTCACCAAAAGGATAATTACTCCGGCGACCATTCACATATCCATCAGTAGGATAAAGATGGTACAAGTCGCTGTACATGGGTGTGGCATCATTGAACCAACTTTTGGGGAATGAATGCTCCCGGTTATAACAATCGCCTTCGCCACTATAAGTACCACACTGGTTGGTGGTAAAGGTATAGCTTATATTGGAATACATATCCCATACTTTGCCATCGGAGCGTTTGTCTGTGGTTTTAAAACTGGTCCACAAGGTGGTGTACGAAACAGAGGTATGCCCTTTTATAATGTTATAAAGGGCCGTTTTCAAATTGTCGCCGCATAAACCGCTGGCATTGTTATAATAACCCGTAGGGATTGATTTACTCTGGGAAAACACCAGAATTGCCGATAAAAGCAACGAAGCAGCCAATAGTAATACTTTTCTCATACTCAGTAATTTAAAGGTTAGTTGCAATAAAATATTTCGATGTTTGTTGTCAATATATATAGTTGTTACAAGAATATTTCACTAAAATATAATTTAAAAACCGTAATATTTTCTATATTTTACTAAAATACACGGAATCAAATATACTAATTAAAATAAAACGCAGTGTTAAGAATGCGTTATGTAATTCTTTTTTATTAAAAAGATGTTAACAGGTACTTTTATAAGTTGCATCAATATTTATTGATTTCAGGTAGGAAAAACATACCGGCTTAATTTATATCTTTGTGAAAGAAATAACTTAAAACTATGGTACTAACATTGGTAATAAAAAAAGGCAAAAACGGATTCCTAATAGGTCAACTAAAGGAGCTTCCCGCCGTATTTACACAAGGCCTTAGCGTTGAAGAAATAAAGAGAATATTACTGATGCTTTAGAAATGTATCTTGAAGATATTCGTGAACAATAACCTAGAAATCCAAAAAGTAAAAGGTAAATAAAGCTTTTATTACTCTTCACCTTCATTTTTTTTTTCAAACTACAGCTTATAATTGGCTACAAGATATTCCACGTATTCTGGAATTTTTGTTTCAAAATATTAGGTCGATTCATTAAAAAATACGATTTTCCTTTGGGTGTTACGGCTTGTCTATTAAAAATATCCTCCAAACCCAACCCCACCTCCACAAATATTTTTTTTGTTTTCTTGTTTAATAGTTTTACATTTAACAGACCTTTATTTGCCTGGTATCCAAGTTTAAAATCATAACCATAATAAAGAATTGTTTAGGCAATCTGTTTTGCAATGCATAAGAATGAAAGTTACGAAATCAAACAAATTTGGAAAAGCGGGTAACCTAGAAATAGACACTAATGGTAGTGGTTACATGGTTGTTTTGGTAAATAAAAAAAATATCGGCACACACATTATAACTCTATAAATTACACTTAAAAATGATTCAGTATGAAAAAACTATTTTTCTCAACATTTGCAATTGCTTCAATTTTGTGCGTCAACACCAATTTATTTGGTCAAAGTGCCGAAGAACAAATCTCGGAAATGAAAGTTTTCGGTATGGGTATGCATATCGAACAGTTTAAATTAAATGATTTGGCTATGGATATTGCTGCACCGTCCAATAAAATTGTTTTTACAGTAACCCCTACAAATTACTTTAGAATTGAGCCTGAAATTGGATTCAATTACTTCAACGATAAGGATAGCGAATTGGAAGATAAAAGTATAAGCCTTGGATTAGGGGGGGTTGGTATGTACCAGAGGGGCAAAACAAATATTTATGGAGGATTCAGATTTGAATACTCAAAATTTTCAAATGAATATAAGGGTTCTTTTTCTGGAGATGTTGAAACCGAAGAAACAAACCGAATTGCCATTGGGCCGGCAATTGGAGCAGAATTCTTTTTTGGACAGCATTTCAGTATTGGTGGAGAGATAGGAATTAAGTATATGAATTTTAATACAACAAACAGTCAATATCCTGACGGAGAAGATTCAAAACAGGATTGTATTACAACCGACACAGGTTTATTGTGTCGTTTTTATTTCTAAAAACCATACCAATAGCTGATAAAATGAATAGGGGGTTTAAGCGGAACGAATCGTTCCAAATAAATCCCCTTTTTGTTTATAGCTCCCCATATTTTATTAAATTAAATGCAATTGGTAAGTTTTGCATCCTTTACGGTTAAACATTAAAAAACCCTAACCGCAAAGCGCGCTAAGTAATTGCGCCAAGTGCGCCAAGAGTGTTAAACCTCTTTTTTTACCCTTTGCACATCTGCGGTTAAAAAAAACCTTCCTCCAAACCCAACCCCACCTCCACAAATAATTTTTTTGTTTTCTTGTTTAATAGTGTTACATTTTCAATTTATTAAGGTAATTCCCTCTTTATTAAAAATTTATAAGAAAAGTGAATGCACAAAAGCTCAAATATTTGCATGGTTGAATTCCTACACTAACAAGAGTTCCCACCAAATGCAAATAAAACTTGCTACAATTTTCCCATCCCACACCATATTTGCAAACTTTCTGCGTATTTTTAACAAACAATAAATTCAGATTATATACCATGGAATTGAACATACTTAAACCTCGTAAGGCATTAAACAAAGCATTTTTAAAGGTAAAAGCCAACCGTCACGACATAGAGTTGTTCAAAACCAATTTGATTGGCTTGCTTGGCAACATCAACGAATCAGAATCGGAAGAATTTCATAAAAACCTTGTTTCTAAATTCCTGACCGATACCTATTATGGAGCAACCCATTTTATAAATACCAAAGGCCGGAACGATTTGGTTATTCACAACACCAATACGGCCGCAGGAACCGTTGGTGTTATTATTGAAGCAAAAAAGCCCACCAACAAGTCGGAAATGATGCGTACTGACAATATAAATGCCAAAGCCTTTCAGGAATTGGTGTTGTATTATTTGCGGGAACGCATAACCGCAAAAAACCTCGAAATAAAATACTTGGTTGCCACCAACATTTACGAATGGTTTATTTTCGATGCCAACTTTTTTGAAAAAGAGTTCGCCCAAAACAAGAACTTGGTAAAACAGTTCACCGATTTTGAAGAAGGCCGCCTATCGGGCAAAACAACCGATTTCTTTTACAAGCAAATTGCCGAGCCTGTAATTGAAGCCATCAAACACGAAGTAATCGTTACCCATTTCGACATCCGCGATTACGATAAACCCCTACGCAACGCCGATAAAAAGGACGATAATACACTTATTGCCTTATACAAACTCCTTTCGCCAGAGCATTTGTTAAAGCTGCCCTTTGCCAACGACAGCAACAGCCTCGACAAAGTATTTTATACCGAATTGTTACACATTATCGGACTAACCGAAACCAAAGAAGGCAGCAAAAAACTCATTCAGCGCAAAAAGGAAGGCGAGCGAAATGCAGGTTCGCTTATTGAAAATACCATCGTACAGCTCGATATCCACGACAAGATAACACGCATAAAAAAAGTTTCGCAATATGGTGAAACCTATCAGGAGCAACTTTTTAATGTTGCCCTTGAATTAGTTATAACATGGCTAAATCGTATCCTTTTTCTAAAACTCCTCGAAGCACAATTACTCAGCTACCATAAAAAGGATAAGCAATATTTATTTCTGAATATCGATAAAATACGCGATTTCGATGATTTGGACAAGCTTTTCTTTCGTGTTTTGGCTAAAAAGGTAAGTGAGCGCGAAGCCTCCATTAATGAGCTTTTCTCGCGTGTGCCCTACTTGAATAGTTCGCTTTTTGAACCTACCGAGCTTGAACACCAAACCATTTTTATTAGCGGTTTGGAGGATTTTGTTAAGCTCCCCCTAATATCGGCAACAGTAATAAAAGACGGTAATGGTAAAAAGCAAACCGATGCCCTCACCACCATTCAATACATTTTCGAATTTCTTAACGCTTACGACTTTGCCAGCGAGGGCCGCGAGGAAATTCAGGAAGACAACAAACGCCTCATAAACGCATCCGTTCTTGGGCTAATCTTCGAAAAAATAAACGGTTACAAAGACGGTTCATTCTTTACCCCGGGTTTTATTACTATGTATATGTGCCGCGAAACCATTCGCCGAGCCGTGGTACAAAAGTTTAATGAGGTAAAAAATTGGAACTGTGCCGATATAAACGACTTGTACAACAAAATTGACGACCGCGCCGAAGCCAACACCATCATAAACAGCCTTAAAATCTGCGACCCTGCCGTGGGTTCGGGACACTTTTTGGTATCGGCGCTTAACGAGATAATTGCCATAAAAAGCGACCTTAAAATATTGACCGACCGCAGCGGAAAACGCCTTAAAGAATATGTAGTTGAAGTAGAAAACGATGAACTTATTGTTACCGATGATGATGGCGAATTATTCGACTACAACCCGCAAAGCCCAGAAAGCCAGCGCATACAGGAAACCCTTTTTCACGAAAAGCAGACCCTTATTGAAAACTGCCTCTTTGGTGTGGATATTAACCCCAATTCCGTAAAAATTTGCCGCCTCCGCCTTTGGATTGAATTGCTGAAAAATGCCTACTACAAAAGCTCTCCTCCTTTTCAAGGAGGAGTACCCGAAGGGGGAGGTGGTTTTAAAACAAACTATGGAGTACCCGAAGGGGGAAGTGGTCATTCTTTACACAATTTACCATATCTGAAAACCTTTCGCAAGGCACTTCGAAATAACCTAACTGCGGCTGAAGCAACTCTTTGGACAATGTTAAAGGGAAAGGCTCTTGAAGGAAGAAAATTCAGAAGGCAACACAGCGTGGCCAACTACATATTAGATTTTTATTGCCCCGATGAACAATTGGCCATTGAATTAGACGGGCAAGGACATAATGAAGTCAGCCAGGCAGAATATGATATGGAACGCGATTTGTTTTTAAAGCATACGGGTATTAAAGTTCTGCGTTTTGAAAATAGTTGGGTTTGGGAGAATCCAGACGGTATATTACAGGCAATTCGCAATGAATTTGGAAAACAAAAACCACCCCGTCCTTCGGACACCCCTCCTTTTAAAGGAGGGGAGTTAAGAGAATTGGAAACCCTCCCCAACATCGACATCAACATTAAATGTGGAAACTCGCTCATTAGCCGATATGCCTTAGATGCCGATATTAAAAAGGCACTCAAACGCAGCAAATGGAGCATCGACAGCTACCGACTTGCCGTACACACCTATCGCAACGCCCAAAGCAAAGAAGAAAAGCGTGCCATGGAACGCCTTATTTCCGAAATTAAAAACGACTTTGAAAGCGAAATTGCAGCCAACGACAAACGCCTGTTAAAACTCAATAAAGCCAAAGGTGAATTGTATGCACTCACCACCCAAACCACCCTATTTGAGCGCACCAAAACCGAAAAAGCAACGTGGGACAAACAGGTTAAAAGCCTTGCCGACACCATTACCGCTCTTGAAACCGAAATGGAAGAAATTCGCAGCAACCGCATTTACGAAAATGCTTTTGAATGGCGCTTTGAGTTCCCCGAAGTGTTGAATGATGAAGGCGATTTCGTGGGATTTGATGTGGTGATAGGGAATCCACCTTATATACCATTAGAAAGTTTTGGTGCAACAGAGAGGAATTTATTTAGGCAAAAATATATTCAGTTTGAGCGAAAGTTTGAAACATCAGTGCTTTTTATGGTGCAGGGGTTTGATATATTAACCCATAAGGGAATTCTAGCCTATATTGCACCAGCTACATGGCAAACAGGTGAGAACTATCAAAAATTTAGAAGATACATTTTAACCAATAAGGGTATTGATATAATTATAAACTTACCATTCAATACTTTTGAAGATGCTTTCGTAGATACCTCAATTTATTTAATGCCTAATAATCAGCGTCAACAATACAAAATTTTCAATTTTGACAAAAAGGACAAAACTTCAGATTTAAGCAATTTGAATTTTGATAAAATTGAAAACTCAAGTATTAAAGAGCCCGATTTAAAATTAATTCTTTATAAAAATGTAGGGGATTTAGTTTCAAAATATAGTAATGAAAATTTTATCTCATTTGGAGAAATAACAAAATCAACTCAGGGCTTATCAGGAAGTAATTTCTTAAAAACAGATAAAATGGAAAATGATTTTGCAGTTTTTCCATTTTTATCTAAAGGCAATGTATATAACTATGCTTTAGTTAAGGAATCATCATATTTAACAGATTTATCTGATAAAAAGTCATTAATTCAATTCTATGAAGCGGAACCTAAAATTTTAATAAGAAGAATAATTAATCGGCAAGATAGGTTATCAGTTGGTTATTGTTCTGAAAAGCTCGTATTTAAAAAAGACATTAACCCATTTATTTGCATTAATGATAGCTACTCTATAAAATACTTACTTGGTATTTTATCTAGTAAATACATTTCTTACTTATATCTTAAAATGTCATCTATTGCAACCAAGGATGATTTCAGACAAACAACATTAAGTGAACTGAGAAAACTTCCAATTCCCAAAATTGATTTAATAAAACAGCAACAAATCATTTTGAATGTGGATAATATCTTGACTTTAAAACAAACTGATTATACTATTGACACCACAGCCCTCGAATCCGAAATCGACCAACTCGTTTACCAACTTTACGGCTTAACCGCCGATGAAATTAAAATTGTGGAGGGCAGTTAAAACCCGCCAAAGCGGGTTGAATATGAATAACCACGGGCGAAACCCGTGGTATTGTGCAACAAGGCAGCCAACCCCGAATGGGGTTGATTAAATTGAATAACAGAATGAGCACAGAATTGAATTTGATGAAAAATATTTATTATAGCCGTTCAACCACTTTGTGGTTGTGTTTATTCTATTACATGGCACCCCACATTTTATGTGGGGCTATTCACATTCAATCCGCCTTGGCGGATTATTTTCCACTTACCAAAATCATTAAGAAAATTAGTAATTTAGCTTAATAAAACGCGATGCAAGCCCGAATGGGCTTTAATTTGAATAACCACGGATGAAATCCGTGGAACAGATGCAAAAACAGAACCAACCCCGGATGGGGTTGAATAAATTAAACAAAATATAAAACCATGAGTACCTATACCCAAATCCTTTATCAAATAGTGTTCAGTACCAAAAATAGAGAACACACACTAACCGAGAACCATCGTGAAGATCTTTACAAATATGTTTGGGGCATTTTAAAAAACAAAAATTGCCATTTATACCGCATCGGCGGTGTTACCGACCATATTCATATTGTTACCCATCTGCACCCAATAGTTTCTTTGGCATCATTGGTAAAAGATATTAAGTTGGCGAGTTTCGAACATATCAAATCGTCACAATTATTTCAAAATTTTAATGGTTGGCAAGATGGATATGGCGCATTTACCTATTCATTTAAAGACAAAGACCGATTAATTGAATATGTTAAAAATCAAGAACAACACCACAAAACACAAACCTTTAGAGAAGAATTAATTGAATTGTTAAATGAGCACGGTATTGAATTTGATGAGAAATATTTATTGTAGCCATTCAACCACTCCGTGGTTGGGTCTTTTCTATTGCATGGCACCCCACATTTTATGTGAGGCTATTCATATTCAATCCTTTCAGGATTACGAATATTGTTTAAAAACGAAATCGACCAGCTCGTTTACCAGCTTTACGGTTTAACTGCCGAGGAAATTAAAATTGTGGAGGGCAGTTAAAAC
>Ga0172379_10001487_pt1 | contig 46253 bp, 39 predicted proteins | sample GrowelOW334metaG_FD_119756 | JGI IMG/M metagenome (GOLD analysis project Ga0172379, IMG submission 119756) | Groundwater microbial communities from an aquifer near a municipal landfill in Southern Ontario, Canada - Groundwater well OW334 metaG | ecosystem: Environmental > Aquatic > Deep...
AATAAGCGTGTCTTTCGTTATTTCAAAAAAGAAAAGAGAATCAACTTGATCATCCACCAAAGTATAACCCCAGCTTTTCCCCTTTGCTGTCAATGTTGATCTTCCCATAACACCGGGAAGTCCATTGAAATTATAAACACGGTTTGCATGTCCATGACCGACAAAAATTTCCTTCACATTTCTTTTTGATAAAATATTTGTAACCTTAAACCAATTATCAACTTCCTTATCAAGTTGATGATGGGAGAAAAAAAGAATTTCTTTTTCTGAAGGAATGGTTGAGAGAAGTGAGTCAAGCCAACGCAAATCCTCCGGCGCAAAATGTCCTCCGCCGCCCCGCCATGGAATACCACTGTTTATTCCGATGAGAACAGTTTTTTCAAATTCAAATTTAAACTTATCATCTTTCCACAAATTTGAAAATACTTGTATTCCGCTTTCACTCCATTTTGTATCATGGTTGCCGGGAATAATATAGTACGGAACAGTGAGCTTGTCTAAAATTTGTTTTGCATTTTTTAGGTCTTCTGTTTTTCCGTTTTCAGTTATATCACCGGTTGCAATTACAAACGATACTTCTTTTTTTGCGTTTATATCTTGAACAACAGCCTGCAAATCTACATCGGCATTTTTTGAACCGATGTGTAAATCGGTGATCCATCCAAACTTAAACGGCTGTGCAAAGGAAATGGAGGAAAGAATAAATGCAATGTAGAAATATTTAATTTTCTTTAATGTTTTCATTGGTCACCAGGATAAATAAACAAACACTTGCGAAGAAAAATTTTAAGAATCATTGCGTTGATGAGGCGGAACAAAACCGCGGTATGTATCAAACTTTGATGAATAAAAAACGATGTTGAAATATTTATCGCGCAGCGTTCCACCGCTTGGATAAAGGTAGAATTCACTCACTTCCTCTGAATTGACTTCGGAAAGTAATCCGTTTTTCGTAAAAAATTTTATCCGGTAAAAACCAAGTTCATATTTACCGGTTTCTATTTGTTTTAATAAATTTTCTTCGGAGAATTTAAAAAGTTCGTTCATATCTTTTTCTAATAAACAGATTTGATTTTATTTGTTAATTCTTGAAATGCAACATCAAACCGTTCACCAGTCTTCCTGATTTTCACTTCTACTTTTCCTTCTTTCAATTTTTTCTCTCCGATGATTATTTGAATCGGCATTCCAAGCAGATCAGCATCATTAAATTTGAATCCCGCTCCTGCATCAACTCGGTCATCAAACAAAACCTGGAATCCGGCTGCTTGTAATTCTTGATAAACTTTCTCGGATGTTTCAACTATTGTTTGATTTTTCAGATTCAATGCGAGAAGATGAATATCAAACGGTGCAAGCGTTTTATCCCAAACAATTCCTTTCTCATCGTGATGTTGCTCAATAAAGCAAGCCATCACACGTTCTACGCCAATACCGTAACTTCCCATTATCAACGGATTTTCTTTCCCGTTTTCATCAAGAAATGTTGCGCCCATCGCTTCAGAATATTTTGTGCCGAGTTTAAATATATGTCCGAGTTCAATCGCAGTAAAAACATCAAGCGTCTTTTCGCATTTTAGACAACCTTCACCGGCTTTCACAATTCGCAAATCAACATATTCGATTCCTTTTACATCACGCATCAGATCGATTCCACCGATATGGTAATCATTTTTATTTGCGCCGCTAAAAAGATTGTTCGCATCTTTTAAACGAAGATCAGCGAGTATTCTTCCGTTAAATCCAATCGGACCGATTGAACCAGCATCGGCGCCAGTTATTTCTTTTAATTCTTCCGGATGCGCAGGGCGGACAGTTCCGCCTAAAATTGCTTCTATTTTTGTTTCATTTACTTCATCGTTTCCGAGCATTAAAAGCAAGACAGCTTTGTTATCATCCATAACCACGCGGGATTTTGCACATTCCGTTTCATCAATATTTAAAAACACACAAAGCTCATCAATTGATTTTACATTCGGTGTGGAAATTTCATAAATTTTTTTACTTTCTGCGTTTCTTTCTTTTGGATTTACTTTAGAAGATGCTACCTCTACGTTAGCCGCATAACCACAGCTCTCGCAATAGGCTACCGTATCTTCACCGGCATCGGATTTTACCATAAATTCTTCCGAACCAGTTCCGCCCATCGCTCCGCTTGAAGCACCAACTACAAAATATTTCAATCCGCAGCGGTCAAATATTTTTCTATACGCTCCATCTTGAAGTTGATATGATGTATCGAGATTTTCATAAGTTGAATCGAATGAATACGCATCTTTCATTAAAAATTCTCTTCCGCGGATAACTCCACTGCGGGGACGCGCTTCATTTCTAAATTTGGTTTGAATCTGGTACCACATCTGTGGTAATTCTTTATATGATTTTAAAACTTTTCTCGCGTGATACGTCATAATTTCTTCGTGTGTTGGAGCAAGGACGTAGTCGCGATTTTTAATTTGAAAAAGAATATCGCCGAACGCTTCCACTCTGCCGGTCTCTTCCCAAATTTCTTTTGGATTCAATGCCGGCAAATGAAACTCCTGCCCACCGATTGCATCCATTTCCTCACGGATAATTTTTGATATTTTTCTTACAACTTTGTAACCAAGGGGTAAAAAGGAATAGATTCCCGCGCCAAGAGAGCGTATCATTCCTGTGCGAAGCATTAAAACATGGCTGGTTACTACCGCGTCGTTCGGTACTTCTTTTAAGGTCGGAATAAATGATTTACTGAATTTCATATTTTTTTCTTGGGAAATGGATTTAATAAATTTCTTTTCAAAAATAACTAAAGCAGCGTGTCTATCAAAATTGGAGGCAGTAAAATCAAGCAGGATTTTTGTTTATCAATTTGTACTTAAGTTAACATTTGCAGAATAATCGCTCCATAATTCAATTAAAAATATTAAATCAAGCAGTGCAGAAAATATTAGCTTTCCGTCCGTTTAATGAATTCGGCAATTATTTCATCAGAAGAGTTGACAATTTCATCCATATTCCCGACAAAATGGATAACTCCGTTGTGCATCATTGCAACTTTGTGAGCCACATTTTTCACGCTGAACATATCATGCGTAACAACAATTGAAGTAACTTTTAATTTCTCGGCTAACTCTTTTATTAGATTATCAATTGAATCAGACATAATCGGATCGAGTCCGGTAGTCGGCTCATCATACAAAATATAATTTGGATTAGTAATCAATGCGCGGGCGAGTCCTACTCGTTTTTTCATTCCGCCGGAAAGTTCACTTGGTTTAAGATATTGGCTTCCTGAAAGTCCGACAAGTTCGAGTTTTTCTTCAACTAATTTTATGATTTCTTTCTCTGCGATTCGGGAATTTGCTTCAACAAGAGGAAGTGCGACATTTTCTCCAACTGTCATAGAATCAAATAAAGCGGCTCCTTGAAAAAGGAATCCAAAATTTCTACGAACTTCATATAATTCTTTTTCGGGGAGTTCGTTTATAATTTTTCCTCCAACTTTAACGAAACCTTCGTTCGGAGAAAGCAATCCGACAATAAGTTTCAACAATACACTTTTTCCGCAGCCGCTTCGACCAATAATAACAATGGTTTCGCCATCATGGATTTTCAGATCCACACCGCATAAAACTTTTTTCGATCCGAAACTTTTGTGGAGATTATTTATTTCAATCATAATTTGCTCTTTTGTTCTTCAACACAAAATTAGTGTTTTGCTTTTAATTCTAAAACATCAATTAATTTTTTAAGATAATAAAAATCGTTCATTGTGTACCAATGCTTCATAAAAACCGCCCGCAAAGTAATGAGTGATTCGCCTTTTGGATTTTCATATTCGGGGAGAACCGTTTTCGCAATTTCAGGCGCAAGAACAAACTTCGAAAGCATGAATTCCGGATTTTCTGTTTCAACTGAAAGAACTGAATAAATCGCCAATGTCAATTCATTTACTTCAGAAATATTTTTTTTATTCGATTTTCTAAAAAAGCAATTGATATCTAAATCCGGGAAGTTTAAGTTATCATAATTTTCGCTCTGCTCAATCATCTGATAAAATTTTTGTGAAGCAACAATGGTATGTGATAATAACTCTCCGATTCCCGTATTATTCGGCGGGATTACTTTATACGTTAAATAACAAGCCGCAGCCGTTGCACCCGAACGTGAACCTTCAAGCGAGAACATCCCGATATTTGGTTTATCCAATTTGTGGTAAGTATAAGGAGCAGTATTTAAAATGATGTCTCGCAGTTCTTCATTTTTATAAAGAACCGCTCCGGCTCCATACGAGACAGAGCCTTGTTTATGCGGATCAATGGTAATTGAATCTGATTCCGACAAGAGGAGTAATTGTTTTTCTACATGACCGCTCAACGGAGTTTTTTGTAAAGATTGATTATAATTTTCATCTAAAAGAATTGATCTAAAAAAACCGCCGTACGCGGCATCAATATGTAAGTGGAATTGGTATTTCTTTTTCAACTCAAGGATTGCTTCAATATCATCAACGCTTCCTGTACCGGTAGAACCGAGATTTGCCATTACCATCATCGCTTCATTTTTTTTGAGCTCGTCTTCAAGTCTGTCACAATTCATTCTGAAATTTTTATCAACCGAAATTTCTTTGAACGAATCGATATTTAAAATTTTACAAATCCGTTTCCACGAATAATGAGAAACTTCAGAAAAGTAAACGGTTCCTTTATTATAAAAATCACGGGCTGCCCAAAGCGCTTCCATATTTGCTAGAGAACCACCACTCGTTAAATGTCCCCAGCCGGTTTTATATCCAACCATTTTTAAGAGCAGTTCAACAACTTCCATTTCCATTTCTGTAGTAACAGGACCACCTTCATAAGCGTGATTATTCGGGTTGGAAAGCATGAAGGTTAAATAACCGAGAATAGTTGGAATAGATGGATCCTTCGCCATCTGCGCAGCGTAACGAGGATGAAAAAACGGAAAATGTTTTTTGCTTCTTTCCAAAAATTTTTCAAATTCTTCAATAAGTTTTGTGTTGTTGTACTCTGTTTTTTTATAAAGAGAAATATCTTCAGGTGAATAGTCCGCACGCCAAGTTTTCTGTTCACTTAGAATTTTTTCTATAAAAGTTTGAAGAAGAGAAATATTCTCGCCTTTTGGTCCAATAAATTGAGAAAAAAGAAGATCGTTCATACAATAATTCCTACGCTGGTTTCTCCAAAATTAAGCAAATCTAATTACGTGTAATAGTCCGGTGGAGCAGATTAGGCTTATTTTAATCAAAATATTTTTTTATTTTCTTGTAGTGAATTTATAATTTAACTCGAAAGAACTATGGCAAAAGAAACAAAAAAAAATCAACCACGGCAAATTGGAAAAACTCCGTTACAAGAAAAAAAACCTTTGATCGATCCGAAATTAAAAAGCCGGATAGAAACAGCGGTATTTCTTCTCGTTCTTTTATTCTTCTTTATATTGAACAATACAAGAAAAGAACCAGAACGCGGACCATACCCGCCATTTTACGGTAAATCAGGGCAAGTATCAAATCAGTGAATCTTTACACGCCTTTATTCATCAAACTAAAAATTAAATAAGGATTTTATGAAAACTATTTCGGCTTCAGTTATTTTTTTTGTGTTTGTAATGTTTATGTGTTCAAGTAATGCATTTTCACAAGATAAAAAAGCTCCTAATTTTTCGCTTAAAAGTGTTGACGGCAAAACTGTAAAACTTTCTGATTATAAAAATAAAGTTGTACTAATCGATTTTTGGGCAACATGGTGTCCTCCTTGTAGAAAAGGAATTCCGGATTTAATTGAATTGCAAAAAGAATTTAAGAAAGATTTTGTTGTCCTTGGCATTTCGGTTGATTCAGATACAAAAGGCGACGTCCCCTCTTTCATAAAAAATTATGGAATTAATTATCCAATTGTTTATGGCGATGAAAGTACAGCAAAATTATTCGGCGGAGTTTCGGGAATTCCCACTTCTTTTCTTATTGATAGAAAAGGAAACATTGTTGACAAGCATGTCGGATTAGTTCCAAAAGAAACTTTTGTTACTACAATAAAGAGTCTTTTGAAAAAACAATAAAACTCATTTCGTATAAAAGCCCGGCTCGTCTGGGCTTTTATTTTTTAAAGAGATAGAAAAGCAAAGAAAGCAGCAAGCTTAAAAGCAGTGAAGTTGCAATTGGGAAATAAAAAGTAAAATTCTTTCTTTGAATGATAATATCTCCCGGCAGTTTACCGAGAAACGGAATTTTACCAAACGACAAAAGAATAATTCCAACAAGGACAATAATTCCTCCAAACAGTATTAACATTTTTCCAATTTGAGAAATATCGAAATTCATCCTTCCTAACCAAGTTTATTCAATAGTTCGTTGAAATCTGTAGTCGGTAGTTCACACGTAAAATTTTTACAAAGATAAAAAACCGGTTCACCGTTAAGTTCTGTAAGATTTGTCGTGTAATTTGATATTTCATCAAGAGCATTTGAGTCTTCCGAATTTTTATAAATCACAATTTTATTTGGAACAAACTTTTTTCTTAAAACTGAAATTGCTTTACGAACCTTTTCCGCGTGCGGATTTCCAACGATAACTATTTCATAACTTTGTGAAAGCATAAATTCAAGCGCCACCATAAGGAATGGGTGTCCCATTGGTGTAGCTTTAACTTGCTCTTGGAAAGCGCGACTCAAATCCAGAGCTTTGTTTTCATAATCATGGTTCCCGGTGTAGCAAGAAAGTTTTAAGAGATTAAGCATTGTAACCGCGTTACCGGAAGGAATTGCACCATCGTAAATTTCTTTTTGACGGATGATCAGTTCTTCAGCAAAATCTGAAGTAAAGAAAAATCCTCCATACACCTCATCGGCAAAATGTTTGTTGATCACTTTTTGAAATTTTTCAGCTTGCAAAAGATATTTTGCATTAAATGTAGCTTCATACAATTCAAGTAGAGCAAAAATGAGAAATGCGTAATCGTCAAGATTGGCTGTTATCGCAGCATCGTTATCTCTAAACCGATGGAGCAGTAAACCATCTGACATTTGTAAATTATTCAAAATAAATTGTAAAGCAGTTTCAGCGGATCGGACAAATTTTTCTTCTTCAAAAACAGCACCGGCTTTTGCCAAAGCGGCTATCATCAATCCGTTCCAGTCGGTAAGGATTTTATCGTCTTTGTGAGGATGAATTCTTTTATCTCTTTCATCAAAAAGTTTTTTTAATGATTGAGAAACTTTCAAGTTCAGTTCTTCGCTATTGAGTTTATTTTCGATCGCATATTCATCAATACTTTTTAAACGATGAGGAATATTTTCCCCGTGATTTTCACCTTTAAAAGGTTCAAGAAAGTTTCCTTCTTCTTTTAATTGAAAAATATTGATAAGTAAATCAGAATCGTCTCCTACTATCTTTCTAATTTCTTCAGTCCGCCAGAGGTAGAATTTCCCTTCTTCTCCTTCGCTGTCTGCATCTTCCGCAGAAAAGAATCCACCATCAACTGATGTTAATTCACGACTAACATATTCGTAAATTTCATAAACCGTTTGCTTGAATAATTCCTCTCCGGTTACTTGATATGCTTCAGTAAAGGCTAACATCAACATCGCTTGATCGTACAACATTTTTTCAAAATGAGGAACAAGCCAATGCCTATCGGTTGAGTAGCGATGAAAACCAAATCCAATTTGATCATACATACCGCCTTTGCACATTTCGGACAAAGTTTTAGTAACAATTTCGAGCGCTTCATTATTTTTTGTCCGTTGATAATAGCGAAGAAGAAAAAGCAGATTATGCGGAGTTGGAAATTTTGGAGCATTTCCAAACCCACCGAATTGATTATCGAACCGTTCCCGGTATTGTCTAAAAGCTAAATCCATTATCGATGTGGTAAAATCATTTCCAAACCGTGAGTCGCTTGTTAACTGCATTGCATCGGTAATTTGGTTTGCAGAAGTGAGCAAATCTTGTCGTTCGGTTTTCCAAAGCGTTTCAATTTTGGGAAGCAAATCTTTCAATCCCGTTCTTCCATATTTACTTTCTTTCGGAAAATAAGTTCCGGCAAAAAATGGTTTCTTGTCAGGTGTCATCAGAATTGTTAAGGGCCAGCCACCGCTTCCAGTTAACACTTGACACACCGCCATATAAACGGAATCAATATCGGGGCGCTCTTCACGATCAACTTTAATTGAGACAAAAGATTTGTTCATCAGTCCGGCGATTTCTTCATCTTCAAACGATTCCTTTTCCATAACATGGCACCAATGGCATGTTGAATATCCAATTGAAAGGAAAATCGGTTTGTCTTCTTCTTTAGCTTTGTTAAAAGCCTCATCATTCCATGCATGCCATTCTACCGGATTATACGCGTGCTGAAGTAAATATGGACTTTTCTCATTTATTAACTTGTTAGGAATTTTGTTTTCCACAACCAACCTTCGATTAAAATTAGATAAACTTTTATGTTCTTGAATGATATAGTTAAAAATTGAAACGAAATCTTTATATTTTTAAAGTACTGAATGAATTATTTATCATTTCTTTAAAGAAATTTAATGGTTAGACCTAAATGGAACAAACGATTTGTTATAAAAACAATCGTTGTGCTTACAGTTTTTGTTTTGACAATATTTTTTACCGGATTGTCAAATTCTTCAAACTCAATATGCGAAAATATTTTTAAGAATATTCGCGGTGAAGTTATACCAGATACCAACATTGTACTTATTAATATTTCGGGTAGCGATATAGCTCAACTCGGAGGCTGGCCGTTAAAAAGAAGTTACTACGCGTTGCTTATCAATGAATTGAATAAATGCGGAGTTAAGAAAATCGGGATCGAGGTTTTTTTCAGTGGAAGAAACTCAATACAAACGATGTACGATAACTTGCTCATATCGCAAATAAAATCTGCTGACAATGTTATTCTCAGTTCAGTGCCGGGAAATATTTTTTTTAAGAATAACACTTGGCAAACTGAGGCAATAGATTTTCCATCTCTTAAAGAGATTGATCCTTCGCTTAAAACCGGACATCTTGGATTATTAGAAGGAGGAAAAATTCCACTGCGCGTCCACAACGAGAAAGCTTTCGCCGCCCAGGTCGCAGGTTCAAAAAGAACCGATGAAATAAAGGTGAACATAACTTCTTCGTGGAAATATTTTCACCAATATGAATTGCTGGAATTTTTCTCGCTTGTAAAACAAAGCTCTCCTGATTTGCAGCAGCTTCGGGGAAAAATAATTTTAGTTGGTGTTTCCGATGAAAAGTTTACCAAGAAATTGTCATCACCATTTGATGAATTTCTTCCGGGGATTGCCTTCCATGCATTTGCGATTTCAAATTTATTACAAAATAATGTTTACAACGAATCAATACTTCCGATTTCTGTTCTTCTTCATTTCCTCTTTCTCATCCTTTTTATTTTTCTTTTTGAAAAGATAACACGGAAAAGGCAATATATAATCGCCGCAGTTTTTGCTTTTATTTTAATCAGCGAATTTATCTTCTTTAGTTTTTTCAATTTTGAATTTCATTTCGTCTCATTTATTCTACCATTTTTCTCATTAATCATTTTTGAAATCGTCTTAACTATTCTTGAACGTAACTCACTTTTCGAAACAACGATTTCAGAATCCGAAGCCTTAAAACATCTGCTGGCAAAAAAAGAACATGAACTTCTTGAATTGAAAAAGTATTCTGATCCTTCATCAATAAAAGAAAAAGAAAATTTAAAAGAAAAAATCGAATTACTGCAAAGGGAAATCGCCCGTCTGGAAAAACACGAACAAAACGATTTACTCTATACATCCAAAACAGAAGAAAAAGTGAGCGAAAATTTTTACGGAATTCTTTTTCGCTCAAAGATAATGCGTGAAGTAGTTGCATTTATTAAAAAAGCGGCACCGACAAACGAAACCGTTTTGATTTTAGGAGAAAGCGGAACCGGTAAAGAATTGGTCGCAAAAGCGATTCATCAGAATAGCCGACGTAAAGACAACCCGTTCATCGCAGTCAATTGTGGCGCTCTCTCGGAAACACTTTTGGAAAGCGAATTGTTCGGACATGTGAAAGGAGCTTTTACCGGAGCGGCATCAGATAAAATCGGCAGGTTTGAGGCGGCTGATAAAGGGACAATCTTTTTAGATGAAATCGGAGAAACGTCGGAAAATTTCCAAGTGAAATTGCTTCGAGTACTGCAAAGCGGCGAATTTGAAAAAGTCGGCTCCTCAAAAACATTTCGAGTTGATGTGCGAATTATTGCGGCGACCAATAAAAAACTTGACCAAGCGGTAAAGGAGAAAAAATTCCGCGAAGATTTATTTTACAGGCTTAATGTCTTCCCTATTCAATTGCCGCCGCTTCGCGAAAGGAAAGAAGATATTCCTGAAATAGTAGAAGGAATTATAAAACAAAATGGTACGCTTACCGGTATTTCAAAAGCTGCAATGGAAATTTTGTTGCAGCATGATTGGCGCGGCAATGTTCGTGAATTAGAATCTGCGCTTAAACGCGCTTTCGTTTTTGCCAATGCAGAACAGCGAACCGTTATTCAGTTAGCGGATTTACCGGAAGAAATTTTGAAAGAAAAACGGCTACATTATGAAGAACTTGTTTTAGACGCGCTTCGTCAGAAAAAATTCTCTCACTCGGCATTTAGTGAAATTGCCGTTGAGCTTGAAGTTAATAGAACGTTGATCTCAGAAAATTTCCGCGGTTTCTCTTTTAAGCTTTTAGTAAAAAATAATTTTGAACTTGAAGAGACGATAAATGAAATTGCCGCTACAGATGAAGAGAAAGTCTTAGAAAAAGTGAGAGCTAAACTCGATACTTTTTTATCAAACATTCGTGAGGATGCCGTAAGAATAAATTCGAGCGACTTTGAGACAGTAAAGCAGAAATTACAATCGAAGTACAAAAACCTTCCTAAAAAATTTCATCCTTACTTAGATGAAGTGATAAAACATTATCTAACGTAACTAAATTTACCCAAGACGTTGCTTGGGAAAAAAGCTAAAGGGGGCAAGAATATTTCTTTTCACTCGTTACCAGCTATATCCTGAAGGATATAGCTGAACGAAAAAATCATCGTAAACGATGATATCATTTAGCATTCCGCTTTAGCGGAATTTGTTCGTGCAGCACAAACCATTTATGGTTGTGCGGAATTAAAAATGAGTTTCTGTTTGTGAAAGGTGTTTGTCTTTAAGGAGGATAGATGAGTTGAGGTTTGTTTATCATCCTTGGAGAAATTAAAGTGTAATAAAGCAAATGAGCAATTAGATTTTTATGGTTCTTAGCATTCTCTTTTTTTGCTCATTTACAGAAAAAATATTTAATAGTTATATTTCATTTGCATTAAGGAAGATTAGTATGCTATTTCAAAAAACAAAAGTGAGTTTCAGATTTCTAACTTCAGTTGCGATATTATGTTTCATTGTTGGATACACTACCTTTTGCACAACAAACGGATGAAATAATGCTCTTATCGAAAGACCAGACAGACAGAATTACTACCATTCTCCGCAATGATGTCCTGTGGTATTTTAATCTTTTGAGTTCATCCAGTAACCTCAAGAGAAAGCGGTTTCTTGAATCAACAGAGGGTAAGGCTCTTCAGGATTCTCTACTTAGTCTGCGAAATAAGTCTATTTCACAAGTATATGAGATTCAAATAAAAACGAATGCGGGAGACTATGATCTTGAGAAGAAAGGATTCTTCATTACACTTGATAATCATTATTTAGGTTGGGCAAATGCAACTGACCAAGCAATAGAAGAAGAATATAAGAAATACAAGACTGAAGCCAATGTTTTGAAGGGCATCTACTTCCCATCAGTTCCTATCAAGGTTTCAAAGTCGATTTTTGATTCTGCCTTTAAACTCCTTTTCCTCAAGTGTAAAGAGGACATTGCGGAGGGCATTGAGAAAAAAGAGGTAATTTTGCATTTCATCTTTAGTCTCAAGGGAGACAACGAATACTACTCCCACCCAACTGCCAAGAATGTGAAACTCTACTGCGAAGTGGATGGAGAGACTATAATCGAAAGATCATTCAAATGAACCAAAATATATCTTTCTCGCTGCCTGATAACCTTCTTGGGAAGCTATGCACACTGAAGGATCTCAACGATGCAGTAAAGAAAGACCTCATCTTGATAAATGAAATCCGTAATGCCTCGGACATTCAGCATCAAGTTCTCTTTATTAACCTTGTTCGTGTTTTGAAATATTTCGATTCATACCTCTTGCTTGTTCAAAAAGGATACGGCGAGCCAGCCGCTGCCCTCTTACGCTCAATCTATGAAGCTAATATTTGGATGCGCTGGAGTCTTGTTAAGCCTGAAAACGCACAATTATACTTCGATGGTAGCAAAGGAGACGCTCTTAGAATGATAGAAAAACTTCTAAGCAGAAATCTCGCAAAACTCAGTAATGCGCCAGACCCAGAAATCGTCCGTGAGCAACTACGCAACAAGCTAAAGGAATGGCGGCTCCCAAGATGGGATGACATGGCGGTCGAGTGCGGCATGGGTGATATCCACGCTTATGTTTATCCATTTCTTTCTGCGATGTCTCATGGCTCTTGGCTCTTCATTGGTGAGCGCCTATTGGATGACAAGTCTGTCTCACCGTTACCTGACGAGAAGAATATCGAGCCATTTATTCCTATCGCAAACAATATACTTCGTGACTGCTATCTGCTCTGTGATAAATGGATACGAAACAAAAAGCTTCATCCTCTTCCAGACTTTAGGAATCTAATGACATGTTTGGAGTGACAAAATTGGTGCAAACGTAACATAGCCTCTTTTTTAAGTAAAGGGTCTTAACAAAAAAGAGGGGACATGCAAAAGGATAAACCTACAGAGAATAGTTAGTGGTTAGTTGAAGGATTTATCTTTAGAATGATAGATAAGCTGATGTAGAGTTATTTTTCAGCCTTTGATAAATCGAATATAGATATGCCGACACGTGTAATCTATGTTCGTTAACAATAAATTACACCCAACGCAGATAAGAGTTATGCGGTTAACAAAGGTACATATATGTCATATTCAATAAGAGTTTTAAATGAATCTACTGGAAAAGAGGAATTATTTAAAGGTGATAATGTTGATTCGGTTCATAAGGAAATCGCCGAAAGGATACTCATCGCAAAAAAATACTACGATTATCAAGCTGAATTCAAACGCAAGGAGAGAGAAGTAAAAAAAGATTTAGCTATACAAACAACAAAACAAATTGTTACAACCCTTGAGTCAAAAAAACAAATTCTAACAAAGAGTATAAATAGTAGAATTAAATTATGGGAAGTGCTGCAAAGGAGTATTAATATTAATTTTGAAGAACCTCTACCACAACAAAAAGACAAACCTATCGAACCTGAATTTTTTCAAATACCTATCGAACCCGATAAGTCTGATGAAAAATATATTCTTAAAAAATTGTTTCGGGATAATATCTTTAAAACGAAGTATCTTCATAAAAAATTAGAAACACAAAAAATATTTGAAGATGATTTAAATAATTGGGAAAAATTAAAAATAGAACTCGAAGGAAAAAACCAGGAATTAAAACAAGCGTATGGCGACAACCTTTATGAAATTTTATTAGAGTATGAAGCCGCCATAAATGATTGGGAAATAAGAAAGAATCAATATGAAGAAAATCAAAAGAGAGCATTAGAAACAATTAATAAATTAAGAATTGAGTATCTTGACAAAGAAGTACAAGCTGTAGAAACTTATAATTATGAATTATTAAAAATTGCATCAGATAATAGAGATTATTATCCATTCGAATGTGAAGTGATATATGGTTCTTCTAACAAGATGTTGGCGGTTGAATATCTATTACCCAGCATTGATTCTATCTCATCAGTCTGTGAAGTGAGATATATAACGGCAAAAGACACATTTGAAGAAAAACATTTGAATAAAAAAGAGTTTACTTCTTTATACGATGAGTCAATTTATCAATTAACATTAAGTGTTATCAATGAAATATTTAAATATGATGAATCATCTTCAATTGATTCAATTATTTTCAATGGTTATGTAAACACAATTGATAAATCAACTGGAGAAGATATTCGGCCGTATATTGTGTCTCTTTTTGTATCGAAATCTGAGTTCAATAAAATTAATCTAAACCAAGTTGATGTTAAACAGTGTTTTAAAAATTTAAAAGGTGTAAGTGCTGTAGAATTAGCTTCACAAACTGCAATTGCTCCCGTTATCATAATTGATAAAAATGATAAAAGATTTATTGAAGGTAAAGATATTGTTAATAGCATTGATGATTCGATAAATATTGCAGCAATGGATTGGGAAGATTTTGAACACTTAGTAAGAGAGTTATTTGAAAAGGAATTTTCAAAAAATGGTGGCGAAGTAAAAGTTACACGTGCAAGTCGTGATGGTGGTGTTGATGCAATTGCTTTTGACCCTGACCCAATTCGTGGAGGGAAAATAGTTATTCAAGCTAAAAGATATACTAATACTGTTGGAGTTGCTGCTGTTAGAGATTTATATGGGACATTACTTAATGAAGGGGCAACAAAAGGTATTTTAGTTACAACATCTGATTATGGTTCAGATGCATACAATTTTGCAAAAGGGAAGCCAATAACTTTATTAAATGGTTCAAATTTACTTTATTTATTAGAGCAACACGGGCATAAAGCAAAAATAGATATAAATGAAGCAAAGAAAATATTAGGCGAAAAAGAAAGATAGTCAGCAATTTATTTATCCTCTCCGAGGATGTTTGTTGTGTGTTTCTTTTCTTCTACAATAATAGAACATCTACGCTGTTCCGCTAATGATGACTTGTAGAAGAATTTATTTTTATCAAATGAGAGCAGATGGATTTATTCAAACAAAAAAGATGTTGTTGTTGAGGTAAAGAACGAATGAAAACTTACCATAGGTTTCCAAAATGCTGTTGATAATTTCTAAGGATATGAATATATTAGAATTGCATGAAATGATAAACATTAATTTTTATAAGCCTCGCGCTTAAAGGTGCTTTATGTCCAAAACAATTACCCTTCGGTTAAGCGAAGAAAACTACAAAGTATATAGAAAATTAGCAGACAGAGATAATAGACCGGTTTCTAATTTTATTGAAACCGCTGTTAACCGATTCATCGAACATAATAGTTATGTAGATGAGTTCGAGATGGATGAAATACGAAATAACACGGAACTTAATAAAAGTCTGAAACGTGGTTTATCTGATATGAAATTGAAAAAGGGGCGAATGGTTGCTTAACTATAAAATCTTTGAGACAAATGAGTTTCTGAAGAGAATTGAGAAAGTAGCCGATCGAGAAAAATCCTTCATAGAGAAAAAACTTCTGCAATATATCTATCCCCAATTAAGAGATGAACCACATTACGGGAACAATATTAAAAAATTGGTGAACTACAAACCCGAAACCTGGAGGTATAGAATTGGCAAATACCGTTTATTCTACCTAATTGATGAGCGCGAAAAAACCATTTTCATCTTATCAATTGATTTAAGAAAAGACGCTTATTAAGTCACCTTACGCAGAAAAGCATTTTGAATTGCCACGACCTTCAGGTCGTGGGATAATAAGCAAAAAAAAGCAAAATGGCTTTAGCCAAAATAACTGCTAAAATTGGGCTAAAGCCCAGTTCTTCTTGTTGATTTGATCCCCGACATAAATGTCGGGGCAATTCAATTTAAGTTATGCGTAACGCGAGTTATTAAATATTTTTTCTCTTCAATAAAAATTTACAAGTCCGGTATTGTAGTTCTATACGCTCTTGCCAGTGTGAAGTAAATTCAACAGGATAAAAAATTATGAATAGAAAAATAGAACCCATCCATCCCGGAGAAATATTACTTGAAGAATATTTAGTCCCGATGGAAATCAGTCAATATCGTTTAGCGATAGATATTAATGTCCCGGGACGAAGAATAAATGAGATCGTCCTTGGCAAAAGAGCAATTACTGCGGATACTGCATTACGGCTATCAGCGTATTTTGGGTTGTCAGAAAATTTTTGGCTTAACTTGCAGATGAAATATAATTTGGAAGTTGAAAAAGATAAATTAAAAGATAGACTTAAAAAAGAAGTAAAAAGATACGCCAAAGTTAGTTAGTAGTGTGCATTACCGGCAGTTCAACCCGTCCGCGATGTAACCTTATCCTTTTAGCTTTCACCTCTTTCTCTGTTAAGGAGTGGTTCTTGAAAACCGCGGGCAAATGTTTTTATCAGCTTATGAGTGAATTGAACTTATTTTATTTCCCTTCCGGTTTTAAAATGATTCCTTTATTCTGCTGTCCGTTCATTTTAACAACGATTGGTTTTTCAAAATGAAGATGCCGTGTAAATTCTAATTCTTCAGCCGGTTTTTGTGCGGTAAGCCAATCCCAGTCAACAAAATCAGTATTCTTATAAGAGTTTACTGTAAAATATCCAACGCGAAACGAAGTAATATTTTGAAAGAAATGTGAACCTTGCGAAGGCGTTACGCTTAAATCTTTGAATCCAGATTCCACAATAACCGCCGCACCGGAGATTTGATCCCACGTAACCGGAATACCAAGCCACGGATCAAGTGTTCCCCATCTGCCAACACCAATTAAAATGTACTGCCTTTTCTGCGCAATCAATTTTGTGTTTAACTGACTAACCTCATTTGCGGTTTCTCTACTTTTTGCGCGATCAAACTTATGGAAATCAACGGCAACAACGTCATGGATTTCATTTATCGTTCCATTGCCGAGTACCTGCTCACTTATACAAATAAGGTCTTCGCTATTAAATTTTCCGAAATGGATTTCTTCAACTTCGCGCGTGAGTACAAGCGGACGCATTTGCAGCATGCCGAATTCTTTTGGTTTTCCTTTCGGCGTACTCATGTTCACTGCGAATTCAATTTCTATCGGAGTACCCATTCCCCAGCTTCCGGTTGCAAGTAATAAATCCAGAATCTCCGGTAACGGGAAAATTTTATTTTTGAGAACAGGCGCAAACGTAATCACCCGTTTCCCTTTACGGGAAATTCCATCATGCACTGAATCATTTTCCGGTGAATAGGTTGAGCCAACAAAACCAAGTGAACCATCATCTTCTGCATCGCTCAGATCATATTTCTTCACGAGTGTATCATGTGTTTCCACTGTTGCATGATCTACTTTTCCCTTAAGATCAAGTGCATAAAAATCTTGTTGTGAACTTTTAACCGTTTCTTGAACAGAAAAAAATTGAAGAAGATGTTTTGGATATTTTGGACAAAAGCGAACCGAGTTCCCGCCATCAACAACTGTTTTTCCAAGTCCTAATGCAGCCATTGCAATTCCGTCTTGCGATTTTTGCGGGGCAACCGGATAAAAATTATATGATTTTGCAACGCCGGCAAAATCGGGATAAAATTTTTCGTTCCGCGAAGTGCCGATTAATTTTTGAATGACCACCGCCATCTTTTCTTCTTCCAAACGATATTGCGTAGCTTTCATATAATTTTTCGCCGCTTTGAAAAAAGTTGAAGCATACACACACTTGATGCTTTGCAAAAGTTCATCAAGCCGTTGCTTGCTATCCTCCACGCTGTTTGGAATCATATACGTTTGATAGACGCCGGCGAACGGTTGAAATTGCGAGTCTTCCAAAAGACTTGATGAGCGAACAGCAAGCGGTTTATTTACAATCTCTAAAAATTCTTTTAATTGTTTGAGTACTTCTTCCGGGAAATATTTTGCGTCTAAAAATATTTTCATTAAATCTATATCATCCACGGTGCTAAGTGCGATGTTGGTCAATTTATTTTCTTCCATAAATTGATCGAACACATCCGTACCAAGAACCACTGCCGACGGAACATAAATACGAACATCATCAAAGCGGTTGGCAATATCATAATTGGTAATCAACATATTCACGAATCCGAGTCCGCGCGCTTTACCGCCAAGCGAGCCGCCGCCGATTCTCGCAAAACTGTTTTCAGGATCGAAAGTATCTTTTGAAAAATCCGTAATAATTCCCTTTTGCCGAATTTCCAAAAAGAGATTAATTGAATTAATAAGATCAAGCCGTAACTCCTCAACCGAAGCAAAATCAGTAACTTTTCTTGGGCGAAGCCGATGCGCCAGCCAAAATTCGGTTCGCGCTTTCATCCAATTTGAAAAGTGATTTCTTTCCGCGTGAAATTTTATACTGTCTTCAGGTACAATCTTCAGCATCTCGGCAAGAGCTATTAAATTATTTGCTCTTCCGACTTGTTTCCCTTCCGGAATACGAAAAATAAAATCACCGAATCCAAAATTATTTATCATAAATTCACTCACTTCGTGCAGCAAACGCGGTGAACCCTTTAAAACAAAAGAGGCTCCAATTTGAGTTGCGATCTTTTCATAGTCATCATTGCTTGATTGAAGAAGAATTGGAATGTCACTGTGCAAAGCTAAAACGTTTTTGGCAAATTTAATTCCCGCTTCAGCATCCTTTTCACCGCCATAGCGGAAATTAATATCCGTAATAATCCCCAATATATATTCGCGGTATTTTTCAAAATTATCCCAGGCTTCTTCATAGGTTGAACAAAGTAAAATTTTCGGACGCGCCCGCATTCTTAAAAACTTGTGGGTTAAATTAATTCCCTCTGAAATCAGTCTTTGCGATTGTTTAAAAATCTCCGCATATATTAAAGGCAAATACGACGAATAAAACTTTACATTATCTTCCACAAGAATGATAACCTGAACGCCGGCTAATGCGGTGTCGTTGGCAACATTCATTTTATCTTCAACATATTTAATAATTCCAATAAGGATGCGGTAATCACCTTGCCAGATAAAAATGCGTTCGAAAATGGAGGTATCATAATTTGTAGTTAAATCTTTCCGCTCTTGATTATCATAGGCAAGAATAATGATAGGCGTATCAATGCCGTTTTGCCTGATCATTTCAGCAAGTTTTGTTACGTGCATATCCTCAACATGCAGAGTAGTAATAATTAAATCGTAGTGATTTTCCGAAGCAAGTTCAATCGCCTCGCCTCCAGTTGAAACATGGGTAATTTCAGGCGCATGACTTAAATTGAAAACTTGATATTCCTGGCGGATTAAATCATATAAACGGCCATCTTCTTCAAACAAATAAAAGTCGTACAAACTTGATACGAGCAAAATATCGCGTACTTTAAAACGCATGACTTTTTGAAAATTTTTAATCCGATTTCCGAAAAGTTCATTGGAGCTTAAATGAGTTAGTTTATTCATAGGTATTACTTATTTTTCTAAAGAGAATTTCACTTACAAAATAAGAAGTTTTTTTGAAAAGGAAGAACGAAGTTTTCTATTAAAAATCAAAAAGATTATTTTTATCCTAAAAAGAAATAGATTTATGAAAGAATTTTGGAACGAACGATATTCTGACGATAAATTCATTTTCGGAACCAAACCGAACGAGTTTTTAAAATCGCAACTTGATACTCTACCAAGCGGGAAGCTGCTTCTTTTCGGCGAAGGAGAAGGTAGAAATGCCGTTTATGCTGCATCAAAAGGCTGGGACATCCTTGCTTTAGACTGGAGTGAAACGGCTAAAGAAAAAGCGCTCGCCTTTGCCAGACAAAATAATGTTCTCATAAGATATGAAGTTGGAAATTTTTTTGATATTCCGGTTGAACCAAATTCATTTGATGCAGCTGCGTTAATTTATATTCATTTGGAGGAAGAGACGCGGGAACGGCTTCATCAAAAAGCAATTGACTCTCTGAAACCGGGCGGTACAATAATTTTTGAAGCGTTTGATCAAGAACAATTGGGTAAAACTTCCGGCGGTCCGCAAAATATCGATCTGCTTTATTCATTAGAAAATATCGTAAATGATTTTCAAGATTTGGATTTTAAATATTTCGCCAAAGAAACTCTTCAACTTGATGAAGGAGAAGGACACAAGGGAGAAGCTTTTATTATTCGATTTGCCGGAACAAAAAAGCAATGAAAAAAGTTTTGTTCCTCACTTATTATTGGCCTCCTTCGGGTAAAGCATCACTTCATTTTCCGCTTCAATTAATAAAACATTTAAATGAATTTGGCTGGCAATCAACAGTGGCAACAGTAGCGGAAGAAACTTTTACACAAAAAGATGATTCTTTGATTGCGGAAATTCCTCCCGAAATAAAAGTACATAAAATAAAAAGTTTTGAACCGTTTAATCTTTACAGAAAATTTATTGGCAAAAGCGAAGCAGAACCACTTATTGCTTCTGAGACAATTTCTAAAGAGAAAAAAAATCTCTCACACCGAATTTCAATTTGGGTTAGGATGAATCTTTTTATTCCCGATGCGCGTATAGGTTGGTATCCTTTCGCAGTAAAATTTCTTAAAAAACTTTTGAACCATGAAAAGTTCGATGCTATCATAACCGTTGGTCCACCGCACTCCACGCATCTTATCGGTTTACGATTGAGCAAACTTTTCCATATTCCGCATATACCAATATTCATCGATCCATGGGTTGATATCGTTTATTATAAAGATTTTAGAAGAAGCGCATTAACTGTGGGAATAGATAAGTATTTTGAAAAGCGCGTTTTGAAAAATGCAAGTCATATCATTTTTGTTACAAAATCTATGCGTGCCGATTTTGTTGAAAAATATCCTTTTGCCCTTAACAAATCAACAGTGCTGTATTGGGGATACAACGAAGAAAATTTCAGTGAGATCCCAGATAAAGATAAATTCTCAACTGATAAAATATTATTACATGCAGGAAATATTTTTGATTATCAAAATCCAAAACGTTTTTGGGAATATTTGAAAGAAAAAATATCACAGGGGGATCGGATAAAATTGCAATTCGTTGGAACAGTAAGTCCCGAGATTCGAGAATCACTCATTAAAAACGGTCTGGAAAAAGTCACAGAGTATCTGGGATTTTTACCTTATCAGGAAGTAATCCGCAAATTGTGTGAAGCCGATTATCTCCTGGTGTGTACAACCGAGAAAAGACACGTTCCCGGGAAGCTATTTGAATATTTGCGGTCGCAGAAACCGATTCTTTGTTTCGGTGATGAAAATCCGGAAGTTGAAGAGTTAATTAAAAACTGTAACGCGGGAATATTTTTATCTTATCAAGACAGTGGTGAAGAATTTTTTAAAAATATCAAATCTTTTTCAACCGATTTAGCATTCGCAAAAAGTTTCGACAGGAAAAAAGCCGCGTTAAAACTCGCTGAAATCCTAAATACCCTTAGAGTATGAATTCTTGAGACTAATTCCGCCCTAATTTTATAGGGGTTTGCGGGAACCACAAAAAAAAATAATTTAAAATAGTTGTTTCATTTGATTGAAAATATTTTTAATTTTCTATTGAAATAACTTTTTACTAACATTACAAGAGGTATTCTATTATGGCAGAAACAAAATCACTAACAAAGTCTCAAGTTCTTGATCACCTTTCCAAGAAGACCGGGACCACTAAAAAGTTAGCCGGTCAGTTCTTAGATGAATTGGTAGCTCTCTCCTATAAAGAAGCTAAAAAGCAATTCGTCCTTCCGGGTCTTGGCAAATTAGTCGTTGCAGCTCGTAAGAAAAGAATGGGAAGAAACCCACAGACAGGTGAATCTATTGTAATTCCTGCAAGGAAAGTATTAAAGTTCAAGATTGCTAAACAAGCTAAAGACGCTGTGTTAGGCAAGAAATAAACTGCTCCTCTTGCGAGAGTTAGTAAAAGGCATACTATTCATGGTATGCCTTTTCGTTTTTAAATTACACTTCTAAACGGGATTTAATTTTCATTTCGATTTGTTTATAAACTTCGAGCGGAACCTTTTGTAACAGCATTGCAATAATAATGTTTGCGTTGGTAAGGTGATGAAAAAATCCTATAGTAGTTTTCCCTCCTTTAATTTGCATTAATCCTTTTGACTTTCCATAAAAAATTCCTCCTTCAAGTTTTGTCATTTCTGAAAAATGAAGGACTATTTTTTTGTCTCTGCTAAAAAATTGACTGCATATAATTTTATCTTCATCAATTTCTATTTGGAACGGAAGGATTTGGTAGAGTCGAAAATATAATTTATTTACATAAAAGATTACAGCTGAAAAGACAAACAGATAAATAGATTGTCCTACCTCATAACGGAAGGACACAATCGCGGGAAACATATAGAGGAAGAGAATCGGGGTTATCAGTAAATTTCCGTATCGATAGATAAATCGGTAAAACGGTTTGTAAGTAAAGCGGAGCATTGTTAAAACTTATTTATCGCTTCAACAACTTTGTAAATATCATCTTCTGTATGATGAAATGAAATTGGCAAACTAAGTGTAGTAGCATGAATTTCTTCCGAGATCGGAAAATCTTTTTCGGTAATGATTCCTTCCATTGCCTTTTGTTTGTGCGGTGGAACAGGGTAATGGATTTCCGTTTTAATTTCATTCTTCAACAAATAATTTTTCAACTCATCACGTTTTGGGTGACGAATATTGAAGATGTGAAAGACATCAAAAACATTTTCGTCAACAACCGGTTTGATATAATCTTCTTTCAAATTATCGAAGTAAATTTTTGCAAGTTTTCGTTTATGAGAATTTATTTCGTTGAGATGTTTAAGTTTAATCGAAAGGAACCCGGCTTGCATTTCATGCAAACGCGAATTGTACCCAACAATTTCATTATAATATTTTATATCCGAACCATAGTTCCTCAATCGTTTAATTGATTGAGCTAGCACAGCAGCATCAGTTAATACGGCACCGGCATCACCAAGCGCACCTAAGTTTTTGGTAGGATAAAAACTAAAAGCACCAAACTCTCCGAATGTCCCGGTAAGTTTTTCATAATATTTTGCTCCGTGCGATTGCGCGCAATCCTCAATGAGTGACAGATGATATTTCTCTTTTATAGCCAAAATCGGAGTCATATCACATGGCTTGCCGTAAAGATGTACAATCATTATCGCTTTGGTTTTTGCGGTTATTTTTTCTTCAACCTTTTTCGGATCAATATTGTAAGTTTTAATGTCGGGTTCAACTAAAACCGGCTTTAATCCGCAATGTAAAATTGATAAGATTGTAGCAATGTAGGTATTCGAGGGAACAATAATTTCGGAATCTTTTTCATAATTGAAAGCTTTTAACGAAAGGATTAACGCATCCAATCCCGACGTTACACCGATACAATTTTTTGATTGATGATACGCAGCAAATTCTTCTTCAAATTGTTTTACATTCTTTCCTAAAATATACCAGCCGGAGTTTAATGTTTTTTCAAATGACCTTTTATATTCCTCGAAAAAAGGTTTATTAAGTTCACCAAGATTTTCGTAATCTATCATTGATAAGCCTCGTAGATATAATCTGCCTGATCAAATTTAGTTGATGCAAAGACGAGCATTACTGCATCGGGAGTAAAATGGTGCATGGTGTGCCAATCTTTAGTTTCAAGAATTAAACACTTACTCGGATGGTCCAAACAAAAATCTTCTTTCTTTTCACTGTCATTATTAGAAACAACACAGCTTCCATGGATACAGATTGCTGCCTGCACCGTTGTTTTGTGTCTGTGCCCACCGCGCACGGAATCATCAACTCCATAAATATAAAAAACACGTTTTACATCAAAAGGAATTTGCTCTTCAATAACTGTCAAATTCCCCCGTTTATCGGAATGCGTTTTTAAATTGATAAGATAAGCCATGTTAAGTTCCGAGATATTTTAATTTGTCAAATATATTGTACGTTCTTTTTAAATGCCGGTAAATATAAAGTAACGGAGTCTTCCACAATAATGGTTTTTTGCCGGAACCGTGCGGATCAAAGCTATCATCAATTTTGCGGATAACATTTTTTGCTTTTTCTAATTGATGAATATATGGTTTATAAAAATAATTATGAACTTCGGGAGAAAGATACCTTCTGCCAAGTTCAATTTCACCGTTAGTAAAAAAAAGTAAATAATGAAAATGATAAAAGATAACTTCAAACTCTCTCAATGAAGTTTTTTTTCTCCCGATATATTTTTCATCCCGCATAAAAAAATCATATTGCTGAACATTCCAACCCGCAAGACCTCCGCCGAGATGCTCCATTACATGCACACCTTCAAAGCGTTCCGTCCAATCTTCCAAATAAAGTTGGTCACCAAATTTACCATCTTCGTAATAAGCAAAACACCATTCCAGACAGCATTCGCGCCACCAGCGCAAAGCTTTTAAACCGCGTTCATCATTTTTAAAAGTTATAAACTGGACACAGTATTTTCCACTTTTCTTAAAATCCGATTTAATAAATTCCGGGGAATATCTATGTTCAGTTAATAAAATTGAATTATCTCCAAGCTCATCAAAGATTGGTTTTGGCGAAGAATAAAAAAACAAATCGGCATCAAGATAGGTGCAGTCCTCAACTTTATATTTTTCAAGAACGAATAAAATAGTTGATGAAGTTGCGGTCCAACAATATTCACCGATAGAACGAGTTGGTTTAATTTTTAGAAGTTCTTCGTCCTCAAATTCTTTTAGAGAAATGATCGTGGCTTTTTTAAGATTCAGTTTGGTCAAGACAGAGTAGCATTTATCATTAAATGCGAAAACATAAACATGGAAATCCTCGCAATTTTTTTCGAGTGAATTGTAGAGTGCCAATCCGCGTGAAATATAGTGAGTATCAAAGAGCGTGCAGAAGTTATACATTTATTATTCTAGGTGAAAGAGTTTTTTTAATTTAATGATAATCGCAGGAAAAAATTTCAGTTTAAAGACATTTGATAAAATTTTTAATCTGGAATTTGCAGCAAGTTCACTAAAAATCGGGTCTTCAAAAAGTTCTTTTGCTTTCAAAGCAAGATGATAAGAAAATCCATGCTGCTTCATAACCGAGCTGAATATCCACCCGAGCAAATATTCTCTTTTTGAAAACGAACCGTTAAAAGTATTTAAATACGTTAACTCTCCCCAGCAAGGAGAAGATTTTATTGATTCCGCAATTAACTTTTTCATCAGTTTATTTTGACAAATTGAATGTAATTCATCCGGTGAAATTCTTTGCGATCCTTTAACTTTCATATCGGCAAGCCAGAAGTTGTTATTGTTCATAACATCAAAAACTTTATATAATTTGTCTTCTCCAAGATAGGCGTTAATAATTCCCGGTTCAAATTCCGCGGCTAAACATTTGTTTCTTATTGCTTCATCAATATTTAAAAACAATCTTAAGTCTGTTCCCTGTGAATCTGTTTTGAACCAATCAACCTTTTTGATATTTAATTCCGTTAAAACCGAAGAAAGACTACGGGTTTTTAATTTCACTTTTTTATCGACATTAAATTTATCTGCGAAAGACCAAATATTTAGCGCTTGATTATCAGGAGGAAGCACACTCGAACAAAAAGGCGATGCCGTGAGAAAAAAATCAGTTTGGTTTGAATCGGTATCGGTAACTATACAATTAAAAATATATAACTTTTTATACCCGTCGTTCTCTTTAGTAACATAACCAAACTCGCGTTCATCAGCATCAAAAGCGAGACAGATAGAATATTTTGCAAAGACTTTCCATTTTCGATCGATAGCCCCTGAGGCGCCAATATCAATAAGAACTGGAGGTTCATCAATGAATTCTTTGCGTGATAATATTTTATCGATTAGATTAGTCATTCTTACCCAACATAAAAATTCCGAGTATTTGAAAAAGATTAGGTTTTTGTTCGAGTAAATAATTCTTAAAAATGTTTTTGTGTCCTTCTACATATCGTTTGAGAATCTTCAAACCGCCCACATCTTCCATTAATTCATAAAAATCTTTGATAGAGAGTTGATGAATATGCCCGGTAGAATACCACTTATATCCAAATAACATTGGTTCGGGCATTCTTCCTTTCAACAGAAGATCAATGCGATTTTTATAATGCCCAAAATTTGGAAATGAAACAATTTGATATTTTGCGATGCGTTTCATTTCAGAAAGAAGTTTTTCCGGGTACATCACCATTTGAATAGTAACATTACAAATTGCATAATCGAACGCATTATCCTCAAATGGAAGTTGTTGATCAATACTTCCTTTTTGAACCTCAAGATTCTTTTTCTTACATATAGCAATTCCGGAATCAGAAAGTTCAATCCCTTTTCCGTAAATATTTTTTTCTTTTATTAATTTTTCAAGAAGAGTTCCGTTGCCGCATGCTAAATCAATTACGGATGTGTTTGGTTTAATCCAATTGGCTATTACATCGTATTCTTTCCGTTCGACGGTTTCGAAACCGGAATAGTTGTAATTGCGGTTATCATTGTGGTTGGGGTTGTCTAATAAATCAACTTGCATTGGAATTACTTTTTCGAATAATCTTTGATACGTTCTTTTGCAATAGTGTCCCAGCTAAAATTTTGGACTACATTTTCAATGCTTTTCATACTCATTTTTTTTCTTGCTTGTATATCCTTTAAGGAAGAGATTTTATCAGCCAAATCATTTATATCACCTTCATGAAAGAGTAATCCGTTCCCTTTTACACGCTCTAACACTTTGATTTTATCGCTTAAGATAAGCGGCAGCCCACATGCAGCAGCATCAAGTTGACTCGTCGATTCTTCCCGCGGCCAAACTCCTATATCCGAGGCACGATAGAATTTTGGCAGCTCATTAACGGTAACAAAAGGATGGACAACGCATCCGCTTTTGGAAGAGAGTTGTGCTTTTTCTTCATCCGTACCATTCCCAATGAACAATCCTTTAAATGAAGAATCTCTCGATTGCAATAATTGTATTGCTTCCGCCAAAACATTTGGACTTTTACCCGGAGAAAATCTTCCCGTATAAATTGAAACAACATCGTCTTCGTGAAAACCTAATTTTTGACGAAGTTTAATTCGCTCTTCTTTTTCTACTTCACTTTCAATCGGTTTAAATAAATCGGTGTTTACTCCGAGAGACTGGATAATCATTTTTTCTTTAGGAACTCGATAAAATGTGGCTGCAATGTCGGCAACATCTTCCGCAATCGGGAAGCATTTACTCGTTATTTCATTGATTAATTTAATTGTGGGGCGAAACTTATTCGCTTTTTTCATTAAATATGTTTTGAAGTTATACTTTCCGTTAACTTGCAAAACAGAAGCATGTACATGAGATTCAGTGAAGAATTTTACGTCATTGTTTTTAACAAATTTTGCCGCTTCGTAAGTTGAGAATTCATCAATATTAAAAACTTGAATAATATCCGGCTTGAGTTTTTTTAGATACTCATCTAATCCAATTAAGTGAATTCCAAAAAATCCAAAAGGATTCAACAAACTTTTCTTCACTTCATTAAATGGAAGCCGGTGAAGTGTGAAGCCGTCGATCAACTTTATCCCTTCAGGAACAATTGCCGGTCCAAGATGTTCTTTATAAGTTTTTTCATAATTCGGAGAGTTATAATAAACTTGTGCAGTAGAGGTTATAACATGTACATCATTACCAAGTTTTGCCATTGCGCGCGGCAAAAAGTTTTCGGCATACCCCATGTTTTCGGAGAACCAGCTGCTGATTATAACTATTTTCATTTTCTTCTAAATTCCATCATCAGATTAAATCCCCATTTCGACATAAACTCTTTTACCACGCACCGGATAGACGGTATTTGATGCTTCATGTATAAAATTTCCGCGGTTAAAAAGCATTGAATATTTTCCATCGGGAGTTGCTAATATTTTTTCCAGAAGCTTAATTTCATTTTCTGTAAGAGAAGAATTTACACTTGGCAATTGCGAATCGGGAATCCTTTTCCATTCAGAAAGTTTTTTTATCTCGCTGTTTTTTCTTCTGTGTTCAATACATTTAAATTTGTCTTCCCATAAAACCCAAGCATTAAAAAGGTCTTGCCGCTCCCAAAAATATTTTTGCCAAGGATGAAATCTTTTACGCCACCATAATTTTATTACCGGAGAAGATTCAAAAAATGCTTCTCTTTCACGGTCAGAATATTCAAAAAAGTATAAAATGTTTTCAAAAGAAACAACTTGCCATTTATGCATGTAACCGGTTCCAACAAGAATATCTTTTCCATAAGCTGGGGTTTCAAGGTATCCTTTGTGCGCAATTCTTTGCAATTCACAACAAGCATTTTTAGGATTATTCACATGCTCAAGAACGTGAGAACATAGAGCGAAATCAATCGTCTTTGTCAATATTGGAATTCGCTCAACAGAACAAACAATTACCGGGCGGTCTTCTTTTATATTTCCACTACGGTGAAAATTATCATCCGGAGAAAAATCAGCAAGTACGTTTGCCCTCTCAATCGGATTATTTCCGCTTCCAATATCTAAAACAATATCATCTGATCGAACTGTTTCCTTAATTAATCCTTTTTGATAATCCCATGCTGTGAGATTACGATAGGGATTGAAAGTTGTAATGGATAAAATTCTTTGTCGAATTCCGAAAAATATCTGTTTCGCTGTCAACTTTTTTTTCATGCCCGTTATTTCTTCTTTGCAAGTAGTGTCATAGAGAAATGTTTTAAAAAGGGGAACAGCCCATAATATCGGTCAACCTCCCATTCGTGCGGCATTAATAGAGCTATAGCTTCAGCATAATACTTCGTTTCAACATTGTCAAAGACAAGATATCCCCCTCTTTTAATTTTAGAAATAGCATGCTTACAACAAGAAGGACGGGCTCTGCCATCAATAGAAACTACATCAAAATATGCATCGGGAAATTGCTCAATACTTTTTACATATTTTTCATAATTTTTACCGATAGATTCTTTGTCGTCAGAAATATAATCATTCGGATCCGCGATATTTTTTTTATGAAATTCCGAATCGTTTTCCGGTTCAAATAATTTATAATCGATATTCTTCAATTTCAATTCTTGTAAATATAAATTTACTTTCTCAAACCAGAGTTTATTATGTTCAATAGAAACAACCTTTTCTACTCTTTTTGCAAAAAATAAAGTAGAACCACCTGAACCATATTCAAAAACTTTCATGTTGGGCTTTAAATAAAGTTCTAAAAACTTAATAACTGTAAATGAAATCCATGGAGAAGCATCTATAAGTGAATTATGTGATGGATTAAGCGATTTCCACCATAAAGGGAAATTCACAAGAGTTTCTTTAAAACTAAAATATTGTGGAAAATAAATCAAAGAATTAAGAGTTTCTTTAAGAAATAATACAATTCTTTTAATAGAGGTAATCATGATTATTCTAATACCGTTTTTTTCTTTATTAAATGTGTTACAATAAAGTAATATGCAATGAGATAACCAAAATTAATTAAAAACGATGAAAAAGCTGCACCATACAATCCATATTGAGGAATTAACAATAAATTTAAAACGATACTTGCCACGGCAAGTGGTACACCAATAAACAGTGCAATAAAAGTCTTTTCAAAGAAAATGATATAATTACTGTACAAAGGAGTTATTGCAGAGAATATTTGCGTTAGTAGTAAAATTGGTAAAAGATATAATACTTTACCATACTTCATATCAATGATCTGGAAGACAAGGAGCAGCTTAAAAGTTAGAATGATCAACAGCGATAAAAGGAAAAAGAAAACCGCAGCTTTTATGATAACACTAAAAGTTTTTTCTTTGTTTACTTGTAGATTTTTCTCTTTAAAAAAATGCGGGAGCCAAATATTCTGAAATGTCATAAACATCATCGGAATAATACCGGCAAGAACAAATCCAAGATTATAAACCGCCAAATCTTTAAAGTTGCCGTATTTTTCAATAAAAAATCTATCGCTATAATTTAACACAAGTCCCAACACCGCTGAGAGCATTACCGGCATCGCTAACGTTAAAGATTTTTTTGCCAACTCTTTGTTGAACTTTCTCCTCATCGCTTTAATATAAAATGGCATAAAAACAAATAGAAAACTCAATTCCAACAAGTAAGTAAACTTCAACCTTATCATAACCGAATCGGCTTTATAGAAATACAAAAGAGAAATCACAATTCCGTTTACAAAAATTAACCGAAGAAGATTATAAAGTTGAACATGTTTTATGCTTTGACTTGTAAGAAAGTAATTGAAGAGCATAAACGAATAAACTGAAACGGTAATTGCCAGAAAGATAGAATTTCTGTAGCTACTGTAATCAATCTTATTTTTAAAAAGAATTGAGACAATATGATAATCAAGACCCGAAAAGAACGTAGCAATTAAACATACCGAGAGAAAAGATAAGAGCATTACATTTATCGTAAAAAGCAGACTCCCCCGCTCTTCTTCACCTTGAAAGTCCTGATACAATTTGCTTTGGGCGACATATAATCCAAAATTCATTACTAAAGAAAAGCTCGAGATTATTGCGAGCAGGTAAGTATAAAGTCCGAAAGCTTCTTGTGTCATCAACCTTAAATAGACCGGGAGCAAAATAAAACTTGAAAGTTTAACTAAAATATCAACGCTAAAAACCTTCGCATAATTTTTTATAAGAATATTCTTTTTGTATCTCTCAATTACTTGAAACATTTATTGTTTGTCTCTTTTCATCATCACGAAATGCTTTTCATTTTTTTCTTTTTCAATACTTCAACTACTATCGTGATTAATAAGCCAAGAACCACGAGCGAGCTAAATGAAAAAGAAAGATATTTTGAAATGACAAAACTCTTGGGTGTATAACGGAATTCGATCTGGTGAATTCCTTTGGGAACAATTATTCCCATAAGCGCATGATCAACACGGAAAATTTTTGTTTCGGATTTATCAACAACCGCATGCCAACCTTTAGGCATATAGGTTGAACTGAAGATTAAAAAATTACTGCCGGAAGCGTTTACTTTTAAAGTGATGTTTTCATCTTGATATTTTTCAACAGAAATTGAAGCCGTCGAATCGGGAGTCTGCACCTCAACTTTTTCATCTTGAACAAATGCTACTTCTTTCGGATCAAATGAATCTGATTTCATCGCACGCAAAACTTCAAGCGCTGGTTTTTGTTCAACTTTGTTGGCAAGAAAGAATCGCGGTAAAGCATTATCGTTTCTATAAACAAATTCTTTTCCGGCACCACCAACTAAAACTAATCCCGGGAATTGTACCTGCTGTTCCATAATAATATATTTCACATTAGTCAAACGCCAAAGCGTTTGGTTTACCGGTCCTACAACATCCATCAAATCTTGAAATGCTCTTGGCTTTATCCCGGAGTAGCCGTAAAAATCTTCAATCAAGAAATAAGCATTAAAATTAGAATTTTGATTAAACGAACCGAGCGAACCATCTTGTTTCATATTGAAAATACGGAATGGTTCTTTATCCTTCTGTGCTTTAATGATTTTTACATATTCGGGAGTTTTAAATTGATTTTTTGTATCCGGATTTTCGATATACTTTGCGCCGCGTGCGTCTATTCTCCACAAATCAATTAACACAACCGCAATAAATAAAATCGCTAAAACATCTTTACTGATTTTTTTATTCAAATACAAAACCGCTGCCCAAAATGAAACCGTAAGCAATGCGAAACCAACGAGTATATCTCCGGTAAACATTTCGGATGTATATTCAGCTAAAGCACGTAATTGCTGCGCCATTTGTCCGCGGGAAGCTTCAATAGTTGCTGCGTAATCATTAACTCTATTAATAAACCATTCACCAATCGATTTATTCAAGATAAGTGAAAACACAAAAATTACTGATACCGCATAAGCAAAATATTTTAGAAATTGTTCAGCAGTTTTATTTGGATTTTCTCTCAGAGAAATAATTTTCATTACTCCCAAACCTGCAAGGATCGGGAAACTAAGTTGTACCAAAACCAATATCATCGAAGGGATTCTGAATTTATCAAAGTACGGTAGATAACTAAAAAGAATGTCAAAGACAATCGGAAATGTTTTTCCAAATGAAACGAACAAAGAAAAAAGTGAAAGTACTGAGAGAAATTTTACTAACGGCTCTTTCCAGCGCGTGAAGACGGCAAATAACGCCAAGAAAAAAATGAGAACTCCCATATACATTGCCGCATCAACAAACGGCATTTGTCCAAAATAGGTGTTCACTTCTGTGGGTTGATTTTCGGTGAGTGGTCCGTTATAAACAGAATTACCAAAGCCAAAGTAAGAAGGGATAATAAACGTCATTACTTCACCGGGAGAAAAAGACCAGTTCGTATGATAATCATAATACTCGGATGCAGATTTTTCCGCATTACCGGTTGATTCTTCAACAAGACTTTTCGTTCCGCGTGTTGAATACGGGGTGTACTCATACATCTGCGTTAGACTATCGGATTGTATCGCTACGGCAATAAGTCCCGCGGCGCTAAACACCAAAGCCGATTTCACCAATTTTTTTCGTAATTCAATTTCTTTATTGGTAAATGAATGAATGAAATAAAAAATATAATAAACAGCAACTGCAAGCAGCGTGTAATAAATTATTTGAACGTGAAAACCCTGAATGAAAAGTTGCAAAGCAATAACAAGGATAAAGAAATCAAGCAGTTTAATTTTTTCTTGGAACCGGAAAAGCAAAAGAAAAATTAGTGGAACCATACAGAGCGACGTCAACTTTGTTACGTGACCGATATACAACAGTACAATTATTCCCGTGCTGAACGAAGTTGCAATTGCAGTGAACAAACTCACCAATGTATTCTTCGTTAAATGTTTCATCAGCATGTAAGAAGTAGAGGCAAGCACAATAAGATAGAAGCTCCACATTGTGTATTCAACTGCAAAAAAGCTTGTAAAGAATTTTCTGATGGCGGTAAAAATTACGTAAATCAAGTTGAACCATGTGGATTCGGTTCCAAGTGCATATGCCGGCATCCCGAGAAAGATGTACGGATTCCACAGCGTAAAACCATCTCTTGCTTTTTCCACATAAGATTTCATACTTGCCGAAGCGAGAATATCACCTGATTGAAAAGTTTTTCCGCCGAAATAAAGGGGATTTAAAAAAATTAAAAAAAGAAGAAGAAGAACAACCAACACTGCCGGCAAATGATATTTTTCAGGAAGCACATTTTCTAAATGAAAATTTGCCAGAAGACTGGTTTCGTGTTTTTCTTTTTTAACGATTCTTTTTGTTTTTGACATTGGAACACCTGCAGTTAAAATTATTTTTTTGCGATAAATAAAATTCCCGAACCGACTGAATTTTCAGATGTAAAATCTCCATACATCATTATCAACGTGAACGGGAAGGTGAGCAAGTAATAAAATGGAAGAAGAATAAAAAACAATTTGGAAAAATTCAACAATTGCATTGGATATTTAATTCCCAAACGCCAAGCAATATCTCCCCAAAATCCGTAAGTATATTTTGATAAATGGACCGAAAATCCAATCGGCTCTAATTTTGATTTCAGATCTTCAAAAGAATAACCTTGCCGCGCATGTTCTCCGATAAAGCTTTCATCTTCATCGTCATGCACATCGCTGCCGCCAAAGATTGACGGCGTATTCATCAACATGAAACCGCCTTTCTTTAAAGCGCGGAAAAAGTTGGAGAAGACTTTTACATCATCTTGAATATGTTCCATTACATCTATACAGACGATCAAATCAAATTTATTTTCATGTTGAATTTCCGTTAAGTCTTCAACTGCAAAAGAAATGTTTGAGAAATTATTTTCTGCAAAAAACTCGCGGCAGTCTTTTATCCATTTTTCTTTAACATCAACAGCAAAAATTGAATTCGGCAAAAGATATTTCTTCATAAAATAAGAATACTGCCCGTAACCGGTTCCGGCATCAAAGATGGAAATTTTCTTTTCCCCGAAAAGTTTTCTAAGATTTTTCAGTTCACGGCGCACGTACCACGAGCGGAGAAACATCAAGTCTAATGTTTTATAAAAAATTTTCCTGGTAAAAGGAAAACGTTTTATCGCTGAAGCAAAAACATCTTTTACTGGATCGTAATGCATGAAATTTTTAGAGTAATCTTTGTTTGAAGTGCATTGTTAAACGTTACGCTGCTTTATGGTGTATTCTTTATCGCTTTGTGAACTGTGAACCATCATTTCACCAAGAAGCCCAACCGAAAAAAATTGTACGCCGACAATTATTAAAAGCATTCCTAAAAACAACATCGGTCTGTTGCTTAGCGGTTTTCCGTTTATCCATTCAAGAGTTAAATATCCGTTCACAATAAATCCAACAAAAAATGAAAACGCCCCCAGAAATCCAAACAAATGCATTGGACGCTTGATGTACCTTGTAACAAAAGTAACGGTGACCAGATCAATAAATCCTTTAAAGAAGCGGGAAATACCAAACTTGGTTTTTCCGTATCGTCTCGGATGATGCTGCACCGGAATTTCCGTTACCGAAAAACCCTGCCAGTGAGCAAGCACCGGCATGTATCTGTGGAGTTCTCCGTAAACTTTTAATTGGCGAACGACAACGCGGCGGTAAGCTTTTAATCCGCAGTTGAAATCGTGCAGTTTTATTCCGCTCATAACGCGTGTAACAAAATTGAAAAATTTAGAGGATTGTCTTTTTATAAACGGATCGTATCTTTTTTTCTTCCAGCCTGAAACAAGATCGTAACCTTCATTAAGTTTTTTTAAAAGATTGGGAATTTCTTTCGGATCATCCTGCAAATCTGCATCCATTGTAATAACATAACCGCCGGTAACTCTTGCAAAGCCGACCTGTAAAGCTGCGGCTTTTCCATAATTTTTTTGGAAACTGACATATTTATAACGAGGATCAGCCCGGCAAATATCTTTAATTACTTTTAATGAATTGTCCGTACTACCGTCGTCAACAAAAATTACTTCGAAATCAATATTACTATAAGTACAGACTTTAGTAATTTCATTGGAAAGGATTTGAAGGGATTCCTCTTCGTTTAGAAGTGGAATTACAATCGATACTTTTGAAGCAACGATTTTTGTGGGTTTTTTCAAAAACGGTCTGGGTTTCCTATAATTTCCCGGTTTACCGTTAACCTTAGTGGTTTTATTATTTGATTGATCTTGTTCGGATTCCGCCATAATCGACTTTCTAAAAAGTGTTTTTTGATTCTCTTTCAAATATAACTTTTAAAGAATTAACTTAATATATCGTGAACAAATTTTTTACCCAGTTATTAAAAAACGAGTCCCCTTTTCCCGTTTATCAATTTTTATTGCCGCCAATGTAGAATTGACGATGGCTTGCATGCTATTAACCTAATTTTTGAGTGAACTTTTTACCAAAGCATTTATGTTAGATAATCTTCTTAAAAATAGAAACAAAATTTACTGGATTTGCCAAATCTGCGGGTGGGGCGGATTTTTTATTTTCAATTTTTTAATTTACATGAGTTTCGATGGATTCCATTGGAAACGGTCAATAACATTCCCTTACTTTGCGATGGTAGGAATTGCCGCTACACATATTCTGCGAGACATAATTAAAAAAAGAAAATGGATCGAGAAATCCCCGAAAGAACTTTTTTACCGAATTCTATTTTCCACAATTCTTATTTCCTTTATTTTAACTATGGTAGTGCTGGCAATAAATTTTAGCGGTTCAATTATGAACATGCATGAATTTAAAATTGCAGGCGTTTTTGCAACTATGTTTAATACGGGAATTTTGATTTTTCTCTGGTCAATTATTTATTTTCTCGTTCATTATTTTGAAAATTATAAGAAGTCGGAAATTGAGCGTCTGGTCTGGGAAGCCGCCGTAAAAGATTTTGAATTGAAAACTTTAAAGTCGCAGCTAAACCCGCATTTTATGTTTAATGCTTTGAACAGCATCCGGGCTTTAATAGAAGAAAATCCTACTAGAGCAAAAACAGCAATAACACAGCTCTCAAACATTTTCCGGTATTCATTGAAAATTGAAAGAACGGAAACGGTTCCGTTTGAAGAAGAAATAAAAACCGTTGAAGATTATCTCGGCCTGGAGCAAGTCCGTTTTGAAGAAAGACTGAAATATAGAATTGAATATTTGCCGGAGGTAAGAAATATCGAAATTCCTCCGATGATGATTCAAACCTTAGTTGAAAACGGAATAAAGCATGGGCTTTCAAAACTTCCCGAAGGCGGATTTATAAATGTAACCGCGGAAAAGGAAAATGATTTTTTAAAAATTGAAATTGAAAACTCAGGTTTTGTTTACGACGATGCGATCTTAAAAGCTAAAGGATATGGAATATCGAACACAAAACAAAGGCTCCATTTACTTTATGGAGATCAAGCAAAGTTTTCCATCGCTAATTTTAATTCACATGTTAAAGTAAAAATTATTTTGCCGGTAGGAGGCAGTAAATTATGAAAGCAATTATTGTTGACGACGAACGTTTAGCGCGCACCGAACTGCGCCGATTACTTGCGCCCTTTAAAGAAATTGACATTATCGCCGAAGCGGTAAATGCAAAAGATGCAGTGGAAAAAATTACACAGCTTAATCCCGATCTTCTCTTTCTTGATATTCAGATGCCTGGGAAAAACGGTTTTGAATTACTTGAAGAATTGGAAAGCGCTCCCGAAGTTATTTTTACAACCGCTTATGATGAGTATGCCTTAAAAGCTTTTGAATTTAACGCTCTCGACTATTTACTAAAACCGATTGAACCACACCGCCTTGAAGAAGCGATCAAACGTGTAACGACAAAAACAAAAGCCGAAAAATTTATTTCCACCGAGAAACAATATCTGACGGCAGAAGACCAAGTTTTTGTGAAAGACGGCGACCGATGCTGGTTTGTTAAATTAGCAGAAATTCGTTTGTTTGAGTCTGAAGGAAATTACGCACGCCTTTATTTTAACGACTTCAAACCGTTGATACTGCGAACGCTTAATTCTCTTGATGAACGTCTCGATCCGCGGACTTTTTTCCGTGTGAATAGAAAACACATTGTTAACTTAAAATGGATTGATAATATTGAACCCTGGCTCAACGGCGGGCTTCTTGTGAAATTAAAAGGTGGACAAAAAGTTGAAGTGTCGCGAAGACAGTCAGTAAAATTTAGAGATATGCTCAGTTTATAAAACACCAGAGAACAAAAATCAAATTCCAAATAATAAAAAAGCGGGAAGTTATTCCCGCTTTTTTATTACTCCTAATTCCTAAACTGATAAACCAGAACAAAATAATTTGGAATGATTGAATGGCTGCATGACTGAATGAAAACCATTCATCCATTCATTTTCATTCATCCATGCGCTTACTATTTTATACTCAGCAAATATTCTCGCCATTCTTCGTTTAATATTTTTACTAACTATCTAATTTATACTAACCCTTGATCCATCATTGCATCAGCAACTTTAAGGAAGCCGGCAATGTTAGCGCCGTTAACATAATTTCCGGGCGTACCAAAACGGTCTGATGTTTCAATACATGTATTGTGAATTCTTACCATAATTTCATGCAAACGTTTATCAACTTCTTCTGCTGACCAGGGAAGACGCATACTGTTTTGCGACATTTCCAATCCTGACGTTGCAACACCGCCTGCATTTGCAGCCTTTCCCGGGGCGAAAAGAACTTTTGCTTCTCTGAAAGTATGATATCCTTCCAAAGTTGTCGGCATATTTGCAACTTCGCAAACGCATTTAACGCCGTTTTTGATTAACTCTTTTGCATTATTCACATCAAGTTCATTTTGCGTTGCGCAAGGCATAGCAACATCAACTTTAACGCTCCACGGACGTTTGCCGGCAAAAAATTCCACTTTGAATTTATCCGAAAAATCTTTAACCGTATCTTTTGCGCTTGCACGCATTTCTAAAAGATAATCTATTTTCTCGCCGGAGATTCCGTCTTTATCATAAACAAAACCGTCAGGACCAGAAATAGTTAGAACTTTTCCGCCAAGCTGATTGATCTTTGTTATTGCGCCCCAGGCAACGTTTCCGAATCCGGAAACTGCAAAAGTTTTTCCTTCAATACTTTCGTTTATGGTTTTTAACATTTCTTTTACAAAATAAACTCCGCCAAAACCGGTGGCTTCGGGACGAATAAGTGAGCCGCCCCAATTAATTCCTTTTCCGGTTAGTACACCGGTAAATTCATTTTTCAATCTTTTATATTGACCGAAAAGAAATCCTATTTCTCTTCCGCCAACACCAATGTCTCCTGCAGGAACATCTGTATCTGCACCAATATGCCGGAATAATTCCGACATAAAACTCTGGCAGAAACGCATAACTTCGTTATCACTTTTTCCTTTAGGATCAAAATCGGAGCCGCCCTTACCGCCGCCCATTGGTAAAGTAGTTAAACTATTTTTGAATGTCTGTTCGAATCCTAAAAATTTTAAAATGCCCATCGTTACCGAAGGGTGAAAACGTAATCCGCCTTTGTACGGACCAATGGCGCTGTTAAACTCGATACGGTAACCGCGGTTAACGTGGATTTCTCCCTGGTCATCCATCCACGGAACGCGGAAAGTAATTGAACGTTCCGGCTCAACCATTCGCTCTAAAATTTTTGCGTGTTTGTATTCGGGATGTTTTTCTAAAACTATTTCAAGTGATTCGGTAATTTCTTGAACCGCTTGATGAAATTCAGGTTCAGCGGGATTTTTTGCTTTTACATCCGCTAATAACCTTTGAAGATACTCTGACATAATAACCTCAATTAAAAAGATTCTGGTGATAAAAATTAATTTTATTAGTTACGACAGATTTTATGGCTGGTATGAATAAAGAATTGAATAAAGTTTTTCGCTTTACGAAGAGAGTGCAGACCGGATTCATCATTTCTTCAATTTTCTCCTGCCTGGCGGCAGGTAAAATTGATGAAAAGCCGGCTGTTTTGAGAATTTGTTTCCATAAAATCTAAAATGTTAATGAGTAAACTTAAGGGTTATGGAAACAACTAAAAAATTTTTCTTGTTAGAGGAAATTAAAACCACCGACATTTTGAAAATGCCGGTGGTTTCTATCAATTAAATCTGATAATAGTTGACTGAAAACTGATCCGCCGCGGCGAACTTCCAACTTATTTCTTCTTCAATTCTTCAATCTGATCAAGTGCAGAATGTACCATCATGGTCACTCTTGCCATTGGTCCGCCGATTAAAAATAATGCGCCTGCAAATGCAAATGAGAGCCAATTAGCGTTGTTGAAGCTAATTACCATTCCCACTAATCCGACAACAGCGGCAATTATTCCGCCGGGAACTCCCATCGGGCAGCGAAGTTTTTTGTTCATGTTCTGATCCTTTCATTTAGTTTAATGATAAGTTCTTCTTTTGTAGGTAAACTTCTAAATATTATTTCATTGTTTAGTAAAAGTACCGGCACTGCGTGAATACCGAGTTTAAAACTTTTCACCCAGCCGATAGGTGAACTCACCAACGTTTCTTTTAATTCAAATTTATTGCCGTATTGTGGAAGTACTTCTTTCAAAAGCCTTTTAAAAACTCTGCAATGCGGACAAGTGATCCCATAAAATAATTCTAATTTCATATTCTCTTTTTTTGTTTACTATAAGATAAAGAGTTTCAAAATCATTTCAGTTCATTTTTTAGAAATGTTCTTTGTTCAATAAAAGAATATTTTTCTTAAATTTACTCCTAAACGTTGAGAATAAACTTCATATTCAGATTTTTCAATCTTAAACTTGGTAATGAAGAAAAAAATAATTTACTCCCTCATTCTGATCCTTAATCTAACTTGCCTGCTAACCGGACAATTTAGATTTGATTTTTCCGTTAAAGATATTCGCTCAGAATATTCTCTTCAAGTATGGACGAAGTACGATGGATTACCCTCCAACACGCTTTACGGCTTGGTAAAAGGCGATGACGGTTTCTTTTGGATCGGAACAAGCAACGGTTTGGGAAGATTTGACGGTTCTGAGTTCAAAGTTTTTAATGCCGCAAACGTTCCCCAAATAAAAGCGAACATCGCTACTGATTTATTTAAAGATCGAAGCGGAAGAATCTGGTTTACCAACGGTGGCGCCGGTCTGTTGGTAATGAATAATGAAAAATTTTCGAGAATATCGGAAGACGAAGGACTTTCTTTGAATCATCCGAGTTCGTTTGCGGAAGATGAGAAAGGAAGAATTTATATCGGGACTTTCGGTGGAGGTTTAAATATTTTTCAAAATGAAAGATTCAAAGTAATCAACAAAGAAAGCGGGTTAAGCAGTAATGATATTCATTCCCTTCTAATTGATAAACAAGAAAGAATTTGGATCGGCACTTACGATGAAGGAATAAACCTCATCGATGGAAACGGAATTAAAAAATTTAATCGTTCGAATGGGCTACTCAATTCCGCCGTAGAACAAATTTTTCAAGATTCAAAAGGAAAAATCCTGGCGGCAACACATCAAGGCGTTTTTACTTTTAAAGGCAAATCATTTGAAATCGATCGTGAAATGCTTCCTTTGAAAGGGAAAGCAATTAACCATATCGCCGAAGATGGTGAAGGGAATTTATGGTTTTCAACTTCTACCTTCGGAATTTACATTTACAACGGTAAAACTTTCGTTCACCTTGGCACAGACAACCTTTTAAACTCCAATGATATTTCTCAGGTGCTTCCGACTAAGTTTGGCGTGTGGATTTGCAGCTTAACCAGCGGTCTTTCACTTCTAAAACAAAACAGAATAAAAGTTCTTTCCGAAAAACAAGGATTACCTTATAAAAAAGCCCGAACTGTTTTTCAGGCACCGGATGATATTTTGTGGATCGGGACAAGCAATGGAGTTGCAAAGTATGATGAACAAAAGAACAATCTTACACCAATCAAATCAAACTTCTCCGACTTATCCGTTCATGCCTGGGCAGCAAATGCAAATGGAGAAATATTTTTTGGAACACAGTTGCATGGTTTATTAAAAATTGTTGATGATAAAATAGTTGGTTCTGCCGACCGTAAATTGTTGAAAGTAAATTTTATCCGCTCTTTAAAATTTGACGATGACGGAACACTTTGGATAGGAACAAACGGCGCAGGGGTTGTTTTATTGAAGAACGGGAAAACAAAATTTATTGATAAATCTTCCGGGCTTGCAAGTGATTTTATTGCTTGCATCTGTAAAGACCATCAAAATAATTTTTGGATCGGAACATCCGGCGGAGGCATTTCTGTTCTAAACAGAGGCGGGTCAATCATAAAAACAATTTCCGATAAAGACGGACTTGCGAATAATATAATTAATTCAATTATCGAAGATGAAAAAGGTGTTATCTGGGTAGGAACGAGCGTTTCGGGAATAAGCAGAATAAAAGATAATATCATTTATAATTTTAATGAACGAAACGGACTTTATTCCAACACTATTAAAAAACTTTTGTACGATGGGAAAGGACGCTTTTGGGCTACTTCGGATCGAGGTGTTTTTTCACTTGAAAGAAAAACTTTAAATAATGTCGCCGACAAAAAACTCGAAAAACTTATTTTTAGTTTGTTCGGGAAAAATGAGGGAATGCTCAGCGATGAGTTTAATGCAGTTGCCGATAATGCCGGCTGCATTTCACGCTCCGGGAAAATTTACGCTCCTTCAAATGATGGTGTTGTTATTATCGATCCGAAACTTTTTTCAACCACTGCGGAAATACCAAGCGTTTATATTGACGATGTTTTCATCAATTATAAGGAAAGTTCGAAAAAAGTATTGGGAAATCTTCCGCCCAATACGGAATCCGTTCAAATCAATTACGGAGGAATTTCTTTTCTCAATGGAAAAAATCTTAAGTATAAATTTATGCTCGAAGGAATTGACAAAAACTGGGCTTTTGTCGGAACGCGGCGTCAAGCTTTTTTCACTCACCTTCCTCATGGTAGTTATACATTTAAAGTAGTTGCCATTACTCCGGATGGAACAGAAAGCGATAAAGCGGCGGTAATTGGTTTTACTATTTACCCTTATTTTTGGCAGACGTTATGGTTTAAAATTCTTGCCGCCATTGCTATTGTTGGATTCATAACAATTTATCTCCGCTTTTATTTCAAAAGAAAATATAAACTGAAAGTGAAAAAGATTGAAGCCGAAGCTGCATTAGAAAGAGAACGGATGAGAATTTCCAAAGATATGCATGATGAACTTGGTGCGAGTTTAACTAAAATTTCACTCATGAGTGAGCTGGCAAAAAGAAATGTAACTGATCCCGGTCAATTGAAAAAAGAATTGGAGACGATTTCCGAAGCAAGTAGAAATGTAGCTTCAAGTATGGATGAAATTGTTTGGGCGGTAAATCCTAAAAACGATACGCTTGAGAAAACAATTTTTTATATCGTCCAATATATTGAAGAATATTTGTCATCAACTGAAATTGAATTTATCGTTGATATTCCGGACCCGGTTCCCGTACATTTTATTCATGCCGAATTGAGGCACAATTTATTCCTCGTGATAAAAGAAGCCGTTAACAATATTGTAAAACATTCCTGCGCCGGTACTGTGCAGCTAAAAATCGTCATCAGCAATTCCGTTTTTAATCTTCAGCTTGAAGATAACGGGAAGGGGATTGACCTTACATCCGTTAATCAATTTAGTAACGGATTGAAGAACATGAAAAAAAGAATTGAGGATTTTGATGGAAGTTTTGATATTTCCAACAATGCACAAAATGGAACAAAAATAAGCATTAAACTTCCGCTGCAATAAATTAACACGTTTGTGTTAGAGAAATTTATTTCGATAAGATTAAGTTTGATCTAACATTTTTAGATTTGAAGATATGAGCAAAATAACAGTAGCAATAGTTGAAGATAATCTTGAGGTTTCCCAGAGTTTGGAGTTGTTGCTTAATTCAACCGAAGAATATGTGTGTGTTGGAACTTGCCCAGATACTGCTACCGCCCTTAAAACTTTACCGGATTTATCCCCGGATGTAATTTTGATGGATATTAATTTACCCGATGAATCGGGAATAGAATGCATTAAAAAATTGAAACCCCAGCTCAAGCATTCCCAAATTATTATGCTTACGATGTACGAGGATAGTGAAAAAGTTTTTGAAGCCTTAGCAAGCGGAGCCATTGGTTACTTACTAAAACGGACGACAAAAGAAAAACTCCTTGCCGCAATTAAAGAAGCGTTTGAAGGAGGCTCACCAATGTCAATGGAAATTGCAAGAATGATTGTAAAATCATTTGTAAACGTTCCTAAAAAAAATGAACTGAAAGAAGTTCTTACGGAAAGAGAATGGGAAATATTGGAACATCTTGCAAAAGGAAAGCGGTATAAAGAAATTGGCGCTTCACTATTCATAGGAACTGAAACCGTACGAAGCCATTTACGAAACATTTATGAAAAACTGCAAGTCCGTTCTTCTACCGAAGCGGTGCTTAAATACCTGGACAACAAATAAACAAGTTTTTATTTTTTCTGATACTACATTTTCCCCTTGAAAAAAACTTAAGAAAAAAAATGAATAATGAATCACCGATTAATCGGTGATTCATTATTCGATATTCATTTATCGCTAACATGTTGTTTCTAACTACTTTCTACGAGCCTACTCATCTCTTGTGACTTATCTCAATCTCGTAAAAAATTCACACTTTCGTGTGAGAGAAAACCTCTTTGTTCATTGTAGCTTTCGTACGCAAAAACAAAAGAGGAAAGAAAATGAAAAAGGTATTTACTTATTTGCAGGTCATTCTGACAATCAAGGTTATTATTCTTTTGAATGTAAACCTCTTTGGTCAGTTATCAGCTCCTTCAGCAAACGCAATTTATGGCGGTAGAATAAATGCTATTACCGGCTATGGTACATCAGGTACAAGTTCGAGAATTTTTATTGCAACGGAAAGCGCTAACTCTCTCTTTTATGCCGATGTTACCAGCACCCTCACTACTCCCGCATTTGGGAATTTCACTTCGGTTCCAGATGTAAATAGTAATGATAATTTCGGAAGCGCCATTTCGCAAATATCGGCTCATTCTTCTTCCGGTTATCTTTTCTTTATCGCAAGCGGAAATCTTTACAAAGTGAATACAACTGCGAGTTCAATTTCTACAATAAGCAGTTCAGGGCAAGTGAGTTCTTTATTAGTCTATGAGAATTATCTTTTTTACATAGATGGTTCAAACTTTGTTTCCGAAACACTTGATGTAACAGGTGCCGTTACAGCTACGGTTTCTTTTGCTCACGGAATAACTGGAACAACAAGCATTAAAGTCAGTCCTTCAAATAGTAAGGTTTATATCGGAGTTATTTCAACGACTTCACCTAAACTTTATAAGTCAAATGATAATTATACAAGTTTGACAAGCGGCAGTTCATTCTCTTCTATTTCTTTAGTAAGCGTAGGCATGACGGCGAGCGTTACGTGGAATGGTTTTGGAATAGGACCTGACGGCGCTTTGTTTTTTGGAGGAGATTTATCTTCAACTAAATACGTAAATTATTCAACCAGCGCCAGTGATGGTGCCGCCTGGAGCGGGGGAACAACAGCATTAAGTGGTGTAAGCAATTCTGTATTTTCTTTTGGCGGAGGCGCTTCACCCTACAATGTAAATTATTCTAAAGGTCATGCTATGTACACATCGGGTTCCGGATTTACTACACCATGGACAGAATTTGGAAATATGGGGTTTGCAACTCACCCGAATGATGGGCCTGTTTTTGTAGATCCAACTAATTCTGGAATAATTTATTTAACTACAGATCAAGGGCTTGGAAAATCTACAGATTACGGTAGTGTTATTTCTGAATTTGATGATGGCATTGAAGCCGTTCAAGTAAATGATTTTAGTATGAACTCCGGGAAAACAATGGCGTGGCTTGCATCTAAAGCAGGAGTGAGAAAAGTTACTGATTATAGCACAACTCCGGTTTGGACAAATGCAATATTTCCTAATTCTGACGGCTCGCCTTATTATTCAGCAGAGATGGAAAACAATAACGACGCAACTGCATATGTTGGAAACTTACGGATTTATAAAACAACTGATAGCGGTCTAAATTGGACTCAAGTGCTTTCTGAAGGTAGTTATCCTTCCTTCGGGACTCGCGTCGAAGCTATTGAGGTTTGTCCAACAAATAGCAGTTTAGTTCTTGCCGGATTCTATGTTGATGGAGCAACACAAGGTGGTTTGTGGTATTCCACTAATGCCGGAACTAATTGGACACAACTACAATTGAGAAGCGGTTCAACAATACCAAATGATGTTGATGTTTATGATATAGATTTTACTTCTGAGGGAGGAATTCCTGTTGCGTATATAGGAGTTGAATACGATTCTACGACATCAACAAGAAGCGTTTACCGGGCAGAATATAGCTCAGGAGTTTGGACTGCCCGACAAGATTTTGATGGTTCATATACAGCAGTAAGTTATGCGATTACCGCAACAATAATGGATGTAAATGTTGTCGGAAATTACATTTATGTTTGCGGTACAGATGCGGGATCAAATCATCCAATTGTTTACTCAAGAGACTATACAGCTGCATATACAACTGCTGCGGGCAAATGGACAACTTTAACAACAACAGGATTTCCTACATCTCAAGTAGGGAGCGCAGTTGCAGTCGGGGGTGGAGTAGTTAACTGTGCCGTTAGTAATATTATCTATTCAATTCCTGAAACAAGTGGTACAACTTGGACAGTAGGTTATACTTATCCAACGGGTACTCAAATAAATGTATTATTCTATGACGCACTGCTTGCCGGAACAGGAACAGGTCTGTATGGTCACGGATATTATGGCAATTTACCGGTTGAATTAACTTCGTTTACAGCTAATGTTAATGGACAAGGGGTGGTATTGAATTGGAACACAGCAACTGAAGTTAATAATTACGGATTTGAAATAGAAAGAACAGTTGGCAGCGGGCAGTCAGCAGTCGTTTATTGGGAGAAGATGGGATTTGTTAATGGCAGCGGCAATAGTAACTCATCTAAAGATTATAACTTTAGTGATGACAATATCGCAGCAGGCAAATATCTTTATCGCTTAAAACAAATTGATAATGATGGTGGTTTCAAATATTCAAATGAAATTGAAGTTGAAATTGGAATTCCAACAAAATTTAGTTTATCACAAAATTATCCTAATCCGTTTAACCCGGAAACAGTTATCAGTTGGCACTTGGCAGCCGGAAGTTACGTGACATTAAAAGTTTATGATATACTCGGAAATGAAGTTGCCACTTTGGTAAACAAAGAACAGTCGGCAGGAACTTATCAAATTTCTTTTAACTCACAACTAACAACCGACAACAAACAACCATCAAGCGGAGTATATTTCTATCAACTTCGCGCGGGCAATTTTATCGGAACTAAAAAAATGATTTTGCTGAAATAACGACAAATGTCGCCTCGTAAGCAGTTAAATTTGCAAAAACAAACGAGGTGACAGATGAGATTACGAAGAAGATTCTTAGCTAGAAGACAGATAAAAAGT
>Ga0172379_10001488_pt1 | contig 46220 bp, 41 predicted proteins | sample GrowelOW334metaG_FD_119756 | JGI IMG/M metagenome (GOLD analysis project Ga0172379, IMG submission 119756) | Groundwater microbial communities from an aquifer near a municipal landfill in Southern Ontario, Canada - Groundwater well OW334 metaG | ecosystem: Environmental > Aquatic > Deep...
ATTGACAAATTGGCTTAAACGCGCTATGATAATATGTTATTTCCGTATCTGAAACGCACTTTAACAAAAGGAAAAAGTTGTCCTCACCCACCTGGGGAGGGAATTAACGTTTGAGTAGGTTTATAACTTGCTCAGGCGTAAAGAATATTAAGATATGATAGTTACGGGTGCAAACTCGTTCTAATCATTATCTAATATTCGGGGTTAGTAGACTTTTGGTCAAAACTAATCCATATTCTCTACAGGTTGGTGGGGATAAACAAATACTACCCACCTACTCCCGCATAAGCTGGCGGGCTAGAGGGAATCTAGAAACCAGCCTCACAAAAATAAAATAAACTATTTCTCTGGGAAGGAGAAAAAAATGAAAAGTTACGAACGTACACTTAAGGCGAAGGAATTTCCTTTCATTACCACTATCCAGGATTATAATTATAAATTCGCCCAAACAATCGGAATAGAAAAAGGAGACCCTATACTCCTAGAACGAAAGGGATTGGCAAGGTGCATAAACAATAGTGGGAGAAACTACTGCGACAACTGTGTATACTACGCAGTAGTGGGAGACAAAGTCTTACCCTTAGACTACCACACCTCAGCCAACGATGATTGTGGTACAGTCGGCGAACAACTGTTCGATCTCCAATTAAGTCCAGACTTCATCATCGAGATCAAATACAAAGAGTACGAAGATTTTGAAAGGATGGATTGGGTAATCTACAAAATGAAAAACTTCAATCTTGTGGAATACCACAAAAATCAAATAGATGAAGCGGCACGGCAGTTAAAAGCTGAAATCGAAGCTGCTTGCGCAACAAACCCGGCCTAATAATACGGCCAACATAAAGAGTCCACAAAACACCGTGGACTCTTTTCTATTTCAAAAAATTTAGCAAATAAACACCCTGATTAAAAACCAGGGCATTTTATATATTTTATAATTTTTCTGCTTTCTGCACCCGCACTACCCCGCCCGGCTCCAGCACTACTATATCCCGCCGCGTTAATTTACCTTGTAATAAATAATTAGCCAAAGCCCCATCTACATTTTCCTGTATCACCCGGCGCAATGGTCTAGCTCCAAACAAAGGATCAAAACCTTTACTCGCTAACTCTTTGATAGCTGCCGGACTGGCTTGCAAATGTATACCCTTACTCTCTAACCCTTTAGCTAATTTGCCCAGCAACAATTCGGTTACTTTTTCTACATCATTTTTATTTAGTGGTTTAAATACTACTATACCATCAAAACGGTTTAAAAATTCTGGACGGAAATATTCTTGTAATTTAGATTCTAATAAAGCTTTCTTTATAGCCTCCTTAGTATCTCCAGCTGTCAAACGCTGTTGAATATATTGGGTACCAGCATTAGAAGTAGCAATGATGATGCAATTGGTAAAATCAACTGTTCGCCCAGTTGCATCAGTTAGCCGACCATCATCTAGCAACTGCAAAAATATATTTAAAATATCGGGATGGGCTTTTTCTATTTCATCAAGTAATAATAAATTATAAGGATTTTGTCTCACAGCCTCGGTGAGCAAACCCATTTTATCACTACCAGCTGGGTTGCCAACTAAACGATAGGCACTTTCCGCAGTTTGATATTCAGACATATCAAGCCGGACCATTTTATCTTCACCGCCAAAATATTCGCTAGTTACCACTTTAGCTAATTCAGTTTTACCCACACCAGTCGGCCCCAAAAATAAGAAGGAAGCTACTGGTCTTTTTTGATCTCGCAAATTCACTCTAGCTCGACGCAAAGCTTGAGCCACTAAAGTCACAGCCTCATCTTGCCCGACAATCCTCTGATGCAAAATAGTTTCTAAATTAAGCAACTTTTTCTTTTCTTCTTGAGATACTTGGGTGAGTGGTATATGCACTTTACCCGCTACTACTTGGGCTACGGCTTCGGCTGTTACTGTGGCGCCCTTGCCTTGATGTTCCTTAACATAAACTGCTACCTCGTCAGCTAGCTTAATAGCTTTTTCTGGCAAATGACGCTCCAGAAAATAACGACGCGACAACTCTACCACTGTTTCTATGGCCGGATAAGCGAAAAATACATGATGGTCAAATTCTAATTGTGGTACATAAGCCTCCACGGCTTGAATAGAACGATTGCTATCCAATTCTAACACTTCTACTTTTTGCAAAGATTGCCCTAAGAAACTACCTTCTACTTTGGCTCGCCAATCTGCTGTATTGCAAGTGGCTATAACCTGTAAATGATATTTAAGTATGGCATTGGCTAAAGTATCACCTAAAGTTAATGGACCACTGCCACTAGAAGCACCCATCAATTCTTGAATATTTTCTATACCCAGTACTATATTACCAGCTCTCACTGCTTCTTTTATAACTCTAAACAAACGCTCGCCAGCTTCTTCGGCTGTGGCTCCGCTCAAAAGATGCGATAAGGATAAAATGCGTAAATGTTTATCTTGCAAAGCCTTGGGCACTTCTTCGGTTACCATAGCTTGAGCAAAACCTTCTATAATAGAAGTCTTGCCTACGCCTGATTCACCTATCAGCACTACTCCACTGCCAGACCCTTCAAACAAACGAAATATTTCCTTCATTTCTGAGTTGCGAGCAATGCAAGGTGCCAAATGCCCGCGCGCTGCCGACATTGTTAAATCACGCGACACAGTACCTAGGTAAGGCGTAGCTACTGCCAAATAAGCCCTATCTAAAGAACGTTTGGGGCGCCACTGGGCACGCTGACGTACTCTATTTAAATCAGAAATTAATTTTCGACGCAGACTAAACCAAATAGTTATATTTTCTATAGCCTGTGGTGTAACAACCAATTCTTCTAATACTTCTGGCACGCGTGATTCACTCTTGGCCAGGATCTGTAAAAGCTCAGTTACTTCTATTTGATTAAATTTTCTTTCTGTAGCTAGCCGAGCCGCATTTAAAATAACTGACTGTGAAGCAGAAGCCATCTTGGGCTGGCCACTTTTCCTTCTAGCCAAACTGGCCAAAGCGGTATTTAAAGTGCCAATTAATTTTTTAAAATCTATACCTAAACGGATAAATAATCTTCGACCAGTACTAGTAGTCAAACAACCTGCCAACAAATGTAAAGGATCAACCTCGGCAGCGCCCAAACGAGTAGCATACTTAAAGGCTTGCTTTAGTGCTAGCCACATTTCTTCTGTAAAATAAATATCAACCGAAACTTTATCTGCTAATTCATTAGTATAAGAAATTTTCTTATAAATATTCCTTTCCCGCGCTATGCGATACCAACCATAGCCAGCTAATAAAATTCCCCACCAAAAAAATACAGCAAATTCTGCCGGTGGAAAAAATATCTCCCAACTTTTACCATCAATCAACAGTAAATTATTCCAACTAAACCAAGCTATACTCGCCACCGCACCCAAAAAAGCGAGCAGGGCCAACAAACGATAAAACAATAATTTATAACTACGCGCCCGCAGGGTAGCCAAGCTGATATTTGAATTTAAAATAAATTCTGACACAAAATTAAAACCCTAGGATGAAAAATAATGACATGGGCAATAAAACAATCCAACCTACTAAAATAGTTAAATAAACTAACCCCACCACTACTAAACGTATTATTTTAGCTACTACCATTACTACGCGCATAACTAAACTAATAAATCTGCCAGCTAAAGAATAATCCCCATACATGGGGGTAAAAAAATATTTAAACCATAAGCCTAAGGATACCCTAGCCCTGGTAGAGCTGTACTGTCGCCAGCACCATTTGGCCGCTGCCACCAAACCATTGCTATACCACCAATAAGGAAAGCGAACCACGTCAAATAAAACCTCTCCCACCACTAGGCCTGTTTGTTGTAAGATTGGTACTAAAATCATACAATTTTATTATAAGCGTTTTTACTAAGCTTGACTACCACCTAAATAAACTGGTAAGGTATGACAAATACAAAAACCCTAAACTTAAGGAGAATCTTTAACAATGTCAGAAAACAAAAAAAATAATTTCATCTATAATAAAGATGAATATTTTCGAGAAATATTGAACAGATGGCGTAATGAATTAGAAAAGATAATATTAAAGAGAAAGAATAGTGGTAAGTCATTAAACCTGTGGCTGTACATGGTACAAAAAATCGTCATAGAGCGTGGCTCATATTTTAACGCAGCTAACATATTATCTTTTGCCAGGGGCTTTCTCGGTTATCCTATATATGTGCTACTGGATGAACAATCCTATTTTACTGCTTTAGTTCTACTTATTATAGGAATTGTAACCGATTTTATAGATGGTCATATTGCCCGCGGGTTTCAGCAGGTCACGAACATTGGAAAAATCGCTGATCCACTTGGGGATAAGGTAATGTTTTTGGGAGTATGGCTATATTTGATAAAAATTATTCCTAATTGGTTATGGTGGGGAATAACTGTAATAGAAATTATATTACTATCTTTGTTAGCCATAAAACCAATCATAAAACTCTTGGGAATAATTCGACCCTTGGGAGCAAATAATTGGGGCAAACTTAAATTTGCTTATGAGTGTGCTGGATCTGTCTTAGTATTTTTGGCTCTTATGTGCCAAGAAAAAAATCTAATACAACTTTCTAGTGGTTCGATTCTTTATTATATCGGACTAACTTCACTCACTTTGGTATTACCTTTTGGCCTAGCCAGCATCACTGAACATGCTTTTCCTGGACTTATTAACAAAATATTTGGTCATAAAAACCAATAAGCCTTAATTTAAAAAAAATTTTGGCTTATTTTTTATTTAAAAAATATTTAATATTACCTCACCACTATCCCCTTACCCTGGGCAGCTAAATCTTCATCTAGCTCAGTAGTAAGAATTTTAGCAGTGGTTACTAAATCAGCTTCCGAGAAAATATCATGCCCAGTAACTGTAACTACTTTTGTTAACACTAAAATTTTATCAGCATCATTGGCTTCTGGTGTAACAGCTACCTCAAAAGAAGCTTCGGGTTTTATAGTAGCAATACCAGCATTAGATGACAAACGATTCAATTGCCAGCTCACTTCACGTGTATTGGGATTATAAGTCACCCTTTGCCCAGCAGTTACCGTGCTTTGCCCTGTCCAATTTACCCCCTCTGGCAATACAGTGGTTACTTCAATATTATCAACTTCATTCAAAGTGTTGCTCAATCGCCAAAAAATAACATAAGTGGTAGTTTGCCCCACTTTGGGTGGTAATGGGCCTGAGCCCAATTTTACTAATTCGTCTGTAAAATATCTCGCCTCAGCTGATAAAGACAGGGTGGTATTTATCTTAGTTACTACTTCATTGGATTGCGCGACAGTGTGACGTGGCCCACTAGCTACCCCTTCTTCAAAATTCGCTTCCACTTGGGCCGATAATTGGGGTCTATTTTTTAAATCTACTGGCACACTGGAAGCTAAACGCATTTTCCAACGAATAGTGCCTCTATTGCCAGGCCCTAATTTTTCTAACAAGGGCACGCTAGACTTTGACCAAGTTATAGTGCCATTACCCGCATCCACTGAACCCAAACTATCATCCTTAAAAGTTGACCAGTCAAAAATCGACTTAGTTAAACTGGCTTTTAACACTATATTAGAAAAATTAGTCTCACCTTCATTAACAAATGATATATCATAAGCTATCTCTTGTCCTAAATCAGCCGAACTTTTTAAACTCACTTCATTGGCTGTAAGCTGCAATGTAAGATGCGACCGCACCAGAGAAACATTTATAGATTTTTCTTCCTGAACTACAAAATCACTGCTTCCCGGAGCTACTAAACCAACGGCTATTTTAAATTCCTGTGGAATAATTTCTACAGTCTCACTAAAATTACCCACTAATTCCAGCTTCCCTTCGCTTTTAGGATTTAAATCTGCCAAACGCCATATATTGTTACTGCCCGCCACTACTTCTAATTTAGGTAATTGTAAAGTAAATCCAGCTGGTGCAGTAAAACGCAAAGCTAAATTACTCACCTTAACAATAGAACTATTTTTATAATTAACTTTAAGTGTCAGAGACTGGTCTATAGGCTGTTGAGCCGGGCCTGAGATATCAAGATTTACTACTGAAGCTATAATTTCCGTACTAGCTGTAGCTGTACGAGAGAACCTAGCACTTAGATTCTCTGGCTGAAAAGTAATGTAAGCACTTAAATCTTTTTTCTCGCCTACCTCACCCATAACTTGACCTTGAATTACAATAGAGCCTGAACCGTGCTTATCTATACCAGATAAAGCAAACCTAGTTCCTTGCTCATTGGCTGATTTAGGTTCAGAACCATGAAACACAAAACCGCTAGGATAGCGCAACGTAATATCCACATCTTTAAGCGCTATAGCCTGATCATTTTTATAATTCAATTGATACTCAACTAGTTGTCCCGAGGGCGCTTGAGTTGGTACCACTAAATCAACCTTTACAGACTCTTCACCAAATTTACTAACACCCCGCCCGTTAAAGATGTATGATCCCACTAAAGTTAACCCTAATAAAAATACTAAAATAGAGGTTACATAAAGCCACACCCGACGCCTGTGAGCCTGTTTTAACAACAAATTCAAATCCTCTCCCCCGGGGGCACGATAAAATTGAGCAAAATCTTTATTTGCCTTGTCTTTATTATCTTGATGTTCATTAGGATGAATAATGATATCAGACACCCGAGAGTTGTTTGGCATAGTTACTTATAGAATACTACGAAGCACTCTTAAAGTGTAGAGGCTCCTGCCAACATGGCCCGAAAAATAATCTGTTAAAAAGGTTAATGTAGTGGGTAAAAATTTTTTGTCTAACAAATTAATATTGCCAAACATAGCTTGCTGCAACCAAACAAGTGTTCCAGTAACCAATGGCACCGACTCCTCTTTGCTAGACAAACAAGCTTGATGCAAAAAATCATGACGCCGCCAGCTGTAAATGGCCGGCTCTGCCAACTCTTTTTTACAAACCTCACAATTCACTAAAGAAATAGCCAAACCAGCTTCTTTTAATGATTCTACTAGATAACAAGCCAACAAAACTCTAGCTTGGTCGCGCCATAGTACTGGGCTAATTGGCAACTCGGAAATGGCTGATAAATATTTTTTTACTAATTTATAGAGCTTTGGCTCTGGTTGTTCGGCCTCAGTTAAAATGCGAGCAATTTCTAAAAAACAACTAGCCAGGACTGAATTGGGTAGTTCATAAGGTGGCTTTAAATATATATGCCCTACCTTAGCCGAAGCCAGCCTGTCCAACTGTTTGCCGTGGGCTATCATTAAATCAATTTCCGCAAACGGCAAAAGATGGGGAGATAACTTAGATACTAACTTGCGCGCTCCAGCCGCTATTACCTCTACCCTACCTCTATTACTTGTTAATAAAGAATACAATCTATCTGTTTCACGCCAGGGGGAAACCTTTAATACTAAACCACTAGTAACATAAGTGGACATAATTAAATAAAGGTGCTCTTAATAATATACTTACCTAAAACTAAAGCTAATTTGGGTGATTTCAATACTTTTTCGTAACGATAATTAAAAAATATTTCATAAGCATCTTCAGGAGAGAGATCGTTGTAAGCAGTTACTACTTTATCCCAATCTTTATCTGTAAAACTATGATAAATTGTTTCCGATATCTTATAAGAAGCGGCCCACTTTTTGCCAAAAATTTTTCGCCAACTAGACTCATAAAGTTCCTTAAGTTTAGATAAATCTAATTTATTATTAAAAGTTTCGTTAATAGCTGCGGTGGCTAAACTACCAGAACGTAAAGCGTGCCTAATACCTTCAAAGGCTAAAGCATTTGCCTGATAAGCCGAGTCACCAATCATAATAATATTTTTAATAACATGATCTCTGATGCCTGGAGAAATATAACCGCCTCCGCCGTGAATTTCAATAGGCTCCAAATGTTCAGTGTTTTTAAATTTTTTTATAAAATCTTTTAATAATGACTTCATTTCTAAGCCAGCCGGTAACGGACCCAATATACCTATACCAACCTTAGATGCTCTATCCTGTTCCATGGGAAACACCCAAGCATAACCTTGGGGAGCAACCTTACCGAAATAAAAAGCGATAGTTTTTTCTAAACCTTGTGGTATGCCAGACATTTGTAATTCCATAGCACTAGCCAAATCTTGTGATGGTAAAGTATTTAAATGCAATTGCGAATTTACAAATCCCCAATGCCCAGTAGCATCAACTATTATAGGGGCTCTTAGTTCGCCATCACCTAAAATTCCTTTATACTTAACACCAACATACTTTCCACCCTCTTCTAATAATGCTGTAGCGGCAGCGCCAACCATAATATCTGCACCATGCTGTGCCGCATCTTCAGCTAAAAACTTTCGCAAAGCGGCAAAATCAAACACATAACCCCGTGTTTGTGGAAATTTCCACTCTACTTTAGCGTTAGTTGATTCAAGATAAATCCTATCCCAACTAGCCGATAAAATAGAATCGGGCAAATCGAATTCTTCTATAGTCTCTTTGGGCGTACCAGCTGTAGAATAATTTGGCTGTCCTATTTCTTGCGAATGTTCCAACAATACGACTCGTCGTCCCATTTTAGCTAACTCTCTAGCACATTGTCCGCCAGCGGGTCCGGCACCAATGACAATAACGTCTAACTCCTTTGCGTCAATTTGTTCTGACATAAGCTAATTAGATCAATTTTTATATAAAATTACTTCACTAACCCCACACTTAATTTTATACCATCAACTTCAAATTCATGCGGCTGGGCTGTGTTTACAAACACTACATTATGAGTCAGAGTGGCTTTCAAAATCTCGTCTGGATATTTTTCTAAAATCTTTTGCAAATCTTCTGGTGCGGCTATTACTAATTCTGCTGTATCCTTTACTGTAAACCCTAATTTCTTGCGCAAAGCATTAATCTGCCGAGAAAATTCCCGCAAAGTACCAAGTGATTTAAGCTCATCATCTAGTTTAGTATCCAGCTCCACACTTACTGTCAAACCATCTTCCTGAATAATTTCTAAAACATTTATTTCATCCGCCAATATGCTTTGCAATTCTTCGCTAAAATTCACCCCTTTTACAAGCAAACGCCGCAGTGGCTGACGAACTTTAATTTTAGCCTCAGCTCTTTTAGCTAAAGCTTGCTCTACTATATTTCTCAATTTATCCATATTAGTTAACAACTCTTCATCTACCTTTTCCAACTCACGCACTTCTGGCCAATCTTCTAAATGAACCGATTCCTGCCCACCTTTTATCCTCTGATACAACTCTTCAGCCACAAAGGGCATAAAAGGCGCTATGGTAATCGTAAATTGACGCAAGACAAATCCTAAAGTTTGCAAAGCGGCTTGCTTATCATCGCCTTCTTGTTTAAACCTGTCCCGACTGCGACGCACATACCAAGTAGAAAACTCCGTAACAAAGTTGGCTAAATCTCGCCCAGCTTCAGTAATAGTATAATTATCCAAATTTTTAGTTACATTAGCTAAAGTTTTATACCACAAGGCCAATACCCATTTATCAAGTATATTTTTAGTTTGAGGTATGTTGGCTAAAATTTGTTTACCATTTTGATACAACTCATAAAAAGACAAACAATTCATTAAAATAAGCAAAGTTTTTTTAACTACATCATCCACGGCTTGCGGATCAAAATTCTTCGGCTCGCCTGGTTGATTACCAGTGTACAGATGAAAGCGCAGAGCGTCGGCGCCATATTTATTTATCACCTCCCATGGATCTATTATATTACCTTTGGATTTAGACATCTTTTGTCCAGTCTTATCATTTATATGACCCAAACAAATAACATGTTTGTAAGGCGGAATTACATCTTCTGTTTTTATTTCTTTAAGCGCTCCTGATTTTTTGAGCAAGGTAGCAATAGCCAGTAAGGTATAGAACCAACCGCGTGTCTGGTCAATTGCTTCCGCTATATAATCTGCTGGATAGCTATTTGCTATTTGCTCTTGGCTATTTGCTAAATTTGGATATCCCCATTGAGCAAAGGGCATACTGCCAGAATCAAACCAACAATCAGCTACTTCGGGCACTCTTTTCATAATGCCACCACATTTGCACTGGATAGTTATTTCATCAATAAATGGACGATGTAAATCAAAATCGTTCTTCGCCACTCTTTTCTCTCCACTTAATTTAGCCAGCTCTTTCAAGCTTTCTACTACAATAATTTCTTTACATTTCTCACACTTCCAAATCGGCAACGGTGTTCCCCAATATCTCTCGCGCGAAATAGCCCAATCCTTCACACCTTCCAACCATTCACCAAAACGACCGTGCTGAATGTGTTCCGGGTGCCAATTTATTTTTTCATTGGCCGACTTTAAGTCATCACGCAAGGCCGACATTTTAATAAACCAAGATGGCTTAGCATAATACAAAAGTGGCGTAGAGCAGCGCCAACAAAACGGATAGTCGTGTGTGTACATTTCTTGTTTAAATAGTAGACCCCTTTCTTGTAAATCGGCTACTATACCCTGCTCTACTGCATTATCTTTAACAAACTTCCCAGCCCACTTAGCAACTTCTTTAGTAAAATTACCAGCCTCATCAACTGTATGATACTTAGGTAAACCAATCTGCGTACCTAAAACGAAATCATCTTCTCCATACATTACTGCTGTATGAACTACGCCCGTACCATCAGTAGTAGTAACAAAATTTGCGGCATAGACTTTATAGCTAGTATTAGTTTGTAAAGGCTTAATATCAAATAATGGCTCGTATTCTAAGCCAACCAAATCCTTACCAAATAATGTCTGTACTACGTAGCCAGTATCTTGCTCTACAAACTCACTCTTATCAGGTAAACCCTCCGGTTGATGACCATAATCTAAATGCGTTCCTATTTTATCATACAAAGGATGCGTAGGGTCTTTTGATTTTTCATAAATATCTTTAGCTAAAATTATATACTGATAAACTAAACTACCATCATCTTTCCTATAATCTACTAACTTGACGACCACATACTCAATATCATTCCCCACTGCCAAGGCTACATTCCCCGGCAATGTCCATGGTGTAGTTGTCCAAGACAGAATATATAATTCTCCTTGCTCCTTACTTCCTACTCCCTTCTCCTTTACCTTAAACTTCACATAAACCGACGGTTCAGTAACACTCTTATACCCCAGCGCCACTTCGTGACTAGAAAGCGCTGTACCACAACGCGGACAGTGAGGTAATACTTTATAATCTTGATACAAAAATCCAGCTTTATTAACTTGTTTCAAAATCCACCACAGACTTTCTATATAATAATTCTCATAAGTAATGTAAGGCTTATCCAAATCCAACCAAAAACCAATACGCTCAGTTAGCTTTTCCCAATCAGCCTTATAAGTCCAAACACTACTTTTACATTTAGCATTAAATTCTTTTATTCCATATTTTTCAATATCCGGCTTGCCCTTAAACCCTAGCTCTTTTTCCACTTGCAACTCCACTGGCAAACCTTGCGTGTCCCACCCAGCCTTGCGATCCACCCTAAACCCGCGCATAGTCTTATAGCGCGGAATAAGGTCTTTAAAAGCCCGCGCTAACACGTGGTGTATCCCGGGTTTGCCATTAGCAGTTGGTGGACCTTCAAAAAAAACAAATCTGCCAGCCGGGGCTGGTTTTTGTAAAGTTTTTTGAAAAATATCATGCTCTTTCCAAAAAGCCAATATCTTTTCTTCTAGTTCAGGTAAGTTGGGCATAGTAATTTACAGCATACTGATTTTTAGCCAATTTTGCAACTGTTTGACTAAAATTAAGCCAAACAGTAAGATAAGATAAATCAAAAACAAAATAATTATCTTTAATAAGGAGCACTAATAATGAAAAAACAAACAATATACATCCTAGTTGATAGGGAAAAAGTGGGTGATCATATTATACCTCTTATTAAAAAAATCACTCCACTAATACCACAGCTTCTGGAATTTCACCCCGACAACTACCCAACAAACCCAAAAATCCAAGTTGCAAATTACCATGGTGGTCGGGTCGCCAAAGAATCTATCGCACAACTAGAAAAACTTGGTAAAGAAAACAACTTTTCAGTGTGTTACGAATAAATACCATACCCTTCAAATGATCAAATTCTAAACCATATGTAATTTGGCAAATGGTATTAAGATATAAAAATAAGTTAAAGTATAAATCAACATTAACAACCATAAATATGAGGAGACAACATGACGTACGCTGTCTATCTGATGACATTAAAAAATCCCTTAAATGCACTGGATATGCATGGGATGGTATTTCAAATAAATAAAAGGCTAAAAGCTTTTAATGAAAAGGGTGAAATTGTAGGACCTTTTATAAGCTCGGAATCCAACACCAAACAGAAAATATTTGAAACGGTAACTATCTACCGATCAAGAGCAATTCTCCTTCGGACATTAAAAACAATCGGCAATGAACTCGGTTTCACTCTATTATTTGTCAAATCTATCAAAAAATAATTCTAGTCCAAACGGAGTAAAAAATGAAAGACGAATAAAGCCGCTCTTGTAAATAAGGGCGGCGGTTTTATTAAAAAAAGAGGACTATAAAACAAATCTATAGCCCTCAATTATATTGACTCAAAAGGCCTTTTAAATAGACAACGCAATTCAACAAATCTGAAAATTCTTGCCCTGTCCACCCTGGCCCTATTTTTTTAACTCTCTTGGCCCTCATCTTCTGCCAAGTAATTTGAATCGATACTCTAATATCTTTAAATTGCTTTTTTAACGCCAGCCCAACTTCTTTGTAAGGCAACTGTTCATATGTTTCCTTACCACTCTTCAGGCCGTAGAATAAACAAAAAATTTCAAAATCATCTGCTGACGTTTTTTGTTTAACTAATTCCAGTATGGCCTTAATTTGTGATACTAAAAACTCCAGCTTTTGTTTGAGTTCCAAATAATCGTCGGGCGATAAAAAAGACATATCCTGAATAACATCAGCTATTGTTCTATCTTCTGAATCATTATTTGTAGCATCGAACAAAGAAACTTCCGATGTATCCAATTGCTGTGATACATTTTTTACCGCTTTTACCGTCAAGCCAGAGTCACTAGCTATCTCCTCTACAGTAGGCTCACACCCAAGTTTAACTCGCAAACTGTTACGACTTTTTAAAACTGCAAAAAACATTTGACGATTTTTTAACTTTACGTTTCTTTCACCTTCAAGAGCTGAGGAAATATCTCTATCCACTAGTTTCCCAGCATAAGTAGGAAAACAAAAACCCCTACTGGAATCAAAAGTCAAAGCAGCCCGCATGGCCGCTTCCCTAATAATCTGCTCTAAATCAGACACTGGTATTTTCCCCATATATTTAGAGTTGTATTTACCAGTTATCTTATAAAGATATTTACTCAAAAAATCGAGAAATAATTTTCTCCTAGCTCTGGCCTCTTGTTCATTGGGAAATTTTTCATTAAACAAATCATACTGTCTACTATCAATTCCCTTTTTTGTTTCTTGGCCACCTTGCGGGCCAAATGCGAGTGTAGCACTCATATTCAACCCTTTTTATTGTTAATGTGACTATTTTGATAATTTTATATTCTCACCACCTTACTACCAATCAAATTCCTTGTCAACAGCTATTATTAACAAAAAATCGCCCCGAATCTACTAGGAACGATTTGTTTTAAAATTAAAAATTATTAACTAAGAATAACCGCAACTCTTACTCTTTACTCATTCTACATCTGTTCCACTACCCCAATTCCCAGTACAGCTAAACCTTCTTTCAAAACTTCCGCCGCTGATTTTACTAAATGCAGACGTACAACTTTCAAATTATTTCCAGCGTTTATAACTGGCGAGCTTTGATAATAACTATTTATACTATTAGCTAACTCATACAAATATTGAGCTAAAAGATGCGGGCCATTATCTTTGGCAGCTTTGAGCAAGGCCTCGTGATAACGAGTTAAAAGTCTCAACATATTTATATCAGTCTCCTTGGCAGCGCTCATTATATTACTGTCTAATTTAGGTAACTTAAAATTTTTCTCACTAGTCACTCTGCGCCAGATGCTACGCAACCTTACATAAGTATATTGCAAATAAGGTGCACTGTTGCCATCTAAACTTAGCATCTTATCCCAATTAAAAGTAATATCTGTGTGTCTATTTTGTGACAAATCATTATACTTCATAGCCCCCATACCCACTACTTCGGCTACCTGGTTTTTAAGTTTATCAGTCAATTTAACATTCTTGGCTTCTACCACTTGGCGAGCTCGAGTAATAGCCTCATTTAATACATCTTCTAATTTTATAATCTTACCTTCGCGAGTAGCCATTTTACTACCATCTTCTCCTAAAATAGTGCCAAATTTAATGTGCTCTAATTTTACGCCACTTGTTGCATAGCCAGCGCGTCTACTCACGGCATACACTTGGTCAAAATGTAAAGCTTGCTCATTACCCACCACATAAAGAATATTGGTTGGTTTATAATGTTGTACTCGATACTTAATAGTAGCCACATCGCGCGTCGCATAAAGTGAGGCACCGTCGGATTTTTGCAACAAACAAGGGGCTAGCGTCTCATTTTCCAAATGCACTACCACTGATCCGTCGGCATTTTTTTTAGCAATCCGCCGCTTCAGTAAATCTACCACCACTTTAGATAACATATTTTCATAAAAACTTTCACCCGTCACTTTATCAAATTTTATATTTAATTTTTTATAAGTGTGTTCAAACTCACGCCAAGATTCAGCCTTGAACCAATTCCACAAAGCTCTATTTTGCCTATCACCTTCTTCTAACTTCCTAAATTCATCCTGGCCTTGCTTTTCCAATTCCGGATTTTGTTTCATTTCTTCATGGAACCTAACATATAATTTCAGCAACTCGTCTATGGGACTCTTGTGCACAGATTGTTTATTCCCCCACATTTTATAGGCCGCAATCAGCTTACCAAATTGCGTACCCCAATCACCCAAATGATTAATGCTTATCACTTTGGCGCCCAAAGCTCGATACAAATTCACCAAAGCCTGACCAATAATAGTAGAACGAATATGCCCAATATGCATGGGCTTTGCAATATTGGGTGAAGAGTAATCTATGATAACTTTTTTGTCTTTCAAAACATTATACTCTTTTTTATCGGCCAACTTGCCTAACTTTTGCCACAATACCTCGTGCTTCACCCAAAAATTAATAAACCCCGGGCCAGCTATCTCCACTTTGCTTATATTCTTTTTTATAAAATTTGATTCTTGTAAAGCTTCCACTATTTCTTCGGCTGCCTGATGCGGAATCACGCCCCACTTAGAAGCCACCCGCAAAGCCACATTAGTAGTGTAGTCACCATGGGCTAATTCGCGCGTTACCGAAAGCTCTACATCAGCTGTTTCTAGCTGATAGCGTTCTTTGGCCACCTTGGCCACTTCGGCTTGTAACTTTAGACTGAACATGTCTTTAAGTATAAGGTGTTTTAGCAAATTTTCAAAATGAAATACATTTATCACCTTGAGCTATAGCACGAAGTATATAATTAATCTATTTCATTCCACCATAGTCTAGCCCAAACAAGACGAAGGAAAATAAAAATCCCTAGCCATTTACTGACTAGGGGAAAGTAATTATATAAAACTAAAATAAATCATATTATCTGCTTATTCTTGATTTCTTGCAAAGTAAGACAACATAATACTAATGGCTCCAATTCATTGTCTGTAGAACCTTTTTCATTAACTAACGCCGCGATTACAGACGATGGTTCTTTGCCGTATTTTTGTAAATACCTTAATTTAATGTGAGATGTCAATTGAGGAATTGCGTCAAAATCTTTATTATATATAAATAACTCAATTCCTCCTTCTGATAAGAATAACGGCACAAAAACGTGCTGGCGGATCAATGACAACTCCGACGTGCCTCTCAATGTTTGTATACCACTTAAGGTCACCCCTTCTATGTGGATAGGAATCGGATCTGGTATGATACACCTATATATAATTTCCACAAATTCTCTAATTTGTTTTTTGGAAGGATCCTGTTGGGGTATATTTTCAAAAAACGAAAAAAACCTCAATAATTTAAGTACAGTCTTGCCGGGGTGTTCAGCTTCATGCAGATAACGCTCCATATTCTTAGAAATCAACCTACTTAAAACAAACAAAGCCTTATCTGCCACTTGATTATTCCAATAATTTTCCTGACTGTTGTTTGCTTCCCAAGACTCTCCGGGTGATCTATCGGCCCAGTGCATCAGCAAACTAAGCGCACGTTCAATCTCGACGACATGCCTACTCCTTACAAAATATTCCTTCACAGCATGAAGTAAGCCAATCGCTTCATCACTAGTTATACCAATCCGTTGTAATTTGTCGTTAATTTCCTCAAGGGTTTCAAACGGTACAAAAGAACTTTTTTCCATAATTTTTAAACTCCTATATTTATTTTTTGTATTTTGCCCACCCACTTAGGGCCGGCTGTGTGATTTTTGGCTAAACTACTTGTTTAGCTGCCATTACTTTAATCCCTCTTAATTTTTAAGTCAAATAAACATAACCTAGTATAAATAGCATTACGTCAAACGTCCGATCGGACGTTTAACGTAATAGTCAAAATACAAAAACACCTCAACTAGCCTACAGACGAACATTGGGGCCAATTATAAAAAATAGTATTAATAATAAGCCTGCGGTAAAATAGTAACGACCGTTACAATTTTACCGCAGATGATTTTATAAATTTAGTAAAAAAATACCCCCCATAAACTAATGGAAGGTATTTTATAATTGGATAAATTTTATTTCTTGACCGCTTCAACCAATTTCTTAAATACAGCTGGATACTCACGAGCAAGCTGAGCCAACACTTTTCTATCCAGCTCAATCTTAGCTTTTTTCAGTGCATCCATAAATCTGCTATAAGACATACCCAAAGGCCTAACCGCAGCATTAATCTGTATTTGCCACAAAGCTCTAAAATTAGCTTTTTTATCCCGACGATGAGCAAAAGCGTGTACCCCAGCTTTTCGTACTGCAACTTTAGCTAAAGTAATTTTGCTTTTCCTACCCCAACGATAACCCTTGGTTCTCTTTAACAGGTTCTTACGTCTTTTGGCATGCATCATGCCTCTTTTAACTCTGGCCATAAAATATATTCAATAAATAATAATTATTATCTTTAATTTTTCTTAAATCCCTCAAACGCCTTTAACACTTCTAGTGGCACCGCAAAAACAACCGTATTAGATTGATCAGACGAAATGTCGTTAATAGAATTTAAAGTTCTAAGATGTAGAGCGCCTTGTGAAGATGCTAAAATGGCAGCGGCTTTAGCCAAATTTTCCGAAGCAGCCACTTCGCCTTCTGAATTGATAATCACCGCTCGCTTTTCACGCTCAGCTTCAGCTTGTTTAGCTATGGTACGAATCATATCAACTGGTAAATTAATATCCTTCAATTCTACTGAAGTTACTTCTATACCCCAATTTAAAGTGGCATCATCAACAATTTTCTCAATTTTGTCAGAAATAGTGGTGCGTTGACTCAAAAGTTCATCCAAGGTTACCTCACCCACAATATTACGCATAGTAGTTTGTGCCAACTGTAGCACAGCAAAATACACATCTTCTACTTCCAACACTGACTTAGAAGCATCCACTACTTTATAATAAATCACTGCATTTATTTTAGCCGAAACATTGTCTTTGGTAATAGCATCTTGTGTTGGTACATCCACAGCTTTCAAACGCAAATCAATCTTCCGCATTGACTGAAAAACCGGCCAAACAATCCGCCAACCAGGATTTACCATCTTGGTAAAACGCCCCATGGTAAATTTGACGCCACGCTCATATTGATCAACCTGGCGTAAACCAGATAAAGCTATCAATATAAAGAAACCTAACAAATACCACATATTTTTAATATTAAAAATTAGCTACCTGGAATAAGCTTGCGCAAAGCAGGTACGTTTACTTTGGCAATTTGTACATCGCGCCTCTTACGGCGAGTTATAACACCTGATTCCCTGGCATTAAAATGATCTTGCCCGGCTGTACGCTTCATCAGCTTCTTGCCAGCTGTGACACGAAAACGCTTTACCGTAGCTTTGTGGGTCTTCACTTTCATACAAATACGTTAATGATTAAAAATTAATTAAATATTTTCTTTAATTTTCTCTTCACTTTTTGCCTTGACCTCCGCCTTCTTACCAACTTGTAAGCTCAACCTACCACCCATACGAGAAAAAGGAACTTCTATATTCACACCCTCTCCCAATAACTTCACAAATTCCAGCATCTGCTCTTGAGCTAGTGGCACGTGGGCTTTTTCTCGCCCTTTCAATATCACTTCAATACGCACCTTATGACCCTCGGCCAAAAATTTATTAGCCTGTTTCAGCCTAACATCTCTATCGTGATCACCAATCTTCAAAGAAAGCCTAATTCCTTTAGTTTCTATTTTTTTAGCTTTAACCTTTTGGGCTTGAGCTAATTTCTGTTGCTTATATTGAAACTGACCAAAATCAAGAAGTTTAGCAATCGGCGGCTTAGCTGTAGGATTCACTTCTACCAAATCATACCCGCGCTCTTGAGCCAGATGCCACGCTTCGGTGGTTGACATCACACCCAACATTTTACCCTCATCATCTATCAACTGCACTTCGGGTACGCGAATCCATTGATTTATCCTATATCTTGGCTTAACAAAATTGTTTGAACGTCTAGTAAACAAAGGTTAAAAAATTAAGAATTAAAATTATTTTTGACTATTTATCAATCCTAATAACATTTTAGATACTGTTTCAAATTCATTATAGTACTTTTGGAACAAATCAGCATTAATAGATCCTGTTTCTTGGGCTATTTCTAATAAAGAAACGCATTCATAAGCCGAACCACGAGCAATAGTATAAAAATTTCTCTTATCAGGCTTAGAAAATTTACCACTACCTTCCGCGATGTTTATAACTAAGCTTATAGATGCCCGACGCAACTGATCTTTTAAATACGAATCCATAGCTTTATTTGTTTTGAGCCAAAACAAAATATCCTTACTAATTTTTTTGGCTTTTTTGTAAACTTCTAAATTTTCAAAATCAAACATGTTTTTTGAGTAATTAGTGTGAGTAGTTAGTATTTAGGGCAAAAATTTCTAATCTGTCATTACAGTAAAATTTCTTACTCAAATTACCAACTACTAATTACTAAATACTTAAAATTTCATCAGAAATTTTTGGTGGAGGTGACGGGGATTGCGCCCGTGTCTAATTCTAAACCCTATAACCAGGTCCAAGTTCAGTACCGCTCTATACTAGTTTAGCTTAAGCGGCACAAAAAACTAAACTAGGTTGCTTCTGTAATCTTGGCAACAAACCGAAGCTCGCTTATTGCTAAAGCTCAATAAATGACGCTCTACCCAAACTATTGAGCATGGCTTGGGAGAACGGCTTTGGGTATTAAGCCAAAGCTGGCGCAAAACTCAATGAAGCAAAAGCCTCACGAATATTTGCTACAAATGATTTGGCATTTGTAAGTTTCTGATTTTTTTACGCAGCACCAGAAACTGCGACCTGCTGGCTATAAAATTAATGAACTATCAAATATAAACACCCCCCACTAATTGCCAGTGGCTAGTGGCGAACCCGTAAAAGTCTCGTGGAGGCCCACGGGTCTTTTTACGAGATAGCCAGTGGCTACAACTAATGGCGATGGTTTATATTCTAACTTTCAAATTACTTCTTAATTCCCTATCAACTTCTCTTTTACGAATACTCACGCGCTTATCGTATTTAGTTTTCCCGCGAGCTATTCCTAAAGAAATCTTAACCAAGCTGTGTGCAGTATACAAGGAAATAGGTACCAATGTCAAGCCCTGCTCTTTCAACTTTCCTACCAAATACGACAATTCACTTTTTTTAAGCAAAAGTTTTCTATCACCCACTGGGTCATAACCAGTCTGCACGCCATGAGCCGGCGGATAAGCTGCAATATTCATACCAGTAATCCAAAGCTCATTACCTTTGGGTATTACGTAAGCGCCTTGCAAATTAGCCCGCCCGCCTTTGGCCGACTTTACTTCAGGGCCGGTCAATACCAAACCAGCCTCAAGAGTCTCAAGGATTTGGTAATCATGTCTGGCTTTTCTGTTCTCAGCTAAAGTTGGCATAATGATATTGTAGCATTTTTATAAAAAAATAAGCCATCTCGTACAAAAAACGTACGAGATGGCATTAACCGTGCGGCTACTTACGCAGCCATATGATAGAACCTGGGAGAAAATTTCGTGAAGACAATCGTGGACCAGCTTCAGTTTTATAATACCAGGCTACCATGTATAAAACATCTGAGATGTCCTTACAAATATTGGCAATGATTAACTGAAACCTCGGTCTTCTGTAGAGTATTAATGACAATGCAATAGTTAAAAAAATAACCATAATGTCCTTGGTCATACTCCAACCGAAGCAAATAACTCCGAGCGAATTCCAATCCTTCATTTCCCCGCCGACTACAATATAGCAAGCCAGCAATGATGCGACGTCGATAGCCCACCAAAAAACGACTACGAGCAAAAGCAAGCGGACTATTGTGTGCGATTTCTTCATCGCTAATTTTCCTTCTATTGTGAATGAATAATGTTATTTTTATTTTTACAACTCTTAACTATATATTATAAACGCTATTTTGTCAAGAATTAAGCCGCCGACCAAATTACCACACCCACATAACCCAACACTTAATATTGACAAAAATCAGTATATTATGTTAAGATGGGGCGAAAATTGCAACGCAAAAAAATTTAAAAAAACCAAAAATTACAAAAAATAAAATCAAAAAACTCACAAAAATCTCTCTGGAAGGAGAACTCGATGAAAACGTACATTATCATAATGGCAACCATCCTCTTGATGTTGGTTGCGATGCCGACCCACGCCGAAACACCACATTATATATATGTGATGGGCGGATGGTCCAACAACAACGATTCACCAAACAACTATGGATTCGGCATTATGGCCTCGCTGCTCGGACAGGACGGCAAAATACGGCTCGGAATCAGAAACAACCCGGTCAACGACGCCGGATTCACCACCTGGCTAGAATACAGCCATATGCTTTCCGATAACCCCAAAGAATCACCCCGATACCGGTACATGCTGGGTATGGAATATACTCACAGAAAAATATATGAGGAAGGGGTTGAGATAAACCCGCGTCGACAAAATTTTGTCGCCCCATACGCCGGACTGAGTGCCAATATAAATTTGTCAAAAACTATGTCAATTGAATTGGCCGGCGGACTCAAACTGTCCAGCGAATTCCGAAGCTATGATTCGGTACTAATGGCCCTACAAGGCCACAAAATATTACCCTGGCTCAGGCTAGGGCTCAAATTGCCAATATAGGCAAATTATCTCCATAAGAACCTCGAATAAAAGGGCAGGATCTCAAAATCCTCCCTTTTTTATTTTATTCAATAATTAAATTTGGCTAATATAAAACAAAATAATAACACAAGGATGTTCTCCTTCTGAGAAGGACGGGTACAACCATTGACAAAACCAAACAAATGCGCTATGATAGTATGTTATTGAAATTAGGCTTTTCGCCTATTCCGACCGAATTTTAATAATTAAATACTATTTACTCTCATCAACTTGGGCATGAAAATTTTGTGCTTAGATTGATGAGAGTAAATTAAATAGAATTAGTAAATTAAACGTGAATCAATAAACGTTGATTCGCATCGGGGTGCTATTGGTGGTGTATCGTTACCTAGGATATAACATACACTTTAACCTTTGGGTCACTCCCCGATTTTCAAAAACCCATTTGACCGTGGGAAAAAACAAATAACAGGAGTAAATATGAAAGAACTATTAATAGAATTGAAAAACCTGCTTGCAGGTGCTTTCAAATCCGCAGAAGATGCCTTGAACGGAATCTTCACAAAAGCCTCAGACGCCGGCTTAAAAGAAAACTTCATAGCAAAAGAGCAGTTCATTGGCTTGCTCAATACCTCAAAGGTGCTGGAGAGATATCACAATATAATCTCTGGCATAAAAGAACCAGTTGAGAAATTAATCGCCGAGTTACAAACGCAAATGTCATTGGCGAAGGAAAAATGGCAAGAAGTCAATGATCGCATCAACGGTAGCGTATCCGTCTACAATCTTCAGGCGGAAGCGAGTAAAAGAGAGCATGATGCGAAAATTCGTCCGCTCAAAGAAACGATCAGTAGTACCGAAGCTGCCTTAAAGGCCGAAAAAACACACTTATCCAGACTCCATCAAAGTCTATACGGAACTGATGTTCCACATCGCCCCAAAAAATGGCGGAAGATTTTGTTGTGGATCGGATTAACTATTGTGGCCTTAGCTGAAATGCCGGTAAATTACCCGGTGTTTCAAATGTTCGCCGAGAACGCCATTGTAACTATGACCGGTGCCATTACCTTTGGTATCGCCATTGCGATGGTATCTCACTTCGTCGGTGCCAACCTAAAAAAGACCGACGGTACCAAATTTGGTAGCTTCGCTTTCATCGTAGCTATGATAGTGGTGGCCTATGTAGCAGGATACTTCCGGAGTGAATATTTACAAACACTGCAAAACTCCAATGCAGCTTCATCGGTAAGCCAGCCTATAATGTTAGGCGTGTTCAATATATTATTCTTTTTTGCTGGAGTCGCTCTAACATATGGAATGAGTAGCAGATTTTCACACGAAAAAGAGCAGGCATACTTAACCCAGTGGGACAAGGTTGCAGGCCTTGAAAAAGAGCTAGGAGCAGTATCTGCTTCCATTTCAGTCATCGAAAAGAATTATACTGATGAATTGGCGGGAATACGCTCCAAGGTGGAGCATGATCAAACAGAGGCGGGCAGAGAACTGCCAACATTAAACAGACTTCGCAAAGAACTCGAGGATGCGGAGAGCGCTTTAAAAGAGGCCCAAAACCTCTTGGAAAAATTTTTCCGTAATATGGATAAGTTGTTTCAGGAAGAAATGGTGTCCAATCAAAGAATCCTAAAAGAGCTTCAGGGCGATGATTATAAGGCAGTGCAAGTGCCAAGTCTGCGGAGTGCAGAATTTTGGCAGAGGACAGAGGAGGTTGGTCGTTATGAATAGTCAAAAAAATACACAAACCAGAGGAATTATATCATCAGCTCTGACGTTATTATTCCTCATCTCCTTTGGAACTTTGGTGTTTACCTCTGTTGGCTGCAATAAAGATACACAACAACCAAAATCACAACCTACCGATACGGTAAACAACGAAGTTAATCTGGCCATTCTGCCGGATCGAACCGAGGGTTCACAGTTGACCGATCTCATTGACCCTACTGGAGTATTAAAAAATATGGGAGTAAATGGTAACCTGGGAGAAACAGATGTTTATGGGACAGTTTTCCTAACACCCATAAATGCCAATTCTCTAAACGAGGTGAAGGAATTTTCTCTCAATCCTCCTGGAGGATTCAATGAAACCCGCTACCAACGGAATAATGTGGTCAATAACTTCCGATCAAAACTGGAAATTGAGTTAAACAAACTCAACGCCCTGCCAGCTGGAGCGAATAATACCTCCATCTGGAGACCATTCTGCGATATGGTTAATCACATGTCAAAAAAGTCGGGTACAAAAAAAATCATCTTAGCATCGGATATGATGGAAAACTTTATAACGAGTTTTTATCGTTATGATTTTTCCAAAAAAGATGACTTTGATGACGCGGTCAGAAAGTTAAACAAAGAGATCCAATGTCCTAATATAACAGGATTCGAAATTATTATTGTCTATAAGCCGACGAGCGTTCCGGACGATATTAGATTTCGAGCGGCCACTGATTTATTCTGGAGGCCATATCTGGAATCTTTGGGAGCAAGGGTTTCCATTAGAGGTAACCTGTAGAGTTAAAACAAAGTTAATATATCACCATATATCACCCAATATGCAAAACATCGCAGTTGGGTGATTTTTATTTCCCTATTCTATTGCCAATAAAGCGTAATATTAGCCATTTTTTAAAATCTATAAATTTATTTTGGCTAATATTAGCCAAAAATACTCGCATTATGTTCCTCAGGTATTGACAAATTCACCAAAGTGCGCTATGATGATATGTTATGAATGCTCTGATATTGCTTATTGCTTGCCCAAAAGAGCGCTCATTAAAAATTTTAAATTAAAGCCAGCCCTATTTTAGGACTTATTTCCTTAATAGGAGCTCAATTATTAAATAAAAAATCAACAATCACAATCAACAGGAGTATGCCATGAAATGGTTCTCGTTCTTAACCCTTCTTAAGGGTTTGTTTTACCCAATCCACTACTTCGCCGAACCAGGTGGTCCCGGCGCCGCTGACACAACAACAACGCCTCCGGACAACTCTGGTCAGCCTACGCCGACCCACGATTTACCTGAGGTTCCGCAAAAACCCACCAACTGGTGGATGCTCGGCGCTTGTGTGTGTGCAGGAATCGCTGTCGTGTTCTTTATCCTCTACATATCAGCACCATCAAGCAGTGACATTCGCCAGAAAGATACGCGGATTACGCAAATGACCAACACGGTCGATTCGCTCCAAGGAGTCATCCGAACAAAACCCATCGCACAGACACCGGTACCAACAACACCTCCTCCGGCAGTAACAACACCGGCAACTCCGCCCCCTGCAACCACAACACCAACAACACCCGCAGCCGGCGATAGCACCGATTTGGCGAAGGCATTCTAAAATCGGACGCGATTCAAAAAATTAAACCACAACTTTGTCTCAAAAATTTAGAAGGAATCCATCAATGAAACGCTCATACATCTTATTCGCGCTGATCACCGCGCTCTTGTGTTCGATCACAATCCCGGCATTTGCCCAGACACCTCTGAACGATGCAAATTTCGACGCCTACTTCACCAAATATTTTCTCGGCAAATGGGCGCCGGCAATCAAAAAAGCGCGTACCGACGGGGAAAAACGTGTCCTCGACAGTATGAATGCTTTAATGAAATCACATCCGACTACCGCTGCTACTGGCAACGGCGTTGACTCGGCCTGGGTTACCAAATATGTAAAGAAACACACGGTGGAACTCAACGGCCCCGCGATGTCAAAAATCAACCGCCGAATCGACACAGTTCGTAATGATGTTGGCAACCTACGTGCCAGCAATGACACAATATGGTCGGTCTTGCTACAACATCGTAGCATGATAAATGCGGTTAATGACAGTATCTCGTCCATGAAGATCCAGGCGTCAAAATATTTCGCCAATAACAACTCCCGAGTCAGCTCACATCAAATGGACTCAATACGCGAAAAAATAAAAGAATTACAGAAAGAAGAAAACGAACTAATCCGGAAATACGCCGAGGCATGTAAAAAAAATGATGTCCCCTGCGACATCAATGACGAAGACTAATCCGCCTCCACCCCGGACATCGCATAAAAATATAATCCAATTCAACAAAAGGACTTCTTGCAAAAGGAGTCCTTCATTTTTTTCTTTTAATACCCCATCCAATAAATATTTCCCAAGTATTGACAAGGTTATTTAAACACTATATAATAATGTGTTATTAACGAATGACGGTTTTTTAAAAATATATAAAGCTCTTAGCAGGGTAGGTATTTGGGTGCAACTGTCATGAAAGTTATGCCCAAGATATTGCCTACTTCGCGCGTACTATATGTACATGCTAAGAGCCCTAAATTCACACTTCCCCTTAAACACGCGAATAAGGGGGAAAATAAAACATATAGGAGAAATACTAATGACCACGCCAGCCCCCGCCCCCCAAACCGATCCTACACAACCTGGTGGAAACCGACCAACTCCCGAGCAGCCTGCTCCAAGACCTGCCAGACAGGATACGTCCAAAACATGGAAAATTGTCCTGGCTATCGTCGGTGTCTTGGTTCTAATTATCGTTGTGTGGTATATTGCGTCTCACAACAACACGCCAACGACAGCTGCAACGGCAGATACCACAGCACAAACTCAAATAACAGTAGTTGTGCCGGGAACATACACCTTCAAAGTCAATATACCCGCAGCACAAAATGTCGGCGGAGAAGCTAATTTTATACCGAGTCAAACAACTTTTGGCTCAACCGGTACTGAAACAATTGTTCAAGGACAGCCGAATCCTTCGTCTCAAACTACCGTGGACCTAAAAGACGCATTCTAAATTTGCGTCCTCCAAATATCCAAAGACTAAAAAGGGCTCCCCAATGGAGAGCCCTTTATTTTTTTCTTTTACTTTTGAACAATCTCTAATAAATCTGCCTTGGCTTGTAAATATTCTATTTCCTCTACCTTACCGCCCTGCTCTTTTAGAGCCTCTATCAAGTGCTGATATTCCTTAACTGTGGGAATATAGCTGTCTGGTTTATCAACAAATTTAGCTTGCACTATTTCCCCATTCTCTCTTAACCATTGAATATCTTGCCCCGCAATCTGCTCTAGGGTTGTCTGACTGGCGGCCGCTCCACCCTCTGCTACTTCGTGGCTTATTGGCTCTGGTGAAGCAAGCGAAGAACGGGCAGACAAAGCTTCCTGTATTCTTTCTCCTATCATACCACCTGGTTTACTCAAATCAATATGCAAATCTTTAGTTATATAATTGTATAAGTCTCCACCATGTCCTGAGGTTTTAAAGAATAAAAATCTTCCCCCAGCAACCTCAGCCATATTTTGAGCCACATTTGGTCCGCACTCTATTTTATGTAAAATTTGAACCGCCTCATCGCGTCCCACCAAATTTTCTACATGACCAAAAACCTGATGCTGCAAATTTATCTGCTCACTTAAATGTGTATTGGCGTCTAAAACAATCCCTTTATTAAATACGCCCTGACTCTTTAACGGTATATCTATTGTCTTCCCTGTTAAGTGGGACACACTATTGGAATGTAAAATATCTTTTTCAATATAAGCCTGCATCCCTCCGCTACTACCCTTGCTGTGGCTAATATCTAACCATTTAAAATCACTAGCTATACTTCGCACATCTTGAACATTTATTTGTTTAAAGCCTTGGTCTTCTAGATAATCCACTGCTTTGTATAAATTATAAGCTTCGGCCGGACTGACCTGCTGATAATTATTTTTCAAAAAATTAGCAAAATTATCATTATGTAAATATTCGCCATGGCCGGCTATTACTTTATCCAACTCTTGTAAATGTCTAGTCGCTTCATCAGTCAAACCGCTTGCCGAATGAAGATCTATATTAGCCAAACGAGCTAAGTTGGCCTGCTCACTCAAAGATAAATTCTTGCCATAAGTCAACTCTGTCTTTACTTCGGACAAATTATGGTCTATATGTCTAAATTGCTCCAGAGCAGTAGCGCGGTCCACTGCCTCTACATCGTCCACGTGGTTGCCAGTGTGATCTAATAAACTAAAACCTTGTGGATCGTCAGAACTCTGATCAAACGTGTAAGCCCTCGCTACTAGATCATGATTTTCAAATGATGTTGGTACAATGTGAGTTCTAATATCACCAACTGGAGTTGAGTGATGTTCCCAAGGAACTGCACTAGCACTAATGCCACCAGATTTAACATGAACAGATTCAACATGAGCAGGCTCAGGATGTGTATAGGTGGAAATTTTACCCTCAGTACCAGCACCCGGCTCATGTTGCGACATATCAAGCTCCATCTTACCGCCAGCTCCAGATTTCATTTGCCACACCACCTGCGCCTCAGTATTTTTAATGCCTGTGCTTTCAATAGCATGGCCGCTGGCATCTAGTTTCACCAAGCCGTGACTCTTAGCATATTCTACTACCAAACGCCGACCAAATTCATGCTGACTTAAGCCGCTAGATTTATTGTAACCATAATATTCTGGATTAGTTTCATACTGCTTCATGAAAGTGCTGTAGTAGCTGCCACCCTTACCTACTTGAATATTTTCCGCCTTCCAAATATCTGGGTGCTGATTGATATCTACTGACTTTATACCGCCTGATTTTGTACCAAGATTTTCTATAACCTTAACTGCCCCCGACCCTTTTCCGCCAGCTGTTTTCACATCTGCTTGTGGCACTTCTTTAACATCTTCTGGCACAACAACCTTTATAGTATCTGAGCCCTTGGATCCTACTACAGGTTCTATTGTTTTACTCTTAGCACCTGGAATTGTATCAACCCGTGCTGGTGATGGAGACCCGCCATCTTTTTTCAATGACCCTATATTATCAACACTGTCTGATGCACTACCTTTAGCTCCTGGCACAATATTATGATCGTGAATAGTTACTGTATCTTGACTAGGTACAACTACTGAGTCTTTATCTGGAATAATATTTTGAATATCCACATTCTTATTGCCGCCTGGTACAAATTGAGGAATTGGTTTGTCGCCTAATTTAGGCTCAGGTGTACCTTTGCCTCCACCATGTAATAGATCTTTCACTCCTCCTATTGATTTATTAAATGTGCCGACTGGGTCCTTAAGCATTTCCCATCTACTAGCAAGATTACCAGCAAAATTATGGCCAGCCTGTGTCCAATCGCCACTTTCTAATTGATGTAAACTCTGATCAATAGATTGGCTTAAACCATGTGTATGAATCTCACTAAGGGCCATACTAGTTAAACCTAAACCACGTAATACATTGCCATAAGCTGCCACTGTATCCAGCCCTTTATGTTTACTGCCCTTTTTCTTACCTTGAAAAGCCATGCCGCGTACTGTTTCAACAGTGGCATTTATTAACAAATCCTTTAGCTGATAACTAAGTTGTGACTTCTCTCCAAATTTAATCTTGTCTTCCGCTAATTGTACTGGCTTAGTCTCTGCTTTGGTACCAATAGTTACTGCCTTACTCTCACGCTTAAGTAACTCTTTTTGATAAGCCGTCTTGCCTTCACTTAATCTTTCAGCCATAGCCGAGGCGCCATAACCCAAGGCACTGGCCCAAGCCGCCGGTGTAAAACGAAAAGCAGTATTTAGGGCATCGGCTGTAATACGGAAACCTGATACTTTCTTTTTAATATATAGATTAGTAGCCCTAGCTATCAATTCATTACGCTTATTGTCAGTATCCTGATCTTGCTTACGATATTCCCAAATTGTCTTAGCTAATTGACTACGAAAGCCAGCTCGCTCATCTTCTGATAAATAATTTGCTTGCTTGATTTTATTATCAAACTCTTTTACTTTTGCACTAAAACTAGTACCAACACCCTCTGTCCAAGTATCAGCACCTTCACGATATTCTTTAAAAAATTCCTCTACTGAAGTTTTTAAAACCTCTCTCTCTTTTTTGGCCTTGCCACCACCCGTAGCAAACTCGTAAATATCTCCTTGTTTATTCAAAGCCAAACCTAAGTCGGTTAAGGATTTTACTCCCCAAAAAGTAGTGGCTGTGCGATAGCCTAAATCAGACACCACTCGAGCAACAACTTTACCTCGCGGCGTATGAAGAAATTCTTTAGTTTTTTCTGTTATTTTATCTGCAAATCCTTTTTCATTAATTTCTGCTTCTGCCATAGCCGTACCTGGGATATTCTCTGTCGGCAAATCGTTAAGCTTAGCCAACTCCACCGCGTCAACCATTATTACATCGTGATACACTCCCTGAGAGTCTTTGTATTTATCACCCTTTGTATTAACTATAGCAGTAAACTTACCGTTATCTTGATCAATACCCCAAATTCTCCCAACCATCTTACTACCATCAGGTAAAGAAACTAAAAATTTATCACTATAATGAAATTCCTCCAATGGCTTAAGCCCAAACCCTTCTTTTAAGAGTTTAGTAGCTTTGCTAAAATCGCCCTCACCTATATTATCTTTAATAAATCCAGCAGCTGGAGAACCTTTTATATCACCCTGATCATTAAGATCGCCTTCATAATATATAGCCCAACGTTCTGCTTGATTTTGTGGTATACCACCTTCTGCCAAAAGGCGAACAAATTCTTTTTGATTGTCAGACAACTCACGATGCAGGCTCTTTTTTATTTCTACCTGCAGTAACTCTTCGGCTTTGGCTCTCAAACCACCAACATCTGGTAGTTGAGCAGACGATATATCACCCTCTTCAAATTTTTGCAAAAGCTCCTTAGAGTCAGGTTCTTTATCAAACAATTCAAGTAATTGTTTAAAATTTTGAACCCCACCAATTAATTGCTCTGGTGACGGCACCTCTCCTTTATGTACTAATTCTGCATAATCATCCGGTAACTGTTCCTTTTCCAACTGACTAACAATTTCTTTTATTTTATCAGCATGTGGATGTAAGGGATCATTAGGGTCATCCAGTTTATCCCAAAAATTATTAGCAAAGATAGATACCCCACTCCATTCATGACCCTCCCTTCCCCACTCTTTAGAATCAAACTCTGTTTTTTGTTCTGCACTCAAGCCTGCTCTAAAAGTTAACAAATCATGGTAATTGGAAAAATCAATAAACGAGCCAGTTACTTGGCCTTCAAATGCTGGCTTTTTGGCTGGAGCTAAATTTTTTACTGTCCTATATTCAATTCTAAAAACCGAAGGATCAACTCCTGCCACTTCGCGTAAATATTTTTGCAAAGGATCACTGGTCAATTTATATTTTTCATACATTCCCAGCTCATAAGATTTCAGTTCTTCTCCTGTAGGTTCGCGTTTTTCTGGAGTAGGTGTCTTGTCGTCTGGTTTAGGTGGCTCATTTTTTTCCGGAGGTGGCTCTGGAGGATTATTATCAACTGGCGCAGGCGGCTTGGCTAATTCAATAGTAGCTAAGGTAATATAGGTGTCCAACAACTTAATATATTCCTCGTCTCTAAAACTACCAAATTCTTTTAAAAATTTTCTATTAGAATCTTTTTTACCAGTACCTATTTTCTCACCTCGTTGTAATTTTCCTAACAATTCTTTAGCCAAATCAATATTAGCCTGATTAAAGTCAGGATGGCGCTCTAATTTGATTTTAGGAGACTCTGGAACAAGTGGTTGCTCGGGAGCTTTAGGATCAACCGGCTCGGCAGGTGGTGTATTGGGCTTGTTATCACCTGTTGTTTTTTTTGCACGAAGAAGCTCTTCTCGCTCCTTGGCAATTCTAGCAATATCACTACCAAAATCAATTTTAGTCGGATCAAATGATGGTTGTTCTGACATACAATAACAAATTACGCAGTTGTTGCACTAGCAACCTGCGAATGAGTAGTGCTTAATAAACGCTTTTCTAAATCTAATAATTTCTTTTCAGCTGTCATAACGGCTGATACCTGCTCTTCTTCGTATTCCTCCTTAATATGCTCCAACTCTTTCACAAAAGCCCGATCTATTTCACTGGTTTGCTCAAGTATAAAACCATTTTCCAATATTTCACAAAAACGCTCTATTTGCTCTAGAGTCATAGCGGCCACTAACTCTAACATAGCTTCTTTCACTTCTTCGGCCACATTTAACACCGAGATCAAAAATCCCAAACGCTGACCATAGGCTTTGGCTATGGTTTTGGCCTGATCAGCTATGACTACTATCTCTTTAATTTCTTCTGGCATAAAATATTACCTTATATTTATTTTAACCCTAAGATTGGCCCTTGTCACTTTTTTCTACAACAGGTAAACCAATTAATTTATATTCCTCAGTTAATACTTTTTTAATATCTGGATGATTAAAACCTTGGTTTATCATATAAGCTTCAAAGGTTGCCTTTTGTGCTGGGTCATCTTTGGGATATTGCGGGTGGTTCTTAGCTAGATTGGTAAAATCCGATTCATAAGAAGCAATTATATCCAAATACTTTCCTTCTTCTTCTTTAGTTAAGGTGCGGCTAAATTTAATACCATATTCATCTACCCAACCCATCTCATTGCCACCCTCTTTAACAGGAGTAATATCTTGATCAGTAACAACTTGGGGCGTAGTTGACTCATCAATTACAACCGTTCCCTTACTTTTGTCATCCGGTTTAACTGCTCTCTTCTCTTTCAATTTCTCTCTCCTTAACCTATCTTGCTCAAGATATTCCTTAACTATTCCTACTGGCTCATAATTCGGATCTATTTGATGAATAATATCCAAAATATCCAAATCCAATCGTAAACCATCATTGGGTTTGCCTACCATATTCCTTGTCACAAAAGTATTCTCCACTACTTGTAGCTGACCATCTTTTTCTATGGCAAAATTACCATCTTTAACCTTAAATACATCACCTATATCTTTACTATGATTCAAAATGCTTGCATTAAAACTCCTATCTTTGGGTGTGTAACTAATAACGCCATCATATCCATAAACTAAAGCACCTATATAGCCGCCTTGATAAGATTTATCTTTTTTCTCTAATCCAATAATATTAATCAAATACTTATGATGTTTTTTGTCTTCTATTACTCTGCCTTGCTCTTTTAGTGTTTCTGGGGGTTGCTCTAAAATTTGCTTGGTGCTGTCTATTACCTTTTTTTGTGACGCTTGCTCGTCAGCTAAATTATAAATTTCAAAGTCCTTATCACTAGCTATGTCATAAGATAACACTTCATTATAAATACTCCACCAAGATTTATCGTTGCCTGGTACAAAATTTTCTGAACCGTATTTTTCTTTACATACCTTAGCCCAAACTTTTCTTATACAATCGTGCAAAGCCGAGCCAGCATCGTGAAACTGAGCGACAAGCTCTTTATTATCATCTTTAAATCTTTTAGCCAAACCATATAAAGTATGGCCACTATTAAAAAATTTCTCTTTACTATTAATCAAACGCCCATTATCATCAGCACCGGCTATTTCTACCATAACCTTAAGTGCTTGATCTTTAGCATCTATGCATTCCCCAACCAGAAGCATCCGATAGATCTGCTTAGCTGTAGAAGTTTCTACTAAAGTGCGACCTTTAGGATGATTATCTAGTATTAAAGTTGGTTTACCTTCTTTGTCTATTACTAACTTCACGCCAGCTATACCACCACTATCAATAGTGGTAGCACCTTCTTTAAATTTACCAGCCTTAATCGGCTCGGCTTTATCTGCCGCCTTTACACCAGCTTGACTGAGGGAAAATAGGCTAACTTTTACATCTAAATCTTTTATAGGCATTACATATCTTCCTTCTTTGCCATAGCCAGTATGTGAACTGCTATAATTTATATCTTGCCACAATTCAGCCACTGACAGAGCATAAGCTTTTTTATATTTTTCTCTATCTTTATCTGTCAGGCTAGCGGGATCTTTTTTGCCAGGTGCAGCATTTAAACGATCAAAAGAAAAACCAGGCCGCGACACGAGCACCTCGGTCATAAAATAACCTGCCGGATTTACACCATCTTGCTCTATTAGTCGTACAAATTCTTTCACTCTATCATGCCACTTGGCACCGAAAATAATATCTTTATACTCGGCTGCGTCAGTATAATTTTTTACCAAATTTTCTAATGATTTCTTACCACCTAGCAAACGATCTTTCATTTCTTGGGGCTCCATACCTTGAATATAAAGGTTGGATAAAAAGGCAAATTCCGGCGTATGAAAAATATTTTCCTGCTCCTGTTTCTTTTCAGGATCATTCTTTCCTTTGGGCTGAACCTCTACCACACCCTCCTCTTGGCTGCCGATATCATGAAGATACTTGGCTTCTTCTATTAAATCAGACCCATCTTCCAAATCTTTGAAATTGAATTTAATTTCTTTAAGTGGTCGGCCTTCCTTAATGTTATTAATCATCTTTTGTAAATCTTTCCAAACTAAATACTTTACTTCATCGCTGATAGGCTTATCGTCGGGCATTAACTTGTCAAAAGCATTTACAAATGCTTCTTCTGTCTGATCATTTTTTATACCAAAAAAATCTTCCAAATGTTCTTTTATTACAGCCATCATGATGGCATAATCCTCACTCTGACGTAATGAATTAATCTGCTCTGGTTTGAGTTCAATATATTTATTTTTAACAAGGCTGGGTGTTAATGGCCGGTCAATAATTGTAATGCCCTCACTTTCTTTGTCAGCTATAAAAAGTGCTTTAACTTCTGGAGGGTAATGAATTGGAATTTCAAAATAATCATCAGGATTAAAAGAAGGCGGTAGATTTTTATCATCTCCACTAGACTTACGTCTTACATCATCACTTGTACCACTGTGACTCTTTTGCCACTGCTCAAACTCACTTTGCAATCTTTGATACAAAGCGCTACTTCTGATCTCCTGGTCAGAAATTTCTGGCGTACCTTGATCACGTCCCGTTTCTGATCTGTTGGCCATATAAAAATTTAGATCAAATAATCAACCCACTATCCTACTACAAATAATAACATTTGTCAATAAAAAAAGCACCACCCCGCTGGTGGCACCTACCTAAGGCTCAATATCAAACAAAAGTACATACAAACTCCGCCACAAACGCCCCAAGGCTCGCTTTATGGCTGGTACACGTTGGCACGACTTCCAATACTGCGCGCCGTGGCAAAAATATGGCCTAGTTGCGTACCTGTGGGCTTTATACATACAAAAGTTTATTTTGTTTTTATATTACATCTTTAATTATACACCAAAAATCGGATAAAGTCAAGGTTAAATTCAGAAGCAAGAAGTTAGAAGAAAGGAGTAAGTAATACGACTAAGGATTATTGTAGGCATTTTTGTCAGATCGGAAAAAATGCCTAATGAATAAAAAATTCTAACTCCCTACTTCTCTCTTCTTACTTCCAATTTTAAACGGATTATAATTTATACCGCTATCGTAGGTATCTATATTTTCTATCTTCTTTAACTTGGCTACTACCCAATAAGTTATTGGGGTAAACACCACCTCAATACCAACTTTCATAACGTAAATAGTAAAAATCAAATTCAGCAAAGAAGCGAGAGGAATTACTGACCAAAAAGCAATTACAGAAAATATGACGGTGTCTACTCCTTCTCCTAAAATAGTAGAACCTATAGTGCGCACCCATAAATATTTTCCTGTAGTAATAATCTTTAATTTGGAGAGTACATAAGAATTTACAAATGAACCACACCAATAAGCTACTATGCTGGCCACTACTAAACGGGGTACAAAACCCAGGATTGTTTCATAGGCGATTTGGTTACCCCAATCCGGTGCTGAAGGTAAATATTGTATGATGAGCAAAACAACTGACATTAAAACTAAACTAAAAAAACCTACCCAAATAATTAGTCGAGCTCTAGCATAACCATAAACTTCAGTCAGAATATCTCCAAAAATATAAGACAAGGAGAAAAGTATTGTTCCACCATCAAACAAAAAGCCCCAACCAGAAATAATCTTAGTGGAGGCTATGTTAGATATAATTAAAATAGCCACAAACAAAGCTGCGACTATAGAAAAAAGGGATGATTCTTTGAGGTTGTTCATTTGGGCGTCAGAAATTGTTTTTAAACAAGGCGGGTCCGATCCCGCCTTCGGCGGGATGACCCCAATAGTAGTCCTCCTTTGGAGGACACTACAGGGCAGGTCCCGCGCCCAGTAGTGAGCTTGCTCTACTACTGGGTTCTCCGTGACCACGGAGAAGGTATAATACACCTCTATGTGGCGCTGCAGGAAGATTCATATTCAGTGCGGGCCCGGCCGGATTCGAACCGGTGATCTTCTCCGTGACAGGGAGACGTGTTAACCGGGCTACACTACGGGCCCGCACTGAATATGTAATCAAAAGATAAGATACCTTATTTTAAAGAGACGTGCTGTGCCGGGCTACCCCGTACTAGTCCAGCGGGACAGTACAGGGCACGGCACTACGGGCCCGCTCTATACTGAAAATAAAATAACAATACAACCCACTCTGCTTAAAAACTAGCCCTAGCAATATATCATAACCTATTAAACTTTTCAAGCCCAGAACAAGTTCACAGTTTATAGTTCACAGTTCACGATAATTTTAGATTCCCGCTTTCATGGGAATGACACTTTAATTTATATAAATATAACCGCAAAGTAATACCTAAAATAATCATTAATAAAGCTAACCAAGTCCCTGCTCGCCAACCAAAAAATACATCCTGGGTATCTAAACGCCAATATTCTAAAACCAAACGCAAACAACCACTGGCTAATAAATAAATTGCGAATAAATTACCTTTAGGCCAAGACTTTTTTCTCAAGCACCACAAAATTAAAAACAAAATTATTAAACCTAAAAATTCATACAAAAATACGGGGTGAAAATAATTATTATTAACATAAGGCTCTGGCCTATTTTCAGGAGCAATAAATATTCCCCAAGGCGAATCAGTTGGCAAGCCAAACAATTCCTGATTAAAATAATTCCCCCACCGCCCTATTGCTTGCCCTAAAGCTAGACCCGGCGCTAAGCAATCTAAAATATCCAACCAATAATATTGATGCCTCTTCAACCACCACCATAAAACTATTGCCCCACCTAATAAACCACCATGCCAAGCTAGCCCTCCCTGCCAAATTTTAAATATATCTAATAGATTATCTTTAAAATACCACCACTCAAACCAAAATACATCTAAGAGTCGCGCACCTAAAACTCCCCCGATCAAAAACCAAATTATTAAACTGTCAAAATCTTCTAAAAACCATTGTCGTTCCTGCCAAATCTTACGGCCCAAGAAAAAACCCACCAAAATACCCAAACTAAACATTACCCCGTACCAATGAATTGATACAAGGCCAAAATCAATAATAATAGGAGAGGGAGAATAATTGTGAAAAAAAACCAATAAATTCATACCAAGACTTGGTTTTCTTAAATCCTAATATCTAAATTCTAATTACTAAAATTTTAGTAATTAATTTTTGAGATTTGTTTAGAAATTAGTAATTAGAAATTTAAAATTTTACCTTCTATCCCCCAATCAACTTAGCCTGGACCTTTTCCTTTAAAGTTGTCCAATCTTCTACTCTTTCACCATTTAAGAAAAAAGTGGGCGTACCAGTGATACCTCTACTATCTCCTTCTTTCATATCATCTCTGATTATTTGATTCTTCGCACGTGAATCTAAGCAAGCCTTAAAATCATCCGATTTAAGTCCCAAATCTTTAGCATAGGATACTAATTCATCGGCTGAAAAAGCAGGCTGAACCTCAAACAACTTATCATGATAGGGCCAAAAACTTCCTTGGTCATTAGCGCATTCAGCTGCTAAAGCTGCCCGAAAAGCTTGGGTATGAATAGATACTAGTGGGTAATGTCGATAACTGAATTTAATCTTACTGCCAAAGGTAGCCAGTATCTCTTTTAGTAAGCCTTGAGCCGCCTTACAAGATGGGCACTGAAAGTCGGAAAATTCTTCTAAAACAATCTTAGCATCACCAGAGCCCTGTACCGGACGAGGGGAATTTATTTCTGGATAGTAAGGCTTGGCAGCCGTACCAGCCCAAATGGCCCACACCACAATTACAAGAGCCAGTATACCTCCACTCACTAACCAATAACGTGATTTTTCAGACATGATATTTTAAGATTAAAATTACTTCAACAGTTGATCAACAGCGGCTTTTAGTTGCTCATAAGCTACGGCACCTTCTATTGGAGTACCATTCACAAAAGTAGTAGGTGTTCCGCCAACACCATAACCTGAGCCTTCTTGTAGATCAGCCTGCACTTTAGCTGCCATTTCATTACTATCTAAACAAGATTTAAATTTACTTTCTGATACACCAACCTCTCGGGCTAAGGGCACTAATTTATCAAGAGCAAAGCCAGTGCCATTAGAAGTGGTTCTGTCAAAAATCTTATCTATAAAACTCCAATACTTGTCCGCCCCCCCAAGCTTACCCACACATTCAGCTGCTTCAGCTTCCTTTTGAGCATTGGCATGAAAAGAAAGTGGGAAATGACGAAATACTAAATTAACCTTACCAGCATAGTCTTTCATTAACTGTTGGGTAGCTGGATGGAAACGCTTACAAAATGGACATTCCAAATCTGAGTACTCTATTAAAGTCACTGGGGCATTTTTAGAGCCTCTAACATAATCCGTTGGTTTTATCTTAACATCAACTTTAGTAGGCAGGCCGCTGGGCTGATTAGCCGAAGGTTGATTATTAGCTACTGGGGTTGGATTAGCTTTAGCTAATTTATTACCCAGGACCGAAGGGAACATATAAATCAAAGCTAATACAAAACCTATAAGACTAACAGCTGCTACGCCCGCTACAACTCCCATAATAAAGGTGAGTTTAGGTGAAGAGCCTTCAAATAAACTGGTTTTGTTGGAGGTAGGAGTTACCTCTGGTGGTATAGGATTGAAATCTAACATAATATAAAAAAATTAATTAATAATTATTAAGTAATTAGCTTGTTTAATATACCATATTCAAAAAATGTAGTCTATTGTATTGGCCACTAGTAATTAGTTCCTAGCCACTAGTCGTTAGTCACTGAAATAAATGAATTAACGTTTAAATTTATCTTTAAGGGCAGCAGCTATAACCTTATCCCACATACTTAAGGACAAAGCACCTTCAATTTTATGCCCATTCACAAACCAAGTAGGTGTACCGCTTACTCCAGCTTCAACACCCGCACTATAATCAGACTGCACTTTACTTAAAGTTAAATGCCCCTCCATACAACGTTTAAAATCTACTTGATTGAGCCCTAAGGAGTTAGCTATAGAATCATACAAGGTTGAATTTAATCTATCGCCTTGATTAAAAAGCTGGTCATGATATTGCCAAAATTTATTTTGCTTTTGGGCACAATTAGCTGCCTCAGCCGCTGCCACAGCTTGAGAGTGAATTTCAGCTATAGGAAAATCTTTATAAATAAGGCGCACGGCCTCGGGATATTTTTTTAATACTTGCTGAATTATAGGAACTGCTTCACGAGTAAAAGGACATTCAAAATCGGCAAACTCTACAATAGTTATGGGCGCTTCGGCAAATCCTAACCAAGGATCATTGGTAGTATTTATATTAACCGTATTCTTATTAGTATTAGAATTAGCTCCAGGAATATTAGTAAATCCCGAGGACGAATTAGTAGATTGATTGGGTGTGATCACTTGAAGTAGACTAGCGATAACCAACCAAATAATAACAATTATAATAAGCCATACCCACCACTTTTTCCACCAATGTTTTTTGATATTTTGCTCTGGTAAAATGTCTGACATAATTTAAAATATTATACCACTTTAGTTAAACGCTTGCGTATATACCACTGCACGCCCACCACCAAAGAAAAAATAATTGCTGCTGCCCAAGCTACATCGCGTAACCAATGCTGTAACAAACTAAAACTGGAACCAAAAGCATAACCCAAAAACACAAACAAGGCCGACCACAAAAAACTGGCTGGTACATCAATTTTTACAAATTCCTTAAAGTTCATACGAGCAATGCCAGCTACGATAATAGAACTATGACCAAAACTATAAATAAATTTAGTAATAGCCAAAGTTTTCTTACCATTAGCTGTGAAATGCTCTTCTAGCCAACGTAAACGCTTTTTATTAAGAAAAAACCATTTACCATAACGCCCCACCAATTGGGTACCCCAACGACGAGCGGCTTCAAACCACAAAATATCTCCCACCACTGCCCCGACAAAGGTTACGGCAATGGCAGCATAAAGATTCATCAGTGAAAGTGATACTAAAAATCCTGCAGCCAACGGAAAAATTTCTCCTTCTATTATTACACCTAAAAAAAGGACTATATAACCATAAGTAACTAAAAGTTCTATTAAACGATCCATAGATATTGGCGGTTAGGAGTATGAATATAGGAGTAAGGAGTTAGAAGTATATAATATAAATTTTAAAATCCTTACTCCCTACTACTTGCTACTTACTTCAAATTTTACTATTCGGTTGTAATTTATGCCACTCGGTAGCCTGCTCAAAATTATAAGCTAAACGCAAAAGCGTACTTTCGTTAAAAGATTGTCCAATAAACTGTACACCCACAGGCAAACCATCTACCAAACCAGCTGGTATAGAAATAGCTGGAAGGCCTGCAATATTAGCTGGCACAGTATACATATCCGCCAAATACATAGCTAAGGGATCTTGAGTTTTACTACCAAGCTTAAAAGCTACGGTAGGTGTAGTAGGAGCAATAAGCGCATCTACTTTGCTAAATACTTGGTCAAAATCTGCTTTAATGCTCGCCCTAGCAGCTTGGGCCTTAACATAAAAAGCTTCATAATATCCAGCCGACAGAACATAAGTTCCAAGCATTATGCGCCTCTTGGCTTCGGCTCCTAATAAACTACCTCTAGTCTTGGTATAAACCTCATACAGCGTATCGCCCTTTAGACGCTTGCCAAATTTAATACCATCATAACGAGCTAAATTTGTACTAACCTCAGCTGGACAAATAACATAATAAGCTGCCAGAGCATACGGCATAGTGGGTAAACTTACTTCTTGAATCTCAGCGCCTAACTGACCTACTTTTTCAATAGCTTTCTGCACCACTTCTTTTACATTCTTATCTAAACCTTCGCTAAAAAATTCTTTAGGCACACCGATTTTTAAACCTCTAATCGGTTTGTTTAAGTCCTGCACATAGTCTGGCACTGGTTGCTGGCTGCTGGTAGCATCATGCGAATCATGCCCGGCTATATTTTTTAAAACCAAAGCCGCATCGGCTACTGAACGAGCTAAGGGGCCTGCCTGGTCTAAAGACGATGTCATGGCTACCAAACCATAACGAGACACACGGCCATAAGTTGGTTTAAAACCAACCACTCCACAAAAAGCAGCTGGCTGACGCACTGATCCACCAGTATCTGTACCCAAACTTACCAAACACTCTTGTGCGGCTACAGCCGCAGCTGAGCCACTAGACGACCCGCCTGGTACACAACTTTTATCCCAGGGATTCAAAGTTGGACCAAAACCAGAATTCTCGCCTGAAGTGCCCATAGCAAATTCATCACAATTGGTTTTACCTAATACAATAGCACCCGCTGACTCTATCTTTTCTACAATAGTAGCTGAATAAGGTGGTTTAAAATCTACTAAAATTTTTGACCCAGCAGTAGTTGCTAAGTTTTTAGTTACTATTACGTCCTTAACGCCCATAGGCACCCCAGCCAAAGCGCCCAAACTTTCGCCTTGTGAAATTTTATTATCCAACTGTTTGGCTTTGGCTAAAGCCGACTCTTCATTTACCTGTAAAAAGGCGTGCAAACTTGCATCATATTTTTTGATATTAGCCAAATATTCAGCCACAACTTCTACTGAAGAAAATTTCTTTCCCAGTAAACCTTGCTGCAACTCACTAATAGATAATGAAGTTAAATTGGTTCCCATAAATTAAATATCTTCATTGCGATCAAACACGGCTGGCACCTCTATTAGATCGTTTTTCACTTGAGGGGCTTGCTTTAATAAATCATCTTTGATAAATACCTGCTCTACTTTATCTAAACGACTGTATAAAACCGGGCTAGCAACCAAATTTTTAACAGCTACTGTCGGCAATTGATTTAATTTAGTTATATATTCCACAACCTTAGTCAATTCACCAGAAAAACGCCCCACTTCTTCTGGAGTGAGCGATAAGCGTGACAATTTAGCTAAATGTAAAACCTGTTCTTTAGATAAACTATTTATTTCAGTCATAACACTTATTATAGCTTAAAAACCAAAGCTTGATAATTTTAAGCAGATTTGATTAATTTAATAAATTCAGCTTCGTTTAAAATTTCAATTCCTAATTTTTTGGCCTGATCATATTTTGAACCCGGCTTCTCCCCCACTACCACAAAAGAAGTAGCCTGACTAACTGTTTCCGAAACATTGCCCCCTAAATTACGAATAGCTTGTTTAGCTTGCTCCCGACTAAAACTAGCTAGAGTCCCGGTTACTACAGCAGTTTTACCACTCCACTTGCCACTGGGCCTAGACTCATGGGTAATTTTTATACCAGCTTGCTTAAACTTATCAAGTAATCTTCGCTGACGAGAGCTGGCAAAAAATTCGGTAATACTTTTAGCCACTACTGGACCAACTTCGGTTACTATTTTTAGATCATCTTCAGTAGCTGATATTATTTTTTCTAAAGTGCCAAAATGTTGTGCTAACACTAAAGCAGTTTCTATACCCACATGACGTATACCTAAAGAATAAATAAAGCGTGACAAAGGTATGGTTTTTTTGTGAGCTATAGCTCTGATCAAATTTTGAGCAGCCTTATCAGCAAAACCTTCCAAACCAACTAAATCTTCCATCTTTAGAGCAAAAAAATCTGCTGCGTCATTTATTAAACCAACTTCTATTAATTGATCAATAATTCTTGGACCCAAGCCATCTATATTAAAAGCCGTCCGTGAAACAAAATGATAAAGCCCTTCACGAGTACGGGCTGGGCAATGCACATTCTTGCAATACCAAGCCACTTCACCAACCTTTCTTTGCACTAGCGTATCACAAGCTGGACAATTTTTTGGCATATGCCAAACTTTTTCTTTGCCCGTACGCAATTTGGGTAGTACTTGAACTATATCTGGAATAATATCACCGGCTTTTTGAGCAATTACCGTATCGCCCACTCTCACATCCAAACGCCTAATTTCATCTTCATTATGTAAAGTGGCACGCGAAACAGTGCTACCAGCCAGACGTACTGGCTCTAAAATAGCTACTGGAGTTAAAGCTCCAGTGCGTCCTACTTGAATGATAATATCTTTAATTTGAGTAGTGGCCTGTTCAGCCGGAAACTTAAAAGCCAACATCCAGCGATCAGCCTTGCCCACACTTCCTAAGGTGCGTTCTTGTTTAATATCATTAACCACAATTACCACACCATCAGTTTGATAGGGCAAAGCAGCTCTCTTGCTTTCCCATTTTTTAACATAGCTTTCAATCTCTTGAATACCCACCAACTCTTGGCAATATTTATTAGTTTTAAAACCAAATCTTTTAAGCTGCTCATGAACTTCCGCATGAGTAGCTTGACCTATGTCTGTCAAAATTTCAAAAGCATAAAATTCCATTTGCCGTTCAGCTGCCACACGTGCATCTAATTGACGAATAGAGCCAGCGGCTAAGTTGCGAGGATTAGCAAAAATGGGCAGACCAGCTTTGATTTGCAAATTATTTATACGTTCTAATTCTGCTTTAGTAATTACTATTTCGCCACGGACGTCTAATTTTTTGGGTAAGGCTAGGTTGTCACTTTTTACTAAAGACAAAGGAATGCTTTCTATAGTTCTAATATTTTGTGTAACATCTTCTCCTACCTTACCATCACCTCGAGTAGCACCGCGCACTAATAAACCTTGGTCATATGTAAGAACAATAGACAAACCGTCCATTTTTAATTCACCAAAATAACCTTTAATTCGCTCGCCCATAAATTTCTCATTACGAGCTTGCCAATCTGTCACTTCTTCTATAGAAAAAGCGTCCTCAATAGAAAGAATAGGCGCTGGATGTTTGACTTTGTTAAATTGAGCTAAGGCTTTGCCACCCACGCGCTGAGTAGGCGAAGAAGGTGTGATAAGTTCTGGATATTGCTGCTCTAATTTAAATAATTCGTGTTTCAAAGAATCTAGCGCGCTATCAGAGATTTCTGGTTTATCTAAAACATGATACAAATACCGATGATGTTCTATCTCGGATCTTAGTTTGGCTATTCTAGTTTGTGCTTCAGCTTTAGTCATGCCTAAACGATAAATTACTTAATAATATCTTGCTCAGAAAATATTACGTAATCAGCTAAACCATAAGCTGGGGCATTTTTAGGCACCTGAGCAGTTAATGATTGCTCTGTATTATTTTTAGTGCCAAAAGCTTGCACGGTATAATAATTTTGTAAACCACCACCCTCTATGCTAATCCTCATATTTTTTATCGGAGCATCAAGGGCGCGAAAACGAATTTGATAAATTGTATCATTTTGATTAGGTATAACGGATTTATCTAAAACAATAGGATTACAACGCACTAAGTCCGGTTCATGAACACACTCGTAAGGCGCGTTAGAATTAGGACGGTAAACTTTAAATTTACTATCAGGATTATCTAAATCTGGTAAATCAGTAATAAGCATATAGCTCACTTCTAATTGTGGTTTATCCGCATCTACAGCAGAAATAGCTTCCCAGGATGTAATATTTACTTTAGTAATAGCATTATTCTCACCCAAATCAAGCTGATAAATATCGTCTACTGCCAAATAATCCAAACTCAAAATTTCAGCGGGTTTAATAGTGCGCTGACATTTAGCATCAGACAAACTGGTCAAACAATTTTCGTTTTCTATAGTACAACCAGTGTCGCATAAACTGGTTTTACGTATGTCATAAAGCGATTGCTCCAAACCACCTTCAGCACTAACATAAGCTGCCATACTATTATCAATAGCTTTAGCCTGTCGCAATTGGCTCACTACTAAAAAAGATATGCCCAAAGCGCCTATAATAGCACTAGCCATCATCATTAAAGCTAGTAATAAAACATTGCCGGTTGGTAATTTAGATTTGAACATTGTAGTTTGTCAATAAATTATCTAACATACATTCTAGAAGTCACTGTGGTTTGTAAATAACTAAATTTAAGTTCATCTGGTCTAGGATTACGAGCATTATTACTGGTCCAAAGTACAATAGTTACTCGAGGTTGAACATCGGGTGCACCTGTAGCTCCACCCTGAGGAAAAGCATCTTGTAGGGGCGCTACGTAAAACTTTATATTCTCCACTGATAAACTAGGCGAGCTAATAGTGTTCCAAATTCCACCATCGCCACCGCGTCTAATTTGCAAACATTGGGCTTTTTCAACTGGCAAGTCAAAACCGCAAGCTGCTCCAGAAATTTTTTGAAAGGCAACCTTATCCTCAACACCAGTAGCATTATTTTTTATAAGATATAAAACATCACTGCCCTCTGTTATACCACCACTATAAGCCGCATAATCTATATTCTTAGAACGTATTTCCCGGGCCATAATATCTAAAATATAACGTACTTCAGTGGAAGCTTGTTGGGCATCCCTAATATGAACTTGGGATTTATGTAAATTAACAAAAATTTCGGAAATAATAGTGCTGGCCACCGCAAAAATAGCCAATACCACCACAATTTCCATCAAAGTAAAACCCTTAGACAACTCATTTTTTTTCAGCTCAAACATAAATATTAACGCCAATTATAAATTGCCTCAGCTACAGTCAAAATTTTACGACCCTCGTTAGCGCGTGGGCTTAGCCAACTTACTTGAGATATTACTTTGATGCCTATTTTAGCATAACCATCATTACAATCGGCTTGCCCTTCTTCTATTATAATTTCTCCACTGGCATCAGATTTGCAAATAGGAGCTAAAATCAACAAACGCCTATAACCAGTACTGACATACCCTGCCAAACTACCATTTTCATTTTGAGTCCAAACATACCTATCTGAATCCTGAACACTACGCAATAAATTAAGCTCGGGGTGAGTATTATCATTTATTGAATCCGGCGGTGAACTTAAAAAAAATAGGGCAAAACTAGCGGGGATAACCGCTGGATCAAATATCAATATAGCCTGATTACTGCTAGCTGATTGCAAATTAAAATCCCAAACCCTACCAGGATCACCATTATTATCTGCCAGCCAATTACTATCGCGTATAGCCCGCACTGCCTCTATACCCTCTCGAGCTAAATTCATAGCTACAATTTGCTGAACACTATCATTACTAGCAGCTAAATTTTGGAAGGTTAAAGCCATGACTCCACCCAAACCAATCAAAATAATACCTATAGCCACCGTAGCTTCTAATAAGCCTTGCCCTAAAGGATAGTCTGACTTTTTTCTAAATTTTAGCCAACTAGTCATAATATAACTTTAACTATATTTTAATTGGAAACCTGACCGATAAAAATCTGTCCGGTAGTGAGCTGCACCTTAACTTCTACTGTACGATTACTTTTCTTGTGTTCCAGTACAATAGTAGCTAAATTTTTATCAGCCAGACCATCAATCAGCACCACTTCTTTGCCAGGCGAAAAAACTAAATCAAACGGCGATTTGGCTATATCATCTAATTTTAACTCTTTAATCCAAACATTAGATAAAAGTGGAAAGGCAGGCATGGTATTGTCTTTACTAACATTATAAAGACCATCGGCTGCTTCCGTAGGCTCGGTTAAAATTGCACAATCAGCAAAACGAACTGGATCTTGATTGGTTTCAAAATGCACTCCATAGCCTGCTGGAACTACAGTTTTATCAGCACACTCTATAGTTTGACCAGTAAGAGTCATGGTTTGAGCCTCACGAATAGTGGATTGCACAATTTCAGCTGAACTTACTAATTCATCACGCCATTGACCGCCACGAAAATTAACAATTACTATACTTAAAATTAC
>Ga0172379_10001489_pt1 | contig 46194 bp, 33 predicted proteins | sample GrowelOW334metaG_FD_119756 | JGI IMG/M metagenome (GOLD analysis project Ga0172379, IMG submission 119756) | Groundwater microbial communities from an aquifer near a municipal landfill in Southern Ontario, Canada - Groundwater well OW334 metaG | ecosystem: Environmental > Aquatic > Deep...
AGGCACCAATCCGGTGAAGGCCAGGATCCCTACTTTCCTATGGACCGAGGCCGTCATCCGGGGAACGAGCCTTACGGCAAAAGAAGGCCTGACCGGTGCCGATCATCTTCAATCAAATATTAAGTTCATCTGGTCGGTTGCCTCCAATATCCTGGCTAACCAGCATGGAAATGTCAACCGGGCCGGCCGGATACTCGCTGATGAAAGTCTCGTCGAGTTTATCGTTGTTCAGGACCAGTTTATGACCGCCTCAGCCCGTTATGCCGATCTTGTGCTGCCTGTGTGTACCCATTTTGAAACCTGGGGCCTGGCAGATGGCTGGAAATATGGCGAAGAAGTTATCCTGTTACCGCAAGTGGTCGAAAATACGCACCAGGCAAAATCTGATTATCGTATTTGCGCTGACTTGTCAGCCAAATTAGGTGTTTTTGATGCTTTTACCGAAGGTCTCGACGAAAAGGGCTGGACACATAAACTCTGGGATGAATACCGGGTTAAGCGCTTTCCCGACTTGCCACCGTTCGATCAATTTGTCGAATCCAATCAGGGTGTGTATAGCATCCGGGTCGATAATCCCAAGATTTCCCTTGAAGAATTCCGCCGCGATCCTGAGAATCACCCGCTGGATACCCCCAGTGGCAAGATTGAAATCTTTTCCGAAACCCTGTTTAAGTTAGACCAGAAAGAGGTCATTCCGGCTGTGCCCAAATATATTCAGGAATGGGAATCCCCTTTCGGACCTGAAGCTGAAACCTATCCTCTTCAGGCTATCGGCCCGCATTATATGGCGAGGGTACATTCCATTCATGACAACACCGATTGGCTCAAAGAAGCTTTTCCACAGAGGGTTTTTATCAATCCGCTGGATGCAAAGAATCGCAATTTATCAGATGGGGAGAGGGTTTTGGTCTTTAACGACCGGGGAAAGATCAGTCTGCCTTGCCGGATCACTCCAAGGATTATGCCTGGTGTGGTTTCTGTACCCCAGGGTGCCTGGACCGTTCCAGGACCCGATGGTACCGACACGAATGGCAATATAAACGTTTTATCCTCCGAAAAATGGACTCCGCTTGCGTTTGGAAATGCACAGCATACCATCATGGTTGAAATAAAAAAAACAAAACCATGAGTACCTTTGGCTTCTATTTCGATTCCAACTCCTGTTCCGGTTGCAAAACCTGTCAGATTGCCTGCAAGGATAAAAACGACCTTGCAGGTGGTATACGGTTCCGAAGAGTGTATGAAGTATCGGGCGCTCAATGGACCAAAACCGATGAAGGCGCCTGGGAACATGATATCGTTGCTTACAATTTGTCCATCGCTTGCAACCATTGCGAAGATCCGTCCTGCGTAAAAGCATGTCCAACCGAAGCCATGTTCATACAGCCGGATGGTATCATTGAGATCGATCCGAAAAAATGTATCGGATGTAAGTATTGCGAGTGGGCTTGTCCGTATGGCGCACCCCAGTATAACAGGCAGAAAGGGATCATGCAGAAATGCAATTTTTGCAGGGATTACATTCTGGAGGGCAAGATGCCGGTTTGCGTATCAGCTTGTCCGATGCGTGCCCTTGAGTTTGGTCCGATAAGCCAGTTAATTGAGAAATATGGTGATAACCGATCGGTCTACCCTCTTCCTGATCAAGCACTTACCAAGCCATCTCTCTTTATCAAACCCCATCCGGGTGCATCGAGGGCACATGAACTGGGAGCTTCAATCATTAATCGCGAGGAGGTGAAAAATGAACAACAGTGATTGGCCTTTAATGGTTTTCACCCTGACCATCCAATTCTCGATCGGGGTGGCTGTTTTTTATAATTTGTTCCTCCTTTTTCCGATCGTCCTTGGAAAAAAGAGACTCCCACTGCGATTTCAGCTGATATTACTTTGTGCATTGATATCCGCCGTCATGGCTGTTTTTTTCTCATTGCTTCATCTTGGCAATCCGTCCAATGCGATTAAGACATTATCCAATCTGCACGAATCATGGCTCAGCCGGGAAATTCTGCTGGTCATTATTTATTCAACTCTATTATTGCTAGTGACCGGATTACAATTTCGATTTCCATCTTCCATCAGATCTTATAAATGGCTCATCGATCTGACAGCAGTGACCGGGTTGGTACTCATATATGTAATGAGCAAAATTTACCTCTTACCTGCCATGCCTGCCTGGAACTCGGTATTTACTCCGATCAGCTTTTACCTTACTGCTTTTCTGTTTGGCACCAGCTTCCTCCTGCTTTTTCAGCTGAATGAAGGATCCTGGGCAAGCCAAAAAGGTCTGGCTGTTCTCATAATTGCCATCCCCGCCATCCTCGTTGGTATGTTGCCGGTGCATATGTCGTGGCTGGGCGAAAACAGTGAAGCTACCAAACAGAGCCTGGCGTTGCTCCTGAACGAATATTTACCGGCCTTTTATTTAAGGCTCGGTTTTGAAATCCTTACCATGGTTTTCGGATTTTGGGCTTTTTTCTCGATCAAGTCAGATACCATGAAAAGCCGCAACCTGTTTATCCCAGCCCTGTTAGCCTTAATTACATCGGTAGGTGCCCTCATTATCGACCGATTCCTGTTTTATCAACACATCATACCTGTCGGAAACCTGTAAAATGACTTTGGAATATACACCTTAATAGTTGTTCATCAATGAAAATTCCACTTCTTGATCTTGCTGTAATTGTCGTTTACCTTGTTGGTATCCTGGCCGTTGGACTCTGGGTTGTAAGAAAGCAAAAAATGACAACCAGCTCTTATTTCCTTGCAAACCGATCGCTTAACTGGGCAGTTATCGGTGCCGCACTGTTTGCTGCCAATATTTCGACGATCCATCTGGTCGGGCTGGCATCAGCAGGGTACCGCGATGGGATGGTTCAGGGTAATTTTGAGTGGATGGCAACTTTTCTCCTGATACTACTCGGATTAGTTTTCGCCCCTTTCTATTTTAAAAATAAAATTTCAACCCTTCCTGAATATCTGGAGCGCAGGTATAGTGGAGCTTCCAGGTCATTCCTGGCTGTTCTGGCTATCTTTGGTGCCCTTTTCATGCATATCGGCATCAGCCTCTATGCCGGTGCGGTCGTATTCGAGACCTTCTTCGGTATCAACAAGTGGTACTCAATCATGATTATTTCAGTGATTACAGCCATATATACCATCATAGGCGGATTAAAATCGGTCGTGGTGACGGAAACCATCCAGACCGTTGTCCTTCTTTTAGGGGCTTCGATCATGGCGATCCTCGCTGTCACCGCTCTCCCGGATCACGGGATTCATTCATTCGCCGACCTGAAAGCCGTATTAAGGCCGGATCAGCTGGTATTACTCCGGAGTGCCGAAAGCAGCCCCAACCTCCCCTGGTATTCAATCATCCTGGGTTATCCCGTGATAGGGGTTTGGTACTGGTGTGCCGACCAGACAATTGTTCAGCGCGTATTAGGTGCGCGCACCGAATATGACGCCAAAACAGGACCGATTTTCGCAGGTTTTATTAAGATATTGCCCGTGTTTATCATGGTCATTCCCGGTATTCTGGCCTATGCATTGTTTAAGGATATTATTGGTGACAATGCCAACGAAGCCTTACCGGTACTAATCACCCAATTGCTTCCGGTCGGACTGAAAGGACTGATGTCGGCCGCACTCCTCGCCGCCCTGATGAGTACCGTGGCTGCAGCACTCAATTCTTCCGCAACCCTTGTTTCGGTTGATATTGTCAAGCGGATGCGCCCGGCCACCACCGACGATCAACAGGTTAAAATAGGCAGGTATACCGCAATTGTAGTGATGCTTCTTGCCATTGCCTGGTCACCGATGATTGAACATTTCCGGAGTATATTCGATGCCATTAATACCATTCTTTCAGTACTTGCTCCTCCAATCGCTGTAGTATTCATGTTTGGCGTATTCTGGAAACGGGGTACCAAAGAGGCTTCCCTGGTGACCATCATTACCGGTTTTGTGGTTGGCGTTTTGGTATTCCTGATTGACTTTCCTGCAATCGGCTCGGTGAAAATCATCACCCAAACCCTTGGCATCCCTTATATGATGCAAGGATGGTGGCTTTTCGTATTCCTCAGTTTTCTCTTTGTCGTGGTGAGCTATCTTACCCCAAAACCCGACTATGAGAAAATCAAGAATTACACAATGGATAAACCGCTGAATTTCTTATTGAAAGGGAAGATAACCGGATTCAGCGACCCGAGAATCTTGTCCCTGATTTTGATCGTTATCATGATCATTTTGTACACCATATTCAGCTGATGCGAAGCGAAGAAGAAGATCGGTGGACGAAAGAAAAATCGACAGAAGTGTCATCCCCGCGAAGGCGGGGACCCCGTCACTCTAGTAGGATTTCCGCAAGCGGGGACCGCTCCCCTAAGCTTAAATTCTGGCAGCAAGGATCGCCGGCACATCATCCACTGTAACATCTCCTGCCCCACCAAGCATTTGAGCGCCGTGGCTTTTCAGCTGGGCTACCACCTTGCCAATGGCTTCGGCACCGATTCCATATTCTGACAGTTTGGTTTTAACGCCCATACAGCGGAAAAATTGATCCTGGAATCTAATGGTTTCAGCAATTGCAGCTTGGTGGTCGAAACCGGCAATACCCCATATCTTTTCCCCATAACGAAAGAACTTTTCCTCACGTTTCGTACTCAGAAAAGTCATGACCCCCGGAAGCACGATGGCCAGGGATACCGCGTGATCAAAGCCATACAAAGCGGTGAGTTCATGCCCAATGGTATGGGTCGACCAGTCGCTGATAACTCCCATGGAAAGCGAGGTATTCAAGGCGTTGGTTGCCGCCCACATAAAATTGGCCCGGTCGTCATAGGTTGGAATCTCATCAGAGAAAACTTTTAATCCGGTGCTCTTCAAAATCATCAGCAGGCTTTCCGCAAAGCGGTCCTGGACTTCGGCTTTTGACGGATAAGTAAGATACTGCTCCAGGACATGAATGAATGCGTCAATGACCCCATTAGCAATTTGATTCTTCGGAAGAGAATAGGTCACTTCCGGATCCAGCACCGAAAACCGGGGCATCACCAGCGATGATCCGAAAGCGAGTTTATGATTTAATGAGACCCGTGATATAACCGAATTTCCATTCATTTCAGTTCCGGTAGCAGGCAAGGTCAGAACCGTTCCGATAGGCAGCGCCTCTTTAACCGGAATATTTTTACTCAATATATCCCAGGGATCATCACCCTTATAACAAGCTGCAGCAGCCAGGAATTTTGATCCATCGATCACTGATCCGCCTCCTACCGCCAGGATAAAACCGATTTTTTTTTCACGGATAATATCCAGTGCAGGGATTAATTGCTCATAGGTTGGATTGGGTTGAACACCCGGGAATTCATAATACTCACTTTCACCAAGTGCGGCTATGACCTGATCATAAACGCCATTGGATTTTATACTTCCACCCCCATAAACAAACAGGATCGGCACTCCGGATGGCAAATGCCCGGTAATTTTTGATATCGTACCCTTACCAAAAAGAATTCTTACCGGATTATAAAATTCAAAATTTTTCATATCTGATATTTTTTTGCCAATTTTAACAGGAACCAAAAATAGGTCTTTTTATCCATTATGCAGATTACGTGCAGAGACGGATGATTATCCGTCTCCACCACATATCGCACAGGTTTTGTATTTTTAACACAAATTCAACAAATAGCATATGTTTAAGAAATCTGCATTCATGATCACTACGGTCATCCTGGTGCTTGGATTATCGGCATCTGCACAGGAAAACTGGATAAGCATTTTCAACGGTAAAAACCTGAAAGGGTGGAAACAGCTGAATGGCACTGCCAAATATGAGGTGCAAAACGGTATTTTGACCGGCACAACCGTATTGGGTTCACCTAACAGCTTTTTATGCACTACCACCAATTACGCTGATTTCATACTGGAATTTGAGGCCTTGGTTGATCCTCAGCTCAATTCGGGAGTCCAGGTAAGGAGCCATAGCTATAAAGAATTTCAAGATGGAAGGGTTCACGGTTACCAGATTGAAATTGACCCTTCGGACCGGGGTTGGAGTGCGGGAATATACGATGAAGCACGCCGGGGCTGGCTATACCCGTTGGGAGACAATTCTGTAGCGCAAAAGGCCTTCAAGCAAAATGACTGGAACAAATACCGTGTTGAAGCTATCGGTCAGACCATCCGCACCTGGATTAACGGTGTTGCGGCATCCAACCTGATTGATGACATGGACTCTTCCGGATTTATCGGACTTCAGGTTCATGGGGTCGGATCAGATCCCAGGAAAGCCGGCATTAAGGTTCAATGGCAGAATATCAGGATCATGATTACAGACCTTTCAAAAAATGCCTGGAAGATGCCCTCGACGGTTAAAGAGATTTCGGCCATTCCGAATTCGCTTACCAAGGAAGAAGCTAAGGAAGGCTGGATGTTACTCTGGAACGGTAAAACCAGTGATGGATGGAGAGGGGCAGACAAAAAGGCTTTCCCTCAAAAAGGATGGGACATGAAAAATGGTGTGTTAAGCGTTCTTGCAGGAACCGGAGGAGAAAGCACCAATGGCGGTGATATCATTACCACCAGAAAATATGGAAATTTCGACCTCAAACTCGATTTCAAACTAACAAAGGGGGCAAACAGCGGTATTAAATACTATGTGGTTGAAGGGTTGAATAATGGTGCAGGTTCAGCAATCGGTCTTGAGTATCAGTTACTTGACGACCAAAATCATCCCGATGCCAAACTCGGTATCGGCGGCAACCGTACTATTGGTTCACTGTATGACCTCATCCCTGCCCTTACCGACAAACAGGTTAATCCGGTTGGTGAATGGAATAATGCGCGCATCATTGCAAAAAACAACCATATCGAGCACTGGCTGAATGGTAAAAAAGTTGTTGAGTATGATCGCAACACGCAGATCTACCGTGCTCTGGTTCAAAAAAGCAAGTACGCCACTTATCCTGATTTCGGGGAATCCGCCGAAGGATACATTCTCTTGCAGGACCATGGTAACCCTGTAAATTTCCGGAATATCAAAATCAGAGAAATCAAATAGCCCAAGCAAACCGAACCTCAAATGAACATGAAAAAGTCACTCATTTTTTCACTATTTGTCATGACAATCACGGCAGTATCCTGCAAGACAGAAAAGGACCCGGAGATTTCCATGATACCCCAGCCATTAAGTATTTCACAATCTCCGGGTGTTTTTCAGCTTACCCGAAAAGTAAAAATTGTGGCCCCCGAGGGATCAGGTCTTACAGACCAGGTAAAATTCCTTAAAAACAGGATCCTTACTGCCACCGGTATGGAGCTTGAAGTGGCAAATGAAGCGGGTGGCAAGGTGATCAGGATGAGCATTGAAAATGGATTGGAAGGAACACTGGGTCGCGAAGGTTACACCTTATCGGTCAGTAAGAAAGAGTTCAAAATACTTGCTGCCTCTCCTGCCGGAGTGTTTTACGGAATTCAATCGCTGCTGCAGTTACTGCCTCCGGAAATTTTCAGCAATCAGGTTGTCGGGGATGTTAAATGGGTAATACCGCTAGTCAAAATCACCGATAAACCAAGATTTGCCTGGCGTGGCTTTCTTCTTGATGTCTCCAGGCACTTTTTCCCCTCTTCATACATTTATGAAGTCCTCGATTATATGGCGATGCATAAATTGAATCGTTTTCAGATGCATCTGACTGATGATCAAGGCTGGAGGGTTGAAATAACGAAATACCCCAAACTGACGGAGGTGGGTGCCTGGAGGGTAAACCGTGAAGACCGCCACTGGAATTCCAGGGAGATTCAAAAACCCGGTGAAAAAGCCACCTACGGCGGTTTCTATACACAGGACGATATCCGGAAATTCGTTACATATGCCGCAGAACGAAATATTGTAATCATTCCTGAGATCGAAATGCCTGCCCACACCACCGCATCACTTGCCGCATACCCTGAATTCTCCTGCACCGGCGCTCCCCTGACGGTTCTTCCGGGTGGTATCTGGCCATGTAACAATATTTACTGCGCCGGCAAAGAAGAAACATTCTCATTCCTTCAGGATGTTTTAACTGAAATCATTGCACTATTTCCATCAGAATATATCCATATCGGGGGAGATGAAGCGGATAAGTCACAGTGGACTAAATGTCCCTCCTGCCAGAAAAGAATTAAAGCAGAGGGTCTCAAGGATGAAAAAGAACTGCAGAGTTATTTTATCAGAAGAATTGAAAAATTCCTGAATTCACAAGGCCGGCAGCTGATTGGCTGGGATGAAATCCTGGAAGGCGGTCTTGCACCGAATGCCGCAGTTATGTCATGGCGTGGAACACAGGGAGGTATAGACGCTGCCCGCGCCGGACATCCGGTAGTAATGACGCCAACTTCGCATTGCTATTTTGATTATTACCAGGGGAACCCGGATTCAGAACCACCGGCAATCGGCGGTTACCTCCCGCTCGAAACAGTTTATTCATTCGACCCTGTTCCACAAGGACTTACAACTGAAGAAGCCAAAATGGTACTTGGGGCACAGGCCAATCTCTGGACTGAATATATTCCTGATTCCTCCCATGCCAATTACATGACTTTTCCAAGACTGACGGCACTTGCTGAACTATGCTGGACTTCCCCGGGGAGTAAGAATTTTGATAATTTTTCTATCCGGTTGACTCATCAGTTGCTGCGATATGATGCCATGGGCCTGAATTACTCTAAAAGTTTCAGCTCTCATCCCGACTGATATGCCGGAAAAGGCAATCGTAAATGGACCTTTGAAGATGAAATCATTGTTGAATAATCTTACCATGAAAAAAGCCAAGTACATTTGGGCTATCGCTTTGATAAGCATATCGTTGCAGGCCCAACACGATTACAATAAGCAATATTACCCTCCAACCGATCCATTGGTGGTTCAGAAGCTCGATGAGTGGCAGGATCTGAAATTCGGCTTGCTGATGCACTGGGGTCCTTACAGTCAATGGGGAATCGTGGAATCATGGTCAATCTGTTCAGAAGATGAGGGATGGTGTAAAAGACCGGAGGAGGATTACACAGCCTATAAAAAGAAATATGAAGGTTTGCAGACCACCTTCAATCCCAAGGATTTTGACCCTGCGAAATGGGCAAAAGCTGCTGCAGGAGCCGGTATGAAATACGTAGTGTTCACCACCAAGCATCACGACGGTTTTTGCATGTTTGATACCAGGTATACTGATTATAGAATAACCGATCCGAAAACGCCCTTCAGCAAAAACCCCAAAGCAAATGTAACCAAGGAGATATTCAATGCTTTCCGTGGTCAGGGTATGTGGGCAGGAGCCTATTTCAGCAAACCCGACTGGCATTCGCCCTTCTACTGGTGGCCGAATTTCGCTACGCCTGACCGTAACGTCAATTACGATGTTACGCGTTATCCTGAGCGCTGGGAAAATTTCGTCCAGTACACCCAGAACCAGATCATGGAGCTGATGTCGGACTATGGTAAAATAGATATTCTCTGGCTCGATGGTGGTTGGGTGGAAAAAATGAGTCCCGGGCAGGTCAAAAGTTATATCAACTCCCCTGATTACAAGTTCATGCATGTCCAGAACCAGGATATCCGGATGGACGAAATTGCCTCCAAAGCACGTAAGCTTCAGCCAGGTTTGATTGTGGTTGATCGCGCAGTGGAAGGCCCGAATCAGAATTACCTGACACCTGAAAACCAGGTGCCCAAAGAAATGCTTGCCTATCCCTGGGAATCTTGTATCATCATGGGTGGCGGCTGGTCATATGCTTTCGATGCCAAGTACAAATCAAGTCGTGAGCTTGTTCATATGCTGATCGATATCGTTGCCAAAGGGGGTAACCTGCTGCTGAATATAGCCCCAAGTCCGAAAGGCACCTGGGATGATGCCGCCTATCAGAGGCTGAGTGATATAGGGAAATGGATGGATGTTAATAATGAAGCTATTTACGGTACACGGAAAGTGGCCCCTTATTATCAAGGTCCCGTTTACTATACCCGCAAAAAGGATGGTAGTGCGCATTATATCCTTTATTGCTTGCAGGAAGGACAAAAACTACCGGATGAATTCAAGGTTACCGGGATGCGAGCCGGGGAAAAACCGACCATTGAAGTTCTTGGATACAGGGGGAAAGTTAGTTACACCTCTTCAGATCAGGATATTACAATCAAAGTTCCGAAATCTATTCAGAAAGAATCCCAATTGCCTTATGCAATAGTATTCAAGATAAAATAGAATGTCGCACAGAGAAAATCAACAGAAAATTGAGGAACTGGAGTATATTATCAGTAATATACCCGATTTGGTTATCCGTTTGGATAACAACGGACTAATCACGTTTATCAACCAAGCATCCATCCTGTTTTTCGATAAGCCCCCCGATCAGTTTATTGGCAAATCACTCGAAAGCCTTGTTGATGATGAAGGAATCCCTTTTTTAGATCAGAATCTGATTCACAGGATTACAAAAACACATCAGGCCGAGATCATTGAAGGCGAGCTTCATTCAGTACACGGTGGAAAAATGGATATTGAGATACGGATTCTGCCTGAAGCGCGGGGTATCAACAAAGACCTTCATCAGGTATTGCTGATCAGGGACATTACTATCCGTAAGGAAGCCGAACGAAGAATATTAAAAGCCAAAAAAAAGGCGGAGGAGAGTGATTTACTAAAATCAGCCTTCCTGGCAAACATGTCGCATGAGATCAGAACCCCACTGAATGCCATCGTTGGATTCTCGCAGATCATACTTGATGAAGATCTCTCACGTGAAGAGCAGCAGCGTTTTTTTGATTACATCCACCAAAACAGCAACCAGCTTATCAATCTTGTCAATGATATAATCGACCTGTCAAAACTCCAGAGCAATCAACTGGTTATCAGGGAATCTGAAGCTGACCTGAATCAAATCATTGAGGAGATGAAGGTCATGGCCGAGATGGAAAAGAAAAACCGGGAAAAGGATCATATTCAGGTATTTCTTGATTATGAGGCCGGTGGCCAGGATGCAATGGTAATCATTGATCACAACCGTCTCAAGCAGATATTCACCAACTTGTTGGTTAATGCATTGAAATTCACTCCAAAAGGATATATCCAGTTTGGATACCGACTGAAAGACAATGATACCCTGCTGTTTTTTGTGAGGGATACGGGTATTGGCATTCCGAAAGACAGACAGGAAGAGGTTTTTCAATATTTCCATCAACTGGAGAACAGTTTGAACCGGGCTAATACGGGCACAGGCCTGGGACTGGCTATTTGTAAAAAGCTGGTCGAGTTGATGAATGGGAAAATCTGGCTGCAATCAGATCCAGGTGTAGGGACCAGTTTCTTTTTTACTTTGCCTTATCGAAAAGCTTAGCCCAGTTGCGTGCTTCGCGGGTTTTCCAATCAGCATGATGCCAAACATAACTGACAATTAATGGAAGTACGGTTGTGGCTTCGGCATAAACCATCTGTTCGTAAATGGTTTGCACTTTGCCCCATGAACTGGCTTCCTTAAGGGTTGATGAGGAGCAGGCACCATCGCGTACGTCGGCAACGGTGATTTGAACCGCGTACTGATGCATGGGTACATCTTTTCCCAATATCTCCGCACAGACAACGGTATCCTGGGCAAAATTCTTGGGAACACCCCCGCCAATCATAAATAATCCAGAGGTTCCGGCTTCCATTTTTATCATGGTCAACTCAAGAAAATCCTTTACGCTGTCAATCGAAACATGTTTATCGGGACGTTCCCATTGGTGCTTGGCTAATCCAAATCCGGCGCTGCTGTCGGAAAAAGCCGGACAAAAAATAGGAACCCCCATCTCATAGGCGGTTTGTATCAAAGAATTCTTTTTTACTGAGTTCTTGGTCAGGTACTTGCCCAGTTCCCAGATGAATTCTCGCGAGGAATAGGGACGCGGGTCCAGGCTGTCTGCTACTTCCTTGATCGCAGAATCACAATGCTGCAATTCCTCTTCATCGATAAATGTATCATAAATCCGGTCGATATACTGGCTGCGCAATTCACTATCCAGAATGTCCATTCTTCCCCGATAGTGCTTGAAACCGATCGCTTCAAAAAAATCCATATCGATAATCGAAGCACCGGTAGCCACAATCACATCAATCATCTTATTCTTTACCATATCAACATAAACCTGCATGCATCCGCCGGCACTTGTGCTCCCGGCAAGGGTCAGCATAACGGTACAATCCTTGTCGTTGACCATCCTCATCAAAATATCGGTTGCATTTGCGGTATCACGCGATGAAAACGACATTTTGCGCATGGAATCGATAATCCGGGTAGAATCAAATGAAGTAATATCGATATGCTCAATAACTTCGGATAAGAGGGCTTTCTTGTTGCTCATAATTACTTAGATATCAGGCTGATTAATTGATAAACCAATTTTGAAGCTAAAAAATCGGACGATTTTTCATTTACATTCGGACACAGTTCCACTATATCCAATGCAATGATTTTATGGCGCTTGATGATAAAATCCAGGAAACGATAAACTTCATAATAAAGCAGTCCGCCCGGTTCCGGAGTGCCCGTTGATGGCAGAACCGAGGGGTCAAAAACATCAAGGTCGATGGTAATGTAAACCGGTCCGGTCAAGATCCGGCTGACACCCTCATACCAATCATTTTTACCGGCAATATCGTGAGCGTAAAAAATCCGGCCGGGCTGAAGAAAAGGCAGTTCATCGGTGCACATCGAGCGGATGCCGACCTGTACAATATCTGCAACCTCTGCTGCACGCGCCATAATGCTGGCATGGCTTAGCGGACTTCCTTCATATTCAGGCCGGAGGTCAGTGTGTGCATCAAGCTGTAAAACAGTCATCTTTCCATAGTGAGAAGCACATGCCTGTACGGATCCTATGCTAACCGAGTGATTGCCACCAATGATTACAGGGAATTTATTATCAGCAAGAATCCCGGAAACCGCTGTTCTCACCTCCTCAACCATGATTACCGGATCAGTGGTCAAGCCCACCGGTTCAGCAGTATGTATTCCATCGAGATAAACTTCCCGATTGGTTTGGATATCATAGAGTTCCATATTTGCTGATGCTTCCAGAATGGCATCCGGACCGCGGTCGGCACCACGGATCCAGGTACTTGTTGCATCATATGGAACCGGCAAAACAACTACAGCTGAGGTAGCATATGCAGAGTAAGATTCTTCGATTCCTCCAAAATTCATAAAAAGAGTTGGTTAATGGGCTGCAAAGATATTGCAAAATTAAATTACCATCGGTATTGCGGATCTTTTTTCCCAAATTGAACCGAAAATCAAATCCGCCCACTTTCATGGAAATTCTGAATAAATTAAAGCAAATACAGACACTGTCGGAAATCGGAAATCACTATGCTAAAAATGATTTCGATCTCAAGCGATATAAAGAGATTTCGGAATTATGTCTTGCCGCACTATCTGAGATTACCGATCTTCCGGTCGACGTCTTGCGCGAAAAAATCGTCGAAACAGATGGGTACAAAACCCCGAAAGTGGATGTCCGCGCTGTTGTTTTCAATGACAACAATGAAATCCTGATGGTCAGGGAGCTGATCGATGACTGCTGGTCGTTACCTGGCGGATGGGCGGATATCGGCTACACCCCATCGGAAGTAGCGGTCAAGGAATCCCGGGAGGAAGCAGGCGCTGAGGTGACACCTTCAAGATTACTGGGCATTCTTGACAAACGCTGTCATAATCATCCTGCTGATATCTATTATATATACAAGATATTCATCGAATGCACCTTTGCAGGATGGGTAGGTTCAGATAAAATGGAGACTTCAGATGTTGGTTTCTTTGACTTAGGGAACCTTCCCCCTCTTTCAACACCCCGTAACACGGTTGAACAAATCAAGAAGCTGTTTGATTACCATAGCGGCGTTCTCACCGCGCCCATGTTCGACTGAAAATAAAAGGTGGGGTGAGCTGGGGATCATGCAGATGCTTTCACACCCGCACTCACACCCAAACCCACACCCACCTCCGCCTATAACCCGAACCTATAAGAAAACTTGACCAGTAATATATCTCTCGGTTGAATATTGGTCAGGCTTTTAAAGTCCCGGCCAAATGAAAAATCCCCATATGCATCATACCCGCTCCGTCCCTGCGACCAGACAAGAAATACAACGGAACCCGGGCGGTATTCCCACCTGACAACAAGGTTTGACTTAAATTCTTTCACATTAAAATCAGGGTAACTGATGGTATAATCGGCTATTTTATCCATGTTTTCATCCACATCGCAGTATCCATCAGCCTGGAAACACGACAGTTGTTCAGCGGTATAAACATGGTACCGGTCGCTGTATGTATCGGCCATCGGGTTGGTGATATATTTAAGGTCCGAAAACAGGCCTGATGCCATGAACGGCTGTCCCCAGTACTGGATGGTCAGGGTCGGGGTCAACGTAAGGTTTATCCGTAACGAAACCCCCAAAACGGTTTGATTGATGGAACCAAAAATATAGCGGGGTTCTGATCCGTAAGAATTTTGCTCGATATATTGGAGATTTGAATAGCTCGAAGTGAAATTCGGCGACACACTGATCGACAAGGCATTGATTGGCTTATAGTTCAATGAAACCTGCAATCCCTTCATGGAGGCATGACCTTCAGCATATCGATTACCATAACCATTAAGGTTCAAGCTCAGTTTTTTCCTTTGATCGGTTCCGATATAAATCCAGGGAGCTAATCTGGAGGGAGTTTGAAAAGCGGGTCCCCCTCTTAAAAGTGATGTTTCAATAGTCTGTGTATCCCAGTTCAGTCCAGCCCCTAATTCCCACATGTTTTTGAAGCTCGCATTAGCATTGATATTGCCTCCATAACCCTGGTAATTTAAACCTAAATCAAATCCGGTCCAGTGGTTGGTGTTCAGGCTGACAGACCGGAAAATCCAGAAGGGTTTGGTAAACCGGTAACCAGCCCAGAAAATGGGCAAAATATTATCGGCCGACCTCATGTATCCGACATCGTTGATTTCCACACCCGGTGTTTTCCACGACAGGAACCATCCCCATTGCAGCGGGGCATTGCCCAATTTGCCGAAAAACAGGGTCCCACCATTACCAAACAGGGAAGTTCTTGTGGTATCCAAATGAAGGTGATCGGCATCAGGCCTTTGATAATACCGGGCTGATGACATCTGGGTTTGCGTAATGACATCGGGAGTTCCGGTAACCTGGCTGATATATGATTTCACCATCAGCATGTAGGTTTTATCCTTAAAATACTGGGTAAAGTCAACTCCGGCGGAATAGGCGCCGGAATGCAGTTGATCGATCGTGGTTGCATCGAGCTTCCGGTTGGTCGACGTGACCATACCCGAAATAACCGTGTTCCCGTCGTTCATATCTTTTCTCAGGGTTCCTATCAGATAATTGGTAAGCGGTTCAACCGTTTCCGTTCTCTTTTCACCATTGTAGTCGATTTCCGCTTTTTCTTCAGCGGTTACGCTCTCAAGCAAGCCAACCGACCAACCGTTTTCTGTTCGGCCGGATATCTTTGCAGCGCCCAGTATCTTGCTGAATTCAGGCACCCTGGCATACTCACCATCCCTTAATGACGGATACAATTGAGGTCGACGCCCCACTCGCCGAGTGTAAAACAAATTCTCATTTGCCAGATCACCATCACCCAGCATGAGTGGCATGCTCAGGATATTTCTGCCTTCGACAAAGAATGGCCGCTTTTCGGCAAAAAATGTTTCGAAAGCAGTCAGGTTAACCTCCGATGGGTCGGCTTCCACCTGACCAAAATCAGGATTGACGCTTAAATCGACCGTTAAATTATTGGTCACCCCGATCTTGGCGTCCAAACCTCCCGAATATTTAAAATCTTTTCCGGTTGCATAGGGATTACCCTCCTCTTTCTCGAATTTTTCACCGGATACCACGGCATAAGGGGTAACATCAACCTGCCTGCGAGGCTTGATATCACTTATTCCGGTAAGTTCGCCGAACAGATGCACGGATCCCGGAGCGGTCCGGGGAAAGATCTGCCATTGCGACAATTCTCCTTTTCTGAACAGGAGCCGGTAAACTTCGATGCCCCAGATTCGGTTTTCCTTGTCACTGAACCTGAGCTGACTCAGGGGGATACGCATCTCGGCGGTCCAGCCCTGATCATTGATTGCCGTGGCTGCATACCAGTTCGGGTCCCACGTTTTATCCTCCGACATGCCATCGTTTGACGTCAGCATATCCATTTTAACGCCGCTTGCACTCACGAAAAAACCAAAAGCGGTGCGCTTGTCGTAATAGCTGTCGATATTGATGCCAACCATGTCCCCGTCGATTTCATCACGGCGGGTGAGGCGGCGGGAAATGCTGTCCGGACTTGAATCCAGTGCCCAATAAGCAACATAAAGATTATTGTCATCATAGGTTATGGCAAATTCCGTTTTTTGTGAGGGCTGATGTCCTTCGTAAGGCTCAAACTCAATAAATTGCCCGCCCTTTTCAATCGTTTGCCAGAGAGTTTCATCTAGCCGGCCGTCGATGACCGGCACCTGCTGCTTCAGTTTTACAGCCTGGTATTGCCTTTTGGCAGTCGCAGCCTCCTGACAAACTGCGATTCCTGAGACCAGGAAGACTGCTAAAACAAGAGTTAATAATTTTCTCATTCGTTCGGTTTGGGTTTAATTCTGCTCATAAGACGACCAAACGTAGCAAAATGCTACACACACATGCAAAAGAATTTACGAATGGGTGGTTTCAGTTAACAGGCGTCAGTTCCCGCCTTCGCGGGAATGACAAAAAAGGGTCTCATAGTCTCATAGTCTCATAGTCTCACAGTCTCATAGTCTCCTAGTCTCACAGTCTCATAGTCTCATAGTCTCTGCCAGTGCCGCATTGATTCCAGCGCCGGATTCGAAAGAATAGCCGCATTTTCTTAAACCTGATTCGATGGCGCTCATGGTGGTTACCATATCACCCAGATTGACAGATCCCATATGACCAATCCTGAAATATTTGTCCTTTAATCCGGGAAGAAGCCCTCCGGCAAGTATAACGCCTGCTTCGGAAATCAGCGGCAGCAGTTGAGTTCCTGAGATTCCATCCGGGTAAAGTGGCGCTGAAAGTGTGTTACTGGCCACCAGGTCATTCACAGGAACCTGGTCCAGACCCAACGCACGCAGTCCGTAACGGAATGCTGACCCGGTTTTCCGGTGCCTCTCAAACCTTGTACCCAGTCCCTCATTTAAGATAATTTGCAGGCTTACCTCCAGCGCTGCCACAAGATTGACCGCAGGGGTACCGAAATAAGACGGCTTCCTGTTTTCATACGACTCCATGACCGGCAGCCAGTGGGACCAGTCGGAATAATAACTTCCGACCTGAGTTTTCCTCGCCTTCCAGACATTCATCGCTTTCGGTGAAACTACCATTAATGCCAGTCCCGGCGGAACTCCGATGGCTTTCTGCGAAGCGGTAATCACCACATCAATCCCCCACTCTTCCTGCCGGATTTCCTCGCCCGCCACCGAGCATACCCCATCCAGTATGGTAAGGACCCCATATTTTAGACCCAGTTCTCCGATTGGAACAGGATCAACCAAAACAGCGGTTGAAGTATCTACATGGGTAAATAACAATAGCTTATACTCTCTCTTCTTAAGCTCATCTTCAACTAAATCAGGATGGACCACTCCGCCGGTCTCAGCTTTCAGCACCAAAACATCAGCCCCATACCTCGTCAGGATATCCGCAAACCGGTCTCCGAAATAGCCGGTAGACAGGACCAAAACCCTGTCGCCCTGTTCAACCAGGTTAGAAGCGGCGCTATCCATAGCTAAAGTACCTGATCCGGAAAGGATAAATGGCTGTCCTGTCGGACATTGCCACACCTCCTTCATCATTTCGAGTGAGTGTCCGAAAGTTTCAATAAAATTCGGAACCACATGGCTGGTTGTTGCACTTCCCATTGCCCTCAGCACTGATGGTTCAAATTCGATGGGACCGGGGATCATGAGGAGTTTGCGGGCCTTCATGGGTTAGGTTAGGGGTTAGAGGGTATCGGGTATCGGGTATCGGGTACCGGGTATCGGGTGTCAGGTGAGGGAAGAAGTGAGGAGGACAGCAAGGTTTTTTCTGAGATGGTCAGGGAGCGGGAGGATCGGTTCGCGGCAGGAGCCGCCAAACAGGCCGATGAGGTCCATGGCTGCTTTAAGTGCCGGTACCCCTTGTTCGCGCGTAACCATATTATTTAGAGTGATCATGCTGATCTGCAACAGCCTGGATTTTTCCAACTGACCGGATAAATAGAAATGGTGAATGTCAATACATTGTTGGGGTGCGATATTGGCTAAAGCCATAATGCCTCCGACAGCACCGATGCTCAAGGCCGGCAATAAAAAGCCTGCCGATCCGGCCAGCACCTGAAAACCGGGTTTTGCTTTCTCAACAATTTCGCCCATTTTGGCGATGTTGCCCCCTGAATCTTTTAACCCAATTATATTTGGGTGGTCGGCAATTGCCAGTATGGTTTCGGCCGTCATATCCAAACCGGTATTTGCCGGCATGTTATAAATGATAACCGGAATGGGTGATTCATCTCCGATCCTGTGATAATGCTTTACCAATGCCTCTTGGGTCATCAGACCTTTGTAATAGAATGGATTAAGGACAACCGCAGCGTCGGCACCGGCATTTGCAGCCTCTTTAGTGAGGACTAATGCCTCACGGGTAGATTGCCCACCTGTTCCTGCGAGCATCAGCAAATGGCCGGGGATGGCCTTTCTGGCAGCATTATATACCCTGATTTTCTCAAGGTCGGATAACATGACGGTTTCGCCGTTGGATCCAAGAACCAGGAACCCGGCCAGTTTAAATTTACCCAGATGTTCAAGGTTTTTCTGCATCTGGTTGATATCCAAGTCTCCTGACATGGTAAATGAGGTTGGAATCGGGGGATAAATGCCTTTCAGGTCGATCATAATTTGCTTGATGGATTTGACCCCAAATTAAGATCATTATTGATGGAATTCAAATGACAATGAAATGTCTTTTATTCCATATAAAAAAAGCCCATAATCGTATCTTAGCAGCCAATGAAACTTACACTGCCCTATTCGCTTATTATTCTGATAATTGGATTCCTGTCCGCTCATGGTCAGGATATGGTCAATAAGCGCCCTGCGTTTAAAATAGTGCAAAGAGATTTTGTCCTATCCAACCCGCCATTCAAGTCGTGTCATGCATCAACCCTCGCAGAACTCAATGATGGATCAGTGATGGTTGCCTTTTTTGCCGGATCCTATGAAGGGGCCCGGGATGTAAAAATATGGTCCGCAGTCAGTATAAACGGGGATTGGGCTAATCCCCGAATCATCGCTGACGGTAAAGTATCTGATTCCCTCTCCTATCCTTGCTGGAATCCCGTCCTCTTTAAATCTGCAAACGGAAAACTTTATCTTTTTTATAAAATCGGAAAGAACCCCCGCGAATGGTTTGGAATGATGAAATCCTCTGTAACTGACGGACGAACCTGGTCGGAACCATTGAAATTACCAGCCGGCTGCATGGGGCCGGTAAAAAATAAACCGGTCGAACTTGCCAATGGTTTGCTCCTATGTCCTTCGAGCACTGAAACCGAAACGGCCTGGAAAGTCCAGATGGAGCTTTTTGACCCGGCAAAAAATGACTGGAAAATCATTAAAGTGGATCAGGAAAATCCTTTCCAGGTCATCCAACCATCGATCCTGACCTATCCGGATTCAACCTGCCGGATATTATGCCGAAGTAAAAGTAATGCCGTGATCACATCATTATCAAAAGATTCCGGAAAATCCTGGAGTAACTTGACTGCAATCGGCCTCCCGAATCCGAATTCGGGGATTGATGGCGTGACCTTAAAGGACGGGTCGCATTTATTGGTCTACAATCCCCTGTTGAGTGGAAAGGAATGGGTGAACGGCCGGAATCAGCTCAATCTGGCATGGTCGGCCGACGGAATAACCTGGAAAGATATCCTGGTTCTTGAAAAGGAGCCGACCGGGGAATTCAGCTACCCCGCTATCATTCAATCATCTGATAGCAAAGTACATATTGCTTATACCTATAAGCGGATCCAGATCAAACACTGGATCCTTCAAACGGTCCCCGGTGAATAGTCCAAAACTTATCTGACAATATTTCAATTCCTAACTTTTCCCTCTCTCAATTCTTAACCTCTCTTAACGTTCTTATTTAAATCTTAACTATTTGCTTACAATCTGTAAGCAAATATATCTATTCTCTTAAATATTTACGTTCATTTCGTATTTTTGCCTCGAATCTATAAATAATATGTTATGTGTGGTATTGTCGGGGCATTTGAGCTTAAATTTCCATCAGTGGAATTGAGAACGCAGGTTTTGGATATGTCGAAAAAGGTTCGCCACCGGGGGCCCGACTGGTCGGGCATTTATTGTGGGGAAAAGGTAATACTGGCTCATGAACGATTGTCTATTGTAGATCCGGAATCGGGCCGGCAACCTTTGTACAGTGCTGATCACAAGTTGATTCTTGCTGTAAACGGTGAAATATACAATCATCAGGAGATCAGGACAGGAATGAACGGTTCGTACCAATTCACCACCCACTCCGATTGTGAAGTCATACTTGCATTGTATCGGCAGAAAGGAAAAGATTTCCTCGAAGATCTGAGCGGTATTTTTGCTTTCGCCCTCTATGATGAAGAGAAAGATTGTTATCTCATTGCCCGTGACCCCATTGGGATCAACCCGCTTTATATGGGGTGGGACAAATACGGACAGTTTTATGTGGCCTCTGAACTAAAAGCGCTGGAAGGCATATGCAATAAAATTGAAGAGTTTTTACCCGGGCATTACCTGTACAGTCCTGAAGGGGTCATGAAGCCTTGGTATAGGCGCGACTGGACAGACTATGAAAATGTCAAGGACAACCCGACCAGCCTGGATGCTCTTCATGATGCATTGGAAAAAGCGGTTCACCGGCAATTGATGTCCGATGTTCCTTATGGGGTTCTTTTATCAGGAGGTTTGGACTCCTCGGTCATCTCTGCCATCGCGGCTAAATATGCACGAAGACGCATTGAATCGGGAGACCAGCAGGAAGCCTGGTATCCAAGATTGCACTCCTTTGCCGTCGGGTTACAAGGTTCACCGGATCTGGCTGCAGCCCGGACAGTTGCAGAGCACCTCGACACTGTTCATCATGAAATACATTTCACCATTGAAGAAGGACTGGATGCCATCCGGGACGTCATCTATCATATTGAGACCTATGATGTGACTTCCATAAGGGCATCAACACCGATGTATCTGATGGCCCGGGTGATCAAATCCATGGGAATCAAGATGGTTTTATCCGGTGAAGGTGCCGATGAGATTTTCGGAGGGTACCTATATTTTCACAAAGCGCCTTCGGCCGAAGCTTTTCATAAGGAAACTGTCAGGAAATTATCCAAGCTTCACCTGTATGATTGTTTAAGAGCCAATAAGTCCCTTTCGGCCTGGGGAGTTGAAGGCCGTGTCCCATTCCTCGACAAGGAGTTTCTGGATGTTGCGATGCGCATCAATCCTGACGATAAAATGATTAAAAACGGCCGGATCGAAAAATGGGTGATCAGGAAAGCTTTCGAATCTTATCTGCCCCAAAAAATTGTCTGGCGCCAGAAGGAGCAGTTTTCCGATGGTGTCGGCTACAGCTGGATCGATACTTTAAAACGGATCGCTTCTGAAAAGATCTCGGACGAACAGATGACTTCTGCTTCTTATCGTTTCCATATAAACCCGCCTCTTTCAAAAGAGGAGTATCTCTACCGGACCATTTTTGAAGAGCATTTCCCATCCGACCAGGCCGCTGCCTGTGTTCCATCAGTCCCGTCGATCGCCTGCAGCACCGCCGAGGCCCTGGAATGGGATGCGAGTTTTAAGAACAATGCAGATCCATCAGGCAGGGCGGTGAAATCGGTGCATGAGAATGCCTGATGCGTTTTATTTATATGAATATTGAATGGCGGATGAAATGGCTTTTCTGATAAAGTACTTTACGCTTAGACCAACTTTTGTATCTGGTAGCGCCCTGGTCTGAGAATCTGCGGGTTTCAGATCGGTAAACTCGGCGGTCTGGGTTTTCACCACCTCCCCCTTTTTATCGAAGTAGTTCACATCCACTATGACCCGGTCAAATGGATAATTGCTGTTATTCTTGACGGTGATTTTTAAATCCTCAATTCCCTTACTCTTCTGGGGGGTGTTTTTATTAGAAGTAACCGCAAGAAATTCGGAGATCTTGCTGTTCATGGCCTTCTTATCCTGCTCTATTTTGGCAGCTGATTGCTTCAGGGCTTCTTCAGCCATTTTCTTACTGTGCTGTTCCTTTAAAACCGAATCCCGCTTCGAAGTTGCGGCTGACAAAAGTCCTTCATATTTAAAGTTTGTTTCATTGAGGTAGAATGAAGCAGGATTTGTTCCGTTGGGCTTTGTCCATACCCCTTCCACCCGTGACGAATTCTTGAATTTTCCTTTAAAAATCCCGGTAAGATTACCTTCCTTGTCAAATTCGCTCAGAATCAGGCTATCTGACCGGAGGAGGTCCCCCTTCAGAGGAATTTCGTCAGGGTTAGTCACGTAAAAATACGAACCGGAGATCTTTTTTTCTGTGGATATTATTTTCATGCTGAACTCGGGACGGTTTTCCAAACGTCCCTCAAAGACCTTGGAAAAATTCTTACCGACTATGGAGGAATTCTGACAGGATGGGATCAAAGCGGCCATCAGCCCAATCCAAACCATCCCTTTCAGGGTTCCGATGAGTGTTTTAATATGATTATTCATAAGCCTTAGGTTTAGGGTTATCATAGAAAGTGAATCTAAATTAAAAAATAGTTTTCACTTATTCAAACTTGCTGATGGAATGAACTACTGGAATTATTATTGTTAAAATACTACCTTACGGACTAATTGTCGGGATACTGGAGATAGCCCAAAACCGACAAAACACTAAACCAAAGAACCAAAATGAAAACAGTTTGCGGTTTGATAATAGTTGGATTAACACTTATGTTTTCAGGATGCAAAAAGGAATCTGGATTATTAGGGGGAGGCAGCGATTTCGGAACCTTTGTTGATACCCGTGATAATCATTCTTACAAATGGGCACATATTGGCGATCAGGTTTGGATGGGTGAGAATCTGGCATACCTTCCATATGTGAACAATTTTCCATCTGAATCAACCACGGTTCCCGATTATTACGTATGCGATTATGTAGGCAATGACATTGATGAAGCAATGGCCACGGTGAATTATCATGTATACGGAGTATTGTACAATCATGGGGCAGCGCGCATTGATGCTTGTCCGCCTGGTTGGCATCTGCCATCGGATAAAGAATGGAAGACTCTTGAGAAGTATTTGGGAATGAGCAATTCTGATGCCGATGCCACAGATACGAGATCCTCCGGTGCAGTCGGAGGTCAAATCAAAGAATATGGAAATACCTATTGGTTAAATCCCAACACCGGTGCAATCAATTCCTCTGGTTTTTCAGCTCGCCCTGCAGGTTTTCGAGATAGCGACGGAGGTTTTTACTACACAGGAAGAGATGCCTTCTTTTGGACCTCTACAAGCTATGAGCGGGATTATTGGTGCCGGAGTGTGACTTATCTTGGCGACGGGGTTTACAGAAACCCCCACGACGGCAGGACCGGTTTTTCGATCCGCTGTGTCAAAGACTAAGATGAGCCGCTTGCTGTTGCCTATCTTTACGGGTGCGTTGCTTTCTTTCACACTCCAGATATTCCGGCCCATGGGAGCAGTCAATTGCGGACACTTCAGCAATTTTGATAGTCAGCTGATTAACAACTGCTTTGGGTCCGGAACCATTGCTGAATTCAAACCGTATCGGAATGCTCAGGCAGGCTGTTTTATCTGTTTTTATATTTCTTCTGTCGTAATTGCTTTTTCTCCTACTCCTAAGTTTGCCAGTTGCTTTTGAATTGCAACCATCATTGGTGGAGGACCACATACATAAAATTGCTGATCGAAACCGGCAATGTTGGCTTTAAGAAATCCTTCGTCAATTTGTCCGTGTGCGTATCCATCTGATTTTTCATCGGATAAAATGTTGATGAAATTTTTACCCAGTAATTTCTTAAATTCCAATGAAAGGATGATGTCATTTTTGGTTTTATTGGCAAAAATGAGTTTGTTATCACCAATTTCATTTTTTGACTTAAGATACCTGAAGATGCAAATAAACGGAGTGACACCGGCTCCTCCGGCAATAAACACACCTTCACCTTTGTAACCGATTGCGCCAAAAACATCGTGCAAAATCAGTTCATCATCCTTTTCCAGATGCAGAAGTTCGTTGGTGACACCTTTGTGCGAAGGATAAGTTTTGATGGTAAATTCGAGGAAATCATTGTTGGGCAGGCAAGTGAAAGTGAATGGTCTTTTCTTATCCTTCCAACCGGTTTTGTTAATTGCGACCTCAGTGGCCTGTCCTGGGGTATAGGTATACTCTGGAGGTTTTTCAGTAACAATTTGCAACACATCAGGAGTGATGTGCCTAATTGATTTGATTTTCACGAGATGTTGTTTCATTGGATAGATTATTTCCCATTGAATCAGCTTGCCGGACTTTCAGTTTGACTGGCCAAATAATTCTCTATGCCCATTTGCCCGATATGTGCACGTTGAATTTCTGCCCAATCAACATGGTCTTCTTCCATTTTAAGTATTTTCGTAAGCAAATCAACGGTACCTTGATCACCACCATCACGGGCGAGTTTGATTGCACCGTTATATTCACGGACAACATTCAGTTCAGTATCTTCGTCGTTGCTTATCATTTCTGATACAGTTTTACCAATCTTCAAAGGATTAAGTTTGGATACCGTAGGTGAACCCTCGAAAAAAATGATACGCTCGATCAGCCATTCAGCATGAAGCATTTCATCCATTGCCTGTTTCCGGATAGCCTTATGAATCTTACTGTAACCCCAGTTTGCGCACATTTCAGATTGCACAATGTATTGGTTTATAACTGTGAGTTCATCTGCCAAAAGCGAATTCAAGACTGCAAGTAATTCTTTGTTCCCTTTCATCTGTGTAAGTTTTATTAATGAATATTGAGCGGATGAAGTTATATAGCGATAAAAGGAGAATTTTTACAGAATTTTTAAAAAGATTTACATCATTCACACACTGGAAAATACGGCAATTCAATAAGGAGGTTATCATTATTGCATAAACCGCTTCTGCCATGACAGGAGAAAGGGAAAAGGCACTGGAAGCCGGATGCAATGACTTTATATCAAAACCGATCCACTTGATTAACAGGCAGATCAATTAAAAAGAATGAGAACACAAGTGACTTCTTGGAGTCAAAATGCAAGCTTCAGCATATTAGCGCATGGTTCGTCGTTCCGGGACCCATTGATAACCTATTGATAGGTCACCGATTTGGCAACTCCTATGGTGCGTTTTCTTGCACAGCTATGCTCCACTGAAAAAACAAAAAAGCCCGCACTTGTCAGAAGGTGCGGGCTCCTGCGGAGGAGGTTTTGGTTTTACGGGCATTTCGCCAAACAAGTTTGGCGGCAGTCCGAAAAGCAAAGACCTGCTTCGCTGATCGCAAGGCAGGCTTGATTTGGCGGAGAAAGAGGGATTCGAACTCTACCCCACTCATCATGTTATATTTCAAGACATTAAGCATAAACATAAATGCCTTGGGTCTCTTTATAGCACCTTCTATTTTTGCGCTGATATGCTTCCAAAGAACTCATTTTGCCATCGTTAAATAAAGGTACAATTAATGTACTCGCTTGACGAAAAATAGTCGAATGACTTATTAACCCTTGTGATGACCGCAAAGGATACGGCATGTCTCTACGATACTTAAAAGATAAATTACTTTCTTTTGCGGACTAAAAATCTATGGAATACATGGCTAAAATACACACACCCGTCAAAGACAGGGACAAATTTCATAACCCCATTTCGATCAAATAGATCATGGCTTCAAACACTCAAAAACCCAATCTCCGGCAGACCTTCCTGAACACCCTTTGATGACTCTGTTTGTCAATAGCCGGCAAAATTCGTTGACTACCAAGTCATCAGTGATGATGAAGTGTTTCTAGAATTTCCATCAATCCTAAGGCGATCTCATTGAGGATTGGTCAACCTCAGGCGCCGGAGGCTGGTAAGCCTATCCGCTTTTTCCAGTATTGGTAACCACTTGCGTTTTTCCCATCACCAACTTGAAAATGTGTGAATTATGTAATTTTCTTATCAATTTTTGTAACAACTTCTTGTTAAATAGTGTTCAACTTTGGCGATTTCATACTTCAGCGATTCATTTGAAATCTGAGACAAAGAATAAAATGAAAATGAACAAAAAACCTGAAAACCAAGCTGAACTCATAAATGAGTTGTATCAAGTACGCCAGGAATATAATTCTTTAAAGGCATTATACAATAAAGACATCACCGAGCGCAAAAAGGTGGAAGAAGAATTGCGAGGCAATGAGGAAAGGTTCCGTGTATTATTCGAAAGTGCAAAAGACGGCATTTTTCAGTTCACCTGCGATGGCACCATCGTAGCAGTGAACGAATCTTTCGCCAGAATGCACGGGTACACGGTCGATGAATTGATGAAGAAGAACTTAAAAGACCTTGAAACGCCGGAAACTAAACTACTTTCAGCTGAACGGATGCAAAAGGTGCTAGCTGGAGAATCGATGGTTTTCGAGGTCGAGCATTTTTGCAAGAACGGTCAAACGATTCCCATTGAAGTATCCGCAAACCTTGTAACCATAGGTGGTCAGAAGTATTTTCTGGGCTTTCATCGTGACATTACCAAGAGTAAATGGGGGAAGGAAGCTCTTCGGGAAAGCGAAGAAAATCTGCGAGAAGCGCAACGTGTAGCCCAAATTGGCAGTTGGAAATGGATTATGGCAAACGACTCGGTTCAATGGTCGGATGAGCTTTACCGGATAAACGGACACGATCCGAAACTTCCTGTCCCAAGCTTCTCCGAAATGTCATCATTCTACAAGGCTGAAAGTTGGGAAAGACTAAATCAGGCGGTAACGAAGGCTGTTAATAGTGGAGAGTCCTACGAACTCGACCTTGATCTTGTGAGACCAGACGGTACTATATTAAAGACAATCGCACGAGGTGAAACCTTTGTTGATGCCAGCGGCAAGGTTGCAGGTCTGCAGGGTACGGTTCAAGACATCACAGAACGCAAACATGCGGAAGAAGCACTATGTGAATCACTTAAAAAATGGCAAACAACGTACGACGCGATTTCAGACATCTACTGTGAGATCTCAATGGAACACGAATTTTTAACAATCAACCAGGCAGGAGTTCAATCTTTGAATCTCCCCAAGGAAGATATCATCGGCCGGAAGTGCTATGAACTGGTACACGGGACCAAGAGTCCAATATCAATTTGTCCTTGTAGCAAATGCATTGAAACCGGTTTAAATGGGTTCAGCGATTACGAGCAGGATGGTCGATACTATTCTCTGGCTGCATGGCCAATCCATGATGAATCCGGGAACATGACATCTTTCATCCATATTGTCAAAGACATCACCGAACACAGGCAGGTGGAAAAATTATTGCTTAAAAGCGAGAAAGAAATGAAAGATGCCCAACACCTTGGACGGTTCGGCAGTTGGGGCTGGGATGCAAAAACCGATACTATTACCTGGTCCGAAGAGTATTACCGCATTTACTCTTTAGATCCGACGCAGCCTCCACCGGGGTATGAGGAACATCTGAAGGTTTATACGCCTGAGAGCGCCGCCCGCTTGGATGCGGCAGTAAAAAGAAACTTGCAAACCGGCGAATCGTACCAACTCGATTTGGAGCTTGCCGGAAGGTGGAGAAAATACCACTGGATCACCGCGAGCAGTGAAACCATACGCGATAACAAAGGTCAGATTGTAGGATTGTGCGGTACGGCACAGGACATTACCGAGCGCAAGCAGGCAGAGCAAGAATTAATCCAAGCCAAAGTAAAAGCCGAAGAAAGTGACCGTCTGAAATCTGCTTTTCTGGCCAATATGAGCCACGAAATCCGTACTCCAATGAACGGCATCCTGGGCTTCACCGAACTCATGAAAGACCATGACCTTAAAGGTGATGAACAGGATAAATATATCAGGGTCATCGAAACCAGCGGTGCCCGGCTGCTGAATATCATCAATGATATCATCAGCATCTCCAAAATTGAATCTGGTCAAATGGAAATCTCCCGTTCAGAGACAAATATTAACGAACAGATCGAATTTCTTTATGCCTTCTTCAAACCTGAAGCTGTACAAAAAGGTCTGGCGTTAAAAATCCGTAATTCCTTACCTGCGAAAGAATCCATTATTAACACAGACAGAGAGAAGCTATATGCCATCCTGACCAACCTGGTCAAAAATGCTTTAAAGTTTACTGATAAGGGATCAATCGAATTCGGATATGATTTTGTTGAGGCAGATAATTATCCGTCTTTAAGGTTTTTCGTCAGGGATATGGGCATGGGGATTCTTCCTGAACAGATGGAAACCATTTTCGAAAGGTTTACACAAGGAACTGACTTACTGAACAAGAAACAACAGGGTGCCGGGCTGGGGTTATCGATTTCCAAAGGTTACGTTGAAATGTTGGGTGGTAAAATCTGGGTTGAAAGTGAACTTGGAGTGAGTTCAACTTTTTATTTCACAGTACCATACATTACCGAAACAGGGAAAAAGGTTAAAGCTGAAAGTACGTTTTTAGCGGAAGAACTTCCCATTGTTGTCTTCAATGATCAAACGAAAAAATTAAAAATACTGATTGCTGAGGATGATGAATTTTCCGAAATGTTCCTTACCATCGCAAGTCAAAAATTCAGCAAGGAAGTCTTAATTGCCAGAACTGGATTTGATACCATTCAACTATGCCGGGATAATCCTGACCTTGATCTTATTCTGATGGATATCCAAATGCCCGGAATGAACGGTTATGAAGCCACCCGTCAAATCCGGCTATTCAATAAAGACGTGATCATTATTGCACAAACCGCCTTTGCTATGACAGGAGAGCAGGAAAAGGCTATGGAAGCCGGGTGTGATGATTATATATCAAAACCGATAAAACAAGCAGATTTGTGGGAACTGATCCTCAGGCACTGTTTAAATTAGATCAATAGTAGCAGATACTTCTTTACTATCAAGATTCATTTTTCCCGAAACCAGGAAAAGTGCCGATCTGAATGCCCAGATTTGGCCGGTTTCCAACTAAACATGCCAACTGCGTGCCAAATCCCCAAAAACACGAAACCGATCTACTTGATTATCAGGCTGATCGATCTCAATGATTAAGGTCAAAGGCAAGTTCTCGGAGTTAAAATGCAAGTTTCAGCATCTAAGCGCATTGAGCGTTGTTCGGGTACCCATAGAAAACCTATGGATAGGTCACCGATTTGGCAACTCCTATATGCATATTCTTGCGCATCTATGCTCCACTGATGTAACAAAAAAGCCCGCACATGTCAGATGGTGCGGACTCTTGCGCTACTATGCGTTATAATCAGCGGAGAAAGAGGGATTCGAACTCTACCCCACTCATCACGCTATATTTCAGTACATTAATGAAATTCAGAAATACCCCGGGTCTCTTTATAGCCACTCCCAATTTTGCGCTGATATGCTTCCATAGAACTCAATTTGCTACCGTTAAATAAATGTACGATTAATGTACTTGCCTGATGAGAAATAGTCGGCAGAGTTATTAACCGTCAGACAACCTTGACTGGCACCGGGTCAATGAATAAACAAAAGTAATTTCGATCCGTTGGATTCCAACAAGGCGATTTGGAGTTCTCGATTTTCTTCGTTAACTTTTAGGGATGAATGGTTTAGAAAGATTGAACACCTGATAAATTCAAAACAATGAAAAACATCTTGATTCTTTTATTTATTGGACGTGCCAATAAAAATTACAACCGTTGCCGGTTAGAATGAACAACTATTTTAAGCCGTAAGGTTCTAATTTACATCAGAGTACGAATATTACCAATTTATTTCTCGGTCGGCAGAGCCTGTAACTTTTATCGGCGCGTCCAATCAACTAAATATTGATTACCTTTATTGTAACGATAAACCTGACTAGATGGAAATCGACAAAATTTCAAAGATCGCAAATCGAAAAGGGAGCCCGAAAGGAAGATTAATATGAGCCTTTTTCAGAAGCCAGTTAAAATGAAAAATTTGAACCAGTTTGATAATATTTTAACACAATGAAAAATGAAAACTAAAAATTTCCTTTTAACATTTGTATTAATTGGCACAATTGCATTAAATGTCGATGCACAACAAATTCCAAATAGCGGATTTGAAAATTGGTCAATGAAAATAATAAATGAGCCAAACGGGTTTTCTACTTCCAATATGAGGGTATCCACTGACACCGGAAATGTTACAAAAGTCACGGATTCGTATCACGGTTTGTTTGCCGCAAAACTAGAAACTGTTCTTTCTGGTAATCAAACCATTTCAGGAATGCTCCTCATTGGAACTCCCGGCAACCAAAGCATTAACGGTGGAGTACCCTTTACAGAAACCCCTGATTCAATTTCCGGATATGTGAAATATAATATTCAGCCAAATGATACTGCTTTTTTTATTGTTATATTTAAAAAGAACGGAACTATTATTGGACAACCGGCAATAGCTACTTTTACCGGATCACAACTAGATTACAAGCGTTTTTCTATTCCTACATATCTTAGCGCATCAAACCCTCCCGATAGCTTGGCGACTATTATCACAAGTTCAAATATGGATCCGCCACAAATGGTTGGCAGTACGCTAACTATTGACAGTATTAGTTTCTTAAACTCTTCTGAACAATATCCCAACGGTGATTTCGAAAATTGGACCGCCGTTAATTCTGGTGAAAATCCTGAGAGTTGGTCGTCATATAATAATTTTATTATTAATGGTATTCCTGAAATGTCATTTAAAACTACTGATGCTCATTCAGGAGTTTTTGGGTTAAGATTAATCAGCCTTACAGCAGTGGTACCACCACCTTTTGGAACAGGCGTAACAGATACTTTGGCTGGTTATGTATTTCTCGGAGCTTCTAATATGGACAATCCCGGCATTTCATTTACCGACCGTCCAATATCGATGCAAGCATTTGTAAAAGGGACTATCTTTACTGGTAGTGAGGCATATATAATGGCTACACTTAGAAAATGGAATAACACTACTCATGTAAGAGACGAAGTTGCATTTACAATGTATTCTACGGGGAGTTCAATTCCGGATTACACACAAATATCGACAGCGTTTAATTATAGCATGCCCGACACTCCAGATACTCTCGAAATCGTTGTTATGGCTGGGAATTTAGGACCTGGAGGTATAATAATGCCCGGTAATGAATTCTTTATAGATGATATTTCCTTTACATTTCCTGTTGGTATAGATGAAACGATTAAGGACAGCAAGCACAGTATTAATATTTTTCCTAATCCAACATCTGGCAAAGTTACAGTTAGCAGTTCAGAAAAAATAAATGTGATTGAATTGTACAATTTGCTTGGCGAAAAAGTTTTTATGATAAGCAATTTCAATCAAATTACAACAAACGAATTAGATTTTTCTGACTTTCAGAAAGGAATTTATTTTATGAGAATTTGTAACGGAGCGAAAATTTATACAGAAAAAGTCGTGATTCATTAGTCGCTAAAAGAAAACCTTCCCATAATAACACCTAAAACCATGATTGCGAGGATTGCATGGACCCCCTGCGCTTTGAGTGTGTCGGCCTCCTACTGCAAAACCCCCCAACCCAAACAGCAACCAGAAAACAAAATCCCCTCTGTTTTTCATGTCGGCAGCCTGTCGGTACCCATGAAGAATATAACTGCTGCGTTTGAGAAGGAGAACCCCGGTATCAAAGTTCAGCTGGTCCCTCACAATTTTCTTTCAAAAAGCTCTGGAAATCTAGCAATCCTATCATAGTTGGATAATCCGGAGCATGCTGGTTCTTCGTCACATTTGGGGGAATTTGCATCCTAACCAAACTTCTATAAACAGCTGAATTACAAGCAAATAAGTCTATTTTTCTTTGGTATTGTAAGGTGCATTTATTATCTTTAAGTATTTCAATAGCAATTACTTATGAAGATAAACCACCTGTTTTGTCTACCAAAATTTTTCATCCACAAAATCGAATTTGATAATAGTACTGTTAAGATTTTTGCATCGATAATGACCAAGTGTGAGCGGGCACTACAAATGCAGAAAAATGGACAATAAGAATGCAGAAAAAACTGCATTGCTAATACCCGAACTGTAAAAGAACACAATCTAAAAGAGACCGTCAAGAAAAAATTGCCTGACGGTGATCTAATCGATAAGATTTACCTGATAACTTGATGATTTCACACTTAAACAATAACCGGTCGAGGATAGCTGTAGCCAGGACTTCATCGTCCAGGACCTTAGCCCATTCGTCAGGACTTTTGTTAGTAGTTACGATCATCGAAGCTTGTTGGTGCAGATAGTCAACTAAATTGAACCGGGAGACTGCCTGCTTTTTCTCCATCGGGAACATCATGATATCATCAATGACCAATAAGTTCACTTTTGTCAGATGGTCATATTCCCGGGCCGCAGTTCGGGTAATATCTTTCATTTTCAACAAGTAATTCAGTTGATCCATCGTTCTAAAACAAGCCTTGTAACCCTTCTGCAGCGCTTCGTAGCAAAGGCCTGCAGCGAGAAAAGTTTTGCCGGTTCCGCTGGGTCCCATCAACATGAGGTTAAAGTTTTGTTCCAACCAAAGGCACTCCCGGAGTTGAGACAGCTGTTGACGGGAGATTCCGTTCTGAGGACTATCCTGCCACTGCTGAAGGTCATGAGTCATAAGCAATTTGGCTGTTTTCAGCCGTTTGACCATTGAGTAAACCTTCCATGGGAATAATGCTTACAAAAACCAGTCATCGGTGAAGCAAATTGATCAGCCTCCAAACCGCTTTTCAAAATTACGTGCCAAATACTTGCCAAAACCCCTAAACACAAAACCGATCTACTTGATTAACAAGTGGATCGGTTTCATTTGCTTTGGATATGAGCGAGTTCTTGTGGGCAAAACGCAAGTTTCAGCATATTAGCGCATCGAGCGCTATCCGGAACCCGTAGAAAACCTATTGATAGGTCACCGATTTGGCAACTCCTAGGTGCGTTTTGATGCGCATCTATGCTCCACCGATGATGCAAAAAAACCCGCACTTGTACTAAGGTGCAGGCTATTGCGTTATTATGCGTTATAATCAGCGGAGAATCATTGAACCACTGTTTCACCCCAGCTCATTTGGGTATCGTCCGGGCAAGAGCGCCCACGATGCCGTTGAGCAATGTGCTAAGAACTGTTGGGAAAGATGGTACGTGGTAGACCTTGACATCAAAGGTTTCTTTGACAACATAGACCATGAACAGATGATGAAGATCTTGCAGAAGTACACGAGTCAGAAGCTGATTTTACTCTACAGCGAAAGATGGCTGAAAGCACCGGTATACAAACAGGATGGAGAGTCGCAGACAAGGAGCAAAGGTACGCCTCAAGGAGGAGTTATCAGCCCATTGCTGGCCAACCTCTATCTGCACGATGCACTCGACCAATGGCTGGCAGATACACAGCCACTCATCGTTTTTGAGCGATATGCCGATGATATCGTGATCCACACACGAAGTATAGAGCAATCGAACTTCATACTGGATAAACTGAAGGCAAGATTGGAGGAGTATTCACTGGAAATACACCCCGATAAGACAAAGACTGCCTATTGTTATCGAACTGCAAGGTTTTTCAAAGAAGGAAAGGAAGTACCGGGGTCATTTGATTTCCTGGGCTTCACCTTCAAACCAAGGATTTGTGAAAAATCGAACGGGGAGAAATTTTGGGGATTCCGACCAGCTATCAGCAAGAAGAGCGAGAAGAAAATCGTCGGGAAACTGCGTGATTTGGCTTTTCAGCGGTGGAGGTCTATGGACGTTCACGATTTAGCCAAAGCCCTTGCACCGATGATTCAAGGCTGGCTCAATTACTATGGGAAATTTCGCATGTCTGAAATGGGGCGGATCTTTTGGCTATTTAACCGCCGTATTGCCAGATGGGCGAGATGGAAATACAAGCTTAGAACTTTTTCCAAATCCTACGGCTGGCTGAAACGTATGATGAAGTGGTATCCAAACACATTTGTTCATTGGAAATATGGCTTTACTGTTTGAGTTTGTCTGGAAGAGCCGTATGACGGGAGACTGTCAAGTACGGTTCTGTGAGAGGCTGGGGGTGAAATTCCCCCGGCCTACTCGGCGTGTGCTAACAGGCTCACCAGATGCATCGGTACGTCGCACCCAGGAAGTGAATGTAAATTCGGAGATAGAAAAATCGTATTAGTTAAAACGGAAGGATATTGGCAAATTTCTGGAAACAACAAAAAACCAGCACTTCCTTCGAAGACCTGGTTTTGTATTTCCCACTCCTGCACTTCACACCCACACCCATTTCATAGCAAGTGAAATTTTTAAAGACAGGTCGCTGGCGTTGCGCTGTCCGTAATAAAAGTTAAATGAAATGCTTGATAATCCAGATTAGCGTGTTAAGTTCAAATAGCGATGGACACTGATAATCATAAAATTAAGGGATAGTTTTTTTCATAACCAGGCGAAAATACTTAATAATCAGGAGATTATTCGCTATCTTCGTCAGATTGGGTACAGCAAGCTAAAAGCAGGAATGAGGCCTGTCATTTTATGAAAGACCAGATTAGACTTAAAGAGGCAGCTCTTAATTTAAGTTGGATCAATCTGTTGGTTGCGGGATTAGCAATAATTGCGGGGGGATTGATCTATATTCTTTGCCGTCCTGGTAATTTTTCCTTCTTCGGATGGTTTCATTTGATCGGATTAAGCGATGAACTGACCTACCTGAGAGCACATGCCTTGCCAACTTTTAACCATCTGCCCAGCTGGTTTTCCTATTCCCTGCCCGATGGATTATGGGCATTTGCATACACCCTGATTATCCTCACCATCTGGACCAGCAGCAAATCCATTACGAGGTATTTCTGGTACGCTTCCATCCCGCTGTTTGTCCTCGGATCCGAACTCCTTCAACTGTCCGGAACGGTCCGGGGAACCTTCTCTCTTAACGATATCGTTTTGATCAGCATTGGCCTTCTGGCCGGTGTGCTGACCGGCATTATAACCCCCAAAAAACTAAACTATGAAAGCAAAAATTAAATTAAGCACGATCTTTAGGATGCTGGCTTCGATGCTTGCCGTTGGCGGTTTTATCTGGTTAATCGTCGCAAGTTTTCCCTATGAACAGGCAGGGAGAAAAAGTACCATGACCAGCAAAGTCCTTCCGGATGGACAGATCGAGTATACGTATCTTGTTCAAGATTACTATGGAATTCCAATTAGTAGTGAAATTTACACTGGAAACATTGATAAACAAGGCAAATGGCATGGCAATTTGGAGCAAAAGGTCTATGATAAATTAGGCCGCCCGACCGCAGTATTGACCGGACCCTATGTTGACGGGAAAGAACACGGGACTTTCACAATCACAAACGATCCTTTTGACCGAGTTGAATATATAGAGTACGAAATGGGCAGATCTCTCGGTAAAAAATCTGCTGCAATTAATAATTCAACCACCACAGCATTTGATATTATTCGGGAAACAGACATTATATACCTGGAGCAGTTGAAATTATTCAGCATGACAGATTCGATGCTGAGAGAATATACCGATTCCCTGGAAGTCATTCTGAATCGCCAGGAATTTGCCCGGGACAGTTTCAGCATCTTTTATGACGATGCCCTTGACGAATTAGGGCAATCTCCCAAAATGGATTCCATCACTGATGTCGTTAACCTGCTGATCGCACCGAAAGAATTTTACATAATGAAATCCAACGAGTTCAGGCTGGCTGTTCTTGATCGTTGCTACTTGACTGAACCGGTACCGTCCTTTTCAATTATTTCAAACGGCTATCCGGGGTATCTCAGGCTGATCAACCCCTTTGAAATATCAAATGAGGATTTTGAAGCCTATTGTCAGGATCATGACAGCGTTATGGATAGTTATCCTCCGCTCGATCGGGAAGATCCTTTTTTCACCGATAGCGTGGATGCCAGATTGTACCGGGCCATGGGGGACATCATTGACTCCACTGATGCATTCAATATGATTCAGGAGGTGAAAGAATTGTTTAAAAATGGACAAACCAGTGAAGCCAGGTATGAGGCAGGTAAAACCTATATCGGGCTCAGGTTGAAAAGTTCTTCCTACTCTCCGTCGATGATCATGTATGTAATTATATACTTGACATACCAGCAGGGACTCGAAGCTGATTTTATCAGGAATGCCGTGAAAGAGGCGTTCTTCCTGAATCACAACTGGGCTCAGTTGCCTGTTGTGACCACGGTTTACTCCAGTACCACCTCGGCGACCAGTGTAATCATCCGGGGCAACGTAATGGAAAGTTCGGGAGCGGATGTAACTGATAGGGGAATAACCTGGGCTGAATCGTATAATCCGTCCGAGAATGACCATGTTATCCCGGCGGGAAACGGAACCGGGATCTTTTTTGTTTCCATAGACGGACTGGATCCCGGCAAAACTTACAATGTAAGGTCTTATGCCACCAATAGCGCAGGAACCGTTTATGGAAACAACATCGGGTTTACCACTTCAAGGGCTTCTTCGGTCGAATTACCCCAACTCCCGGCCGAGGGCGTCAACCTTTTCCCGAATCCGGTCTCGCAAATAGCAATGTTAAGCTACTCAGTGACCTTGCCCGGTATCTACCAGGTCTCCATACTTGACATTAATGGCAGGGAAGTTTATTTTATTGAAACCAGGCATCAGGCAACTGGTTCGTACATTAGAAGATTGGATCTTACTGCTGTTCAATCAGGAATTTACTTCTGCCGGATATCGAACGGAAGAAGCGTTACAGCTATAAAGCTGTTGGTGGCGAAATAAAGGATTATCTCAAAATCCGGGAACAATAAAGCCGGCGACCCTCAGGTCGTCGGCTTTATATTTTCACACCCACACTCACACCCACTTCGTGGAGAAAGAGGGATTCGAACTCTACCCAACCCATCACGTTATATTTCAACACATTAAGATAAATCTGAAATTCGTCGGGTCTCTTTTTAGCCACTCCCAATTTTGCGCTTATATGCTTCCAAAGAACTCAATTTGCTACCGTTATATAAAGGTACGATTAATGTACTTGCTTCATGAATAATAGTCGATAGAGTTACTAACCCTGGTGATGACCTCAAACGATACGGCATGTAAGCGATGCTTAAAAGATAAATGACTTTCTTTTACGGGCTAAAAAAATCTATTGAATACATCGCCAAAACCCCATACACGGATCAGGTGCCGGCTTTTGAGGGCACCATGGAACTACTTGATCTGGGCTGCATTCCGGGAGCCTGCTTTCGTAACCTCGAATTTGGGAGACCGATGCAACTGTCAGCGACGAACTGGACTACGAGCGCAAAATGCTGGTGATGGATACCCAGACATCCGGCGGCTTGCTGATCTGCTGCGATCGCCGAAAGGCAAAAGACATGCTTCAGGATCTGACTGCCGCCGGATATTTGAGTTCCATAGTTGTTGGAGAGGTGGAGCCGTTTTCAGGGAAACACCTCATCGTTGGCAACCTATTTCTTTAGCAGGTAGGCCAAAACCTCGGCGTTAAGAGTCGTAGAAAAAGTATAGTCATTAACCGGTACATTTTGGCTACCCGCCCAAGTTAAATAAATAACCTTGTCTCCATCAAGCATTGTTGAAATGTCAGCTAATGTCCCCAATTTGGGAGAGGGTAAATCAACCTTTACACCATTTCTAAGTGTTAATGACGTGAAGGACCATTCTACCGTCAAGCCCCAGTAAGAATTTTCCTGGGTTGATATGGTAAAATAGGCATTCGTAACTGTAACATCTCCTGAAAGTCCGCTCGGAGTATAGGAAATCCCGCTGGCTGTAATGCTTTTAATTTTCGATTTATACTTGATGACTGTGGCATCGGTGGATGGATTAAAAGCTTCAGAGGCATAAAAGTCATAAAGACCGGTAGTAGATTTAAGTCCGGGAGTGCTGTCGTGAACCTGCAGGTCGTTGGTAAATTCAACAGGTACTTTGACCGTGAGAGCGTCATTTATTTTCGAACAGCTGATGAACGAAACCGGAATCAGGGCGATAACCAGTAAAATCGAACGTGTTTTCATGGCATTAAAAGATTGAATTGTTATTTTGTTGTAAATAAGACAACTATATAAAGCTGATTGTTTACCAGTTATAAAAAATAGTTTGATTACGGGTTAATCCTGCGAGATTACTCCTAATTGTCCTTGACTGGATAATCCGGAGCATGCTCCGGATTATCCACTTGGAGTCAAAACGCAAGTTTCAGCATATCGGTGCATTGTGCGTTGTTCGGGAACCCTAGAAAACCTTTGGATAGGTCACCGATTTGGCAACTGCTATATGCGTTTTGATGCGCATCTATGCTCTGCCGATGATGCAAAAAACCCCGCACTTGTCAGATGGTGCAGGCTCTTGCGCTTCTATGCGTCATAGTCAGCGGAGAAAGAGGGATTCGAACTCTACCCCACTCATAACGTTATATTTCAACACATTAATGAAATTCAGAAAAACACCGGGTCTCTTTTTAGCCACTCCCAATTTTGCGCTTATATGCTTCCAAAGAACTCATTTTGCTGCCGTTATATAAATGTACGATTAATGTACTTTCTTCAAGAAAAACAGTCGGCCGAGATATTAACACTGGTGAGGACCTCAAAGGATACGGCATGTGCTATGCTTGAAAGATAAATAACTTTCTTTTTCGGACTAAGAACCTATTGAATGCATCGCCAAAACACCCACCTTCGCCCGAGACTGGTACAAATTTCATAACCCAATTTTCAGGCAAAAGGAACCATTGAAAAGACGATTTGGTTTTCTCCATTGAATTTCCTATCTTTTTGGTTATGAAAAACTTATAACGACTTACTAAAACCCAAAACCGCCATAAAAACCTTCATAACTCTTAATTTATTCCTTTTAGTATCCTTAGGTAGTTCTTTTCCGCAAACGAATACCAATTACGAAATCTATGCGATTGAATATGCTAATGCCAAAAACAACGCGTCCGCAAGTAACATTGCCATAGGTGGAGGTACAAGGGACAGTATTGCCGTTTCATTTTTCGTTTGGTTTCTTAAAGGGAATAACGGCAAAAAGATACTTGTTGATTCTGGATATATCCCGGAAGGTCCTCAAGAAATCCCACTCCGCTATTATCTTAGGACTGACTCTGCTTTGCTCAGGGTAAATGTAAAAGCAGATGAAATTACTGATCTAATCATAACTCATCCCCATTTTGATCATATTGGCGGAATTCAATTGTTTAGTAAAGCCACCGTCTGGATGCAAAAAAATGACTTCCTGTATTTTGTGGGTGATGCCTGGCAAAAAGGTGGAAATCATAACGCACTGGATAAAAAAGATGTGCGGAATATAATAGAAGTCAATCTGGAGGGGAGATTACGTCTCGTCAATGGAGATAGCGTTGAAATCATTCCGGGAATTGAAGCATTTACGGGCTCAAAACATTCTTTTGAAAATCAGTATTTACTTATAAATGCTCATACTGATAAGGTACTCTTGGCCTCTGATGCTTGCTGGTTTTATTATAATCTTGACCGTCTCCTGTCGGTACCATTGGTAATGGATGCCAATGCCTATATTAATCAATTAAAGAGAATGAAAACTCTTATATCTGATCCGGAATTAATTATCCCGGGGCATGATCGTTTGGTCCTTTCCAAATTCCCGCAAGTGGCAGAACATGTAGTAAAAATCAGATAGATATTAACATGGTACCCGCTTCCTAAACTAATGATTTAGTGGTATCAATATTCTTCGCTCACGGATTAGATCTGAACTCCTACCCAAACCCCATCCATCCAAGGCAGGGCCACATTCTTGTAACCCGATTTCGACCAAAGAAATCATATAAAAGACGATTTGGTTTTCTCTGATGGATTCCTTATCTTTTTGGGTATGAAAGATTTATTATGAATAAATAAAATTCCAAACATCATGAGAGCACTAAAACTATTCACCATTGCTGTTGCCGACAGTTTGGTAGCAAAATTCCAAAGGATGGATACGGAAGGAAGTTTTGAGTGCTTTGCCAATTCACCAGATTGGGGAATGGTTAATGCGGATGGTTCAAAATTGAATTTCCAGGAAGCCAAAAAACAATGGCTGAATTCCCCCAGCATCCTGACTGATTGGAAATGGACAACCATACGCCGTGACTTTAAAATTCTCACCAAGAACATTGTTATCTGTGATTGGGATGCCAAAATTGAAGTTGCTATGAAGACGGGAGACAAAATCACATATGATCCTGATGCCTATACAATGATCTTCAAAAAGATTAAAGGTCAATGGAGAATAATTCACACCAACGAATCGGGTATACCTGTTATGCAAAAGCCTGAAAATGTTGCGAAATGATGGTTTTTTGTTTAGGTTTAAACGTGAACGCTGACCCCCACCCGTCCATGCAAGGGACAAATTTTCTAACCCAATTTCGATCAAATAGATCATCCAACAAGACGAATTCTTGTCCAAATCTTAACACAACATTGACAAATCTTCATACTTCTCCCCTCATCAGGTCATATTTTTATGATGGGTAAAAACACCCTTTTGGGCGTTTATTATCTGAGATTTGGTAATTCATACAGTATGTCGTAACTTTTTGGGAACCAAACAATGAAGCCATGAAGAAGCAAGCAACCTTATTGATCCTTTTATTTGGGACAATCACGGTTTTATGCCAGGATATCCAGGTCACCTTCACGGGAACCGGTGAATCAACCGTGGTCGATAGTGTAAGGGCTACCAATTTGTCAACCAATGAATCCATTACGCTGCCGGGCAATGAGACATTGGTGCTTGCCCTGAAAACCGCCGTTCCGTCGATCGAAGAATTAACCGGTAACGGCATGGTATTTCCCAATCCGTTTTCGGGAAAAGCAACCTTTGTTATGAGCATTCAAAAGCCTCAGACGGTTTTTTTGAAGGTGCAGAATCTTGTTGGCCAGGTTGTGGCGAATACAACCGCTTTGGCTCAACCGGGTGAAAATGAATTTACCCTTTCTGTCGCCACTTCGGGTATTTATCTGATCAGCCTGACATCTGACCGGGGAACTGCCGGGTATAAAGTCATCTGTACTGGTACAACTGAATCGGAGAACAGGATTCAATACAATGGCAAGGTAGGGAGCTCCGACCAAAATCCTTCGCAATCGGGTCGCCAAAGTGCCCAAACGGGATACACACTCGGATATTCGGCAGGAGATATCATCCATTACAGGTGCAAAAGCGGCGTTTATACGACCATCATTACCGATTCGCCTACTGCATCGAAGAATTACGATGTGGAGTTTGTGGCCTGTACCGACCCGGACGGAAAGAACTATTGCATTGTCAGGATAGGTGATCAGACATGGATGGTGGAAAACCTGGCTTATTTGCCGGCTGTAAGCCCACCGTCAGAACAGTCAATAACCGACAAACATTATTATGTCTATGACTATAATGGCACCACTATTTCTGAAGCAAAGGCAACAGGTAATTTTGAATATTACGGTGTGCTTTATAATTGGGAGGCAGCTATGGCGGCCTGTCCTGCCGGTTGGTACTTACCTTCGTCTGCGGAGTGGTTGGATTTGATTGATTATATAGGCGGCAGCGGCAATGCGGGAAACAAAATGAAATCCACTTCCGGATGGTTCAATAATGGTAATGGCAATAACAGTAGTGGTTTTAACGGCCTTCCGGGCGGCAGTTTCAGCAGCAGCAGTGGGTTCAATGGTCTTGTCAGCGACGCTAAATTTTGGTCGTCATCACCGGATGGGACTTATAACGCCAAGGGCCGGAGCCTGAGTTATAACTACGGTGTGGTAATCATGCTCTATGCCGGACGTATGGTTGGGTGTTCTGTCAGATGCCTCAAGGACAAGTAGTTCACAGAGGCTGATACAGGGCACAAATGGAAAAAACTGATATGTTGACCAGTCCCCGCCGTTTGAGGTTGACCATCTCCTCTTGAAGTTGCCGAGAAAAAAATGACGAGTGGTCTATTGGTGATATTGGTTTTTCTGATTGTTTGGTGATTTGATGGATAGGGAAAACGAGCGTTGTCGCATCTCCAACCTCCGCATATCCATGTCCAGGTTACCCCCCCACCTTCCCCCACCCGCCCAAAACAGGGACAAAGGAGGATAACCCAATTTCGATCAAAAGGGATCATCGATGAAGACGATTTGCTGGTATGAATTATAATATAGAGCTTTGGTCTATGAGAATAAAGAATCCTGCGAATACATTAACCAAACACTTTTTATGAAAAAGCTATTCCCACTCTTGATGATGACCGTGTGTCTTTTACTCTTGACACCTGCAATCCAGGCACAAACTTCTCAGAAAAATCTCAATCAGGTGGAGTTAATGAAACAACAGATAGGCACTTGGAAATGCGATGACAATAAAGATACAACTGTATTCTGGGAAGGGAAACCATATGGAACGGGACTTGATTGTGTCAACCCCCAATAAATTGGACACTTTTCCGGAATAGATCTGTACCTATCCCGAACCATGAGAAGCACCTATTCTAAAGACCAGCTTGCAGTCGGTTTTTAAAATTACGTGCCAACTGCGTGCCAAAACCTCCAAAACACAAAACCGATCTATCTGATTAACAGGCAGATTGATTGAAACTATTAGGTCCCAAACGAGTTCTCGGAGCCAAAACGCAAGTTTCAGCATATTAGCGCATTATGCGTTGTTCGGGTACCCATAGAAAAGCTTTTAATAGGTCACCGATTTGGCAACTCCTATGTGCGTTTTGATGCGTATCTGTGCTTAAACGATGATGCAAAAAAGCTCGCACTTGTTAGAAGGTGCGGGCTCTTGCGCTACTATGCGTTATACTCCAGCGGAGAAAGAGGGATTCGAACTCTACCCCACTCATCACGTTATATTTCAGTATATTAAGCAATTTCAGAAATACATCGGGTCTCTTTTTAGCCACTCCTAATATTTACGCTGATAGGCTTCCAAAGAACTCATTTTACTACCGTTAAATAAAGGTACAATTAATGTACTTGCTTCATGAAAAATAGTCGACAGAGATATTAACCAAGACACGTACAAATTTCAAAACCCAATGTCGATCAAATGGATCATCAACATTAGCGAATTGGTGGTCTCATTATTAGTGGTTACCTTTTGAAAATTAATCGTATAGCCACAGAACCTTGTCCAAACTACCCCTCCTTATGAAACCACTTTATTATCTATTCGCCTTGCCATTGCTGCTCCTGGCCTCCTGCAGTAACCAGACCAATACAAAATTTAATATCCCTTTTGAAAAGTACACCCTGAAAAACGGGCTGGATGTGATTCTGAACGAAGATCATTCCGATCCCATTGTGGCACTAAATATAGTATATCATGTCGGGTCTAACCGTGAAACCGATGGCCGCACAGGATTTGCCCACCTCTTTGAACACATCATGTTCCAGCGGTCGGAAAATGTTCCGGAAGATCAGTTCTCTAAAATTGTTAAGGATGCCGGGGGTACAATGAACGGTGGTACCTCGAATGATTTTACTATCTATTATGAGGTGGTTCCGAAAAATGCTCTTGAAAAGGTTCTCTGGCTGGAATCCGATCGGATGGGCTTTCTGGAAAACGCCATCACGCAGAAATCGTTCTCCATCCAGCAAAATGTGGTACAAAATGAAAAACGCCAGCGCTGTGACAATGTACCTTATGGCCATACCGAGGAAGTGATTGCCAGAAATTTCTTTCCGACGGGACATCCTTACAGCTGGACTGTTATCGGCGAAATGCAGGATCTGTCCAAAGCAACTCTTGAAGAAGTCGAGGCTTTTCTTGCAAGATTTTATATACCCAATAATGCTACGCTGGCTTTGAGCGGAGATTTTGATCCGGCAACGGCCAAGCGATTGATTGAGAAATATTTTGGTGAAATCAAACGCGGTGCCGCTATCGAAGATCCAAATCCTGAGCCCATTAAGCTGACCGAAACCAAAAAGGTCTACTTCGAGGATAATTTTGCAAATGCTCCTGCACTTAACATTGTTTGGCCGACAGTGGACCAGCAAATTCGGGATCGCTATGCTCTTGATTACCTAGGCCAATTGTTGTCTGAGAGCAAGAAAGCACCTTTGTATAAAGTATTGGTAAAGGACAAAAAACTGACCTCCTACGCCTATGCCTATAACAACAGCCAGGAGATTGCAGGACGCTTTCAGGTAAGAGTAACCGCTAACGAGGGTGCAAGCCTGAAAGAAGTCGAAAGCGCTATTTTTGAGGCCTTTGCTCGCTTTGAAAAAGAGGGTTTCACGGAAGCCGATGTCGAAAGGATCAAAGCCTCTCTGGAGACTGATTATTATAATGAGATCTCCACGGTCCTTGGCAAATCGTCTAAACTGTCTTTTTTAAATGAATATTACGGCTCTCCGAACTTTTACAAAAAATCTATCGAAAGGTCAAAAGCTGTTACAAAAGCTGATATTATAAGGGTTTATGAAAAATATATCAAAGGAAAACCTTATGTGGCAGTCAGTTGTGTTCCCAAGGGTCAGCTTAGCCTGGCAGCTGAAGGATCGATCAATGCCGGAGTTAAGGAAGAGGAAATCCAGAATGCTGCACAGGTTAAGATCGATGAGAATGCCCCCGAGGAATCGGTTATAAAAACCCCCTCGGCATTCGATCGTTCGATTATGCCTGTGGATGGTCCAGACCCGGACATCAACCTGCCGATACTCTGGGAAGACAAACTGGCCAATGGAATGAAGATTTTCGGGATTGAACAGAACGAACTTCCATTAGTCAATTTCGATATTACCATGAAAGGCGGTCAATACCTGGAAACTCCGGAAAAAGCCGGTGTAGCTTCCCTGATGGCCCAACTGATGAATAAAGGAACCCAAAATAAAACCCCGCTGGAACTGGAAGAAGCCATCGAGATGCTGGGAGCAGATATCAGTGTCAGTGCATCAAATACCTTCGTAAGCATCAGTGGTAACTGCCTGGTGCGTAACTTCGATACCACCATGGCCTTGCTTGAAGAGATGCTCCTGGAGCCCAGATGGGATGAGGAAGAATTCGTCCTGGCCAAGATCGAGGTGCTGAATAACCTTAAACAACAAAAAGTCAGTCCAACCACATTAGCTAACGAAACTCTACAGAAACTCATCTTTGGTGATGATCATATTTTCAGCATTAGCCCCAGTGGGACAGAAGAGTCGATTGGAGCACTCAAGATTGACGATCTGAAAACATTCTATAAAAAGACCCTGTCACCCAGCGTTGCCAATTTCCATATTGCCGGACAAATCAGCAAGGAAAAGGTTATGACCTCTCTCCAATTGTTGACAACGAAATGGCAGGCCAAAGAGGTTGCCATGCCTACTTACACCCTTCCCGAAACTCCGGTTAAATCCCAAATCTATTTCATCGATGTACCAGGAGCCAAGCAATCGATCATCCGGATAGGATGTCCCAGTCTGCTTAAAACAAATCCGGACTATGTAGCTGCCACATTTATGAACGAGAACCTGGGCCGGCTGGGCAGAGGCTGGTTTTCTAAAGTCCTTAGACAAGAGAAAGGATTCACTTATAGCGCATACAGCGTTTTCACGGGCACGTATGCCGCCGGCTCCTTCACTGCCAGCTCATCGGTACGCTCTTCCGCAACGCTTGAATCGTTGCAGATTTTCAAGGCCCTGATGACCAAGTACCGGGATGGGATCACTCAGGAGGAACTTGATTTCACTAAATCCTCAGTACTGAAATCCTATGCCCTCAATTATGAGACCCTGGATCAGCTCTCGGTCATGCTTGGTGAGATCAGCATGTACAACCTGCCAAAAGATTATTCAAGGATTTACCAGGCAACCATCCGGAATATGACCCTAGAACAGCATAAAGCCCTTGCTCAGAAATATATCGATCCGAACCGGATGTATTAT
>Ga0172379_10001490_pt1 | contig 46166 bp, 35 predicted proteins | sample GrowelOW334metaG_FD_119756 | JGI IMG/M metagenome (GOLD analysis project Ga0172379, IMG submission 119756) | Groundwater microbial communities from an aquifer near a municipal landfill in Southern Ontario, Canada - Groundwater well OW334 metaG | ecosystem: Environmental > Aquatic > Deep...
CGAAGCTACCGCTGCCGAAGCTACCGCTGCCGAAGCTGCTGCTGCCGAAGCTGCTGCTGCCGAAGCTACCGCTGCCGAAGCTGCTGCTGCCGAAGCTGCTGCTGCCGAAGCCGCCGCTGCCGAAGCCGCCGCTGCCGAAGCCGCCGCTGCCGAAGCCGCCGCTGCCGAAGCTGCCGCTGCCGAAGCTGCCGCTGAAGAAGTCCTGCCTTCGGCAGAAGTTGTCTCCTTCCCTGCGCCACCACCCATCCGTGTCGGCGATGTGGAAGTGAGCCCCACACTCTACAATCTCTATCTCGACGAAACCCGCGAACACATCGCTACGCTGCAGGCCAATCTTGGTCTTGAAGAGGTACCCGGCAATGATGTAGTCCGCGCCGCGCATACCACGGCCAGCATTTCAGCCGCCACGGGCTTCATGCCGATTGCCAGCCTGGCCCGCGCGCTGGAGGATGCGCTGGTTCGCTTGTCGCTAATGGAAGAAACCCCGACTGAAGCGCAGCGCTTTGTTTTCGCCCGCTGCGCCGGGGCCCTAGAAGGCTTGCTGGGAGCCGTTGCCGAGCGGCGCATGCCCAGTGAGGAGGCCGATCTCACGGCCGAACTGAATGCGATGATGCCGCGTGTCGCACCACCAGTCGCACCACCAGTCGCATTGCCAGCCGAGCCGCCTGTCGCACCGGCTCTGCCGGAAATAACCATGACCGCGGCGGAGCGGCGCGCGTCACGGATGGAGGACGAAATCGATGCGCAGGTGCTGCCGCTGTTCCTTGAAGAAAGTGTAGATCTCATGCGCGAGATCGGCGAGGCACTGCGCGAGTGGCGGGCAGCACCGACCAACGCCGAGATCGCCCGCACGCTCCAGCGCGCCCTGCACACGCTCAAGGGCAGCGCACGGATGGCCGGCGCCATGGGCTGCGGCGAACTGCTGCACTCGATGGAAGACCGCGTCGATCAGGCTACCGCCATGAAATCGGCGCAGCCAGCCACCATCGACGGGTTGGAAACCTCATATGACCGCGCCGCGATGCTGATCGAGCATCTGCGCAATCCCCAGGCGGCCCGACCCGAAGCGGAACAGCCATACCGTCCTGCGGGCCTCGATGTCTCGGTCGAAAAGCAGATGGCCGAACTGGCCCCGCCCGAGCATGAAGCAGCGGCAGCAAAGCATGTCCTCGTCACGCCAACCACGGCGCCCGCCGCGCCCTTCGTGCCGGCTCCGCAGGTGCATCTGCGCGTACGCGCGGATCTGGTTGACCAACTGGTCAATGAAGCCGGTGAGGTCGCCATCGCCCGCGGCCGAATCGAAGGCGAGCTGCTGGCGCTGAAGACCTCACTGCTGGAACTCACGGAGAACGTGATTCGCCTGCGCAAGCAACTGCGCGAAGTCGAGATTCAGGCCGAGTTGCAGATGCAATCACAGCAAGCGCTGGCAAGCGAACGCTCGCAGCAGTTCGACCCGCTGGAATTCGACCGCTTCACCCGCTTCCAGGAAGTGACGCGGATGATGGCGGAGAGTGTGAGTGACGTCGCCGCGGTGCAGCAGAACCTGCTGCGCAATCTCGATCATGCTGATGCTGCCGTGGCCGCGCAGGCGCGATTGAGCCGCGAACTGTCGCAGCGCATGATGGGCGTACGCATGGTGCCCTTCGAAAGTCTGGCCGAGCGTCTGCATCGGGTAGTACGGCAGGCAGCCAAGGATTCCGGAAAGCGCGTCAACCTCGACATCCGTCATGGTCAGACCGAACTTGACCGCTCGGTACTGGACAAGATGGGCGGCCCGCTCGAGCACGTGCTGCGCAACTGCGTTGCCCATGGCATCGAAGACCCTGCAAAACGCGCGGCCGCCGGCAAGGAAGCGATTGGCCAGATAGTGCTGTCGCTGGCGCAGGAGGGCAATGAAATCGTGCTGGCGATCGCCGATGACGGCGCCGGTCTCGATTTTGAACGAATTCGCCAGCGCGGCATTGAACGCGGCCTGATTGCACCCGATGCGGAAACCGACGAAGCGACCCTGACTCAGCTCATCCTGCAGCCTGGATTTTCCACCGCAGAGGAAGTCACTGCGCTCGCCGGCCGAGGCGTCGGCATGGACGTCGTAAAGAGCGAGACCGTCAGCCTCGGCGGTCGCGTGGAAGTCACCTCCGTCACCGGGCGTGGTGCCACGTTCCGCATCTACCTGCCGCTGACGCTGGCCGTAACGCAGGCGGTGCTGATTACCGCCGGCAATCGCCGCTATGCGCTTCCGTCCTCGATGATCGAGCAGGCCACCGAGCACAAGCCCGATGCCGCGTCACGGATACGCAGCACGGGCAGCACCGAGTGGCTCGGAAACCGCTATCCCTACCACTATCTTCCGGCATTGCTGGGCGAAAAGAATGCCACCCCGCCGCCGGCCCGGCGACACTGGATTCTGTTGGTCAAGGGCGGCGCCGAACGTGTCGCACTGGAAGTCGACAGCCTTACCGGCAACCAGGAAATCGTGGTCAAGGCCGTGGGGCCGCAACTCGCGCGCGTACCTGGACTGGCAGGGGCGACGGTACTGGGCAACGGCGAGGTTGCGCTGATCATCAACCCCGTGGCGTTGGCGGCCCGTGCCACCGAACGCATAAGCGCCCCGGCGCAGGCGGTGGCGGCCCCGGCCGAGGTTCAGACCGCCGCGCCCGCCGTCGCGCCTGCGCCGACTGCCGCGACAGCTGCCTCCGTGATGGTGGTCGACGATTCCCTCACCGTGCGCAAGATCGCCGGGCGCCTGCTCGCGCGTCATGGCTATAACGTACTCACGGCCAAGGATGGCGTTGATGCCCTGGAACAATTGGGCGAAGTCATCCCTGACGTCATGCTGCTGGACATCGAAATGCCGCGCATGGATGGTTTCGATCTGGCGCGCAACATCCGCGCCGACAAGCGCCTGAAACATATTCCGATCATCATGATCACTTCGCGCACCGCCGACAAGCACCGCCAGCATGCGGCGGAAATCGGCGTGAATCACTATCTGGGCAAACCCTACGACGAAGACGACCTGCTGGCGCGTATACGCGAATGTCTCGGGCAGGCTCATTGAGCCAAGGCGCAACAGACAACGCGATTTTTCGACAAAGGGCTTAGCATGACCGAGCAGTCAACTGCGCGTCCATTCAAGGTGCTCGGTATTCAGCAAATCGCCATCGGCGGCCCCTCGAAGCAACGCCTCAGGAAACTCTGGGTCGAGATGTTCGGCCTTGCCGTGACCGGCAACTACGTCAGCGAGCGCGAAAACGTGGACGAAGACATCACCGCGATGGGCTGCGGCCCCTTCCGGGTGGAAGTCGATCTGATGCAACCGCTCGATCCGGCAAAAAAGCCCACGGTGAATGAGCCGCCGCTCAACCATGTCGGCCTCTGGATCGACGACCTGCCGGCCGCCGTGGCGTGGCTCGCGGCGCAGGGCGTGCGCTTCGCTCCGGGCGGCATCCGCAAGGGCGCCTCCGGCTATGACATCACCTTCCTGCATCCCAAGGCCAACGAGCAGTTCCCGATTGCCGGGGAAGGCGTACTGATCGAACTGGTGCAGGCTCCGTCAGAGGTGATCGAAGCTTTCGCGCGGCTGGCTTGAAAGCCTGGATCAGCAGGAATCATATCCGGCGCGGCGCCGGGCGCTGGGACAGGCTCTAAGCAAACATCCGGTAGCACCCGCGTCCGGCATCCTTCGCCGCATACATCGCCTGATCCGCGCGACGCAGCAGTTCAGCGGGTGACAGATCGCCGCTGGAGAACAGAGCAATGCCAATGCTCGCACCGATTTCCAGCGGCAAGCCGAGCACGCGCATCGGCGCGCCGAGATTGGTAATGATTTTCTGCGCCATGTGTTCGGCGTCTGCGCCGCTGCTGAGGCCGGTCAACACGATCGCGAATTCATCTCCACCGAGGCGGGCTACCGTGTCAACTTCGCGTACCGTCGCGCGGAAGCGATCTGCCATGCAGCGCAATACCTCGTCGCCGATGGCATGGCCGTAGCCGTCGTTGATCGCCTTGAAGTGATCGAGATCGACCAGCAGCACCGCAATCTGTCCGTGGCTGCGCCGCGCCTGCTGCATTGACTGCTGCAAACGGGCGTCGAACAGCAGCCGGTTGGCGAGGCCCGTCAGCGTATCGGTATGGGCCAGCGACTGCAGCTGGCGTTCGTTCTCGCGCAGTCGGGCGTTGGCCGCTTCCAGTTCAGCGGTGCGCTCGGCCACGCGCTGCTCGAGGCTCGCCTCGGATCGTTGCAGGGCGCCAACCAATTGCTGCTTGGTAGCCAGCGCCTCGCTCTGGGCAGCGTCCTTCTCGTGCCGCAGGCCGTTGATGCGATCGGCCAGGGCAAAGGAGAGCAACAGCATTTCCAGTGCGGAACCTATCTGCAAGGCATAGAAGCTGAAAAAAATCGTCGGCAAGAGGTTCAGGTTGCGCAGGCCAGCGATGGCGACACCCAGCAGCAGGACTGCCCACGCCAGAAGAAAGGTGCGCGCCCCGGGCTGGCCGGTCCGCCAGCAGCGAAAGCCGGCAAGCATTGCCACCAGGGAAAACGTAACGCCGGTCAGTGAAACAAGAATAGCCGCCAGACGGTAGGGCACAACCAGAGGTGCCACCATGCACAGCCCAAACAGCGCGGCGAGGCCGATCACGGCGCCGTCAAGGCGCGGCACGTTGCGCCGCGTGTGAAGGAATCCGCGCGTAAACAAGGCGCCGAACAAACCGGCCGCGGCAAACCCCCCCGTATAGGCAAAATTGCCCCACAGCGGCCAATTGGGCCAGAGAAACTGGTTACCGAGCCCGTTGAAGGAAAGCTGTCCCACGGCCATGCTGGTTGCGAACAGAACATACGTGAGATAAGTCTGATCGCGTAGCGAAAGCCATAGCAGCAGGTTGTAGAGAGCCAGAGCCAGCAACATGCCGAAATAGATCGAAAGCACCGCATAGCTCGCTTGCGACTGCTGCCAGAAGGTCTCGGTGCGCCACAGGCGTAGCGGGACCGTCAGCGTGCCTTCGGAGGCGACCCGCAGCCAGACCGTGCTGTCGCCGGTCTCGCGCAGATGCAAGGGGAACACAAAGTTGCGATGCAGCAGCGGCCGCGCAGCGAAGGGCAAATGGTCGCCAGCGCTCAGATGTTCGCCACCGGGACCGAAGTATTCCACGCTGTCCAGCGTGGGGAAAGCCACCTCCAGCAACCAGTCGCGCGGCGCAACCGGGTTTGCCTCAATGGTAAAACGCAGCCACCAGGCAGAGGAGGAATAACCGAAGTTGATCGCCGCATCTGCCGGCAATTGCGAGGCAGTGAAGTCTGCCCCGCGGCCTTTGACATCGTCCAGCGATAAGCGGCCATTCGGGTCTTCCAGGACGGCAACTTCTGCCGCAAGTGCAAGCGACGTGACGCCCGGTGCCAAACGTACCGCGCCAAAGGTTGCGCCGATATGGCACGACCAGCAGCACAACAGAAACAGAAAAGCGGAAAAGCGCGGCACGGCACGATCCGGCTGGAATATCTGTGAAATTCTATCCGAATGGATACTGTCCGTGGCGCGAGCGCACGGAGACATGACTCGTCACTTGGGTAGAATCGATCTTTTGCATTCGTTCAAAGACTCTCATGCTGTTCGACGCCTACTCCAATTCAGCCCTGACGTTCGCCAATCGCATCGTCATGGCACCGATGACCCGCTGCCGCGCCGACCATCGGGATGCCGTGCCCAACGACTTGATCGCCGAGTATTACCGGCAGCGTGCAAGCGCGGGCCTGATCATCTCGGAGGGCGTACCGGTGTCTGATCGAGCGCGCGGCTATCTGAATACGCCGGCGCTGTGGAACGAGGCGCAGGCGGCGGGCTGGAAGCAGGTTACTGATGCCGCGCACGGCGCAGGTGGCAGGATGTTCGCCCAGATCTGGCATTGCGGCCGCGTCGCGCACGCCGCGCTGCACGCCGATGGCAGTGCCCCGGCAGGCGCGTCAATCAAGCCGGCCGCGACGCAGACCACTATTCCCGGCCCCGACGGCAAACCCGTGGCGGCCGACTGCGGCCAGCCGCAGGCCTTGAGCATTCAGGAAATCCGCGGTGTCGTCGCCGAGTTTGCCCATGCCGCAAAACTCGCCATGCAGGCCGGTTTCGACGGCGTCGAGATTCACGGCGCGAACGGCTACCTGCTCGATCAGTTCCGCTGTCCGGCGGTGAATAACCGCAACGACGCCTACGGTGGCTCGCTGGCCAACCGCTACCGACTGCTGCTGGAAGTGGTCGATGCGGTGGCCGCAGAAGTTTCGCCGGAGCGCATCGCTGTACGCCAATCGCCTTATGGTCTGGGCAACGGCATGGTCGCCGATCCCGAACCGCTGGTGACCTATCCGTGGCTGGCACGCGAACTGAATCAGCGCGGCATAGGCTTCCTGCATATCTACTGCCAGACCGCGGACTGGATTCACGACGCGACACACTCGATGATGCCGGCGCTGCGCGACGCTTTCCACGGTGCGCTCATTGCCTGCGGCGGTTTCAAGACAGCGGCTGCCTGCGAAGCGATTCTGGCGCGCCGCCACGCCGACCTGATCGCGATCGGCAAACCCTTCATCTCCAATCCGGATCTGGTCGAGCGCTTGCGCCGCGCCGCACCGCTCAACAAATGGGACGTGCCCACCTTCTACGGCAGTGGCGCCAGAGGCTACACGGACTACCCGACGCTCTGACGAGAGTCGGCGCTGGCGACACGCCGAATACAAAATAATTGTTACCACAACCGCTGACCCTGATCATCGCCCTGCTCGCCACGCTGGCACCGCCAGCGGCAGCCGCAACGGAGGTCGCCCCTGATTATGCGAACGCGACACTGTCCGGCGATTGGGGCGACGCGCGAAGTAGCGCGTGGCGTGCCGGATGGGCGTGGGACGCCGCGCTGAAAGTCGACGTCTTACGCAGTCGCGGCGGCACGGCGTCAGGCAGTCGCAGCATGAGCCACCTCGAGCTGCGGCTGAAGGCCGATCTCGCCACAATTGCCGGCTGGGAAGGCGCCACGGCCTACCTCGATGTGCTGGACAACCGCGGCACTGGCATCAATGCGCACCAGACCGGTAGCCTGATGGGCGCCAGCAATATCGAGGTGCCGGTAGCGACCACGCGGATATTCCATGCATGGCTGCAGCAGAACTTTCTTGACGAGCGGCTTTCGTTGTTGGCGGGACTGTACCCGATAGATTCGGAATTCTTCGCCATGGAATCGGCAAGTCTGCTGCTGCACCCTTCGTTCGGCACGCCCGCCGATCTGGGTCTCACGCGCGGCCCCTCGATTTTCAATAATTCAGCCTTTGGCCTGCGCGGCAAGTGGCTGTCGACAAATCGCACGGTCTATGCGATGGGCGCCCTGCTCGATGGCATTCCGAACGATCCGGCGCGCCCCAAGTGCACGGCGATCCGCTTCGCGAAAGGCGATGGCGCCTTTGTCATCGCCGAGTTGGGATGGATGCCGGATGAACTTGGCCATCTTTTCGAACCGAGCGAACCGGTTCGCGGCTTGCCAACTCCGGCCCTGGCCCGGCACGAGAAATACAGCGGGGTCAGCAAGTACGCGCTCGGCTTTTGGCGTTACGGTAACCGGGTACCGGATCAACTCGATGTCGACACCAATGGCGACCCCTTGCAGCGTCGCTCGCAAGGGGCTTACCTGTTCGCCGAACGCACCCTGCTGGGTCTTGGCGACCCCGGGCGCGATCTCGCGGCATTCGGCCGCTACAGTTTCTCGGATGGCAATTCGACGTCCATCGATCGCATGTGGAATCTCGGACTGCGCCTGCGCGGTCCAGCGGCCAGCCGCCCGGACGATGCCCTGGTAATCGGCTGGACCCTTGCGCGTCTGGCAAGCAAATGGCGCACCGTGCAGGAGGTAGCCGGTACCGGTACGGCCGCCCGGGAAGAAGCATTCGAAATCACCTGGCGCGCGGCGATCACGCCCTGGTTCGTACTGCAACCCAATCTGCAGCACATCCGCCATCCTGGCGGCACATCGGCCGCGCGTAGCGCGACGCTGGTCGGCGCGCGCATCGAACTCACTTTCTGAAGTCGGACAATTCGGCGCTGGCAATACGGCAACAGCGTTCGGCTACCGTACCGCTTCGAGCATAGCCTCTTCGAGCATAGCCTCTTCGAGCGGCAGGCGCACACAGGCGGCCGTGCCGCCACCCTCGCGTCCCTTCAGCTCCACCGACCAGCCATTGGCCGTGGCGATCTGGCGCACGATGGCCAGGCCCAGCCCGCTGCCTCCGGTGCTGCTGTTGCGGGAGGGCTCGAGCCGGTAGAAGGGGCGGAACACGGCTTCCCGTTCATGTTCCGGAATTCCCGGGCCGCGATCCAGTACGCAAATCTCGACTTGACCGTCGGCGATGCGGTACTCGATATCGATCGGCTGGCCGGCACCGTAGCGCACTGCGTTGTCTACGAGGTTGGAAAAAATGCGCTTGAGCGCCAGCGGCCGCACGCGCAGGCGACAGTCGGGGCCCTTGCGGCCACGCAGCTCGGCACCGGTATGCGCATACTCGGCAACGACGCCGGCGAGAAGATCGCACAAATCCAGTTCGACCGAGTCCTGCTCGGCAAAATCACGGCTCACCTCGAGGCAGCGGGCGATCAGATCGTTCATGCCATCCACATCGCGAAGGACGCGTTCGAAGAGGTCCGGCGCCGGATTCTCGGAGAGCATCCCAAGCGCGAGCCGAATGCGCGCCAGCGGCGTGCGCAGGTCGTGCGAGATTCCCGCCAGCAGCGTGGTGCGATTGGCCAGCAGCTCCTCGACCTGCTCGCCCATGCGATTGAATTCGCGCGCCAGGGTGGCGAGTTCGGTCGGGCCGGTTTCCGCCAGCGGCTCCGGCCGCCGACCCTGACCGATGCGCTGGGTTGCCGCAGCCAGTCGCGAGAGTGGCCCGATCAGCCAGCGCGCGAGCCAGGCCGAGGTAATCAGGGTCACCAGCGAGCCGACCAGGAAGATCACCAGCATGGCCAGCCAGGGCTGCACGTCGACCCGGCTGGCCGGAAAGCCGACGCGCACCTTCTTTCCTGCCGCCGGCAAATCGGCCCAGTACCATTGCTCGCCATCTAGAGCGTTGCGGCTGGCGCGCAGTTCAATGGGCTCGCCGGCGCGGGCGCTCAAGGAGGTCTCCAGCAGCCGGAAGTACGGCAGCATGCGAGTAAAGCTGCCCGTCTCACCGGGCGGGTCCTGCACCTGGAGGCGATGCAGGCGCCCGATGCGGTCCTGCAGCCAGGGCCGTTCGGCGGCCGGTTCGTTCTGCCAGGCTTGGGCGGTGTCGATCATCAGTGCAGCGAAATCGCTGGTGGCTTGGCGGCCCAGCGGCACCAGGGCGAAGTAGGTGATGATGGTGATGGTGAAGATCTGGAACGCGAAGGAGACCAGCGCGATGACCAGCGCAGTGCGCCCGAAAAGGGTGCGCGGCGCCATCATGATCGGCGCATGCCGCCGGGCGTGAACAGGTATCCCTCGCCCCAGACAGTGCGCAGATACACGGGATGGGCCGGATCGGGTTCGATCTTGCGGCGCAGGCGGGTAACGCGCACATCGACCATGCGGTCGAAGGGCGCGCGCTCGTAGCCCTTGAGCAATTCGACCAGCGCGTCGCGGCCAAGCACGCGGTCGGGGTGGTCGAGCAGCACCTTGAGCAGGGCGAACTCGGCACCCGACAAATCGATTTGCTCGCCGTTGCGTGTCATGCCATGCGCGTCCAGATCGACTTCGAAGGGGCCGAAGCGGCGGATACGCCCGGACGCGGCGGCAGGCTGGCGACGGCGCAGCACCGCCGTCACGCGCGCCAGCAGTTCTCGATGACTGAAGGGTTTCGGCAGATAGTCGTCGGCCCCGACTTCGAGGCCGACGATGCGGTCGACCTCCTCGCCGCGCGCCGAGAGCATGATGATGGGCGGGCCGCTGCTGCCAAGCCCGCGCGCGAGGCTCAGACCGTCCTCCCCGGGCAGCATGACATCGAGCAGGATCAGATCGACCTGATGGGCGACAAGATGCCTTTTCATGGATAGCCCGTCGGCTACCCCGCTCACCTCGTAGCCGTTGTCGGAAAGATAGCGCACCAGCAACTCGCGCAGGCCTTCGTCGTCGTCCACCACGAGTATGTGTCCGCGACATTCCCCCATGATTTCGATCGCCCCCCCTGTAACAACTTGTAATATTTGCGGCCTCCCTGCAACAGCCGGGAAACCGCTCCTCCCTAATCTTCCGGTGTGGAAAAACATAACACAAGAAGGGGGAGATGATGATCGGACGTGCCGCAACATTCGTCGCAACGATCCCGCTGTCGACAGCGGCGGCTGGCGTCGATCCCGTCGACTGCCGGAGCACACCCGGGCCATCGGTCCGTGTCCGCATCCGCAACGTCAAGCGGCTGCGCCCCACCTTCACCACCATGGCAATGCAGGCCGCGCAGCGCCTCCTGGCGCCGGTCCGTCCGCTCCCCCATCCCAGCCCTGCCACGGCAAACAACTGATTTCCAACCAAGGAGAAACATACATGAAAGACCTCAAGCGGGCCGCCGCAACAGCCGCAATCCTCGCCGTGGCAATTTGTTCCGTGCCGGCCATCGCCCAGACACCGTCGCCGCAGGAGCTGCAGCGCGGCAAAGACTTCATGCAGAAGAGCATGGGAATGATGAAGCCGGAACTTCTGGAAAAGGCCAAGGCGCTGCCGCCCGAGATCCAGCAGTTCCTCCTCAGGATTGCCATCAAGCACAGCCGCCACAGCGAAACGCTGACCATGCGGCAGGCGATGCAGGAGATCCTCGCCGACTACCAGGCGGTCGCCGGCGCCATCGCCACCGACAACGGCGAACTGGCGGCGGATGCCGCACGCCGCGTCGCTGATCACCGCTTGCCGCGCGGCGGCATGCTGCCCTACCTGCCCCTGGAAAAAATCAACGGCAAGGATCTCGGCGTGCTGCCGGCCATGGAAGACGCCGTCGAAGGCAGTGCTCGCCGGCTGGCGGCGGCGGCGGAAAAGGGCGACATGGTAGCGGCAGCCCAGCAGTTCGGCACCATGACATCGGGCTGTGTCGCCTGCCATGCGCATTTCCGCGGCCAGCCAGGTGTCTCGGTGCTCATCAAATAACCTTTCCCAGGGAGGAATCACATGACCGTCGATCGCATCGTGCATCTCGTCGCAGGCCTGATGGTGCTGCTGGGCCTGACATTGGCGCATTTCGTGCACCCCTACTGGGTCGCGCTGCCGGCCTTCGTCGGGCTGAACCTCGCGCAAAGCGGCCTCACCAATTTCTGTCCGCTTGCCTTTTTTCTCAAGAAAGCCGGTGTCAAGGCAGGGGATTGCTGTTCTTAGGATAGCTACACATTCAGGGAGGAGGAGCACTATGAATCATAAAAACAGATTGACCATTTCGATCACCGCCGCACTCGCGGCACTGGGCTCATCCGGGCAGTCGGCCGCCGTGGACTGGGTGATGGTGCAGGGGGCAGAGCCGGCGAGCAGCACGCACCGTTTCTTCGGTGTGGCACAGGCGTCCTATTCGAATTACTTCGGCTGCAAGAAGCTCGAAGGCATGCAGAACGCCGGCCCCAACCAGTTCTCGCTGCTCAACGGCAGCTACAACGGCAACTGCCGCGTCGGCCCCGAACTCCACGACAAGCAGGCCGACTTCAACCTGGACAACCTCGCCTTCGGCATGCGCGGCAACCTGATCCCCGGCAAGATCAACTACTTCCTGCTGGCCAATGCCGGGATGAACGGCGCCACCTACAACCCCCTCGACACGAGGCGGGCACGAGTGGTCAGCCTGACCGACGCCACCCTGACTTTCAGCTACGTCCCCGGCGTGCGCGTACGCGCCGGCCTGATGAAGAAGCCCGGCCCGGAGGAAATCTACCAGGCCATAGACACCATGGATTACATGTGGCCGACCGATTTCATGGCCCGCGTCCAGATGGAACGCTTCGTCCGCACCAATGCCAAGGGCACCGCAGGCATCGCCGGCCAGAGCGACGGTACGGCGTCCTTCAGGGGCTATGACGGCGACGCCGGCCGCGACTGGGGCGTGCAGTTCTTCGACGCCTTCAAGTCCGGCAAGTGGACCCACACCTATGCCGCCATGATCGGCAATGGCAGCGGCATTCACGACATCAAGGACTACAACGGCAAGAAGGACCTCAACCTCTACTTTTCCTCCGAGTACGACCTGCCCGGCGGCAAGGGACCGAAGAAGCATGGGGTCAAGGGCTACGTCTATCACCAGAACGGTACGCGCAACTTCGAGATCAACAACTCCGGCAGCCTGAGCCGGGACTTCGACTTCACGCGCTACGGCTTCGGCGTCAAGGCCCTGGGCGAGATCTTCGGCGAATCGCGCGGCAAGCATCGCCTTGGTTTCGAGCTGATGTACGCCAACGGCATGGTGTTCTACACGCCCACCGGCAACGTGATCGACGAGGCCTTCGGTGGACAGCTGCAGATCGCCGCGGAGAAGGGCAACAAGGCGCGGGGATTCACGCTCGACTACGGCTACTACCTCGACGACAAGTGGCAGTTCGACGTCCGCTACTCGCGCAACGACGAGCTCTATGCGACCCTCGGGACCACGACATGGAACGCCGCCGACAAGCGTGTCATCCAGCACCTGACCTTCGGCGTCAGCTACCACTTCAGTCCGCAGACGCGGCTGACGGTGAACCTCGAACCGCGCGACGTCAAATCGCCGAACGCCGTCTATCTGGGTGGAACCCCTGCGTTGCGGGCGATCCAGACGAACAACGCCACCATCGTCTCGGATTCGGTGGGCGCCCGCTTCGGCGTCCAGGTCACCCACATGTTCTGAACCGGGGCCACGCTTGAAATCCATCTCCGCAAACTGCAGGGCGGCGCTCGCCGCCCTGTTCCTGACCACGGCAGGCCAGGCCGGTGCCCAGGCGCCTGCGCCTGACTACTCCGCTTATCCGTGTCTCAGCTACACCCTCGACTGCGGCAAGCTCGCTACGCGCAAGCCGCAGGTGAAGATGCTCGAGGGCACCCTCAACGGCAACGCTGAAAAGGGCAAGCAACTTGCCCAGGCACGCAACAACGGCAACTGCCTGGCCTGCCACGTCATGAAGGGTGGCAGCCAGCCCGGCACGCGCGGGCCGGATCTCAGCCACTACGGCAGCGCCGGGCGTAGCGACGCGGAAACCTACACGGCGATCCATGACATGCGCACGCGCAACCCCGACACCCTGATGCCGCCCTTCGGCACCAATGGCATCCTGAGCGACCCGGAGATCCGCGACATCGTCGCGTTTCTTCAGGCCTCCAAGTGAGGACCGGCCCCATGCGATTGAAGATCCGCACGCTGGTGTTTGCCGCCATCGCCTCGCTCGGAACGACTGCGACCGTCGCCGGCGACGAGCCTTACCACGAAAATTATCCGCAGGCCCACATCGACCCCGCCAGGGGCGTAAACGGCGACATCGGTTTCAGCGACACCCTGCCGTTCTGGCGCACCGAAGCTGAGCTGGAACGCAATGCGAAATGGGTCGGCGATCCGAACGAGCAGTGGAAGCTCAACTGGAAGTTCATGGATCTCGATCGCGTCGATCTGCATCCGGGCCACCTGGCGGTCGACGAAGGCGAAGCGATGGCGGCAAAGCTCGCCAAGCGCAATCCGGCGTTTCTCGCCTGCCTCGCCGACGGCGGCAAGAAACTGGACGGGCTGGCTGCGGGCTACCCAAAATATGACAAAGCGCTTGACCGCATTGTCACCGTGGAGAGCCGCATCGAGCAGTGCGCGAAGACCGTGCTGAACGAGGAAATCCGGCAGGGCACGCCGCCCAACAACAAGATCTCCGTCTATTTCAAGTCGCTCAGCGCCGGCACGCCGATCAAGGTCGATATTGGCGACGGCAAGGTAATGGAGTCCTATCGCCGCGGCGAACAACTCTTCTACAAGAAGACCGGCCAACTCAATTTCGCCTGCGCTTCCTGCCACGTACCGGGCAGCATCATGGGCCACAAGCTGCGCGGCGAGACGCCGACCACGCCGTTCGCGGATGCTGCCCACTATCCGACCTACCGCACGCCGATCGGCGCACTGGAATCGCTTCAGGAACGTTTCGCCCGCTGCCTCGGCCAGATGCGCACCGCGCAGATCAAGCCCGGCGATCCGGCTTTCACGGATTTGGAAGTCTTCATGACCGTGTTGTCCAACGACTACCCGGTCTCTGTTCCCTCGGCGCGTTGAGCCGGGGATTTTTCTTGTCTTCTGGAGTCACACAATGAATCATTTACGAAGGTTGATCCTGAAAGGCGGCGGCGCCGGCGGCGCACTCGCATGCGCCCTTGCTGCCGGCCTGCTGCGTCCCTCGACGGCGTCAGCCGCCGAATGGAACAAAACCGCATTCGAGGCGAAGGCCATTGCCGATGCGCTGAAGAATATCGCTGCTTCAGGCGCCGCGGATAGCGCCGAGATTCTCATCAAGGCACCGGATATCGCCGAGAACGGCGCCGTCGTCCCGATCGAGGTGACGAGCCGCATCGCAGGGGCGGAATCGATCGCCCTGCTGGTGGAGAAGAATCCCTTCCCTCTGCTGGCCTATATCGACCTCGTCAATGGTGCGGAGGGCTACATCAATACCCGCTTCAAGATGGGTCAGACCTCGGTGGTCAAGGTCGTGGTGAAGGCCGGCGGCAAGCACTACATCGCCAGCCGCGAAGTAAAAGTCACTATCGGCGGCTGCGGTGGCTGAACACAAAAGGAGCGACAAATGGCAGATCCCATGAAAATCCGTACCAAGCTGGTGGACGGCTCGGCACATATCGTCGTGCTGATGATCCATCCCATGGAAACCGGGCAGCGCAAGGACCCGCGCAGCGGCCAGGCCTATCCCGCGCATTTCATCCAGAACGTGACCGCGACGGTGAACGACAAACCGGTGCTGGTGGCACAACTGGGCCCGGCGATTTCCAAGAACCCGTTGTTCGGTTTCCGCGTCAAGGGGGCCAAGGCTGGCGACAAGCTGGCGATCAGTTGGGAAGACAACAAGGGTGAACAGGCCCGCGCCGAGGCGACGATCGCCTGACCTATACACATTCAAATCCATGAAACCAAGACACCCGCAATTTGCCGCGACCCTCGTCGGTGCGCTCTGCCTGGCCGGGGTAGCACTCGCCGCCGGCCCGACCAAATCTCCCCAACCGAAACCGGCTGCCGATCAGCGTGCGCCGCTCGTCCTGCTCGACGCTGAACGTCACCTCGTGCTCGAGGAGATGCGCAATTTTCTGGCGGTGCTGCAGACCATTACAGACGCCCTGCCGCGCGAGGACATGAAGGAGATCGCCAGTGCTGCCCGCTCCATGGGCAGCGGCGCCGCCAACCAGATTCCTCCCGTCACCGTGGCCAAGCTGCCCAACGAGTTCCAGGTTCTCGCCGGCGGAGTGCACACCAGCTTCGACCTGATCGCCCTCGACGCCGAAACCCTGGGCGATCCCAAACACACCATCTCGCAGATCGGCGAGATGCTGCAGAAGTGCAATGCCTGTCACGGCATCTATCAGATCAAGGTGGGTAGCAACCTGCGCGCAGGGAAGTGAGGAAGGTGCGCCGCAGGGTGTCATCAACCACCCTGCGCGCCGTCCCGCCAGCGCCGACTTTTGCGGCGTCGCCTGAAGTCGTCTACTTGAAGGCGATGATGGCCTGATCCACCGCCAGGCTTTCGCCCGGCTTGGCCAGCAGCTTCGCCACCACGCAGTCGCGCTCGGCCTTGAGCACGTTCTCCATTTTCATGGCCTCGATCTTGGCCAGGATTTCGCCGGCCTTGACCTCCTGCCCTGCGGCAACGGCGATCTGCGTCAGCAGGCCCGGCATCGGCGAGAGCAGGAACCGCGACATATCGGGCGCGGCCTTGATCGGCATCAGCGCCTTCAGCACGGCCGTGCGTGCCGACATCACCTGCATGTCGGCCTGGACACCCCAGTGGAACAACCGATAGACCAACCCGCGCCGCTCGATCTGCATGCAGATCGACTGGTCATTGAGCGTGCCCACGTAGAGCGGCTCGCCGAATTGCCAGTTGGAACGCAATTCATAGCGTTCGCCGGCAAAGCTGACATCCCAGCCACCCTCGGCCTTGAGCACCCTGGCTTGATACCGGTCCGCCCCCAGCAGCACCACAAAATCCTCCCCGGGAACGAATTCATGCCCCGGCATCTGGCCCGAGATGGTCCCGTTGCGCTCCAGATGCTGGCGATGGATCGCGGCGGCGACGGCCACCAACATCGCCGGATCGTCGTGCGGCACGTCTGCGGCATTGAAGCCCTTGGGGTACTGCTCGGCGATCAGGCCGGTGTTGAAGTCGCCGGATAAAAAGCGCTGGTTCTGCATCAGCGCCGCCTGGAAAGCGATGTTGGAGGCAACGCCGCGAATCACGAACTGGTTCAATGCATCGCGCATACGAGCAATCGCCTGATCGCGCGTCGCCGCATGGACGATCAGCTTGGCGATCATCGAATCGTAGAACATCGAGATCTCGCCGCCTTCATACACACCGGTGTCGACGCGCACGCCATGCACCTCGGGCGGCGGCATGTACTTCACCAGGCGGCCGGTGGATGGCAGGAAGCCGCGGAAAGGATCTTCGGCATTGATGCGGCATTCCATCGCCCAGCCGTCGAGCTTGACTTGGTCCTGGGTGAAGGGCAGCTTCTCGCCCGCCGCGACGCGGATCATGAGTTCCACCAGGTCCAGGCCCGTGATCAATTCGGTCACCGGATGCTCGACCTGCAGCCGCGTATTCATTTCGAGGAAGTAGAAGCTCTTGTCCTTGCCGACGACGAACTCCACGGTGCCCGCGCTCTGGTAGTTCACCGCCTTGGCCAGCGCCACTGCCTGCTCGCCCATTGCCTTGCGCGTCGCCGGATCGATGAAGGACGACGGTGCCTCTTCGATGACCTTCTGGTGACGGCGCTGCAGCGAGCATTCGCGCTCCCAGAGGTAGATCGTGTTGCCGTGGGCATCACCAATCAGCTGAATCTCGATGTGGCGCGGCTCCTCGACAAACTTCTCGACGAAGATGCGGTCGTCGCCAAAGGCGTTCTTTGCCTCGGTCTTGCAAGCGATGAAACCCTCGTGGGCTTCCCTGCCGTTGTAGGCCACGCGCAGGCCCTTGCCGCCGCCACCGGCCGACGCCTTGATCATCACCGGGTAGCCGATGCCCTTGGCGATCTCCACCGCCTGCTCCGCCGTGTCGATCGCCGCGTTGTGACCGGGAATCGTATTGACCCGGGCTTCCAGCGCGAGTTTCTTCGAGGCGATCTTGTCGCCCATCGCGGCCATCGAGTAATGCTTGGGGCCGATGAAGATGATGCCGTTCTCTTCCAGCCGGCGCGAGAACTCCGGGTTCTCCGACAGGAAGCCGTAGCCGGGATGAACGGCCTCGGCGCCGGTCTCCTTGCAGGCAGCGATGATCTTGTCGATCACCAGATAGGATTCCTTCGACGGCGGCGGGCCGATGCAGACGGCCTCGTCGGCCAATCCGACATGGCGCGCATCCTTGTCGGCCTCGGAGTACACCGCGACCGTGGCAATGCCCATCTTGCGGGCGGTCTTGATGACGCGGCAGGCAATCTCGCCGCGATTTGCAATCAGAATCTTTTTGAACATAAAACCTCCCTCAGCCACAGAGGACACGGAGATCATAGAGAAAGAGCACCGGTTCTTCTCTATGCCCTCTGTGATCTCTGTGGCTAATTGTATTTTTTCTTAAAGCGGAATGTTGCCGTGCTTGCGCCACGGATTCTCGATCTTCTTGCCGCGCAGCATGGCGAGGCTGCGACAGATGCGTTTGCGGGTTTCGTTGGGCATGATCACATCATCGATGAAGCCACGGGCCCCTGCAACGAAGGGATTGGCGAACTTGGCCTTGTACTCGGCCTCACGTGCCGCCACCTTGACTGGATCGCCCTTCTCTTCGCGGAAGATGATCTCGACGGCGCCCTTCGGCCCCATCACCGCAATCTCTGCCGAAGGCCAGGCGAAGTTGACGTCGCCGCGCAGGTGCTTCGAGGCCATCACGTCGTAAGCTCCGCCGTAAGCCTTGCGCGTGATCAATGTCACCTTTGGCACCGTGCATTCGGCGTAGGCATACAGCAGCTTGGCGCCGTGCTTGATAATGCCGCCGTATTCCTGCGCTGTCCCCGGCATGAAGCCGGGCACATCGACCAGGGTGATGATGGGAATATTGAACGCATCGCAAAAGCGCACGAAGCGCCCGGCCTTGATCGAGGACTTGATATCGAGACAGCCCGCCATCACCATCGGCTGATTGGCGACGATGCCGACTGTCTGCCCTTCCATGCGGGCGAAGCCGATCACGATGTTCTTTGCATTATCCGGCTGAAGCTCGAAGAAGTCGGTGTCATCGACCATCTTGAGAATCAGTTCCTTGATGTCATAGGGCTTGTTGGCGTTATCCGGCACCAGCGTGTCGAGCGAAAAGTCAAGGCGCTCCGCCGGATCGCTGGTCTGTCGCAACGGCGGCTTTTCCTTGTTGTTGAGGGGAAGGTAGTTGAAAAACCGGCGCAGCATCAGCAACGCGTCGACATCGTTCTCGAACGCCAGATCGGCGACGCCGGATTTGCTGGAGTGCGTGACCGCACCGCCGAGTTCCTCGGCGGTGACCTCCTCGTGCGTCACCGTCCTCACCACCTCGGGGCCGGTGACGAACATGTAGGAAGAATCCTTCACCATGAAGATGAAGTCCGTCATCGCCGGACTGTACACGGCACCCCCGGCGCAGGGGCCCATGATCATCGAGATCTGCGGGATCACCCCGGACGCCATCACGTTGCGCTGAAACACATCGGCATAACCACCGAGGGCGGCAACGCCTTCCTGAATTCGCGCGCCACCGGAGTCATTCAGGCCAATCACCGGCGCACCGACTTTCATCGCGTGGTCCATGATCTTGCAAATCTTCTCCGCGTGCGCTTCCGACAGGGCGCCGCCGAACACCGTGAAGTCCTGCGAAAACACAAACACCATACGACCGTTGATGGTGCCATAGCCGGTCACCACGCCGTCGCCGGGAACGTGGCTGTCGCCCATGCCGAAGTCGACGCAACGATGCTCCTTGAACATGTCCCACTCTTCGAAGGTGCCGTCATCCAGCAGCATCTCGATGCGTTCGCGGGCGGTCAGCTTCCCCTTGGCGTGCTGGGCGTCGATGCGCTTCTGGCCACCACCCAGGGCCGCCCTGCCGCGCTTTTCGTCCAGTTGGTGAATGATGTCGTGCATGCGAAATTCCTCCGATCAAACCAAGCGTAACTATAAATAGTGGCTCACCAGCCCGAGCAGGCGCTGCGCCGCAGCGGCCGGTGTGGTCGTGCCGGCTTCAACAGAAACTGACAGTTCGGCCAACGCGCCCTTCACCCCGGGGTGCTCGCGAAATCGGCTGCGCAAGCCCGAGTCGATCTGCTGCCACATCCAGGCCAGCGCCTGATGACGCCGCCGTGCCGCGAACTCGCCGGTGGCGGTCAAGGTCTGCCGGAAAGTTTCGATGGCCTGCCAGAAATCCGCGAGGCCATGCTTGCGGGTTGCCGACAGGGTCAGCACCGGCGGCTGCCAGTTGGGAGAGGCCGGATGCAGCATCGACAGCGCCGAGCGCATTTGCGCGGCAGCCAGTTGTGCCGCCGCCGGATCAAGGTCGGCCTTGTTGAACACGACCAGGTCGGCGAGTTCCATGATGCCCTTCTTGATCGCCTGCAGATCATCGCCCGCATTCGGCAGCATCAAGAGGACAAAGGCATCGGTCATGCCGGCCACCGCGGTTTCGGACTGGCCGACGCCCACGGTCTCGACAATGATGATGTCGTAGCCGGCGGCTTCGCACAGCAACAGGGCTTCACGCGTGTGTTCGGCGACGCCGCCCAGGCTGCCGGAGGAAGGCGACGGCCGGATGAAGGCTTCCGGTCGTAGCGAGAGAAGTTCCATGCGGGTCTTGTCACCGAGGATCGAGCCGCCATGAACGGTTGATGAGGGATCCACCGCCAGCACCGCGACGCGATGGCCGCCCTCAATCAGGTACATGCCCAGGGCTTCGATGAAGGTCGACTTTCCCACCCCCGGCACGCCCGAGATGCCGATGCGCATGGAATGGCCCGTTTGCGGCAGCACGGCGTCCAGCAGCTTTTGCGCCCGCTGCTGATGCTCGGGACGCGTCGACTCGGCCAGGGTAATCGCCTTGGCCAGCGCGCGCCGGTTGCCGGCCAGAAGGCCGCCGACCAGCGAGGTATTTTCCTCGTCCGGGCTGCTTTGGCCCGGTTCAGTCATGCGCTGCATCGGCAAGGTCAGGCACTGGCCGGCAGATGCGCGGCGCGGATGGCACGCAGCACCTCGTGGGCGCACTGCGGAATCGGTGTGCCCGGGCCGAAGATGCCGGCGGCGCCCGCCTTGTAGAGCTCGTCATAGTCCTGCGCCGGGATCACGCCGCCGACGAAAATGACAATGTCGCTGGCGCCCTGCTCCCGCAGCGCCTTGACCAGTGCCGGCACCAGCGTCTTGTGACCGGCAGCGAGGGTAGACACGCCGATCGCGTGCACATCGTTTTCGACCGCCTGTTGCGCCGCCTCTTCCGGCGTCTGGAACAGCGGGCCGACGTCAACGTCGAAGCCGAGGTCGGCGAATGCCGTGGCCACGACCTTGGCACCGCGGTCGTGGCCGTCCTGGCCCAGCTTGGCGATCATGATGCGCGGCCGGCGTCCCTCTGCCGCGGCAAAGTTGTCGATCAGGTCGCGGATTTCCTGCATGGTTCCGTCCTCGCCAAACGCCGCACTATAGACGCCGGACACGGTCTGGGTGGTAGCACGATGACGGCCCCAGGCCGCCTCCAGCGCATCCGATATTTCGCCGACTGTAGCACGCAGCCGGCTGGCCTTGATGGTCAGGTCGAGCAGGTTGCCGCTGCCCGTCTTCGCGGCGTCGGTCAATGCCGCCAGCGCCGACTGAACGGCCGCGCTGTCGCGCGTGGCGCGAATCTGCTTGAGGCGGATGATCTGGCCATCACGCACCGCATGGTTGTCCACGTCGCGCGTGTCGATCGGGGCTTGCTCCTTGAGTTGGTACTTGTTCACGCCGACGATGACATCCTTGCCGGAATCGATGCGCGCCTGCTTTTCGGCAGCACACTTCTCGATCTGCAGCTTGGCCCAGCCGCTTTGCACGGCCTGCGTCATGCCGCCCATCTGGTCCACGTCACCGATGATGCGCCAGGCTTCGTCGGCGATGTCCTGGGTCAGCTTTTCCATCATGTAGCTGCCGGCCCAGGGGTCGATCACGCTGGTGATGTGGGTTTCTTCCTGGATGATGAGTTGGGTGTTGCGCGCGATGCGGGCCGAGAACTCGGTCGGCAATGCAATAGCCTCGTCGAGCGAGTTGGTGTGCAGCGACTGCGTGCCGCCGAACACCGCCGCCATGGCTTCGATCGTGGTGCGCACCACGTTGTTGTAGGGATCCTGCTCGGTCAGCGACCAGCCCGAGGTCTGGCAATGAGTGCGCAGCATTAGCGACTTCGGATTCCTGGGCTTGAATTCGTCCATGATCCGCCACCACAACAGGCGTGCCGCGCGCATCTTGGCGATCTCGAGATAGAAGTTCATGCCGATGGCCCAGAAGAAACTGAGGCGTCCGGCGAAAGCGTCGACGTCCATCCCCGAAGCCAGGGCCGTCTTCACGTACTCGCGGCCGTCGGCCAGCGTAAAGGCAAGCTCCAGCGCCTGGGTCGCCCCGGCCTCCTGCATGTGGTAGCCGGAGATCGAGATCGAGTTGAACTTCGGCATGTGCTGCGCCGTGTAGCCGATGATGTCGGCAATGATGCGCATCGACGGTTCGGGCGGATAGATGTAGGTATTGCGGACCATGAACTCCTTGAGGATGTCGTTCTGGATCGTCCCCGAGAGTTGTTCCTGCGATACGCCCTGTTCCTCCGCCGCCACTATGTAGCCGGCAAGGATCGGCAGCACGGCGCCGTTCATGGTCATCGATACCGAGACCTTGTCGAGCGGAATGCCGTCGAAGAGAATCTTCATGTCCTCGACGGAATCAATCGCGACGCCGGCCTTGCCGACATCGCCCGTGACACGCGGGTGATCCGAGTCATAGCCGCGGTGGGTGGCGAGATCGAAGGCCACCGACACGCCCTGGCCACCGGCGGCCAAGGCCTGGCGGTAAAACGCATTGGACGCCTCGGCCGTGGAAAACCCGGCGTACTGACGTATGGTCCAGGGCCGCACGGCATACATGGTGGCCTGCGGCCCGCGCAGGAAAGGCGCGAACCCCGGCAAGGTGTCGGCGTAGGGCAGGTCCTCGACATCGGCCTTGGTGTAGAGCGGCTTGACGGTCAAGCCTTCCGGCGTCACCCAGTTCAACCGGGAGACGTCGCCACCGGGGGCCGACTTGGCCGCCGCCTTGGCCCAAGCCTCGATCGGGGGAATGCTGACTTCGGGTGCCTTGCTCATGTTTCTTCCTTTTTAAGGCGCTTGACTTCCTGACGTGGAGCTATGATACTGCATCCATAATTATGAATGCAAGACCGTCATCACATATTCTCACCGCACCCGCCTTGTATGAACAGGTGGCCGAGCGATTGCGCACGCGGATTTTCGCGCATGAACTGCCGCCCGGGGGCTGGATAGATGAGCAAGCGCTGGCTTTGGAGTATGGCATCAGCCGCACGCCGCTGCGCGAAGCGCTGAAAGTGCTCGCCGCCGAAGGCTTGGTAGTGCTCAAGCCGCGCCGCGGCTGCTATGTGACCGAATTGTCAGAACAGGACATCGACGAGGTGTTCCCGGTGATGGCGCTGCTCGAAGGCCGCGTCGCCGCGGAAGCGGCGCGCCGTGCCACCAGCGCCGACTTTGCTCGCCTCAGCGCAATTCACGAAGAACTCGAACAGCATGCCGCGGCCAATGATGCCGATCGTTTTTTTGAGGCTAACCAGCGCTTCCACACGGCGCTGCAGGAAATCGCCGGCAACCGCTATTTGGCCCAACTGATTGACGATGCACGCAAGGTCATCAAGCTCACCCGCCGCGATTCGCTGCGGCTTGAAGGCCGCCTCAGGCAATCACTGGCAGAACACCGCGAAATCCTTGAAGCCTTGCGCCTGAAAGATGTCGCCCTGGCGGGACAGCGCATGCACGATCATCTGCTTTCCAGCCGCGCCAGTGCGGCGCGGCTGGCTACCTCAAACTGAGCAGGCCGCTGAGGTCCTCGTAGCCGGTCGCCGTCAATTGGCGGCCTACATTTCACAGATGAAGTCTTCGAACTTGCCACCGGGGCCGCGTGGAATGTCCGGTGTGCAGTAGTCGAAATCCACGACGAACCGAAAGCCGAGAAACTCGACGAGTTTTTCAGCGAGGGCCTGCTCCTCGGTAGTGCTTAACGGACGCTCCACTGCCAGGCGCAAGGTGATGCGTTCGAGGCTGCGCTGGACGATCTGGTACTGGCGCACCGGCGCGATGTCGCGATAGCCGAAGGCGCCGACCAGCGGCCAGAAGCGCCGGCCATCCGGCAGCCGCAACAGGTTGCGCTCGCGCCCGCGAATCCGCCGGATCTTCGGCAGGCCGCGACCGCAGGCGCACGGCCCATCGGCTTCGGCGAGATCGCCAAGGTCGTAGCGGATGAGCGGGGTCGCAAAGTTGTGCAGGTCGGTGACGACGACACGTCCCGTTTCGCCGGCGGCACAGGGCCGGTCATCGTCGCGCAGCAGTTCAAATACCAGCCCTTCGGACATCACATGGTAGCCGCCGCCCTGCGGACATTCGATGGCGATCACGCCGACTTCCTGCGTGCTGTAGACGTCCGCGATCCCGACCCCGAGCACGCGCCGGCAGCGCTCACGCAACGAGTCGTGCAGCGTCTCGCCGATGGTTCGCACCTGCTTCAGGCGCGCCATACCGGCGAGTTGATCGGGATCGGTCTCGGCCAGATCGAGTAGCGCCGAAAGATTATTCGGATAGGTGAGCAGATAGGCCGGCATGATCTGCCGCAGCCACTCGGCCTGGCGCAGGATATCGGTTTGCAGATTCAGCCCATAGGATCGCCCCGAGGCAAACAGATGGTTGACCGGCGGCCCCCAGTCTGCCGACGAGACGCCGCGGCGCGCCGTATCCTCGGTGGCGAACTGCGCCCGGATGATCGCCAGCGACTGCGAAAAATCGCGCTGCTGCCACAGGTGCTCACGCAGGGTCATCGCCATCCAGATCAGGCCGTTGAGCCCGCTGCGACGAACGGCGACCGGCTCGCCGGTCGAACCGGTACTCTGCGCCAGCGACACCGCACCGTGTTCCGGCGGCATCCACGCGCAATCGATATCGGCGCGGCGTTTTTGCAGATCTTCACGGCGCATCACGGGGATCGCCGACAGCCACTCGCGCAGGCCCTGTGTCTGATCGGGAGGAAGCCCTGCAAGCCGCCCCGCGTGGAAGGGGGAATGGCGGCGCGCGTGTTCGGTCAACGCGTTCAACTGTCGGATCTGCGCCTGCTCGATCTCGGCCGCCGGCAACCACTGCGATTGCTCGAGTTGCTTCAGCAGTGCGGCCAGAAGAAGTCCCTGCTGCCCGGGCACCGCGGGCCAGACGACGCCCGGCAGACGCGACTGCATCGGCGGCCAGGTCGACTCTGGTTGTGGGCCTGGAATCACGCTGCACTCGCTTCCGAACCGCCCTGCCGCTTTTTGAGCAACACGTGCGGGCAGCGCTCGGCAAGTTCGTAGCTGCCGATACGCGTTGCCACCAGATCGAAACCGGCGCGCCGCAGATGCCCGATCGCTGCGTCGAAGCGCATGAAGTTGTTTCGCGCCGGCGACCCCCGATAGACGTCTATCGTCCCGACTTGCGCCGGCAGCCAGCCACGCGCTTCGGCCAGCGCGCGCGCATCGATCCGCGCCGCGTTCCACACCTGCCAGACCGCGTCGACCGCAACATCGGGCGCATCCACCATCCCCTGTAGCGCCATTGCAAGACGCCACTTGAAGGCATGAAAGCTGCCGATTGCACCTGAATGCAGCGCGGCGATTACCGCATCCGGGGTTTCGGCGACATCAGGGCGGCAGAACAATCGCAGCATCAAATACCCGTCGCGGCGCAGGCAGCGATACACCGACGTGAGCAGGCGCGACAGTTCATCGGGAAAACCAACCGGCGTCAGGCAGCCATCGCCGATCACCAGATCGAAGCTTTCATCCGGAAACGGCGCGTGCAACCAATCCGCGCAGATCGCGCGCCGACTGTCGGTGTCGCCCGGCCACACCGAATCGATCATGGCCCCAACGCGCTCGAGGGCGAGCAGGTCGATATCCTGCAGCCAGCGTGCCGCGGCAATTTCGGGCGTGACACCGAGCAGCCATGCCCGCTTATGCGCGGCTGTGCCGAACAGCTCAGTCCCGGTCGCCAGCATCTCCTCGACGATGCGCACGTCCTCCGCACACGGGCGCACCGGCGAACCAAGCAAGGGCCACTGCGCGGCAAGAGTACGCCAGAACGCACTGGCATCCAGAGCAGCTTGTACAGGCTGTTGCAAGCCGTGAACGCGGGTCACGGCTTGCAGACGGCGAGATTCAAAAATGCCGTAAGGAATCTTTCGGCGCGGCCTTGTGTTTTCATTGGATTGCAGGCTACCCACAGGTGCCCCACCGGGGCTTTGTCTGGCCTCAATTATGCGCCGGCGTGCCGGCAACGCTCAAGCCATAGCCTGACTTGCTCAAAACGCGCAATAAGGCGTGGATTCGTCTGCGTTGCAATGCCAACTATTTCCTGTTGATTGGAATTTTGGAAGTGTTAGTATCAGCTTGTCGTAGTCCGTGCCGCCGTTGCAGGGAGTCATCATGCCAAATCTCGCTACCAGGCCCGCCAGTTCAGGTAAGTCCTCCTGGCTTCCCAAGTCCCGTACCAAACTTCTGGCTCTGGCCGTAGCGACTTGTTTCGCTGCGAATTCCCATGCCCTGCCGACCGATCCGGTGGTCGCCAACGGCAGCGCGGCGTTTGCCAAGAATGGCAGTGTCCTGAACGTCACCAACAGCAACGGCGCGATCATCAACTGGAAAAGCTTCTCGATCGGCGCCGGTGAAACCACGCGCTTCATCCAGACCTCGGCGTCCAGCGCCGTCCTCAATCGTGTCCTCGCCAATGACCCATCGCTGATCTACGGCACGCTAACGTCGAACGGCCGCGTATGGCTGGTCAATCCGGCCGGCATCATGGTCGGCGCCAGCGGCAGGATCGACGTCGCCGGCTTCGTTGCCAGCACGCTCAACATCCGCAACGAAGACTTTCTCGCCGGCCGGGCGCTGTTCCAGTCCACGCCGGGTGCCGGCAGCGTAGTCAACCAGGGCAGCATTACCACACCCAGCGGCGGCAGCGTGTATCTGATCGGCCCCGACGTTAGCAACGAAGGCATCATCACCACGCCCCAGGGCGAAACGATACTGGCAGCAGGCCGGACCGTGAGCCTGCTCGATACCGCCACGCCGGGCGTGAAGGTCGATATCACCGGCGCCGAAGGCAATGTCACCAACCTTGGCAGCGTGATTGCCGAGGCCGGCCGCATCGGCATGGCCGGCGTGCTGGTAAGGAATAGCGGCACCCTCAATGCGTCGTCGGTGGTCAGCGAAGGCGGGCGCATCTTCCTCAAGGCCAGCCAGGACGCCTACGTCGATGGCAACGGCCGCATCGTCGCGACGGGCAGCAAGGGTGGCAACGTCGAAGTTCTCGGCAATCGCGTCGCGGTAACGGACAACGCCAGCATCGACGTCAGCGGCACGGGTAACGTAAATGCGAGCGGTGGCAGCATCAAGGTCGGCGGCGATTATCAGGGCAAGAACCCGGACATCCAGAACGCCAGCATCACATACTTCGGCCCCAACGCCAGCCTCAAGGCCGACGCTGGAAAAGTCGGCGATGGCGGTACGGTGATTGTCTGGGCCGACGACACGACGCGGGCCTATGGCAACATTTCAGCACGCGGGGGCGCCAACGGCGGCAACGGCGGATTTGTCGAAGTCTCGGGCAAACAGTCGCTGGTCTTCCGCGGTTTCGCCGACCGCCGCGCCCCGCACGGCCGTGCCGGTACGCTGTTGCTCGACCCGGCCGAATATACGATCGACGGAACCGAGTGGCTGACCATCGACAGCAACCTCTCCGGAGGACCTGTCACCATCAGTACCAGTGGCGCCTCCTACGGCGGCGACATCGAATGGCTGAGCGGTACCTACGCAAGCTCCTACGGGAACACGCTGTCGTTGTTCGCTTACGGTGGTGGCGCAGCCACTGGCAACATAACGACCGGCGTCGGCGGCGCGACGACGATCAACTTGTCCGGCGGGCTGGTCATGAGGGCCGGCTGGGACGGCGCCTCGGACGTCGTCGCCAACAAGGGCAACATTGCTCTGACCGCGACGACGATTTCGACCAACGGCGGTGACATCGTTCTACACGCCGGCAACGATGTCCTCGGCGGCGGCATCCTCGACACGACGGCGTCAACGGCGGGTGCTAATGCCGGCGCTATCACCGTCACCGGCAACACCATTGTCCTAGGCAGCCTCACCGGAAATGGCGCCAGTGGAAATTGGTCCGTCGCCGGCGGTAAAGGCGGTGACGGTGCCACGATCACGCTCACCGGTACGTCGATTACCGTCAGCGATATCACCGCCAACGGCGGCCGGGGTTCCTCATACGGCACCGGTGGCAACGGCGGGCTGATCACGATCCACGGCCCGGGCCCCAGCGGTTCCGGCGCCACCATGATCCATGCTGGCGACATCTTGGCCAACGGCGGTGATGGCAGCAGCTTCGGGAGCCGCGGAGGCAACGGCGCGACGATCACGCTCACCGGTACATCTGTTACCGTCGGCAACATCACCGCCGACGGTGGCCAGGGTTCCTCGCGCGGCGCCGGCGGCAGCGGCGGGCAGATCACGATCCAGGGACCCGGCGCCAGCGGTTCCGGCGCTACCATGATTCATGTTGGCGACATCTCGGCTAACGGCGGTGCTGGGGGCAGTAGGGGAGGCACTGGGAGCGGCAGCGGAGCTAGCGGCGGTAACGGTGGCCAAGTAAGCATTAAGGCGACCGCAGGTTCGATCACTGTTGGCAGCGTGGCTGCCAACGGCGGTAAGGGCGGCGGCAGCGCCAATTGTAGCGGCTGCTACTTCTTGGATGGCAGCAAGGGCGGCGACGGCGGAATCATCGACCTGCACGCCAGGGATACCATTGCGACCGGCTCGCTATCGGCGAACGGCGGCATCGGCGGCGACGGAGCTGAAGGCGGCAACGGGGGCGGCGGCGGCACTGGCGGGCAGATCACGCTGCTCTCCGACACATCGACCATCACGATCACCGGCGATGTCAGTGCCTACGGCGGTTTGGGCGGTCTTGGTGCAGGCCACTCCGCCGCCTACGGCGATGATGGCGGCGCCGGCGGCTGGGGGGGCAGCGGCGGCAGCGTGACGCTCGACGCGGGCAGCGACATCACGCTGAATGGCAGCATCTTTGCCCATGGCGGTAACGGCGGTGCGGGAGGCACCGGCGGCAACGGCGGCACTTGGAACCGTATCGGCAACGGTGGAAACGCCGGCGGCGGCGGCGATGGCGGTAGCGTGACAATGACCGCCGGCGGCGGCATCAAGATCACCGGGAGCATCGCCACGTACGGCGGCAATAGCCGTCTTGGCGCACCTCCTGGAAGCACTGGCACCGCTAGCGGCAGCGCAGGCTGGGGAAGCGGCGGCGGCGGCGGCGGCGATGTGAGTCTGACCGCCAACGGCGTCCATGCCGCTTCGGGCAAAGCCATTTCAGTCACCGGCATCGACACCCGCGGCGGAGACGGCTACGCACAATCCGATTGGGGCCGCCCGGGCGGCGGTGGTGCGGTGACGCTGAACTCCACGTCTACCGGCGTGAACCTCACCGGTACCGCGATCGCGGTCGGAACAATCGACACGCGCGGCGGCAACAATTTCACCGGCAGCAGTAGCGGTGGTTGGGGCGGCAGTGTCAGCATCACCACCGCCAGCGGTGGCGTTACCGTGACCTCCATCGATACGCGCGGCGGCGACGCCTTGGCAAGTGGCTCCTCAGGCGGTCGCGGCGGGACCGTGGCGATTTCCGCCACCAACGGATCAATCTCGGTCGGACTGATCGATGCCGGCGGTGGCAACGCAAGCAGCGGCCGCGGCGGCTACGCCGGCGGTGTCTACCTGGCGGCCGTGACCAGCGGAGACATCAGCGCAACAGACATCTATGCAAGCGGTGGCAACGGCGGTTACGCTGGTGGCAGCGGCGGCGTAGTTGACCTGATGACCGACACCGGCAATATTGCCGTAACAACGATCGATACGCATGGCGGCAATGGCGCTTCGTACGGCTACAACGGCGGCATGGTTAACCTGTGGACCGGCACCGGCAATATCACCGCAACAACGATCGATACGCATGGTGGAAATGGAGCTTTATATGGTTACGGCGGCGGCAGCGTTTCGCTAGCCACCACACTCGGGGGTGACGTTTCCGCCGGCAACATCAACGTCGCCGGCGGTGTCGGCAGTTCGAACGGCATGCCGGGCTATATAAGTATCGATGCCTACGGAAATATCAGTCTCAAGCAGGTCGGCGACCTCCTATCCACCGCCAACATAAATGCCTCCAGCGCTGTCGGCGATATTGCGATCGATGCCACGGGCAATATAACGATCGACGGTGGGAGCTTTACCGCGGGCGGCGTCGGCGGCAGCACCCTCATCAGCGCCGGCGCCAACATGGCTGTCGGTGGCATCTCCTCGGTGCAGTACACCTACCCGACATGGGTTGTCGGCAGCCTTGGGCTGGTCGCCGGCGGCCAGATGAATCTGACTGGCAACATTGACATCGACGGCAGCCTCGCACTCGCTGGCAGCAGCGTGGTCGCCAACAGCCCCATTACAGCCTCGGCAACACAGGACATTGCCGTCATCGCCGGCACCTTGGATCTGGCCGGCGGAGCCATGATCAAAGCCGGCTACAGCCTTGGCGTCTTGGCGGGAGGAGCAGTCAACCTGAGCGGAGGCGGCAAGCTCGAGGCCGGCACCAACCTGGGGGTTGCTGCCGGAGCAGTGCAACTTGGCGCCGGCAGTCAGTTGCATGCCGGCGATTCAGCGGCTATCGCCGCCAATTCGGTGTCTCTCGATGCCAGCAGCATTGTGGCGGATGTCGGATCGGCATCGATACAGGCACCGACCAACATCTCGCTTCAAAACGGCGCTTACATCAATGCCGGCACCGACATTAGCCTTGGCGGCGGCGCTCTGTCTTTTACAACCGGTTCTTCGATTAACACCACAGGCGGCAGCCTGTCACTAAGCGGATCAAGCGTGCTGCTCGACTCCGCCCAGGCATCGGCCGCCAACGGTGTGCTGGTCGTGGCGCCAGGTTCCCTGAGCCTGGGCAACAGCGCCTCCATTTATGGCGGCGCCAACCTGGCGGTCGCTGCCGGAACAGTGCAACTTGGCGCCGGTAGTCAGTTGCATGCCGGCAATTCAGCGGCGATCACAGCCAATTCGGTGTCTCTCGATGCCGGCAGCATTGTGGCGAGTGTCGGGTGGGCATCGATACAGGCACCGACCAACATCTCGCTTCAAAACAGCGCTTACATCAAAGCCGGCACAGACATTAGCCTTGGCGGCGGCGGTGCTCTGTCTTTTGCAACCGGTTCTTCGATTAGCGCCATAGGCGGCGGGCTGACACTAAGCGGATCAAGCGTACTGCTCGACTCCGCCAAGGCGTCGGCCGCCAACACTGTTCTGGTCGTGGCGCCAGGTTTGCTGAGCCTGGGCAACAACGCCTCGATTTATGGCGGCACTGACCTGGGGGTCACCGCCGGAGCGGTGACACTTGGCGCCGGCAGTCAGTTGCATGCCGGCAATTCAGCGGTTATCGCCACCAATTCGCTGTCGCTTGATGCCAGCAGCATTCTGGCGAGTACGGGGCCGGCAACGATAGAAGTGGCGAAAGATATCACGCTCGAAAACGGTTCCTACATCCAGGCCGGCACGGAAGTAAAGCTGGCGTTGAACGGCGCCGATTCGCTGCTTACGCTGAATTCCATGTCGGGGCAGCCGCCGTCCTATATCTGGGCGTTGTCGCCGAACACGATCTACCTGGATTTCCCGCTGCTGGCCGGCGGTGGAGTGGTGATCGACGGCAAGGAAACACTGGAAACTCTCGCCGGCGCCAGCGGCTTGTTCGTCGGCCCAGGCAGGACTCCGGCCGCGGTAGGTGCGGGCCTCATCGTCTCCTACCAACCGACCACCGGCGGTTTTTCCTCTATAACGACGGACTTGCTGCGCGCGATTGTCGCAGTTAGCCCCGAGGCTTTCACGGTGCAGGAGGGCAGCCTGAATGAGCAAGACCCCAGGCGTCTGTCGGGCTTCACCGCAGGCGGCAAGAGCGACGAGTTCGGCGACGAGGAAAACCAGGATGAAAAGGACAAGGACCGCAGCGCCGACGGTGACAAGCCACGGCAGGAGAAAGGCAAAATGCGCGTTGCCACCTGCACCACTTGAGTCGCTGGCGCGCGTGTTCCAGCGTGCGCCAGACGCCGATTGTCGCTGAAATCGCACGATGGGTGTTTCCCTTACCTTCACGGATGAGCAATTCACGCTCGCCCCGCTGTTCATGGATTTTCTCTACCGCCATTTCCATGGCGGTTTTGCTGATCAGCGCTGGCACGATCAACTCACTGAAGGCCTGAGCCAGGACGACAGCGTGCAGCGCACGGCCGTGGAGCAGGCCGAGAACATGATGCGCGACCCGCGTGCGCAAAAGGCGGTGTTGCGCAGCTACGAGTTGCTCTCGGCCTTTCTCACCGGCAATTCGGAGCAGTTGAAGCCCTTTCACTATCGCTACAACTTCATCTGCATCGTGGGTGCGCCGCGTCACGGTGGCTCCTACCTCACCAAGCAGCTGTTCCGCGCCCTTGGCTTCGATGCCGCTCGCGTGCCCAACGCGATCGCCCACGACGGCTTCCCCGATGCGACCCCGTTCGATTTCGACCAGGGCTACAGCGCCTACACGCGGATGATGCACAACATGGCGGAGTATCTGGTCATGGTCGAGATCTACTTCGCCAACAGTCGCGCCTTCGACAGCATGATCCCGGTGCCGAAGAAGGCCACCAAGGCGGCTTATCAGGGCGGGTTTTTTGATCGCGTACTGGGCCCGAACGCCGAGTACATCATTACCCTGCGTCACCCCGTGCCGGCTTGCGTCTCGACCTACGAGAAATCCGGCGGCCTGCCCGCCGACGGGCGCCTGGCGGTGCGCGGCAACATCGAGACCTGGGTGCGCCGCGACAACATCTATGCCGGCGTACCCGAAAACCAGACGGCGCAACTCGGCTACTTCGACGCCTACCTGAACTACTGGGAGCACTACCACTACAACCTGCTGCTGACCGGTCTGCGCCTGAACCCGAAGTGGCGTGTGGTGGCCTACGGCAAGGAGCGTCTGGAGGACCTCGCGGCAAGGCTCCACGAACGTTTCGGCAGCACCGCGCAACCCGAAGACTTCAAGGTTTTCGACCAACGCGCGCGGCATCCGGACTGGATGAAGCAGGCCGAGCCGGTGGTGCGCCGGGTAAGCGATGTGTGGCGCCAGGCCGGTGTGAATTTTCCGTTTGAAGATGTCATGGAGGCCTGGTAGACGGCCCGTCTGTCGCACGGCAGGTGCTGGCGCCGACTCGCCGGCGCCGACTCCTGACGATTGCCGTCTTCAGTCGCGGAGGATCCGCTCGATGATTATCTCGACACACTCCGCCGCCGAACGTTCTTGCGTATTCAGCCTCAGTTCGGCACTTTCCGGCGCTTCGTAAGCGCTGTCGATGCCGGTAAAGTCTTTCAGTTCGCCGCGCCGCGCCTTGGCGTAGAGTCCCTTGGGGTCGCGCCGTTCACATTCGGCGAGCGACGCATCGACGAAAACCTCGAGGAACTCGCTAGGCGCAAACAGCTCTCTCGCCATCCGTCGCTCGGTGCGAAAGGGCGAGATGAAGGACACCAGAACGATGAGGCCGGCGTCCGTCATCAGCCTGGCTACCTCGGCCACGCGGCGAATGTTCTCGACGCGATCGGTTTCGGTAAAGCCAAGGTCCCGGTTGAGCCCTTGACGAACGTTGTCGCCGTCCAGCAGATAAGTGTGGCGGCCGGCCTCATGCAAGCGCTTGTCCAGCAGGTTGGCGAGGGTCGACTTGCCGGCGCCGGATAGACCGGTAAACCAGACGCAAAGCGTCTTCTGCCCCTTGAGCGCGGAGCGTGCTTCCTTGTCCACATCCATGGACTGGGAGAACCTGTTGCTGGAATGACCTTGCGTAGAGGCGCTCATGTCGTCGGGTCGACGCGAAGTGCTACAGCATCAGTTTTAACCATCAACGGTTTCATGGGCAGTGAATCGAACCAGCGGTAGCGGCATTCTGCCACGGCCGGCGCTTCTGGCCGTGGCAGAATGCTCGGACCATTGTGTCGTAGCCACCCCGACAGAGGCTTCCATCCGCCAATCTGCGCCCACTTCTGATCAGGTCCCTTTCGTCATGACACTGCTGCTTGATGCACTCGACCGAAGCTTGAAGGAGCCCGAGTGTGCCCGGCGCTGGCATAGCCTGATGGCTATCTGGGCTGTAACTCCGGATGAAGCGGCACGACGGGCGGTGCTCGACGTTCTCGAGAACTTGCCGCTGCGCGACGCACGCACCGATATCCTGCGACTGACATTTCTTGCCGGAGCCACGGGCGCATCCCGCTTCGAATACGCTGCCGCAGCTCGGGTTCTGGCGGCAGAGCCGACTGACCCCGATCGGCTGGCCGCCTTCATGGCCTACCAGTGGCTCAGCGCATTACAGAATCTCGAAGGTCGATCCGATTTCATGGCCACCCTGTCTGCGGGGCTGTTGCCAGAGATGGTCAAGCGCCTGATGCAGAACGCTGCCAAACTGCTTCCGCCAACCTTGTTGCCAGGCGCCCCGGAAGAAATTCAGCGCATAGCGGTAGTGGTTCCGTATCTTGGCGATCAGTTTCATACACCAAGCATGATGGCGATCGCACAATGCGCGATCCTTGCGCGTGAAGGTCGCCAGATCCACATCTTTTCTGCCCAGGAACTGATGCCGCCAGATGCGTCGCTCTTTCGCGGAGACGGACGTGAATTGGTCCTGCCACCCCTGAACGCGCAGGCTTTGGCGAGTATTCTGCCTGCCGGCGTGGGCATGACGATCAGCGACAGCCGCTTCAGCCTGCCGGGGCGCTGGCGAAACCTGATGCCCGTGCTGGCCGATTTCAACCCCGATGTCGTGCTTATGGTCGGCCTTTATTCGCCGCTCGCAGCGGCTTTGCATGCCGTCCGTCCGGTAGTGGGCATCAGCGTCAACACCGTGGCACCGATAGGGCCGGTGGATGTCTGGCTGACAGCCAACGCAGAGCTTGAACGCGGGGAAGTCTGGGGCGGAATCTTTCCGCCGCCGCAGCCGGTCTATCACCCCTGGCGGATGAGGCGCTCCGGGAAACAATGGTCGGTCACGCGGGCAGAGTTCGGCCTGAGCGCGACAACCGTGATCTGGGTCACGGCAGGCTTCCGTCTGGAGCACGAGATCAAGGGGGAATGGGCGAGCCGGATACTGCAGTTGATGTCGCGCCATCCACAAGTCGTCTGGCTCCTGGTGGGAGGCCAGGGCAAACTGCCACATGCCTTGCTGCAAGCGCAGCCGGGTCGCGTACGGGCCCTGTCGACCCGTGACGACCTGCCTGGCATCTTGCGCTACTCCGATATCTACGTAAATCCGCCGCGTATGGGCGGCGGCTTCAGCGTGGCCGAAGCCATGGCCGAGGGCCTGCCGGTGACAGCCCTTGCAGGGTCCGATGGCGGCGACAAGTTGGGTGACCTCGCGCTACCCGACATGGATGCCTACATGGAACGTCTGGCGGCCCTGACGGAAGATCCCGGCCTGCGCGCCGGCATGGGAGAAGCCTTGCGCCAACGCTTTGCCGAACGCTTCGACCTCGATGCCTCGGGCCCCGCGCTGCTGGCGGCTTGTCGGCAGGCAGCCGTCCTCGCCCGAGCGCGACTTAAAAAGCCTTCTTGAATCTGGCCGGAATCCCCGTCACCAGCACACCCTCGGGCACATCCTCGGTGGCCACGGCGCCGGCACCGACAAACGCGCCGTTGCCTATCACCAGCCGTTCCAGCAAGGTTGCACCGATGGCGACGGTGACCCCGCTGCCGATCCGCGATAGCCCGCCCAGATTGGCGCCCGGTTGGATCCGTGAAAAAGAACCAATGTGCGTATCGTGGCCGATGGTGACGCCGCGGTTGACGAAGACATGATCTCCCAGGCAGGCGCCTGGACCGACCACGCTGTTGGCGCCGACAAAGACCCCCTGCCCCAGTTGCGCCAGGGGCGACACATAGGCCGTGGGATGAACCAGCGTGTGGTAGCGCAGGCCGAAGCGTCGCTCAAGTTCCGCCGCCAGATTGGCGCGGGTCGGCGTGGTGGGACCGAGCAGGTAAAGCTCGCTGGCACCGGGCTGAAAATCATCCAGCATTTCCACTTGCGGTGGCTCGCAGAGGCCTTTCAGCGCTGCAATGCGTGCCGCCAGTGGAACGTCCCGTGCGCCGGCAGATTCCGGAAAATGCAGCACCACCTTGGCGGGATGCAGTCGGTTGGCCAGCGCGCAGTCAAACAGATCGGAAACGATATTGCTGGCACCAAAGATTACCAGCCGGCGGACAGCGACCTTGGTCATGATCGCGGCGCGAGACCAAGCCGGCTACGAACCTGGCCGGCGCTGGCCAGCGGTCTGCCGAGCGCCGCTGCCTGGGCAGCCACGCGCTCCACGAGTTGCAGATTGGTGGCGAGTACGGTGCGCTCGTCGTCCAGCCAAAGGTTGTCCTCCAGCCCGGTGCGCACACCATGACCGGCGACAACGCCGAGAGCATTGGCGAGCGTCTGGTGACGGCCGATGCCCGCTACGGACCAGACCGACTGCGGCGGCAAGTCGGCGACCAGGGTTCCCAGATGAAGCAGGCTGGCCTGGGCCGAGGCGGGGTTGCCGAGCAGAATGTTGAAGTAGAAGGGCGGCTCGATCAAGCCTTTGTCGATCAGTATTTTTGCGAAATTCATCATCCCCAGATCAAACACTTCCAGTTCCGGTCGAATGCCGCGCTCTTGCATCATGGCGGCGAGCCGCATTACGGTGGACGGGGCGCTGACGCTGGCTTCGGCACTGAAATTCAGCGAACCCAAGGTAAGGCTTGCCATATCCGGCTTTTGCTCACCTTCAAGGGTCAGGCTGGCGGCGCGTAGTTCCACCTCGGAGGCCCGCCGCCCGCTGGTCGTGGTGACAATGATCGCATCCGGCACGCGCTGCCGCACGGCAGCCACCAGAGCGCCGAACACCCGGCGGTCACAACTCGGCGAGCCGTCGGCCGCTCGTGCATGAAGGTGCAACATGGTGGCGCCGGCGGCACAGCAGCGCACGCAGTCGGCCGCCACCTCCGCCGCGGTCAATGGCACATGAGGCGATTGAGCCCGGGTCGGCACCAGGCCAGTGGGGGCAAGATTGACAATCAGCGGCTCCATAAGCGCGGACGCGAATAAGCGATTGGAGCATTCTGCCACGGGCAGGCAATTCCGCTTTAGGTCCCAAAGGGACGGTATCCCCTGGTGGGACGCGGGCCGGCGTCACACACCATTTTGACGCAACCACTCCAGCATGCGCTTCCAGCCGTCCTCGGCGGCCTCCTTGCGATAGCTTGGGCGGTAGTCGGCGTGAAAGGCATGCGGAGCATCCGGATAAACATGGATCTGCGACTTGTTTCCCGCCTTGCCCAACGCCGTCCGCATATCCTCGATCTGATCCGGCGAAATGCCCTGATCCTTGCCGGCATACAAACCCAGTACCGGCGCCTTCACCTGCCCGGCCAAATCGAGGGGACTCTGGGGCTGACCGGGCGTCGGCGCGGCATCCAGGGGCCCGTACCAAGCCACCGCCGCCTTCAGCTGGGGATTGTGGGCAGCATACAACCACGTCGTACGGCCACCGCGACAGAAGCCTGTCACCGCGAGGCGCTGCGGATCGCCGCCATTCTTCGCCGCCCAGGTGGCGCAGGCGTCGAGATCGGTCATGTGTTCGGCATCGGGGGCCGAAGCCACTGGTCCCGCCAGAATGTCCTGGACATTGGTCATTTTTGCCGTTTCGCCGTAACGTATATACATATCCACCGCAATCGCCAGATACCCGGCCTTGGCCAACCTGCGGCAGACATCGCGAATGTACTCATGCACACCGAATATCTCGTGGATCACCAGAACGGTCGGCAGCCTTGATCCGCCAGCGGGCATCGCGCGATAGCCAGGCAATTCGCGGTCGGCAGCAGGTACCATGATGTCGCCGGCGAGCAGACCCTCCGTATCGGTCGTGACGACCGTTTGCGCCGAGATCGGCTGCGTCGCCAGGGCAAAGCCGGCACCGACTGCGGTGGTGATGAAGGAGCGGCGGGTGAAGGGTTCTGCCGGCAGCAGGCTGTCGAACTGCGCCTGGTCATCGGCCTTCATGGCGGGCTTCTGGCGGGACGTGTTGATGGAAGTCTCCTTGGTTTGAGTTGGGGAACCCGTATCCCAGGATACCGTCCCCGCCCGATGCGGCAAGGACATAAAATACCCCGACACGACAGCTATATCAACGAGGACATCATGAGCACACCACCGATCAGTCGCTACCCCGTACCGAAACTGGAAGACCTGCCCGAAGACCTCCGCGCCCGCATCCTCGAGGTGCAGGAGAAATCCGGCTTCATCCCCAACGTATTCCTCGCGCTGGCGCATCGCCCCGCCGAGTGGCGCGCCTTCTTCGCTTTCCACGACGCGCTGATGGAAAAGGAAAGCGGGCTGTCCAAAGCCGAACGCGAGATGATCGTGGTCGCCACTTCGAACGCCAACGGTTGCCAGTACTGCGTAGTCGCCCACGGCGCCATCCTGCGCATTCGGGCGAAGAACCCGCTGGTCGCCGATCAGGTCGCCGTCAACTACCGCAAGGCCGATGTCACGCCGCGCCAGAAAGCCATGCTGGATTTCGCCATGAAAGTCGCGCTCGATTCCGCCGCCATCGATGATGCCGATTTCGTCACCCTGCGCGAGCACGGGTTCAATGACGAAGACATCTGGGATATCGGCGCCGTGGCTGCGTTTTTCGGCCTCTCGAATCGCATGGCCAACATGACCGGCATGCGCCCGAATGACGAGTTCTATCTGCTGGGGCGGGTGGCGAAGCAGAAATAGAAACGCCGCCGGGGAGTTCCGCGGCGGCGTTGCCAGAGGCGCAAGAAGTCGGCGCTGGTGATGCGGCGAGCTAGCTTTGCGGACCTGGGCTTCCCCTTCGGGGGCAGGCGCTTTGCGGACCTGGGCTTCCGCTTCGCGGGCAGGTCACATCTTGCACTCGGCATCGTCGCCTTTGCCGATGCCCCTGCCACCACCCTTGTTCTGCGAGATCGAATTGGGCATGGTGACCTGGATGCCTTGTTGCGGCGGCACCGGGATTGGCGCGGTGTTGGCATTGGCGGCGAAGCCGAACTGCCCGGCGTTGATCTGCACCGTGCCGGCCTTGTTGCTCAGGACGATGGCGCCGCTGGTGACATCGACATGCAAGCCGTTGGGCGGCGGCTGGCCGCCGGTGGTGGGCACGCCACCGCAGTCGTTCTGGCACAGCAGGGCGCCAAAGTGGGTACCGCGGATGCCGATGGTTGCCGTCTCGGTCTGGAAGCTGACCTTTTCCCGATTGCGTTTGCCGACCAGTCCGGTCACCGCCCGCAAGCCGCCCTTGAACATGCTCATGACGATGTTGTCGCTTTCCGGCTTGGCGGCGTTGTAGGCGTAGTTCTCGATCTTCAGCTGGGTGCTGGGGCGCATCACCACTTCGCCGCCATCGTTGAACTTGATCCGGGCGTATGTTTCGGCTTCGGTGCCTAGCACGTCGCCTTCCAAAACCTCGGATTTCACGGCGAGCAGTTTGCTGGTGCCGTCGGCGCGCTTGGCCGAGAGCGTGCCTGACAAGTGCGTGATCTGGCCCGCCGTGGCAGCGTGCGCGGCCGGGATCCAGACGAGGCCGACCGCCAGCGCGGCGAGTACCGCCCGGATCACGCCAGCCCCCGGCTTACGAAGAGCACTGGGCAACTTTTTTCTGTGCTGGTTTGTCATTTTTCTTCCCGTCCTTGCTCTCATCCGACTTCTTGTCGTCTTTCTTGTCCTTCTTGTCTTTGCCGTTTTCTTCGCCGCCGAAGCTGCCTTCCGTCCCGCCAACCCCGCTCGAGTCGGCCAGTGCCTGGTTCAAGCCAAGGAAGGTGTCGAACGACAGCGGCGCTGCTTCAACCGGTGGCACGGTGGGATCCGGCAGTTTGCATAAATCCGGGCTGGTGGCACAAGGATCGACGACGCTGGCCGGCACCGCCGCAAGCCCCTGGATCTCGAGCCCCGCACCCGCGACCGCCGGAGTACTGAGGTTCACCGCAAAGAAACCACTGCCGCCCACTACCGTCTCGGTGGTCGGCTTGCCGTCAATCACGATCGCAGACGAACTGCTGTTGCTCAGGAAGGTCAGGTGCGTGGTTCCGATCACGCCCGTTGCGATATCGGAAAGGATGTAGGACGGGGCGTAGCCTGCGGTGCCATCGTTCAACACCAGTGTCGACGTGGCGCCCAGCAGGTCAATGAACACGTCGTTGGCCGCATTGATGTGGGCGCCGTTGTTCAGCTTGAGGTTGCCCATCACCGCAATGCTGGCGTCGGGGTAAGGAGCGGCAGACGCACCGTTGCCGGCCCAGATATAGCCGCCCGAACTGGCGTTGCCTATGTTGAGATTGCCGCCGACCAGAAGTTCCAGATCGCCGGTGGAGGTCTGCAGGTAGCCGCCGGTGATGTTGGCGTCCCCTGCGACCACCGCCACCAGACTCCGGCCGGTAACGCCGGCACTGACGTTCAAAGCGCCGCCTGCGACCAATCCCAGCGTATTCGCCGGTTTGTTCAGGCTGCCGGCCATGGTCATGCCCCCGTAGGCGGCAAGCAGAATGCTGCCGGGAGCGTTGAGGCTTGCCCCCGCATAGGTCAGGTTGCCGTCCGCTCCGACGAGGAGATCGGCGCCGGAAGTGAACGAGGAGCCGCCATTGAGTGTCAGATTCCCGCTCTGGAAGAAGCCAAGGCTCTGCGCCGAACTCGCCGCGACGCTGCTCGATGCCGTCCCGGAATATATCGACACCGGCACGACGCTGTTGTACGTGAAAGTACCGGCCGTCGACTCGTAGACTGCGCCGACCTTATTGGCCCCGGGCAGGTTGATCGCACCCGAGCCGGTGTGGGCCGTGAGCGTGCCCGTGCCGATACTGCCGGCAGCGGTCTGGCTGATGCCGCTGGAGGCGGCAAGCTCCGTGGTGCCCGTCGCGCCGCTACCGATGAAGCCGTTGCCCAGGTTGATGGTTCCAGCGGTGGATGACAGCAAGATTGAGCCGCCGGTACTGCCGATCGACCCTATCCGGTCGCTGCCAGGAGTTGCTCCGCTGAAGGTGATGGCGCCGGAACTATTGATCGTGATGTTGGCAGCGCCATGCAGACTGCCCAAGGCCGCCATCGAACCACCGAACTGGCTGGTGGGGCCGCCCGTCATGGTGAGGCCGCCACTGCCGATGTTCATGGTCAGCGTTATGCCGTCCTTACTGCCGATGATGGCGGCCTGCTTGAAAATCGTGTCGCCGTAGGTCGCATACGCGGTAGGTGCGGCGGCGGCGCCGCCGATCATGGTGACGCCGTTTTGCACGTTGATTGTCGAGACCGGCGCACCGATGAATGCACCGCCGAAATTGGCGGTACCGCCGTCCATGTAAATCGACGCGGCGCTGATGGTCTGGCCGCCAAGCTCCGATTCGATACTGGCGCCGTTGCCGAAATCGACATCCTGACCACCATAGGTGGCGATAGCCCCCCCGCTCGCGCCGGCATAGATCGCGATCGCCGGGTTGCCGGTGATCGTTTGAGCGCCGGTGCCCTTATTCTCGATCCCGGCCCCGTTGTCGTTGCCAACGCTGCCGCCGTAGATATTCAGGTTGCCGCCGGAGGAGAACGTAAACGACTGGCCGCCGCTGCCGAGGTTGCGGATGCTCGCATGGTTGTCGCTGCAAATGTTGCCTATAGAACACTCGCCCGACCAGAGTCCTGCCGGTATCAGCCCGTTGTTGGAGCCGCCGCGCAGCTCCACCTTGGCGCCGTTGAGAATGGTGAAGCTCTGGCTGCCCGTTGCCGAGTACTGGCTGATCTCGGCGTTGCCGCCATAAGTGGCTCCGGCATAAGGTCCTCCGCCGTAGGCTGCTCCTCTCAGATACACGCCGCCGCCGTAAACGCCGGCGCCGAAACCGTACCCGACCGTAAACGACTGGTTGCCGTTGCTGGCAATGCGGGCCGAGGCGTTGCTGTAAATACCGCCACCCGTCAGCAGAAGCCTGTGCGCCACAATCGACAGAGCACCGGTGTCCATGTCGATGCCGGCCATCATCATGCCGCTGCCGCCAGCTTCATTGACGACAACCGTGTCGGTCGCCTGCAGCGTTACCGGCCCCTTGGAAACGATGCCGCCACCGCTATGGATATAGATGCTCGCGTTAGTCGCGAAGTTCTTGAGCACAGGGGCTGAGGTGCTAGCGCCATCCCAGCCGGCCATGATGTTGATGGCGCCGCTGCCGGCATTGCCGAACGGGGCGTAGATATCGACACTGCCATGGGCCAGCAGCGAGAGGCTGTTGCTGCTGCTGTAACCCGCGCCGTACCAGGGGTTGGTCCATGTGCCACCCGAGTCGGTGTGGCTGATGGGGATGTTTGCCAAGCCAGGAGGAGCGCTGATGGTGATATTGCCAAGGCCGCCTTGGGCGCCGGCTGTCGTGACCGTGACGTTGGTCGAGGCCAACTGGCTGGCGATGGTTTGCCAGTAGAGCGTGGCCGGGCCATACAGCGCGCCGCCGAAGACCCCCGCCGTGCCGCCATAGCTGCTGCTGCCGTAATATGAAGACATGTAAAGCTCGGGCCCGCCATAGGACAGGATAGTGACATCCGTCGGATCGAGCAGCCAGGTGCCGGTGGTGCCCGAGGAGGCGCGGGTATCCACCCGTGCGCCGGCGACGTCAAGCCAGTTGTGACCCGACGTCTCGACGAAGCCACCATTGCCGCCATTCGCCCCGCCGCGTGCCGAGATGTTGCCGTAGGCCCGCGTCGTGTCGTCGGCCCACACAATCACCGTACCGCCATCGCCGACTTCCGCAGCATCGGCTTTCAGGCTGGCGTCGGGTCCGAAATAGGTAATGTTCGCGTTCTGGATGTCCGGGTTCTTGCCCTGATAGTCGCCACCCACCTTGATGCTGCCGCCTCCCGTTTGACCGCTGGCATCGATGCTGGCGTTGTCCGTCACCGCGACGCGGTTGCCAAGGACTTCGACGCTGCCGCCCTTGGTGCCGGTGGTGACGATGCGGCCATTGCCATCGACATAGGCATCCTGGCTGGCCTTGAGGAAGATGCGGCCGCCTGCGCTGACCACGGAGGAGGCATTGAGCGTGCCGCTGTTCCTGACGATGACGCCGGCGATGCCGACGCGCCCCGCTTCGGCCGTGATGGTGCCAAGGTTGGTGGCGTTTCCTTCGGCGCCGGTGATGTCGACCTTGACGCCCGGGGTGGCGCTGTCGATCAGGCTGACGGTGGCGCCGGCAGCCAGTATGGTTTCGCCTTGTGGCGTGGTGATGATGCCTTCGTTGCTGACGTTGCTGCCGATCAGGTAAACGCTGCCGCCGGACGGGGTTCTGATTTCGCCCTGGTTGAGGATGTCCTTGGCGCTGCCGTCATTGATGAACAGCTGCCGGCCGGCGAGGAAGTCTTCATTCCTGATGCTCAGCGTGGAGGCGACGAAACCGGCGGTGTCCACCCGCCCGCCGGGACCGACCATGATGCCGGCGGGGTTCACCAGCCAGACGCGGCCTTGGAGCTGAGCGTGCCGTAGATCGCGGTCGGGTCATTCAGGACCCGGTTGAGTACCGCGCTGGACGCCGCGGTCTGGGCGAAATGGGTGGTCTCGCCGGCCTGGATGGAGAACTTGTCCCAGTTGATGATGGCGCCGTTGCTGTTGGTCACCGTCAGGACGTTGCCGGCCTGGTTGAAGGTGGCGGCACCATTGACCACGGCGGGATTCACCGGGTTGGCCAGGACCGGGGCGGCGAGGAAGCACGCGGCTACGGCGGCGACGCCCAAACGAACGGGCGTCGATAGCCGGGAAGCGTTTTTGCGGGAAGGATTCTGGCAATTCATCTGAAAACTCCGGGGCGGGAAAGCCGCTCACACATTTTTTTATAGCCTTGAAACTACTCAGCTGCAAGGGAGGAAGTCACACTCGGCACAGGTTCGTTGCGTCTGGATCAGAAACCAAAGGCGAGCCCGAAATGACCACGAATGTCGCCATCAAGCGCAACATTTGGTGCACCGTTTGGCCAGACGCCATCCATGACCCGCGCAATATCGATGCGGGCGCTGATGTCTTTCTTGAGGTTGTAGCGCAAACCGACGCCCGCCGATGCGATATTGACTGCCTGGTTGAGCGACGGGTTGAGGTTGAAGCCCTGCGCTGAATCGTAGAAGACCAGCCATCTGAGGTTCCCCTGCAGGCCCAAGCTGGCGGCAATATCGGGTGAATAAACTTCAATATTGGCAAAATAGCCGCGATCCGTGGCAACCGCGCGTTCGAGGAAACCGCGCACCGCATTCGCGCCCGCCAGACCCAGTCGCTCGCCGGCGGGTAGCGCATTGTTCGCATATTGACCGTTCGCGGCAACGCGTAGCATCCAGTCGCCGGCTATTGCTGCGGCATAGCTGCCGCCGAAACGCAGGACGGTAAACTCGTCCTTGCTCTGGTAACCCGACGCCGCCGAGTAACGATCGTAGCCTCCGGCTTCTGGAGCAGGGGGGGTGAAGGTAAATTCGCTACCCATCGGAAACAGGTTATGTGCCACGCCGACGTTGAAATCGATGGCCTCACCCGGCTTTTGCCACTGTCCGCTGTAAGTGGCTGAAACGGGTCGCAAGGTATAGGGCGTGCAACCTGCCGCACCAAAAGGCGTCGGCACGCCGGCAACCGTGCAGCGGCTGTTCATGTATTTGTAGTCGTAGCCAAACACCAGTTTGGACGTGAATTCCCCGGCGCGAGTAAAAATGTGGTTGTAGCGCAGACCAAACACTTCGCCCTTGCCGTTGATCGCGAGGCCCGAGCCGAGGTTCGGCGAGTTGGTCGGCGAGTCGCTACTGGAGTTGCCGTAGATGAGGTCGATGCTGTCGCCCAGCGAGTACAACGGCAGGCGATAGCCAATACTGAAAATGTCGACCTTTACGCCGTTGCCGTCCTGCCAGGGCAGGACCCGACTGCCAAGAATCTTCATGCCGCCCGGAGGGTCAACTGCGGTCGTGTAGGCCAGTGTCAGCACCTGATCGCTGTTGCCCACATTTGCGTTCTGGTAGGAAACACCTGCGCGATGTTTGCCGGTGCCTTTGGTGCCGGTGTTGTCCAGCGTAAGGTAGACACGCTCGGGGCGTTCTTCCTTGACCTCGACCCGGGCGTCGACCTTGCCTTCGTCTTCGCTGACGCCCAGTGTTACTTCGACTTGTTTCGCCGGATTCTCATTGGTCAGCTGAACGTTTTCGGAAAGCTGGCGCATGTTGGGCGCCGTGCCTTCCTTCAGGTCGGGCAGGCTGGCACGGACATTTTCGTTGTTGAAGTACTTGTTGCCGGTAATGGTGACCTTGCCGATCACTCCCTCGCTGACCTGCAATCGCACCACGCCCGTGGTGAGTTCCTGCTCCGGCACGTAGACCTGCACGGTACCGTAACCGAGACGGCGAAACTCTCCTTCGAGGGCTTCCAGGGCCTTTTGCACATCGCCATAAACCTTGTGCTGGCCGACAAACGGTGCAACCAGTTGCTGAGCCCTTTCCGCCGGCAGAATCGTATTCCCTTCGATCTGAAAACGCACTATGTCGAAACTCGCGTCCTGCGCGGTCGCGTGATTCAGCGATCCTAACGCCAGAATGGCGACGGCTGCCAACAGGTTGGCTATCGCTTTCGTCATAAACAAATCCTCAATAAACTCATTAATATATCAACCAATAATCAAGGTTGTCTTTGGTTGACGGTTGGCAAAAGCTAACAGAGTTTTGCTCTGACAGCAATGTCCAAGCAGGCAGACTCCAGCTGACACAAGGTAAAGCGTTGCTCACGCGCCACGCCCGACAGCAAGCTAACAGACACTGATGGCGCGGGCCTTGGCGGTGATCTCGCGGTGCGCGGTGCGCCTCCTCCTGAAGTCGGCGCCTGGCTCGTCAGCGCGACGGCAATCGATCATGCGGTATGACGCGACGTTCCTGTAGCGGGGGATTTCTCAGAGTGTCGTCAAGGCGCAGGCGCAGCGTATCCTGCTGCCCTGACGACAAGCGCGAAGAGAGAGCGGGAGGCGTGCCCAGCCAAATTCCCGCGCCGATTCCGGTCATCAGAGCGAAGGCCGTGCTGACCAGCAAACGGCGCCAGCCTCGCGACGGGCTGCGATTTGAAACCGCCTTGTCCTGTGCCGGTTGAAGCTGCGCGGCGGATGACTGAGCGGCCTCGCGCGCGGCCGCCGCGTCCGCTTCAACCGCCGTATGCCGGACCTGCGCCTCGCTGGCCTGATGCTCGGCCATGAGACGCGCGACCGCGGCGCGCCCTGCTTCCGCTTCCTGTTCGCTGCGACGCTGCGCTTCCTGTGTTGCCTGTCTTTCTGCGTCTGCGCGCGACAGGGCAGCGGCTTCGGCGCTCTGTTCGGCACGAAGCTGCCCCACTGCCAGATCGGCCGCGCGTCGCTCCGCTGCGGCCCGATCCGCGGCCAGCCGGGCCAACTCTTCTTCTTTTTTGGCGCGCGTAGCGGCCGCATTGGTCAGCTCGGCGGTGGCGGACTCACGGCGTTGGGCTTCCGCCAAGGCGTACTGTTCGGCCTCGACGCGAGTGCGCAGGGCGGCTTCGGCCAGGAGCTCGGCCTGCGCCTGCTGTGCGGTGGCAGCCTCCGCTTCGGCCGCCGCG
>Ga0172379_10001491_pt1 | contig 46144 bp, 22 predicted proteins | sample GrowelOW334metaG_FD_119756 | JGI IMG/M metagenome (GOLD analysis project Ga0172379, IMG submission 119756) | Groundwater microbial communities from an aquifer near a municipal landfill in Southern Ontario, Canada - Groundwater well OW334 metaG | ecosystem: Environmental > Aquatic > Deep...
AAGGAGTAACGCGATGAAAAAACTTTTGTTGCTTTTTGCATCGATGTTTGCAGTTTTTCTCACTGCAAATGCTCAGTTGTTGCTGCAGGAGGATTTTAATTATCCTGCCGGCGATTCACTGCGAGGGCATGGCTGGACTATCACCGGGACAAGCACATTCAACACCGTCAAAGTATCAAATGGCGGTTTGAATTATGCCGGCTACATTGGGTCCTTTGCTGGCAATGGTGCATATGTTGATTCTACCGGACAGGATGTCTGTATCGGATTTGCATCGCAAACAACTGGCACCGTCTATGCATCGTTCATGGTGAATGTTGCAGCAGTACGTAACGGATCGCCGTATGTGGGTGATTATTTTGCCCATTTGACTGAAGTGGTAGGAAGCACTGGTGCATTTTCTCCAAGAATATTTGTCCGTGCCGCGGATAATGGAAAGATTGCGTTCGGCATCAGTAAATCCTCTATTAGCACATCAATACCTCCTACATTTACAGATTCCATCTACTCGTTGAATACAACATACTTACTCGTCGCTAAATATCAGTTCAATGCAGGCACGACAACTGATGATGAAGTGAGCCTGTTTGTATTTACGAATTACGAAGTTCCGGCATTTGAACCCGGTGCACCGTCTGCTGGTCCGGTAACTTCAACACAGACCGATATTGCGGCAATTGCAGCACTTGGCTTGCGCCAGGGAACAGCGGCAAATGCTCCGACCTTGGTAGTTGATGGAATTCGTGTCGGAAATACCTGGTCTAATGTATTGGTGAATATTTATGATGATCCGGTAAATTTAACAGTGAAGAACACCGAAACACCGGTAGTGTTAGATGGGAAACTTGATGAAGCAGATTGGGCTGCTGCTCCATCGTTATTGTTCGGGAATGGTGCATTTGCAAATAAACTCGGTGGTGATAAAACTGTGACTGGCGGAGCTGATATTAAATCATTCTTTGATGTGAATGGTGTGAAATATCGTCTTCCGAATACCGATAGTTCCTGGGCACGGGTAAAGTTCCTTCGCAAAGGTATGGACTTGTATCTCGGTTTGGAATCGAACGACAAGTCAATCTGTCGATTTGATTGGGAAGGTGAAGGAGTTATTGTATTTATTAAGGATAACACCGGCGCAACAAAAGAATACAAACTGTATTATCAGAACATCGGACTGAACAAGGATACAATCCGCTATGAAGAAAGTGTTTTGAATTCCGGTGCGGGTGCGGGTTTCCTGCCTGTAGGTTCGACGGCGAATGATACGCTTGATGTGGATAATGGATACTCCGCTGAACTTCGTATCCGGTTGGATAAATTGGGTTACACTGCCGGAGTTAGTTCAGTACAATTCGCAATGGATGTGTTCGATCCGGATGGATTCCAGTTTGATGCAAGTCTGCCGTGGCCGTATGGAATGATGCCGTTTGATTCAGCACGCGGATCATACCATAAATCATGGTGGGGCGGTGAATGGGGCAATCCGACAAGGACCCTGGAACTCATACCGGAAATTGTAAAGTATGACGATCCGGCGAAGTTAGTAGTGAAGAATGCCGGCGCGGCAGTGGTATTAGATGGGAAACTCACCGAAGCAGATTGGGCTGGTGCACCGTCATTATTGTTTGGGAACGGAGCATTCACAAAGAAACTTGCTGGCGATCAAACAGTTACTGGAGGGGCAGATATCAAAGCATCTTTCGATTCATATGGAGTAACATATCATCTACCGAATACTGATAGCTCCTGGGCGCGGGTAAAGTTCCTTCGCAAAGGTATGGACTTGTATCTCGGTTTGGAATCGAACGACAAGTCAATCTGCCGATTTGATTGGGAAGGTGAAGGGGTTATCGTGTTCGTTAAGGATAACACCGGCGCAACAAAAGAATACAAATTGTATTATCAGAACATCGGACTGAACAAGGATACAATCCGCTATGAAGAAAGTATCTTGAATTCCGGCGGCGGAGCAGGATTCTTGTATTCCGGTTCGACGGCAAATGATACCATGGATGTGGACAGCGGATACTCTGCTGAACTGCGCATTCGATTGGATAAACTGGGTTACACTGCTGGAGTAAGTTCAGTACAATTCGCAATGGATGTGTTCGATCCGGATGGATTCCAGTTTGATGCAAGTCTGCCGTGGCCGTATGGAATGATGCCGTTTGATTCTGCACGCGGATCATACTATAAATCATGGTGGGGTGGTGAATGGGGCAGTCCGACCAGAACCTTGGAACTTACACCGGAATTTGCACAGGGTGACGATCCGGCGAAGTTAGTAGTGAAGAATGCCGGCGCGGCAGTGGTATTAGATGGTAAACTCACCGAAGCAGATTGGAATGGAGCTCCATCATTGTTGTTCGGTAATGGTGCACAATCGAGGAAACAAGCGGGTGATCTTACTGTTACATCAGGATTCGATCTGAAAGGATTCTTTGATGTGAATGGTGTGAAATATCGTCTTCCGAATACCGATAGTTCCTGGGCACGGGTAAAGTTCCTTCGCAAAGGAATGGACTTGTATCTCGGTTTGGAATCGAACGACAAGTCTATCTGCCGGTTTGATTGGGAAGGTGAAGGGGTTATTGTGTTCGTTAAGGATAACACCGGCGCAACAAAAGAATACAAATTGTATTATCAGAACATCGGACTGAACAAGGATACAATCCGCTACGAAGAAAGTGTCTTGAATTCCGGCGGCGGAGCAGGATTCTTGTATTCCGGTTCGACGGCAAATGATACAATGAATGTGGACAGCGGATACTCTGCTGAACTACGGATTCGGTTAGATAAACTCGGCTATGTAGCTGGAGTGAAATCCGTACCATTCGCTATGGATGTTTTCGATCCGGATGGATTCCAGTTTGATGCAAGTCTGCCGTGGCCGTATGGAATGTCGCCGTGGGATTCTGCACGCGGATCATACTATAAATCATGGTGGGGCGGTGAATGGGGCAGTCCGACCAGAACCTTGGAATTTACACCGGAGTATGACAATCCTGACACAGTCTTTGCGAAAATATCCAGTTCGACACTTACGTTGGATGGTAAATTAACGGAATTCAGTTGGGTATCAGCAAATACTTTGATTTTCGGTCCACCCAATGCACCGAAAACCGGAACACAACAAACTGTGACGGGAGGATTTGATATAAAAGCATCGTTTGATGTAAACGGAGTGATGTATCACTTGCCGACAACTGACATTAGTTTTACGAAGGTGAAGTTTCTAGCTTCGGGAAATGATCTTTTTATCGGCATCCAATCTCCGGATAAATCGATTTGCAAATTCGATTGGGAAGGTGACGGTATTATTCTGTTTATTAAGGATAACACTGGCGCGACAAAGGAGTACAAACTGTACTACCAGAATATTGGCGCGAACAAGGATACGATCCGCTACGAAGAAAGCGTTTTGAATTCTGGCGGCGGAGCCGGAGTACTCATGACAGGTTCGACCGTGAATGATACAACGAATATTGACAATGGATATTCTGCAGAATTGCGAGTCCGGCTGGATAAGCTTGGATTTACACCAGCTGCGAATAAAGTCAATCTGTCAGTAGCAATGAGCATCTTCGATCCTGATGGATATCAGCATCCGATGAATTCATGGGATAGTGCACGCGGCACATACTATAAATCCTGGTGGGGTGGTGAATGGGGAGGAACCTTTAAAACCATCTCTGTCCCGAATACAACAGGAGTAGAGGATTTGGGTGAATTACCGCTGACTTTTGCATTGCATCAGAATTATCCGAATCCGTTCAATCCGTCTACGACCATACGGTATGCTATTCCGATGACATCGCCTGTTGTAATTACCATCTACAACATGCTCGGTCAAGAGATAACGACCCTGGTCAACAAGGAACAGAAACCGGGTAATTACGAAGTGAAGTTCGATGCCGGCCGGTTTGCTTCAGGCATCTATATTTATCGAATAAATGCCGGTTCATTCAATGAAACAAAGAAGATGATGTTGATCAAGTAACAGCGTTCAATATTGCCGGAAGGAGCGATCCTTCCGGCAATGTTTTTTCATAACGCGTTTTGAGGAGAAGTCCATGAATAAAAATTTGTACACTTTTTTAGTTTGTATCGTTGCACTCTCATTCATCGTAACCGCACAACCGAAACGGTCCGATGCGATCTGGGCAAGAACGTTGTCATCGGGAACAATCACGCTGGATGGAAAATTGAATGAGACGGCGTGGAGCTCTGCGGAATCGCTCTACGTTCAGTACGGCAAAAGCGCGGGACTTCCCGGCAGCGGTTACACAGCAGAAACCGGGACCGTATACGATTCCACTCGTGCATGGGTAAAATTCCTTGTTGTAGAAGATTCACTCTATATTGCATTTACTGTTAAAGACAGTTCCATCGGCGGAGGTGTTTTCGGTGCTGCAGATGCGATCATTTTCAATGTCCGTGATAAAAGCAATCTTACTGCTCGTCCCGCAGCGAACGGGGAATATCTTTACGGATGGATTGATGAATCTTGGATGAATCCCGGTTCGGTGAAATCAGTCGGGGGTCCACCGAGTACAGGACCGAATGGGAAATATACATTGACCGATTTTGAAACTGCCACCACCGTGCAGGGGACAACAAATACGGATGCCACTCCGGATACCGGATATACTGTTGAAATGAAGATCAATATCAAGAAATTAGGATACAATACAAGCGATGTGAACGGAGACATCATCATGTTTAATGCCGCCTTCCGTGATGTTGACTGGTTTTTCCCCGTGCAAGACTGGGTTACGTTCAGCAGAACTTGGATCCAGGGACCGTGGGCGAATGTGAGCAACAAAAACATTCTGCGGATTCATGTCCGTCCGGATGTGACGACGACATCAGGCCCAGTGCCGGTTGTTGCGCCGGATCTGGTAATCAACAACGGTAAACTGATGCCGGCACCGGTCGTCGACGGGAAATTGGATGATGACATCTGGGCAAAGATTTCTGGATTCGATATTCGTTTTGGTGACAATGCAGTGCGGGATGCCTATCCTGGTATCGGACCTTTCGCCAGCGGGCAGTATCAACCCACAGTGAATGGCGGGACAGCCACTGTGTTTGATTCATCCAGAGCCAACGTAAAACTGTTCTTCCGGGAAAACACACTTTATATCGGAGTGGATGTTCAGGATCAAGCAGTACAATCATTGGATGTATATGATCGGTGGGACGGGATGATCATCACACTCAACGGAATGGGAAAGGACTATTTGAATCAGACGGACCATGATCAAATTCCGATAAAATTGACAGTAATCGTCGGTCCGAATGGAAAAGACAGTTTGAAAGATTACTATCCGAAACTGCGAGATTCATTGCAGGGTGCACAGGTTGCGTTGTCGCTGAAACCAAACACCACGCTGGATACGACTGGTATTGATGAAGATGCCGGCTATCAAATAGAACATGCCATCGATCTTACCAAAATGGGATATCCGAACGGATTGGGAGACCACGTGGTGTATTTGGGACTCACGTTGTTCGACGGCGATTCGTATGTGCCGTCATCACTGAGTTATGGAACTCGCACATGGTGGTTCCGCGAGCATGACGGATTCGCAGCAGCAGCGTATGTCTATTTAGATTCGACACAACTCATTACGGATGTCGGATCATCCCGTGCAGATGCTGTCCCGACGGAATTCAAATTGCTCGGGAATTATCCGAATCCCTTCAATCCTTCCACAACCATTTCTTTTGTTACTCCATCCGAAGGCCGAGTGTCTTTGACGGTGTATGATCTACTTGGAAGAGAAATTTCCTCAGCGGATCTCGGTAATCTCGGTTACGGGGAGCATTCATATAATTTCAATGCATCTCACCTGAGCACCGGCGTCTACTTCTATCAGCTGCGCATGCAGAACGGCGGAACGGGCAAAGAATTGGTTACTTCGGTTTCCAAAATGGTGTTAATGAAATAATGTTTGTCAATGTTGGGAGGGCGTGATGCCCTCTCAATATTCTAAAATCACCCGGCGGATTCTGATCACCGCCATTCATGTCGCTGTATATAATTGCGGTCCAATCTTTCAACCATATTTCATTTCCTATGAAAACAAGGATTACTGCGCACAGAAACAATTTCGGAGGCAGATGGGGATTCCTGCTGATTGCTTCGCTGCTACCTTCGGTTCTGTTTTCCAACACTACCGGTAAACTGACGGGGCACATCACGGACAAGAACAACAAGGAGCCTCTCATCGGCGTCAATATTATAATCCAGGGCACTACGATGGGTGCTGCAACGGATTTTGAAGGCTACTTTGTTATCATCAATATACCACCGGGCTCGTACGACATCCGCATGAGCGGCGTTGGATACGGAACAACGGTGGTGAAAGGAGTGCAAATAAGTTCCGGACAGACCACAACGCTGGATGAAAAACTTTCCGAGGAAGTGATTGAAGGGGCGGAAGTGGTGATTATCGCTGAGAAGCCGATCGTCGATACGCGGCAGACGAGCGCAGTGGCAATCATGAGTAAGGAACAAATCGCTGTGCTGCCGGTACAGAATCTGCAGGATATCGTCAATCTGCAGGCAGGTGTGGTGGACGGACATTTTCGCGGCGGCCGAACCGGCGAAGTGCAGTACCAGGTGGACGGCGTGTCGGTGAATAATCCGTTAACAAATGCCCCGGCAGTTTCATTGGATCGTTCGGTGCTTCAGGAAGTTCAGGTGGTCAGCGGTACATTCGATGCCGAATACGGTCAGGCGATGAGCGGAGTGGTGAACGCAGTCCTGCGGAGCGGATCCAACGACCGATTCGATTGGTCCGCAGAGACTTACATTGGTGATTATGTCGGTTTTGGCAGCGTGTCGAAATATCCGTATCTGGACAAAATCAATCCGTTTGCATTTCGGAGTTACCAGTTTGCTATCAGCGGACCGACCGGATTGCCGCAGACAACGTTCCTGTTCAGCGGACGGCGGTATCTTTCGGAAGGATATTATTTCGCAACAAGAAAATTTATGCCAACCGATACTTCGGATTTCAATAGTAAAATCTTTTATCCTACCGGCGACAACAAACTGGTGCCGTTATCGACGAATGATGAATGGTCAGGCCAGATGAAACTTTCGAACACATCTCTATCCGGCATGCAAATAAACTATCAAGCGATTTTCAATGTCACCAATAATAAACCGTACCGATTCGATTTCCGGCTGAATCCGGAAGGTGTGAAAACGCCGCGGTTTTATTCGTTAGTGCATGGTATTGATTTCACTCATATGCTGACAGAAAAAATTTTCTACACCGTTAATCTCCGTCAGAATATCATAGATTACCGCGACTATAAATATGAAGATGTTTATGATCCGCTTTACTATCAGGCTAAACAGCCGCGGAGCGATGCAGATTATGAGAATGGCGCCATACTGCAGGGTGTGGAACTCGGACGATACATTGAAAAGACAACGGTTAATATCATTAAAGCATCAATGACGGCACAGGTGACGAACATTCATCTGGTGAAAGCCGGTTTGGAATTACAGCTGCCGGATATCACGTATGGTAATCCCGGCGTTATTGATCGTGACAGCATTACCGGTGCGCTGCATGCGTATGTCAACAGCTCGCTCTTTCCGCCGCCGCAGAACTATACACCGATAACATTTGCGGCTTTTGCGCAGGACAGGATCGAGTGGAGCGACATCTCCGTCCGCGCGGGATTGCGATTTGAATATTTTGATGCGAACACGACTGTGCCGAGCAACCTGCAAAATCCTGCAAATGCCATCACCGGCGTACCCGGTTCAAAGCCAAAAGCGACGAAAGAGAAACTTGTTGTTGCACCCCGCCTCGGTATTTCCTATCCCATCATGGTAAACGGATCTATCTACTTTTCCTACGGCCATTTCTATCAGCTGCCAGCGATCAATCAGTTCTTTTCCAATTCCGATTACAGCATTCTGAAGGATCTTGCCAGCGGCGTGAGTTATTCGGTGTTAGGCAATCCGGATCTGCGGCCTGAGTTTACCACACAATACGAGTTTGGAATGAAGATGCAGTTACAGGATAATTTCGGGATCGACGGGAGTTTGTTCTATAAGGATATCCGGGATCTGCTGGGTGTTGAGTTTATTGAAACATACAATGCGGCAAAATATTCCCGTCTAACTAATGTCGATTTCGGCAGTGTCAGCGGATTTACGCTGGCGCTCGATTTCCGCAGCGGTTCGTTAATCAACGCATCGATCGATTACTCTAATCAATTTGCGCTCGGAAATTCCAGCGATCCCGCTGAGACCGCAACGCGTGCGGCGGCAGGGAAAGATGCGAATCCCCGCGAAGTGCCTTTTAACTGGGATCAACGGCACACGCTCAACGGGCAGATATCACTTCAGGATCCGAACAACTATTCCATTACTGCAATCGCTAAATATTCATCCGGTCAACCGTATACGCCGCTCATCGGATCCGGCTTTGGAGCTGATCTGGAAAATAATTCCGGAAGGAAAGCAAATGGTATTGTGGTAGACCTGCGAGGAGAAAAAAGTTTTGAAATGGTCGATCTTCATCTGAGTCTTTTCATACGGGTCTTCAACGTTTTCAATGCTTCGTTCTTTAACGGCCTTGTCTTTTCCACCACCGGCAGTTCGGATTACTCTCTGTCGCCGGTGTCCGATAGGGTGACGTTGCTCGATCCGGGCAGATACTACCAACCCCGCAGAATAGAGATCGGTCTTTCGGTCCGTGGTTCAGCTGTCTTTGAATAATAACGTCTATCAATCGAATAGTATGATGAAAAAATCTTCGTTATCTCTCGTTTGCATTCTGGGAATGATATTTCTGACGCAGCAAAGCCGTTCCCAAACCCTGTATCCTGTCGTGCCGAAGGACCTTCGCGGCAATTTCAGTTATGAGCGTGCCGGAACGCACGATGCGAACAATATCCGTTCAACTTTCCTGAACTATGGCATGGTCGGAGATTATCCGTTCGATCCGGTGAATGTCGATCTTAGTACATTCCATTCCGCCGAAGTACCGAAAGGAACGGGAATGAATTATAGCGACGGGATCACGCCGTTTGTTCTGGCAAAGATCACGAAATCGAACAGTGAATTTGACTGGATCATGGAGACCGGATTCCGGGAACGTCAGCAGAAGATTATTGGAACGCTGCGAGAGATGCGGTTTGAACCGCGTCCGGGATACTTCCAATCGGATGTTTCTATAAACAAGGATCGCTCGCCGGCGATGAGCCATTTGTCCCGCACGTGGCCGGATGAGTGGATCGATAAACTCAACGATATCAACGATCCGGGATGGAAAGGATCATGGAATGGATATTTTGGAAAACGAATCGTTGCGGACCAGGAGAGTTTCTTCGTTATCGACGACGATGAGTTCCGGATTCCGGCTTTTTATGCGGACTCCCGCGATTCATCGCGCCGGGGACTCGGTTTACGAATCGAGGTACGTGGATTTCAATGGTCGAATCCGCAGGCAGGGAATGTAATTTTCTGGCATTACGACATTGCCAATGAAGGAACGACCGACTATCTCGATAATATTATTTTCGGTCTCTATATGGATTCCGGAGTCGGCGGTTCGGCCATCGGGTGTGATCCGCTGCCGGAATCTGATGATGACAATGCTTTTTATGATAAATCGTTCGGATTAAATCTTGTCTATACGTGGGATTCGTATGGTCATGGAAAGAGTCTCATCAACAATTGCGGCAAGACAGGATATCTCGGTTATGCGTACTTAGAAACTCCCGGCAAACAAGACGATGTGAAAGACAATGACGATGACGGGATCCTGGACGAGAAACGAGACGGTCTACCAGGAACAAAGATTACCGGACAGCAAGCGATTCTCGACTACATTAATGCGAACTATAACAAGACAAAATTCGAAACGATCTACGGTCCAGTAACTTCCCGTCCTGCGTATAAGGATAGTGTGTGGTGGACCGGCGATGAAGACATGGATTGGGTGGCAAAGTTTCATGATACGGGCTCCGATGGTGTGTTTGGCACGCCGGGAGTCGGCGGAGAAGGAGATAACATACCGACACAGGGAGAAACAAATTTTGGTGAAACCGATCTTCATGAATCCGATCAGATCGGTCTCACCGGATTCAAAATCAATAGGATTAAAGCCGGTGCCTCAAATCCCAGCGGCGAGACCGACGGGATTTTATTCTGGAATGATCTGGGAAGTCCAAAATTCTGGCCGAAAGAATTGTATGAACAATTTACCGGAGATCAAGGGAAACAACCGTTCGGTGCTGCCTTAGCACTGGATTATAACATCGGTTTTCTGTTCGCTTCCGGCACATTCAAGCTGCCGGCCGGCAGCAGGGAACGGTTCAGTCTGGCATTGGCATATGGCAACGATCTGTATGATCTCCGCAAAACCGTTTCCGTCGTGCAACAGATTTATAATGCAAACTATCAGTTTGCCACCCCGCCGCCGCGACCCACGCTGTATGCCGAGGCCGGCGACCGCTATGTGAAATTATCGTGGAACGACATTGCAGAACGGAGCATCGATCCCATCACATATGAAAATGACTTTGAAGGATATCGCATCTATCGTGCGACAGATCCGGAATTCCGGGATATTAAAGTAATCTCAAACGCACAGGGGACCGGGCCAATGGTGTTCGGGAAGCCGCTCGTTCAATTCGATCTGACAGATGATATACAGGGATATTCGAATCTTTCGGTGGACGGTGTGCAGTATTTCTTCGGCAGCGAAACCGGGATACGGCATAACTATAAGGACACGACAGTATTAAATGGACAGACCTATTATTATGCAATCGTCGCCTATGACTACGGTTCTGATTCGCTCGGATTTTATCCGTCTGAAAATGCGGTTTCTATTTCCCGCACAGTGCGCGGAGGAATTATTCTACCGGCGAATGCAGTGGAAGTTCGTCCCGAACCGAAAGTATCCGGATTTGTACCGGCAACAGCAAGTGCGGTACGTCATGCCAGTGGCGCCGGAGCAGGGACGGTCGATCTGGAGATCGTGAACTCCGATCTCGTACCGGATAATAGAATATTGCAATTGAAATTTAAAACGACCGATCCAACCAACATCCGATCCGACTACTACGAACTGGTAGATAGTGCCAGCGGAAAAGTCTATATCGATCGCGGAACGGATTTTGACGGTAAAGCGGTCGGACAGGTGGGAGCAGGAATCAAACCGATTGTAAAAACACCGGTACTGCCGGTAGTTGATACAGTCATAACAGGATTCCAACCCGGCAGCGTTGCGAACATCGAATTCACAACACGTTTTGAAAATGGAATCTATGTGAAACTGGATAAGATCCGTTCGATGTATCCCAACGACATCCGGATCGAATTCAGCGATTCCGTGAAAGATACTTCGTATCGATTCAATCCTGGCGCACTAAAAAATAAGCCGACAAAGTTCAAGGTCTACGCCGTGAAAGAAGATGGATCGCTGATGAAGCTCCGGTTCACTTTCTACGACAGCAACAACGACAGCACACTGAGTGCGAACACCGATTTCATCAGTGTACTGGATACAAACACACAGCAGAATAATCCCGGACTGCCGGATGTTATCTGGTCCATTACTGTCGATACTGCCGGACAGTATCTTCGAGGACCGATTGTCAAACCGCAGTCGGGAGATGTGTACCTGTTGCATATGGACATCCCGTTCAGCGCTAAGGATGTCTTCTCGTTCTCCACATCGGCTCAAAAAGTCGATGCTTCAAAGGCTAAATCCGATTTTGCACAACAGCCGTATGTTGTGCCGAATCCCTACGTCGGTGCGGCAAGTTTTGAACCGGAGAAATTCGCCATCTCTGGCCGCGGCGAGCGACGGATCGAATTCCGCGGACTGCCGTCGAAGTGCGTCGTTCGAATCTATACCGTCAGCGGCAGTCTGGTGCAGACGCTTCGGCACGATGGATCGAACGACGGATATGTTGCATGGAACTTACGGACGAAGGATAATATGGACGCGGCTCCCGGTTTGTACCTTTATCATGTTGACGGGAATACAACCGGCACATTCATCGGAAAATTTGCAATTATAAAATAACCAAACAGACCGTTATGAGTAAATTCTTGTTGATCCTTGCTGCCGCCTGTGTGTTCGCGGCACAGTTCGCCGTTGCACAAACGAAAACCGGAACCACCATAGGGCAATTCCTGCTGATTGAACCAAGCGGGAAAATTGCTGCCATGGGCAATGCCGGCGTTGCGCAATTCGATGAGGCAATGGCATCGTACTACAATCCTGCGGCGCTCGGGCATATGATCACTTCCGGTGCGCAGTTTACACACAACACATGGTTTGCCGGAATAACGCTGGAATATTTCACGGCGGCGCTCCGCGTATCGGAGACCAGTTCGCTTTCCTTGTCAATTTCATCCTTGAACTCCGGCGAGATCGCCGTCCGTACGGTGGAGCAGCCGCTCGGCACCGGCGAACAATATACAGTTTCGGATTATGCTATTGGTATCGGCTTTGGACAAAAAATCACTGACCGTTTTTCGGCGGGAGTACAATTGTCGTATATTCAGGAGACAATCTGGCATTCGAATTTATCGGTCTTTGCCTTCAATTTTGGTACATTGTATCAAATCAGCGATGACGGCATTCAACTCGGTGCCAGCCTTTCGAATTTCGGCATGCGGGGAAAATATAACGGCCGCGACCTCCGTTTGCGATTCGATCTGGATCCGGCTCGGAACGGCGACAACAGCAGTCTCCCAGCAGAAATACTGACGGAAGAATTTTCTCTTCCGGTGGTTTTCCGTGTCGGCTTTGGGATCCCGGTAAAACTGGGGGAGGGCAATGAAATTCATTTTGTCGTGGATGCCTCCCATCCCAGCGACAATTCGGAAAGCGTCAGTTTTGGCGCAGAATATAAGTTTATGGATGCTTTTGCTATCCGCGGCGGATATCAGCATCTGTTCCAGACCGACTCGGAAGTCGGGTTGACTTTGGGCGGCGGTATCGAGTGGGATATCGCACGATATATCCTGCATGTCGATTATTCGTGGAATGAACATGAACATCTCGGAGATACGCAACGGATGACCGTTGGTATGGAATTTTAACAGTAATCTTTAAACAGTGAAAATACCTTTGTGAAAAACTTTAAAACAAAATACGGCTACTTCGATAAGAATGGTAAAGAGTTCGTCATTACAAATCATCAAACACCCCGGCCGTGGACGAACCTGTTAACTAACGGAGATTTCGGCGCGATCGTCTCCCAAACTGGAAGCGGGTACAGCTGGAAAGGGAATGCGCAACTGAACCGCATCACACGATGGGAACAGGATCTGATAAAAGATGAGTGGGGAAAATATCTTTACATTCGCGACGATAGTAATGGGAAATTTTGGTCTGCCGGCTGGAAACCAGTCTGTGCGAAGCCGGACTTCTATGAAGTGCGCCATGGAATCGGATATACACAGATTTCATCGCGTAATTACGGCATACAGAGTGATCTGTTGATGTTCATCGCGAACGATGCTCCCGTCGAACTATGGAAAGTGACGCTAACCAACAAGACCAAGAAACGGCGGACATTGTCGCTGTATTCATACATGGAATGGAATCTCGGCGCTGCACCCGATTGGCACCGCGAATTTCATAAGTGTTTTCTGAACACAGAGTATGATTCAAAGACGGGGACGATCTTCGGCACCAAGCGGTTGTGGGAAGTTCCTTCGCCGAACGGCCATTGGAACCGCGATTGGGAGTATGTTGCTTTCCATACTTCCAGTGTGAAACCATCGTCGTTCGACTGTGATAAAGAATCCTTTATGGGAATGTACCAGAATCTGCAGTCCCCCAAATCCGTTATCGAAGGAAAACTAAAGAAACAATCCGGGAATTCACTGGATGCCATCGGCAGCCTGCAGGTGAAATGTTCGTTGAAACCGAACGAAACGAAGGAAATAATTTTCCTGCTGGGAGCAACCGAGAAAAAAGATGAAGCGAAAAAAATAATCAAAAAATACAAAACAGTGCGGAGTGTCGATCGGGCGTTCAGCGAGATGCAAAAGATGTGGGAGTCCTTGCTCGGCACCACCGAAGTAAAAACGCCGGATGATTCGATGAACATCATGCTGAACACCTGGCTGAAGTATCAGGCGATCGCCGGCAGATTGTGGGGAAGGACGGGATATTATCAGACAGGCGGTGCGTTCGGTTTCCGGGACCAACTGCAGGACAGCCAGATATTCCTGCCGATCGATCCTTCTCAGACGAAGAAACAGATTCTTCTTCACGCACGGCATCAATTCAAGGATGGACAGGTCTATCATTGGTGGCATCCGCTTTCCGAAGTAGGACTGCCGACGGAAATGACCGATGATCTGCTCTGGCTGCCGTTTGTCGTATCAGCATATCTGCAAGAAACTAATGACCATTCAATCCTTCATCTCAGCGAGCCGTTCCTGGATGATAAAGGGGGAGCTTCATTGTATGAACATTGCATCCGTGCGATCGAAAAAGTATATACTCGAATGAGCGACCGCGGTCTGCCGCTGATTGGTGCCGGGGACTGGAATGATGGACTCAGTGCCGTGGGAATACAATGGAAAGGAGAGTCGATCTGGCTGGGACAGTTTCTTCATCGAATCCTGATCGATTGTATCCCGATGGCGGAATTGATGTCCGATCCGTTGCGTGCAGTGCTGTTTAAACAGCGGGCCGATGCACTTCGTGCTTCGTTGAATTCCAATGGATGGGACGGAGCCTACTATTATGGTGCAACGAAGGACAGCGGAGAAAAATTGGGAAGTCAAACGAGCCCGGAAGGAAAAATCTGGCTCAATACGCAAACGTGGTCAGTCATCGCTGATGTTGCGGATGAACAACGATCCCATCAGGTAATGGACGTGGTGGAAAAACGGTTGGAGCATAAAGCCGGGACCGTGCTGGTCTATCCTGGTTATAAAACTCCTGACACGAAAATCGGATATCTTACTCGCTATGCGGCGGGGATGCGGGAAAATGGCGGTACGTACACACACGCTGCCACATGGACGGTTATCGCTCATGCAAAACTGAAACGGGCTGAGGCAGCATTTCGTTCTTTCTCCAAGATCAATCCGATTATTCGCGGGGCAAAACCTGATGAGTATGTCGCGGAGCCATATGTGACGCCGGGAAATATCGACGGACCAGATTCGCGGTTCTACGGACGCGGCGGATGGACTTGGTATACAGGATCTGCTGCCTGGATGTTCAAAGCTGGATTCGAATGGATTCTTGGTATTCGAGCAGGAAATACGGGTCTGGAAATCGATCCGTGTATTCCTAAAATATGGAAATCCTATTCCGTTAAACGGATCTATCGCGGTGCCACATACCATATCACCGTAAAAAATCCAAACCACGTTTCGAAGAATATCATCAAAGTCGTTATGGATGGGAAAGAGATTCCTGTTCAGGAAGGGAAATGTATCATCCCTATCGGTGATGTGAAGAGTGAGCACACTGTTGAAGTGATGCTGGGGAAATAGTAAATGAAAAAAATATCAAAATATTTTAGTATAGTCGTTTTCATTTCTCTTTCGCTTTTTGCACAAACGAAACCGGATATTGTTCTTTTCGACGAAGATGACGCCGCGGGTGTCGGTTATTACGATGCTTCCTGGGGGACCGCGACAGTTCCAAGCACGTTGACACTTTCCGGTGAAAAGCTGACAATTGAAACGTCGCAGCATTATTCGGGGAGTCATAGCGGATTGCTGCAATGGAAATCGGTCTCCACCGGAAACTGGATGATTTTTGTTTCCAGTCCGGGATGGACAGGTATGGATGTTTCTGGTTATGATAGCATCGTATTTTTTGTTAATGCTCCTGCTGCGGTAGATGCATCCGCGCTGCCGAAGCTCGGCCTTGAAAGTACGGCAAACAAACTTTCTTCCTTATCTGCCATGGGTATCCATCTGCCGCAGGGAATTGATGCGGATGCGGGAACATGGCAGCGCGTCAGTGCTCCGCTGACAGCGTTTGAACCTTTTAATGAATTTAATCCTGCGATAATGAAAGATGTGAATTTTCGTCAGGATGCGGTAGATAATACTCAGCATACTTTATGGTTCGATAACATTCGCATTGTTTCCAAAGAAAGCGGCGGAGATACGGCGACGATTACCGCACCGGTCCATATCATAGCGCGCGTCGGCGACAAGTCTATGACGCTGCATTGGGACAAAAATCCGGAATGGAATATTGCAGGTTACAATGTGTACCGGGCAACTGCATTAGCAGGGCCGTACACGAAAATGAATTCGGGACTTCTATTAACACAAAGCTATTCTGATGTGTCAGTAACGAACGGACAGATTTACTATTTTTCGGCAACGGCGGTGAACACTTCACAGGAAGAAGGCCCGCATTCAGACACCATCAGTGTTACACCGCAGCCGTTCGCGTCGACGGATGCATTCCTGGAATATCTACAACAAACTTCTTTTGATTATTTCTGGTATGAAGCAAATCCGAAAAATGGATTGATTAAAGACCGCAGTACCAAAAACTCTTCTTCGAGTATTGCCGCCGTCGGTTTCGGACTGACCGCAATCGGTATCGGTATCGATCACGGCTTCATCACCAGGCAGGAAGGCCGCGACAGAACGCTCACGACATTCAAAACATTCTGGAATGGTCCGCAAGCAAGCGCGCCAATTGGCACGATCGGATATAAAGGATGGTTCTATCATTTTCTCGATATGAATTCTGGTACACGAGCAGGAACGAATGAATTATCATCCATTGACACAGGATTACTTCTTGCCGGAATGCTCTATGCGAAAGAATATTTTGACGGAAACGATTCTTCCGAAGTGCAAATCCGCGCGCTCACCGATTCCATCTTCCATCGCATCGATTGGAATTGGATGTGTAATTCGGGATTTTCGTTGACGATGGGATGGCATCCCGAATCGAATTTCATCAATGCTCGATGGATCGGGTATAATGAAGCAATGATCCTCTATATAATGGGACTCGGTGCGCCGGTCAATCCGTTACCGGCAGCATCGTGGAATGAGTGGACCAAAGGATATAATTGGTGGCTTTCTTCCCGGTTGAATCAATATTTTGTCAACTTCCCGCCCCTTTTTGGTCATCAATATTCGCATTGCTGGGTGGATTTCAGGGATATCGCAGATTCCTATATGAAGGACAAAGGGATTACATACTTTGAGAATTCACGACGCGCCACGTTGGATCAGCGATTATACTGTATTGAAAATCCCAAAGGCTTCGTCGGTTACGGTGCGAATATGTGGGGAATCACAGCCAGCGATGTACCAACAGGATACAATGCGCGCGGTACGAATATGAACGATGACGGCACACTGAATCCGACTGCTCCCGGCGGTTCGATGCCGTTTGCACCGGAGATATGCATTCCGGTGTTGCAGGAGATGTACAATCAACATCGCGAAAACATCTGGACTGGTTACGGATTTACAGATGCCTTTAATCTTACCGTCAATTGGTGGGGACCGGATGTGCTCGGTATCGATCAGGGGCCGATCGTGATTATGCTGGAGAATTATCGAACGGGAAATGTCTGGAAGACCTCCATGAAGAGTAAAATCATCAGCGATGGATTGAAAAAAGCAGGATTTACGACCGTTACTTCGGTTTCAAGTGTCGATATCGGAGTACCGGTAGAATTTTCATTGGCGCAGAATTATCCCAATCCGTTCAATCCCGCGACGACAATCAGCTATCAGCTTTCATCGGAAAGTAATGTCATTCTAAAAGTATATGATGTACTTGGAAAAGAGATTGCAATATTAGTCAATGAACGTCAAATTGCAGGAAAATATTCCGTGCAATTCAACGCGTCGCAATTATCAAGCGGATTGTATTTTTATAAACTCTATGCGAGTAGCTTTACTGAAACCAAAAAAATGATCTTAACAAAATGACAAAATATTTATTTGTTGCCATTCCGAGCATAGCGAGGAATCTGATACTTACACTATCGAAGAAGAACGAAATTCCTCGTCGCTCTGCTCCTCGGAATGACAGCGAGGTTAGATTTTTGGGTTGGTGCGCGGTTTTATTTTTCTTTTCATTCATTCAGTTTGCGGAGCCGCAGAGTAATGCAAACGCAAAATATTTTGCGGATGGATTTCTGGATACACTGCAACATCGAACTTTCAACTATTTCTGGGAATGCGTTGATCCGACAACAGGGCTAACACCTGATCGATATCCTACAAAGACATTTGCCAGTGCCGCAGCAATCGGATTTGCATTGACGTCTTATGGCATTGGTGCGGAACGGAAATACGTTTCGCGCGAAGCGGCTGCGGACAGAGTGCTTACGACGATCCGATATTTATATTATCTTCCGCAAGGCGATGCGATGATGGGAACTTCGGGATATCGGGGATTCTACTACCATTTTATTGACTTTAAAACGGGAACGAGATACAATGAAGAAATCGAACTTTCAACCATCGATACTGCATGGTTACTCGCCGGAATTTTATTCTGTCAATCCTACTTTAACAACGAAAAAGAAACGGAGCAGGCAATCCGTGCATATGCGGATTCGATGTATCGCCGAATCGATTGGCAATGGTTATACACCCGTCCGCCATTAATGAGTATGGGCTGGTATCCGGACAAAGGAATCCATCGTTCGGATTGGAAGGGATACGACGAATCAATGATTGTGTATGTTCTTGCTCTAGGTTCCCCAACATCACCAATACCAAATGAAGCATGGAATGGATTTACCCGAACTTCACCATGGATGAAGTACTATGGTCAAGAGTTTATCAGTTTTGGTCCATTGTTCGGACATCAATTCTCCCATTCATGGATCGATTTTCGGGGAATCAAAGATTCATACATGAAGGAGAAGGGGATCGATTATTTTGAAAACTCTCGCCGTGCTACATTAACTCACCAAGCATATGCAAAGGAAAATCCGAAGAAGTTCAACGGCTATTCTGAAAATATTTGGGGATTTACCGCATGTGATGGGCCTGCGGATGAAACCCGAACAATTGATGGAATACGTAGACAATTCTTTACCTATAGTGCCCGGGGTGTTTCAGCGGACTGGGTAAACGATGACGGTACGATTGCACCGACAGCACCCGGTGGATCTGTCGCCTTTGCACCGGAAATATGCGTTCCCGCATTAAAAGCAATGAAGAAAAACGTTCCTGGTCTGTGGACCGAATATGGATTTCGCGATGCTTTCAACCTGACCTATATTACGGACAAAACTCCCAATGGATGGATCGATAACGATTACATTGGAATTGACCAAGGACCGATCGTCATCATGATCGAAAATTTGCGCTCAGGTCTTGTGTGGGAAGTGATGAAAAAGAATTCCTATATTGTTCACGGCTTGCAGCGCGCCGGATTTACCGGCGGCTGGCTTGAGAAATATTCACCGAAAAAGTAATTGATTGTGCCACGACATTTCACTCTCGATCGACAAAAATCCCGCAATACTTTCTCGCTAAACGGATCCTGGAATATCGCCGGCGGTAATACTGTCTCTTTTCCTGACCGTTTCGATTCAATCATCACCGTGCCGTCCGTCGTTGACACCGCCGTTCCGCCGTATGACTGGCAATCGTTCGATTTTCATTGGTATCGAACATCGTTCACCATTGATCGTCTTTCACATTCGGATTTTCTTATTCTAAAAATCGAGCAAAGTATGTTCGGCACTGGTGTGTGGTTGAACGGACACTATCTTGGCGGATCGATCAGCTGTTATACATCTCATGAATACGCGCTAGACGAGTTTCTGAATCGCGAGGGGGTCAATGAACTGACCGTGCGCGTTGGTGCTAAAAGGACATTGCCTCCCGAAAGCGCCATAGGGAGAGATCAGGAAAAAGAGATCTATACACCCGGAATTTGGGGCGATGTTTCTTTGATATGCGTCGGAGGCGCAAGGGTGAAATTGGTACAGGTGATTCCGCATATCTATACGGGTGTTGCGGAGGTCAGAGCATGGATTCAAAATCTGGAATTTAAACGAGAATCTGTCCTGGTTTCCGCGAGAATATTTGAACGACATTCCGAAGTAGCTGTCAGTCCCATTGAAGATGCTATCATACAGATCGACGATCACGGAGTGGAGCAAGTGACGTTTGATATTCCGATAGACAAAGTGAAATTGTGGTCCCCGGAGCAACCGTTCCTTTATGAAGTGGAATTGACTGTGCAGGAAGGGAGAAATGAACTGGATTCACTGCGAACGACCTTTGGCATGCGTGAATTTACAGTCTCCGGTCCGGATTTTTATCTGAACGGTCAGAAGATTTTGTTGCGAGGGGGCAACATCGCGTTTCACCGTTTCCTTGCTGACTCACAGAGGGCATTCCTGCCGTGGGATGCACTATGGATTAAACGGGCGCTTATTGACGTTCCCAAAGAACACAATTTTAATTTCTTCCGGAATCATCTTGGACAGATGTACAACAAATGGTACGATGTTGCGGATGAGCACGGAATGCTCATCCAGAATGAATGGCAGTTCTGGTGCACAACAGGATCCAACAGTCAGATCCGCACAGAATTGACCGAATGGTTGCACGACAACTGGAATCATCCCAGCATTATCATCTGGGACCCGTTGAATGAATCCACCGATGATACCGTACAATTCGAGATCGTGCCGGAGATGAAGAAACTGGATCCGACACGTCCGTGGGAATCCGTCGATTTCCGGGAAGAACATCCGTACATCTACTCCCTTGGCGAGGTGATGAACAATCGCACATTCGGATTTTCCCGTTCGCTGCATGAGATCGAACATCTGCCCGTTCCGTCCATGGTAAATGAATTTCTCTGGTGGTGGTTCAACGACAAATGGGAACCGACGGTGCTTACAACAATGATTGTTGAACGGTGGATGGGGAGAGAGTATGCAAAAGAAAATGTCATAGCCCATCAGTCGTTCCTTGCACAGGAGTTGATTGAACTGTTCCGAAGAATGCGTATCAAAGCAATTCAGCCGTTTGTATATATCAGCAATAATGACGGACCGACTGCGCATTGGTTTCTTGGAAATATTAAGGACCTGCAGCCCAAACCATTGTTGAAGGCAATCAAAAACGCTTTTGCCCCGTTTGGCATCAGCATTGATCTATGGGACAGGCATTTCTTTGTTAATGAACAGCGGTCAATTCGCATTTGTGTGTTTAATGATTCCAATGTACATCGTAATGGAATAGTAAAGGTTGGAATACGGTCGATGGGGGGAGCGTGGGTTTCGAAATCGGAGCGAAACGTTGATGTCCCGCCGATGGATGATGTTTCCTTTACTATGGATGTGACAATGCCGAACACTCCGGGAGAGTGGAAGGTGTTTGCAGAATTGATCGAATATGAAAATATCTCCGCGTTCAGTGAAAAGAGTGCGATAACATTTAGAGAAGTGGAATTTCCAAAATTCGACAATCCGGTAACCGTGTATGATCCTTCCGAAGAGATCACTGCTTTTCTTGTAGATCATGGAATTCCCGTAATTCAATTTTCCGGCGGGAAGTTGGATCAGACTGGTGTAATGATGTTACATGGGAATATCATTGGTGAGAGAATCTATGAACAATCCAAAGATGAAGTGACCCGTTTTGTCCAATCTGGCGGCACCGTCATATTGATAGAACCGGAATATCGAATTGTTGGGACAGCGGCCACGAAGGTTGTCGCCGATATCGAACTTCGCATAACACACCGAGCAGATCCCGACAAGGGTGGCTATGACACTTATGTGTTTGCAGAGGATCATTCACACCCTGTGTGGAAAAATATCGATAAAGAACATTTGAAGTTTTTCAATGGAGCATATGGCGGAGAAATTGTATCGCAATATGATGTCGATTTTTCTGTGCCGTCGAAACGGCTCGCCAGTTGTGGAATTGGTTTGAAGGTGACGGCGGCATCAGAAGTGGAATTCGGCAATGGGAAAATCATTCTCTCCCGGCTGCAGTTGCGAGGAAGATTGAAAAAAGGGGCAGAATCCGATTCAATGTACGCGCGACGGCCGGATCCCGTTGCCCAACAGTTACTGTTGAATTTGTTGGAATATGCTAATCGGTCATCTGAAACGATTATTTCCATGGAGAAAGCTACTGCGTGAAAACTCTTTTCCCATTACTATGGATGAGTATTTTTATGGCCGGATGCAGCATAACACAGGATTGGATGAGTCTGACCGGCCAACATTCTCAGCATTTCGAGAAACAGATCGTGAAAACAGTCAGTTACGATATGCTGGTCTATGTACCCAGAGATGTGCACTCTTCATTACAGCTGTGGCCATTGATCATTTTCCTTCATGGTTCGGGTGAACGGGGCGGGGATCCGAACAAGTTGAAAGTCCACAGTCTGCCAAAAGTTGTGGATGAGCAAAAAGACTTCCCGTTCATTGTTGTGTCGCCGCAATGTGCAGAAGGAGAACGATGGAATGCCGAAGCGCTGAATGTTATGCTGGACGAAGTGTTCGCACAACTGCCGGTTGATACGAACAGGGTTTATTTAACGGGGATCAGCATGGGAGGTTTGGGTGTTTGGAAATTTGCGATTGCTCATCCTGAACGGTTTGCAGCAATCGCGCCTGTGTGCGGATGGGGATTGCTTGAAGATATTCAGAAGCTGAAAAATACTCCCGTGTGGGTGTTCCATGGAGCGAAGGATGACGTTGTTCCTTCTTCCGAAAGTGAGAAAATGGTGCAGTTCTTGAAAAAGTATGGTAATGAACAGCTACAATTCACACTCTATCCTGAAGCCAATCATAATGCATGGGATGCGACGTATGCGAATCCTGCATTGTTTGATTGGTTTCTTCAACATAAAAAATAGTATGGTTTCATGAGACAGATTGTTCAACTTCAATATATTTTATTTTTATTTTTCTTCGGGCGTCTGAGTGCGCAACCGGTTCCGCTTTCGTCACCAATTGAAGCGAAGATCGATTCGATCATCCGATTGATGACACTGGAGGAAAAACTCGGTCAGTTGAATCAGATCGGCGGCACATGGTATGATGATAAAACTGAACGAATCAACGAAGAACAGACGGCGTTGTTGCGTCAGGGAAAGATCGGATCTTTCCTTGGCGTAATGGGAGCCGAAGAAACAGGAAGGATTCAGCGCATTGCCGTGGAACAGTCGCGCATGCGCATTCCCGTGCTGTTCGGTTATGATGTGATCCACGGCCTTGCCACGATCACTCCCATACCTCTGGCAGAAGCAAGTTCCTGGAATCCTTCTCTTGTTGAACAATCGGCACACATGGCTGCTGTTGAAGCATCCGCAGTTGGAATCCATTGGACGTATGCACCTATGGTGGATATTGCGCGCGATCCGCGATGGGGGAGAATTGCGGAAGGGTCCGGTGAAGATCCGTATCTCGGTTCGGTGATGGCGGCAGCGCGTGTGCGGGGATTCCAGGGAAAGAGCATTCTGGACGACGGAAGTATTTTAGCCTGTGCGAAACATTTTGCTGCCTATGGCGGAGCAGAAGCTGGAAGGGATTATAATACTGTTGATATTTCCGAACGGACATTGCGGGAAGTGTATCTTCCTCCCTATAAAGCTGCGGTGGATGCCGGTGTGTGGACATTGATGAGCGCATTCAATGAGGTCGGCGGAGATCCGAGTTCCGGCAGCCGCTGGTTGATGACAGACGTGTTGCGTAACGAATGGGGATTCAACGGCTTTGTGGTGAGCGATTATACTTCCGTTCAGGAACTGATGAATCATCGCATTGCAAAAGACAGGACTGAAGCCGGTGTCATCGGGTTGAATGCCGGCGTTGATGTTGACATGGTGAGCAGGATCTACATGAATGAAATGACGGATGCTGTCCGTACAAAAAAGGTTTCCGAAACGACAGTAAATGAGTCGGTACGCCGTGTACTGAGGGCAAAATTCGCATACGGATTGTTTGATCATCCATACCGCAACAGCGATCCATCCAAAGGACCCAACGTACTGCTCTCGAAAAAACATCGATCCCTTGCTCGAGCTATTGCTGGCGAATCTGTTGTGCTGTTGAAAAATGAAAATAAGCTTCTCCCGCTTTCTAAAAAGAGTAAGACCATCGCATTGATCGGACCTCTTGCCGGAAATGAAAACAAAAAAGAACTGCTCGGCACCTGGGCGTGGATTGATAAACCAGAAGTCATCGTTTCCGTGATTGATGGAATCCGATCAAAACTGAGCCCGACGACAAAATTGATCTATGAAAAAGGATGCGAAATTGAGTCGGATTCCGGCGCCCGTATTGAACAGGCAGTAAAAACAGCACACAAAGCCGATGTGGTTGTTGCAGTGCTTGGTGAATCGCAACGCATGAGCGGCGAAGCAGCAAGCCGAACATTACTCGGATTACCAGGCCGGCAGCAAGAACTTTTAAAAGCGCTCATCAAAACCGGTAAGCCGGTAGTTCTTGTGGTCATGAACGGCCGTCCCCTGACACTGGAGTGGGAGTATAACAATGTTCCGGCAATAGTCGAGTCATGGCATTTAGGTGTTGAAACAGGTAATGCAGTTGCCGATGTGCTGTTCGGCGATGTAAATCCGAGCGGTAAACTTCCGGTGACGTTCCCGCGTTCTGTAGGACAGATTCCTCTCTATTATAACAGCAAAAATACCGGCAGGCCGTTCTCGGCAACGGATAAATTCACATCCCGGTATATCGATTTGCCTAATGGTCCGTTGTTCCCGTTTGGATTTGGATTATCGTATACATCATTTCAATACAACAATCTCAGACTTTCGAATTCAAAAATATTAAAAGGAGGGGATATCATTGTGTCGGTGGAGGTCGAAAATACAGGACAGCTCGCTGGTGATGAAGTCGTTCAATTATATCTCCGGGATGATGTTGCTTCGGTAACCAGGCCGGTAAAAGAGTTGAAGGGATTCAAAAAAATCTCATTAAATCCTGGCGAGAAGAAAGCCGTGGAATTCACTATAACACTGGAAGCGATGTCATTCTATGATCTTTCGATGAAACGCATTGTTGAACCAGGTACTTTTACCGTTTTCGTCGGCGGAAATTCCGTGGACTGCATCCAATCACAATTTACCGTAGGAGAGTAGCAAGCATGCTTCAATCTCGTACCATTGTCTTTATTCACGGACTCTTCCAGAATCCATATAGTTGGAAACAATGGACAGAATATTTCCGATCACAAGGATTTGAATGCCACACTCCTGCATATCCATTCCATGATGGCGATCCGAAAGCACTGCGGGAGAACATCGATCCGCGTCTAGGTAAAATTTCATTACAAGACGTAATTGTTCAGCTCTCTCAATTCATTGATGCGTTGCCGGAAAAACCGATTCTCATCGGCCACTCCATGGGAGGATTGATCGTGCAAAAATTAATGGCAACCGGAAGAGCAAGCGCAGGAATTTGCATTGACAGTGCTCCTCCAAAAGGTGTATTCGGTTTGGAATGGAGTTTTTTGAAGGCTAACTTCCCGACGATCAATCCGCTGAAAGGGAACAGTGTTTGCCTGCCCTCTGTCGAATGGTTCCACTATGCTTTTTGCAATACTATGACGATGGAAGAGACGAAAAAAGAATTCGATCTGTTTGTCGTTCCGGAGAGCAGAAATATACCCCGAAGCAGTACGCTCAATGACGGCGCAGTGAATTTCAAAGCGCCGCACGTGCCGATGTTATTAATTGCTGGGGAGAAGGATAATATTATTCCATGGTCGTTGAACAGAAAAAACTATACTGCCTATAAAGATCCCGGGAGCAAACGGGACTTTAAAGTATTTCCCGGCCGCACGCATTATATCTGTGGACAGCAGGGATGGGAAGAAGTAGCGGAATATTGTCATTCGTGGATTGGCTCAATCAAATGATCCAACGATTACATTATATCGTCTTGGTCTTGATTGTCTTTGCCTCCGGCTGTACGCGGCAGGATGAAAAGATTACCACAATCAAATTTTGGGGAATGGGGAATGAAGGCGAGATGGTGCAATCGCTTATTAAAGAGTTTGAACGCAGAAATCCCACGATCAAAGTGGAAGTGCAGCAAATTCCCTGGACAGCGGCGCACGAAAAATTATTGACTGCCTTTGCCGGAGGATCCACCCCGGACGTATGTCAGCTGGGGAATACGTGGCTTCCGGAATTCACAGTGCTCAATTCTCTTGAACCGCTTGAGCCATTTGTTCAACAGTCGGCTTTAACCGATCTGAAGGACATTTTTCCCGGCGTTTTAAAGACAAATATATTGGATTCGGTGCTTTTTGGCATACCATGGTACGTCGATACTCGACTGGTCTATTATCGTAAGGATATTTTGAAACAGGCAGGATATGCCGAATTTCCGAAGACATGGAAGGACGTATTGAAAGCGTCGAAGATCATTCAACAACAGGCAAAGGCAAAAAACACTGTCTGCTATCCGTTCTTTCTGCCGACAAATGAGTGGGTTCCTGCCATCGTGCTGGGGATGCAGTCCGGAGGGAATTTTTTGAAGGATAAGGATTCACAGGGGAATTTTAAAGGTAAACAATTTACTTCAGCATTCACCCTGATGTCCGAAATATATCGGCAGGAATATTCTCCTTCCGGAATGCAACTGATTACCAATCTCTATAATTCCTTTTCCGACGGTTTGATTGCCATGTACATCACCGGTCCCTGGAATATCGGCGAATTCAGCCGGCGAATTGCACCCGAACTGCAGAACGAATGGATGACCGCGCCGATGCCGTCAATGGATTCGTTGTCGCCCGGTGTCTCACTGCCGCTGGGTACAAGCCTGGCAATTTTCCGGAAGAGTGAACATAAAGGAGCAGCATGGAAACTGATTGAATTTCTGACATCGGTCGAACAATCGATTGAATTCTACAAGATCACCGGCAATCTTCCTCCGCGGAGATCTGCGTGGCAGGATTCGGCGTTGGCTTCAAATATCTATATTAAAGCGTTTTATCAGCAGTTGCAGCGCGTCGATCCTTTACCGCAAGTGCCCGAGTGGGAGCAGATCGTCATCCGTTTACAAACCTATGTGGAATACATTGCGACAGGAACTATGACCGTCGACGCCGCTCTGAAACAGTTTGATGGAGAAGTGGATGTGATGCTGGAAAAGAGGCGGTGGATGGTGGAAAAAGGAATGAAATGAATTTTCTAATGACACATTTGAGCATGCAATGACATCAAATGCACGCACAGCAACAGCTTGGATATTCCTTTCACCGGCAATGGCGGTGATCGGGATATTCTTTGTCATTCCTGTTCTTGCAGCATTCGTGCTGAGCTTCACCGATTTTGATATTTATTCCCTGGGGAATTGGAACTATATCCGTTTCATCGGTTTTCAGAATTATTTGCGGATACTTGATACGCCCCTCTTTTGGAAAGCGTTGAAGAACACATTTTACTTTGTTCTGATCGGCGGTCCGTTATCCGTTGCAGTCTCTCTGGGAACGGCGATGATGTTGAATTCAAAATTGGCGAAGTTTAAATCGCTGTATAGAACGATCTATTTTCTCCCTGTCGTTTCCAGTTTAATCGCCGTTGCGATTATCTGGCGGTATCTGTACCATCCCGCTCATGGATTGCTCAATTATGTCCTTTCCACTGTCGGTATTTCACCGGTGGATTGGCTCGGCGATCCTGCATTGGCGATGCCGGCGATTATCATCATGGCAGTCTGGAAGAATTTTGGATATAACATGCTCATCTTCATCGCCGGGCTGCAAAATATTCCTGAAGATCTGTACGAAGCGGCGCATTTAGACGGCGCCAGTTGGTCACAGCAATTCAAAGAAATCACGCTCCCGATGTTGAAACCAACAACAGTTTTTGTCGTGATGATTACGATCATCGGATACTTCCAGCTCTTCGCCGAACCGTATGTGATGACGCAAGGTGGACCGTTGAATTCAACGACGAGTATCGTGCTGCTGATGTATGAACAAGGTTTTCGATGGTGGAGTATGGGATATGCCGCCGCAATAGCGTTTGTTCTCTTTATCATCATTCTCTTCTTCACCCTGCTACAGATGTTGTTACAAAGGAGCGTGAAATGAAGAAAAGGCGGATCGGGAAAATAGCACTGAATATCGGATTATTTGTGATCGGACTGATCGCGATTACACCGGTGTTGTGGATGGTTTCAGCATCGTTCATGTCGTCCGGTGAAGCGGGAACATTCCCGCCGCCATTGCTTCCGAAACATCCCACGTTCGATCATTATTTGGCGTTGACAGACAGGTTGAACATGGGAAGATATTTCCTGAACAGTTTCATTATTGCGAGCGCCGTTACGCTGATCTCAACGCTGTTGAATTCCATGGCAGGATTCGCTTTTGCAAAATATCATTTCAAAGGAAAAGATAAACTCTTTAGTGCCTTGCTGAGTGGTATGATTATCCCTGCACAAGTGACGATGTTGCCGTTGTTCCTGATGTTGAAAACGATGGGATTCGTCAACACGTATGTCGGAGCAATTATTCCCGGCATGGCAAGCATCTTTGGTATTTTCCTGATCCGGCAATTCGTTATGGCGATTCCGGACAGCCTTATTGAAGCAGCTCGAATAGACGGCGGGAGCGAATTCAGAATTTACCGCACGGTGATTTTGCCGCTGTGCAAACCGATTCTGTTCACACTGGCATTGTTCACCTTTATGGGTTCTTGGAACGATTTCATGTGGCCGTTAATCATCATGACCGATCAGTCGAATTACACACTTCAAGTGGGTCTCGCCAGCCTGATGGGAGAGCATGTTCTCGATCTGGAACTGATGATGGCCGGTTCCGTTGTGACCATCCTTCCGGTGCTCGCATTATTCCTGCTGTTCCAGCGGCATTATGTCCGCGGGATTATGGTGGGAGGAGTGAAAGAATAAAAGATTGAGTCACGGTCAGATTTCCTAATGTCTCGGGTATATCGAAACATATTCCGAAATGTGGTAATCCTATGAATAGAATACTCGCATCCCTCATCCTGATAACTTCACTTCTGTTTTCACAATCTTCCCGCCGTTCTCACGTTCTCGATGACTGCAATGATGCATCGAAGTGGAATTCGTTCCAGTCAGCTGGAGTGGATGTTCGCCACGGGAATGATGCAGGTGTGCTGAAGTTCGATGTCGATTTTCAAAAAGGTTCAGGCTATGGAGGAGTCGTTCGGACATTCAATGAATCGCTTCCGGTCAATTATGAGATTTCGTTCATGATGAAAGCGACTGTGCCGATAAATAATTTTGAGGTCAAAATCAGTAATGACAGTTCCGGAGAAAACATCTGGTGGGTGAATATGAAGAATTATATTTATCCTCAGGAGTGGAAAAAGATTGTCATAAAGAAAAGACATCTGGGTTATGCCTGGGGAACTGCTTATTCAGCATCGCCATCGAAATTGTCCCGCATAGAAATTGTCGTGACCGCAGGCTCTGGTGGAAAGGGAAGTGTCTGGATCGATGATATTACAATAACAACAATTCCACTGCCTCCAGCGATTGTTCCTCAGGCAATATTGACAGCGTCGTCCTTTAAGAAAGGAAATCCGCCCGCTGCGATCTATAACAAGAAAAATGGAACGTGGATCAGCGCCGCCAGCAAGAATGAGTGGATCGAACTAAACCTGAACTACGAAAAAGAGTTCGGCGCTGTTCAACTGGAATGGGATCGCTCATTGAAATCGGTGTCGTATGATCTTCTTGGTTCGATTGATGGAAAACACTTCGACACGCTCTGTTCGATATCCAACGGAAAAACTGGACGAACGCTGCACTATCTTCCGGAATCCGAAGCGCAATTCTTCCGTTTACATCTGAAAGAAAATGCTGCCCGGCTTCCATTCCGACTGTCCGGATTTTCAGTGATCGGAAGTGAATCGCTTTCTTCGCCGAACCATTATTATGAGCGACTCGCTGCTGATGCACCTGCGGGGATGTATCCACGGTATTTCCTTAAGCAACAGCAGTACTGGACAGTCGTTGGAGTTCCTTCCGATGTGCGTGAAGCCCTCTTGAGTGAGGACGGTGCATTCGAGGTCGATAAACAGCAATTCTCAGTGGAACCGTTCATCTCTTTACGGAAAGGAAACAAAGTCCTTCACTGGGCAAACGGTGAGATCACTCAATTATTGGAAGAACGGTACTTGCCCATTCCGACTGTGATGCGAACATACAAGGATATTTCATTGCGGGTAACTCTTCTTGCAACCGGTGAACCGAATCGTTCTGCTCTCATGGCGCGATATGTTGTAAAAAATACATCAACTATGAGACAACAGGGATCGTTGTATCTTGCTCTCCGGCCATTCCAGGTCAACCCCTCGTCCCAATGGTTGAACTACGATGGGGGATTTGCCAAAACTCCTGACATGAGTTTTAATCTCTATCAGGCGATGGTAGGCAATAAGACTATTATCGTGTCGGGATCGCCATCAGCATCCGGTACTTGCGCAATTGAACAGGGAGACATTACAGAATATATTTCCCGTCAATCCATGCCTATCTCAAGATCATCGCATCAAAAGGATGGCATGACCTCGGGTGCATTTCAATATTCGTTCGATCTCAAGCCGGGTGATTCGCTGGTGGTGATTGCGGCAGTGCCATTCACTCTGGAAGGGAATCGTTGGATTCATTCCCAACCGACTCCGGAAGAATTTCAGAACACGTTTATTGCTGTGAGTTCCTATTGGAAAAAACTGTTAAACACCGTAGAGTTTTCAGTAAATGCTGAGGCACAACAGTATATAGATCTTATCAGAAGCAACCTGGCATATATTCTTATTAATAAAGACAATTATGGATTTCAACCAGGATCGCGATCCTATGAGCGTTCGTGGATCCGTGACGGATCGATGACTTCCGATGCATTGTTGAAGCTCGGAATCGTCGATGTTCCCAAAAATTATCTTGAATGGTACAGCAGTTATCAATATGAAAATGGTGCGGTCCCTTGCGTTGTCGACAATCGGGGACCGGATCCCGTCCCGGAAAATGACAGTCATGGAGAACTGATTTACGGGTGCATGGAATACTTCCGGTTTACCAATGACACTTCTTTCCTCCGTGCCCGCTGGAACAACATTGCCGCTGCTGTGAAGTATATTCAATCACTGCGTGCACAGCGTATGACGCCGGAGTATCTCGTTAGTGACAAGAAAATCTTTTATGGGCTCGTCACTGAATCGATCAGTCACGAAGGGTATTCTGATAAACCCATGCATTCATACTGGGATAATTTTTTTGCATTAAAGGGATTGAAGGACGCGGCTGAAGCAGCAGCAATCTTAGGGATGCACACGGAAGCACACGCGTTTGACAGTATCGCGCGTGCCTATCGTTTGGATCTCTATACATCCATCAAGTTGGTAATGAAGAATTGTCAAATAAACTATATTCCCGGCTGTGCGGAAAAAGGGGATTTCGATGCAACCTCGACCTCCATCGCACTCTTCCCGAATGGTGAAATGAACCATGTACCGCAGCCGGCCTATAGTGCAACCTTTGATAGATATTATGATTGGTTTGTGAAACGCTCTAAAAATGAAATCGCCTGGGATGCATATACGCCGTATGAAATACGGAATGTCGGCACGTTTATTTATCTGGGTCAAAAAGATCGAGCGCATGTTGCTCTCGAATATTTCATGAAGGATCAGCGCCCAAAAGGATGGAATCATTGGGCAGAAGTAGTAGCGAACGGTTATCGCACAATGCGGTTCATCGGCGATATGCCGCACACTTGGGTTGGTTCGGATTATATCAATGCCATTCGCGCCATGTTTGTCTATGAGATCGATGATGATCACTCGCTGGTTCTCGGTGCCGGTCTTAAGGATGTATGGGTGAGGGAGGGAGTATCGGTGAAAAATCTCCCGACACATTACGGTACGGTATCGTATACGATCGATCCGCAACAATCTGGAATAGTCCAGATTCATATTTCCGGCACAGTTGATGGTACGAAATATCCTGTGATGATACCAACAACGCTACTCACTACGCAGTTGTCAGGCGCTATGGTTAACGGTGCAGCGGTGCATCCGGAAAACGGATATATTATTGTTCGGTCGCTGCCTGTAACAGTTCGGTTGCAGTACTAACCCATTAGTCATTCTTTTAAAAACAAAAATCCCCGATTAGCGTCGGGGATTTTTGTTTTCATCATTTCAAAATATGCAAAAGAATTATTTCCCCATCGCGAGAATCGCTTCATCACGAGTATCTTCCGTTAAAAAAATCGTTGAAAGTTTCGTCACCAGGAAAATGTTCGAAATACCTTTGTTCACGTTGCAGAGGATCAGTTTTCCCCCTTTGGCAGAGAGACCTGTATGGGATACCGTCAGGACACCAATCGCTGATGAATTTAGATATTCTACACCGGTAAAGTCCAGAATGACTTTAAACTTCCCCTTTTCCATCAGTGAATGAAGTGTATTCTTCAATTCATCAGTTTCTGCACCACCAATGAGAGATCCTTTCGGTTCCAATATCACTACATTTCCATCATCAATTGTCGTTGATTTGATGCTCATAAAACCTCCCCTGTTAGTGTAAATAATTTCAACAAATTCGATGGGCAAAGATATCCAAACTTCAGGAAAAAGCAAATCATTATTAAATAAGATAAATTTATCTTTGATTCCACTAGGAGAAACATTACTTTTGCACACAAATACTTCACTGAAAAATCCCCCTATGACCGAAAAACTTTTATCACAGATTCCTGCGGATGCATTGCAGGATGAAGTACGCAGACTGCGCCGTGCGGTGGAAGAACTTTCCATTCTTAACGACATCGCACGCGCCATTAGTGCGTCGCTGAATGCGGAAGAGATCATGCAAACGCTGATCCGGAAATCTATCCGTGCAGTGAATGCCGAACAGGGCGTCATCACTCTGGTCGAAGAGGAACAGAGGTCGATGAAAACTCTCATCCGGACAATGGTGAGTTCTGCGGGAGCTCCGGCATTTCATATGCACCAGGCGCTGATCGGATGGATGCATCTGAACAAGAAACCGCTCAGTGTCGATAATCCGGGTGTCGATCCACGTTTTCGCGGCGTACAATGGGATGATAATATCAAAACTCTTTTGTGTGTTCCTCTGATTGTGAAATCGGAATTGCGCGGAGTGCTGACGGTGTACAATAAAAAAGATGGACAGTCGTTTAGCACCGAGGACCAACGGCTCCTTGCTATCATTGCGGCACAATCCGCTCAGGTGGTGGAGAATGCTCGGCTGATCGAAGAAGAAAAATTGTATATCAAAATGCAACAGGAGGTCGGTCTTGCGGCGAAGATCCAGCTGGATCTGCTCCCGCGGAGCAATCCCGGATTACATGGTTATGATATCCATGCCCGCACCATTGCAGCGCAATCCATCGGCGGAGATTATTTTGATTTCATCCCGATGAATGACGGAAGGATGGCTCTCTGTCTTGGCGACGTCTCTGGGAAAGGACTTCCGGCATCCCTGTTGATGGCAAATCTTCAAGCAACATTGCGCGGACAGACATTGGTATCCCAGCAGCCATCCGAGTGTCTTTTGCGATCCAACAAACTTTTGTACGAAAGTACTAGTCCGGAAAAATTCGCAACGCTGTTTTACGGTGTGATCGATATACAGCATCACAGCATTCACTATTCCAATGCAGGACATGACTGGCCGTTTCTGATTGGCAGAGACAACGAAATTCAACGATTGAAAACCGGCGGACTGATGCTTGGACTCATTCCACAATCCAATTATGAGGATGAAGAAGTTCCGATTCAACAGGGCGATATTCTGGTCATCCAATCGGACGGTGTGAGCGAAGCGATGAACGGCAACCACGAACAATTTGGGGAAGAGCGGCTACAAGCGCTGCTGCTCGAACATAAGAACAAAACCGCAGAAGAGATCATCGATGTCGTTGTTACTGAGGTCCGGAAACATGCCGGAGCTCACCCTCAATCCGACGATATTACCATGATGGTGATTAAAAGGGTTCAATAATTCACACGCACCGAATGTTGTAGCTCTCCATACACGGAGGAAATAGTATGTTTCTTCGCATGGTGTCTATGGTCGTACGGGCTGAAGACTCGGTCATCTTTGCCCGTGAATACGACAGCAACATTATCACTGCGCTGCAACATCAGCCGGGCTGCTGCTTTGCCACCCTGCTGCAGAACACCACCGATTCCAAAGACTGCATTTCGTTGACGATCTGGGAGTCCAAACGGCTCGCCGACGAATACGAAAAGAGCGGTGTCTTCAAACAGCTTGTCGAATCGCTCCGTTCCTTTTATGAGGAATCCAACGACTGGGAATTGAAACTCACCGACGATCTTTCCATAGAATACACACCTGTCCAGCTCGATCCTTCCGTGAAAGGATTCGATGAAAATGACACTGAAAAAACATACAATCTCAAATTTAATATCACTCCCTACGCCGTGAAGGTTATCACGCTTACGGTGCAGGCAGACAGGATACAGGAATTTCAAGAGATCTTTACTGCAAAAGTACTCCCTAAATTCAGTACCCAAAAAGGTTTCATCCATATCATTTTACTCAGAAAAGAGAACGAGTTTAATATCATATCCTTCTGGGATGAAACGATTGATCTCGGTTCTTCTTTAGGCGAACAGACGCTTCACGCGTTATCCCGCAGTATTTTCGAATTGTTGCCGTCGTCTGTGCGGTGGCAGGTATCCCATAAAACGTCACGATCCAGTTTTGCGTCAAGTGAAGAAATGACCGCTTCGGTGTATCGCTGTCTCACCAGTGCGTGGTTCTCGTCGTAAAAAAATCAGTTTCCACGGAGAGTGTATGATTGGTACAACAGTACTGCAGTACGACATAGTATCCCAATTGGGCGAAGGGGGAATGGGAGTTGTCTATAAAGCAAAGGATACGAAGCTGGACCGCTTTGTCGCCTTGAAATTTTTGACGAAGAATGTCGGATCGTCTGATGCAGACCGGCAACGGTTCATGCAGGAAGCAAAAGCTGCCGCAACGCTGAATCACCCCAATATCTGCACTATTTATGATGTCGCTGAATATGAAGGACAGCTCTTTATCGCCATGGAATTCATTGATGGTGAAACGCTCCGGGATCGGAAGAACAACATTTCATTTAAGCAGTCGATTGAGATCGGCATCCAGATTGCCGAGGCACTGGCCGCCGCACATGAGAAAGGGATTGTGCACCGCGATATCAAACCGGAAAATGTCATGGTGCGGAAGGACGGTTTGGTGCAGATCATGGATTTTGGTCTCGCAAAACTGCAGGGAGTTTCCCGGCTGACGCGGGAAGGGAATACGGTCGGCACCATGGGCTATATGTCGCCGGAGCAGGTGCAGGGATTCAATGTCGATCATCGCACGGATATCTTTTCATTCGGCGTACTGCTATACGAACTATTTTCCGGACAATCTCCCTTCAAGGGAGTCCATGAAACCGCTATCATCTATGAGATTGTCAATGTCGATCCGGAACCGATTACCATCGTAAAACCAGATCTGCCGCCGGATATTGATGCGATCGTGCTGGAATGCCTGGCGAAGGAAGTGGATGAGCGATACCAGTCCGCGAAAGAGATCGTGAAAGATCTCCGCAAATTGAAACGCGAATCCAGCCGTCAGACCGCCAGCCGCATTCTTGCTGTACGGAAGAGTCAAATATCGCCCGGTTCGATGCTCACACCGAAGACAACGGAATACGAGACGGTTCCGCAGAAGAAAACGTTTCAAGTAGATGCCTGGAAGATCGCTGCCGCGGCATCTATGATGCTGTTCATTGGTTCATTGGCCTGGTCCTTTCTGTTCCTCAAAACCGATGCGGAATTAATGCGCCTCTCATTCGAAACGTCCGACGGAACGATTTTCTCATCTGCCAATGGAGGACATATCGAAATCTCGCCTGACGGTAAAATCATCGCATTTGTGGCGACAGATTCCATCGGTAAAGAAAATCTTTGGGTCCGTTCAATTGACTCTCCTACGGCATTAGCATTATCAGGTACTGACAATGCAGCCTATCCGTTCTGGTCCTTCGACAGCAGAATGATTGGATATTTTGCGGATGGGAAATTAAAGAAAATCGATGCGAAAGGGGGCCCCTCGTTCACAGTCAGCGATGCACCTTCCGGACGCGGAGGCACGTGGAATAAAAACGGTATCATCGTCTTTGCCCCCGTCAGTAACGGACCGCTGCATCAGGTATCGTCTGCCGGTGGAGTTTCGAAACAGGTCACAACTCTCGATTCCGTTGAACTTGAAGTGAATCACCGGTGGCCGTTCTTCTTGCCGGACAATGAACATTTCTTCTATTCCTGTCAGACAAATAAAGCTTCACTGGAAGAAGACGCCGAACAAATCCGGATCGGTTCGTTAAGCAACGGGAATGGATCTATACTCGTTCGCGCAACCAGTAATGCAGTGTATGATAACGGATATATCTTCTATTATAATCAGAACTCAATTCTTGCACAGCCATTCAATGATGGTTCACTAAAATTGACAGGTGATCCTGCGCCAATCATCGAAAATATCCTCTATGCACGTGTCCGGAGCAAAGGCGCATTTTCTGTCTCACGGACAGGTCGAATGCTGTATCTCGGAACCTCCAAATCCAGTGATGAAATGGCTATCTATTCAGCAAGCGGCACCATCCAAAACAGAATCAGGATTAAAACATCACCCACAACAGCCTCGTTCTCACCAGATGGAAAGTTTTATGCGGTCGATATCTATGATGAAACGGCGAAGAATACTGACATTTGGATCCATGATATCAATCGGAACAGCGATACCCGACTAACATTCGATAAGGGAGTGGAACTGGTTCCGGCCTGGTCGCCGGATGCGAAGAAAATCTATTACAGTTCGAATAAATCAGGCATCTTTAATGTCTATGAAAAGAACAGTAACGGTACCGGTGAAGAAGCACTGCTCTTCACATCCCCGAGTCCTACCTATTGTACCGATGTCTCCAGAGACGGGAAAAAGTTGATGGTTTCCGTGCAGACGCAGGGATCGCAAAAATGGGATATTGGAATGTACGATCTGGCTTTAAAGAAATATCAGCCGTTGTTAAGCTCTGAATTCAGTGAGTGGATAAGCACGTTCTCGCCGGATGGGAAGTGGTTTACCTATCAATCGAATGAGACCGGACGATATGAGATCTATATCCGTCCAACGGACGGTTCGCCGAGCAAATGGCAGATCTCCACGAACGGCGGAAATAATCCGCGATGGAGCAGCAATGGACGCGAGATCATCTATCATATCGCCAATCAGCAGATCATCTCCACCAGTATCTCCGTTTCTGGAAATCAGGTTGAAATTGGAAAAACAGTGCAATTGTTCAAGATCGACGCAGGATTCCAGAATACAGTAACGGATATTTCGGCGGACGGTAAACATGTGCTGACTGCGCGGACAATGAACACACAGCTGCTGAAGAACGGCTCACTGGTATTCCAATGGCAGAAAATGATAGAGAAAAAATAGCGAAACGACTTCATTGTTTCATTGACTCAATGATCCGATGAACCGATGATTCAATGAACCGATGATCCAATGAATCAATCTCAGGACATTCAATAAGTTTTTAAGGGGGCGTCAAATTATTATGATTGGACAAACGATTTCCCATTATACGATCCTTGAAAAATTGGGCGAAGGCGGAATGGGTGTTGTGTATAAAGCTCAGGACACAAAACTTGATCGTTTCGTGGCTCTGAAATTCCTTCCCGTGCATGTCTCAAAATCGGAACAGGAGAAATCACGGTTTCTGCAGGAGGCTCGTTCTGCATCAGCGCTGAATCACCCGAATGTCTGCACGATTTACGGTATCGATGAATTCGAAGGACAGCAGTATATCGAAATGGAAATGATTGACGGCATGACGCTGCGAGACAAGATTACCGCATCAAAGGATATCATGTTCAAACACGTTGTGGAATATGGGATCCAGATTGGCGAGGCCTTACAGGAAGCACACAGTAAAGGGATTATTCACCGTGATATCAAATCGGAAAATATCATGGTGAATTCCAAGAATCAGATTAAAGTAATGGATTTCGGCCTAGCGAAGTTGAAGGGATCATTGAAATTGACTCGAACTTCCAGCACCATCGGTACGCTTGCCTATATGTCACCCGAACAAATTCAGGGGATCGAAGCGGATATCCGCTCCGATATCTTTTCCTATGGTGTTGTGCTGTTCGAGTTGACGACAGGCAGGATGCCCTTTCGCGGGGAGCACGAAGCAGCGATTATGTATTCTATCGTTAACGAGGAACCTGAAGATGCAAAAAAAATCCGTGCAGATGTCCCGCCAGAATTACTCCATATCCTAAAAAAATCCCTTGAGAAAGATCCCGAAGACCGCTACCAATCCATGGCGGAAATCATTGTTGACCTACGTCGACTAAAAAAAGAGTCGAGCCGTGTCATACGAACATTTGAATATACACCGTCAAAACAGATCAACGCCGGCGACTCCGCTCCCGTTGTTACATCACCGGCGGAGAAATTTATCGCAAGCAAATCTTTATGGTACACTGCCTCCATTATTGTTGTACTTGTCATAGGATTTTTTGTCAAGGATTATATCCCTTCGCTATTTGGCTCTGGAATTGATAAAAAGGTGATTGTTGTTCTGCCTTTCGAAAACCTTGGTTCAAGCGATAGAGACTATTTTGTGGATGGTATGACCGATGAAGTGACAAGCAGATTGTCGGGTCTGTCAGGTTTGAAAGTGATCGCCCGTTCCAGCGCCATGCAATATAAAAATACTTCCAAAACCTTGAAACAGATCGGTGCAGAACTGGGCGTGAATTACATTTTACAGGGAACAGTTCGGTGGGAAACGGCCGATGGCAAAACGAATGTTCGTGTTAATCCCACACTGATTCGTGTTGAAGATGAGACACAGGCTTGGTCCGTCTCAATGGAATCAGTCCTTTCCAGCGCATTTAAACTCCAATCGGATATTGCCAGCCGTGTTGCAGGAGCAATGGATCTTGCTCTTGCGACGACAGAAAAGAAGTCTCTCGAAACATCGCTGACCGAAAATTCCGAAGCGTATGATTATTACCTTAAAGGGATTGAATATTCCGATCGAAGTGTATCACAATCCGACCAGGAAATTGCTATTCAATTATTGGAGCGCGCTATACGTCTTGATCCAAAATTTGCTGCAGCATACGCAAAACTTGCAAAGATTCACGCCGGTATGTATTGGTTCTTTTATGATAGGACCGAACAACGAGTTGAACGAGCTCGTTTGGCAGGAGAAAAAGCGACAGAACTTGCGCCGCAGCTTTCAGAATCCCATGAAGCAATGGGGTGGTATTATTATCACACGAAACTCGACTATTCCAAAGCATTGGGAGAATTCTCTCTTGCCCTTTCTTATCGGCCAAGTAATTCTACCGTGTACTATGGTATTGCAGCAGTGATGCGCCGTCAGGGAAATATGCGTGGCTCAATTGAAGCTTTTGAAAAATCGATCGAAAGCAACCCTCGAGCTGCTGATCTCATACGCCAGCTTGGAGAAACGCAAACACTCGCGAGGGAGTATGAAGAGGCAAATAGTAATTTTGACAAAGCGATTGAACTCTCACCAGATATTACAGGCACATATCAGGACAAAGTGAGGAATCTCTTGTCGTGGAAAGGAGATCTTAAAGGTTCACGGCGCACTATCGAAGAGGCTCAAAGAGTCGGAAAGATCAATGAGACAGAATTCATTATTGACTTTTTAAACTATGAAATTGAATTGATGTCGCAAAATTATCTTGGAGCACAATCCGTAATGGATCGGGCTAATACGAAGGAACTATTAAATGATCAATTTGGCTATGCTCCCACAACTCTTCTTCGGGCACAAATGGAAAGTATCCGCGGGAATGAAACGTTGGCCAAAAAATATTATGACAGTACAATTTCATTCATTCTGAAAAAAATAAAAACTAATCCAATGGATGAGCGTTTCTATAGTGCACTCGGACTTGCGTATGCAGGAATCGGCCGAAAACAAGAAGCAGTAACGGCAGGAGAACGAGGCGTTGAACTTCTTCCTGTTGAAAAAGAAGCATGGCGCGGTTCATTCCGTCTTTACGATCTTGCAAAGATTTATGCCAAAGTTGGTGAACAGGACAAAGCAGTTGATATTCTTGAGCGGCTGTTATCGCTTTCATGTGAAGTATCAATTCCACTCTTGAAAATAGAACCATGGTGGACAACGCTGAAGAACAATGCACGGTTCCAGAAGCTCATCGTTGAGTAAACGATTTCAGTCAATCGATCCAATGCTCCCATGATTCAATGATCCATTGTTCCAATGATCCAATGAATCAATGTTCCAATGATCCAATGAATCAATATTAAGGGGTTCTTACGTATGGTCGGTCAAACGATTTCACACTATCAGGTTCTTGAAAAGCTTGGTGAAGGGGGCATGGGAGTTGTATACAAGGCTCAGGATACGAAGCTTGATCGATTTGTAGCACTCAAGTTTCTTCCGCATCACCTTGCTGCATCCGAGCAAGACAAATCCCGCTTCATTCAAGAAGCAAAATCGGCATCTGCGTTGAATCATCCCAATGTGTGCACGATCCACGATATTCAGGAACATATCGGACCCGATGGCATTCAGCAATTGTTTATTGTGATGGAATTTGTCGATGGGAAATCGCTGAAGGAAAAGAGAGAACAATTGGGGCAAAAACAAATTCTGGAGATTGGAGTTCAGGTTGCCGAAGGTTTAGCTGCCGCACACGAACGAGGAATCGTACATCGGGACATCAAACCAGATAACATCATGATCCGAAAAGACGGCATAGTGCAGATTATGGATTTCGGGCTGGCAAAATTATATACTTCCGGGAATGTATCGCGGTTGACCAAAGCAGGAACCATCATGGGAACTATGGGATATATGTCCCCGGAACAGGTGCAAGGACTGGATGTTGATCATCGAACGGATATTTTTTCTCTCGGTGTTGTGCTGTACGAACTCTTTGCAGGTGAATCTCCGTTTAAAGGAATCCATGAAACAGCCATCATGTATGAGATCGTCAACGTCGATCCTGCACCGTTGGCTGCGATAAAAGAAGGAATCGATCCAGAATTGGACCATATCATTCTCGAATGTTTGCAAAAAGAGAAAGACGACCGCTGTCAATCGGCAAAAGCACTGGCAAAAGATCTCAGGAAAATTAAAAAATCGACAGGACACACAAACAGCAGAGCATATTCCATTCTTCGGTCAACAAGTCAAACACCGGCAGTGCATTCAGCTGCACCGAAAGCATCCGGTTCGTTTGTGATTGAAGTGATGAATGAACGGTTCGATCTGGCCGCACCGTTCCGATCATCGGTGTTGCCGTGGGTCCTTACTATGATCCTGATGGCCTCATTGGTGTCACTCTGGATATTCCTACGGCAGGCACCAGCAAAAAATATCATTACAAAATTTACCTTAGACATCGGGGATGACAAAATGCTAGATGTCACCTCCTATCCTGCCCTGACGATTTCCCACGACGGAACAAAGGTTGTATTTAAGGCAAACAACAAATTCTATTTGAGGGAAATGGGTTCGCTGGAGCCAGTGATTATCCCGGGAATCGAAAATTGCTCTACACCGTTCTTTTCAGCAGATGATCGATGGCTTGGATTCTTTAGAAATGGAAAACTCGAAAAGGTCTCATTAAATGGTGGAACTCCGATCACATTGGCCGACGCTCCGGATAACAGGGGTGGAGCATGGTCATCCAGTGGTTGGATATTATATACGCCGGCCGCTATTTCCGGTATTTACCGTATTCCGGAAAACGGGGGAGCGCCGATTATCGTTACAACACTCGATTCATCGAAACAGGAGCGAACACACCGGTGGCCATCGGTTCTTCCGGACGGCAAACATGTTCTCTTTACTGTAGGAAAACTTTCCAGTCCAGATTATTACGAGAATGCAAGTATAGATGTTGTTAATATCCAAACCGGCGAACGAAAACGTATTCTGGAAGGTGCGAGCACTGCAAAGTATGTTGGCTCCGGTCATATTCTCTATTCTCGTTCCGGCGTTCTCTACCTTATTCCATTCAATGTGGATGATCTGGAAGTGACCGGCCAACCAATTCCGGCAGTACAAGGAGTATATAGTGCAACAACAACCGGTATAACCAATTATGTTGTTTCAAATAACGGTACTCTCGTGTATTTACCGGGACCGATCGAAGGTGAGAGCCGAAAGATCGTCAAAATTGCGATGAATGGTGTAGTGACAGTGTTGGATTCTTCCTCACATCCGTACATTGAACCGAACCTCTCTCCGGACAACAAAAAGATCGCCATTGTCATCCGGGACGGTGAGGATTTTGATATTTGGACATTCGATATTCCCAGAAACACACTCAGTAAATTGACCTTTGGCGGTATAAATAGAACACCGCATTGGTCTCCGGACGGGAAAACAATTGTCTATATGAAACGGACGAAAGAGGGGATGAACGGAATATTCACAAAACCGGCGGACGGCAGCGGCGATGAAACTGAGATCTATGTTGGCGAAGGACGGAACTATGTGAATTTCTGGTCATCCGACGGGAAACATATCATCGTTGATAATTTGACAAAAAATGCCCAGTCCGATTTGTTGGTACTGCCGCTCACCGGGGATAAAAAGCCTTGGAAATACTTGGAGTCGACCAAGGATGAATACGAAGCATCACTTTCACCAAATGGGAAATGGATTACATATATTTGCGATGAATCCGGTTCTTACCAGATCTATGTTCGGTCATTCCCAAAGAAAGAGGGGAAATGGCAGATTTCTACCGATGTCGCTGAAGAGCCGCGCTGGTCCCACGATGGAAAGTTCTTATACTACCGTAAGAGTTCTCAATTAATGGTTGTTCCTGTATCTATTACAGAAACATTTAATGCCGGGTTGCCGAAGGTGCAGATTGATAATTTCCCGGGAATGAATGTGGATAGCGGGATCAGTTATGATATTACATCGGACGGAAAGTTTATCATTACTACCTTGCCGGTAAAAGGGGTTTCGTTCAAAAATATTTCTATCGTGATGAACTGGACTGATGAAGCGAAAGCACTCTCCGCATCAATTCAATAAAAACATGCAGAGACAATCTTCACGATATTGTGCTCAGCGTGGACGTATTGACCCATTGAATAAATATTATTATGCAGATTGGTCCAAACATTATGATCGGTCGAACAATATCGCAATATAAGATTCTTGAGAAGCTGGGCGAAGGGGGCATGGGTGTGGTGTACAAAGCTCAGGACACCAAGCTCGACCGGTTCGTCGCGCTAAAATTTCTTCCTTCACATATGGCTGCGTCGGAGCAGGATAAAGCACGGTTCATTCAGGAGGCGAAGTCTGCTGCAGCGCTGAACCATCCGAACGTTTGCTCTATTATAGATATTCAAGAACTAAACTCTCAGATGTTCATCGTCATGGAATTTGTGGATGGGCAAACACTGCAGGATAAAAAAGCTTCGTTGACGCAAAAACAGGCGATTGATTACGGAATTCAAATATCGGAAGGACTTGCAGCAGCGCACGAAAAAGGAATTGTTCACAGAGACATCAAACCTGAAAATATCATGATCCGAAAGGATGGGATTGTTCAGGTGATGGATTTCGGGCTTGCAAAATTAGCCGGCGTATCCCGAATAACGAAAGCAGGCAGTACAGTTGGAACGTTAGGATACATGTCTCCGGAACAAGTGCAAGGTCAGGAAACGGATCATCGTTCGGATATTTTCTCCTTTGGTGTGCTGTTATATGAAATGATCACCGGAAAATCTCCGTTCAACGGTGCACATGAAAGTGCTATTCTATATGAGATAGTCAATGTCGATGTACCCCCGCCCTCACGCGTGAAGCCTGAAACAGATGCGGAACTGGACCGCATTATTCTTGAGTGTATGGAGAAGGATCCAAATGAACGGATGCAGTCCATGAAACAGATTGCGATCGACTTGAATCGGTTCAAAAGAACATCCAGCCGCTCCAGAATGAGCAGGAGCTTTCCCGTTAATACCGTAACAACTGCAGCACAGGTAATGGATGTAGGAGGAAATTCGAAACGGATTGCAAAGGAATATCTGCCATGGATAACGATCGGACTAACACTGATATTCATGATCGGTATATACAATTTCCGACCATCTGGAAAGAATGGCATTCAATCTACACTAAACGCATCTATTATCTTACCCGATTCCATCCGTCCGTTGTTCTACGGGGGCGGATCAGCGCCGTTGATATCGCCGGATGGCCGGCGAATTGCGATGATCGACGCATTGAACGGACAGATCGTCGTCTATTCATTAGAAGATAAGATACTCATCCGTCTTCGAAATACTGAAGGTTCGCAGCATCCCTTTTGGTCGCCGGATGGAAAGAATATTGGATTTTTCAGCAACAACCGTTTGAAACGGACCGATCTCACCGGCGGTTCACCCGTCACGATCTGTCTTGCATTGAATCCTCGCGGCGGCAGTTGGAGCATACACGATCAGATCATCTTCACTGAGGACTATCAGGCGCCCATTCTGCTTGTCTCAGCAAACGGCGGAGAACCAAAACAGATTACAACATTGGACTCGATCCGGAAAGAGGGATCGCATCGATATCCGTACTTCCTGCCGGATGGAAAGCACTTTTTCTATTTCAATAGGACTATTAGCGAGTCCGGCGAAGCAGAGGGGGATGCAATTTATATTGGTTCTGTGGATGGCACGGTGAAGAAGATGGTACTTCGGTCGTCAACGAATGCCATGTATGCGAACGGGCATATCATCTTCATTCAAAACAGAACGGTCATGGCGCAACGGTTCGATCTCGATAATCTAGAACTGGAAGGCGATCCATTTGTTCTTGACAAGGATGTCATTAATGATCTTTCATGGAACCTCGCAATGTATTCGGTTTCGCAAAACGGTATATTACTGACGCAGCATGGTCAATTATCCTCTGGTGCGCCGATTTTGGTCTATTCAATGGATGGCAAACTGATCCGATCCATTGGTGGTATGGACGAAATGAACACTCCCAAGTTCTCGCCGGACGGGAATAAAATGGCGGTGTGGTTGTATGATACGAAATCAAGAAAGACGAATATCTGGATCCTGGATCTCCGCACAGGGAGTAAATCGAGGTTGACGAATGGTAAAGAGGGAGAATTCAATCCAATATGGTCACCGGATGGAACACGCATCATCTTCACTGTCGATAACAGAGCCGGCATCCTCTATGAAACAGTTACTACCAGAGCGTCCGAGCGAAAGAAATATTTTCATAAAAACGATATTCTGCAGACATTGGATTGGTCCAGAGATGGCAGGAAGATTCTGGTACAAAAGGTCAATCCCACATTAAATAATTCTGATATCGGTTGGATTGATGACAATACAAAAGATACGCTGCATCTGTTGGTTGCCTCCCAGTATGATGAGATCGATGGCAGGATTTCACCAGATGGGAAATGGCTGTCCTTCGAATCGAATGAATCGGGTGACTATGATCTTTATATCTATTCCATGAAAGATGGACAGACATGGAAAGTGGAGGACAATGTTACCAACGGGGGTCGATGGGGAGCTACTGCCAATGAACTGTTCTATGTTAAGAATGAAGGTATGTTGGTTCGCGCTTCGTTAACGTTTTCGAGGGAAGGGATTTCACACATTAATAAGAAAAACCTCTTTGCCGTGCCGCTGACGACCATTAATGCCGATGTTTCACGAGATGGCAAATCAATTGCTTTCGTGAGGGCATTCGATGCTCAGGGATTGACATATCCTCCAATATCCATGAAACTATTTTGGAATGAATCAAAAAAAGAGTAATAAAAATGCGTCACAAATAGAATTCGTTGATTACACACCATTGTATTTTTAAGATGAATTGAATATCATCAATAGTGTTTCGACAATACTATTTCCTGTCAGCCCGACATTTACAACGGTAAACGATTATGAAATACGCAATCATTTCTGACATTCATTCAAACCTTGAAGCTTTCACCAAAGCGCTCGCGGTAATCGACGAGCGGCATGTTGACGAAATCATTTGCCTCGGCGACATCGTCGGTTA